>Ga0172373_10000006_pt1 | contig 349987 bp, 330 predicted proteins | sample Lak10m_2_FD_114546 | JGI IMG/M metagenome (GOLD analysis project Ga0172373, IMG submission 114546) | Freshwater microbial communities from Kabuno Bay, South-Kivu, Congo - kab_092012_10m | ecosystem: Environmental > Aquatic > Freshwater > Lake | place: Democratic Republic of the Congo... | reverse complement strand
GCCCCGGTGCTCCTGTACCAGGCGCACCGCACGCTCACGGACCTCGGGGGAAAACTTGTTCGTCTTGTTCATGGCTCCATTCTCTCAAAGGTTGGAGCCTCCTCAATTCCCGGGGCGATTCAGAACAGTGATGATCTCCGATACCAACCCAAAAGGTAGTGGCCCTGGATAACCAGCCTCAGCATACGGAACGATCATCTCGCTCCAAGCCTCCTCCTCTTTCCATCTAGTCCACGGGATAAGAACATTACAAACCTCAGGGTTCAGGATAAGAATTGCGATGGGACCGTTGGGAGGACGTGCAGGGGCAAATGGATAGCAACGTCGGCGAGCATCATTACTCTCCTCTGGTGGCTCTAATCGATAGTCAAAAATCGATACGCAGTTACGGTTGCGAAAGAATGCATTTTCAGACGAACCGAAGGTAGTAGGGTATGCCCCATCTGTGTTAGGTCTTATTTCGCCACATTCAATAATCGACGGCAGATACTCTAGCCTCGTGACGTGAAAAACATGACCTTCGAGTTGTGCCTCAATGTCATCCAATGATTCCGTCTCAAGACGAACATACGCTCTTGTGATATCCATTTGCGCAGGCTACCGCTTCCAGTAACCGGCTTGCGCCCATGAACTTTTACGTGACGCAACATCTACACGTAAGCCTAAGTTGACTGGGCAGTTAGGTGTCAGCACGCGAGCTTACTAGGACTTGGAGCACTGCCTCGGTGTGAGCAGGAGAGATAGAGTGCACAATCTTCTCACCGATGCCCGCCACTTTGCCAAGGAGGTTTACGATGTGCAGCGCGGCATCGCTTAGCTCTCTTAGTTGATCGGCAGTAACATCGGCCAAATCAAAGATTTCCGCATAAGAAAGCTTCGCACTTCGGTGTGCAAAGAGATTGCCTCTAAGGATCATGACTTTCGAGACAAGAGGTTTTACGGCTTTAAGAATCGAAAGTGCCTGCCCTGCCACAGGCCGCGCATCCTCAAAAGAAGAGGCGCTTTCAAGAAGGCGGGGGAGATTTAACGTGTCATTTCTAGGTTCAAACAACTGCGACAAATACATCACCATTGCAACAAAGTGCGCGTGCGAATCGAATCTATAAAACTCTGAGAACTGACTCATCACCATAAGATACTTCGAACGAGTAGGCACTCCTTCGTAAACCCACCAAATATCGAGATATATACGGGCCCGAACAGCAAGGTGCCCGGCAATGTCAACTTCCTCACGGAACTGGCTGCTGATCGGTAGAGCATTCATTGCGCCACTTTATTTTAAATAATTACTCATTGTCGAAAAATGCATTACCTCACCGCCTCCAACCTCACCACCACTCCCTCCCGCTCATCCGTCAACAAATAAACGAACCCATCCGGCCCCACCCTCACATCACGGATGCGCCCGATCTGCCCTTTGATCAAACGCTCCTCACGGACCACCTTTTCGCCGTTTATTTCCAGCCGCACCAGCATCTCGTCGCGTAACGCGCCGATCAGCAAATTGCCTTTCCAATTCGAAAATTTATCGCCGGTATAAAAAGCCATACCCGAGGGCGCAATCGACGGCACCCAGACATGCAGCGGCTGTTCCATGCCGGGTTTTGAATTGCCTTCGCCGATCTTGGTGCCGATGCCGTAGTTGACGCCGTAACTGATCACCGGCCAGCCGTAGTTGCGGCCCGCGCGCATCACATTGACTTCGTCGCCGCCCTGCGGGCCGTGTTCGTGGGTCCACAGCTCACCGGTCTGCGGGTGCAGTGCGGCGCCCTGCATGTTGCGGTTGCCCAGCGTGAACTTCTCCGGTTTCGCGCCGGCGCGATTTACGAAAGGATTGTCCTTGGGCACGCGGCCGTCGTCGTGCAGGCGGATTACTGAACCGGCATGGTCATCGAGCTTCTGCGCGCGCGGCATGTCACCGCGGTCGCCGAGCGTCAGATACACAAATCCTTTTTGATCGAACACGATGCGCCCGCCGAAGTGATGGCCGGCGCGGGTTTTCGGTTCCATGCTGAACAGCACCTGCACTTCGGTCATGCGATGGCCTTCCAGTTTTCCGCGCGCCATCGCCGTGCCCCATCCACCCGGGCCCGGTGCGTTCCAGGCCCAGTAGATCCAGCCGTTTTTGTCGAACTGCGGATGCAGCACCACGTCGAACAGGCCGCCCTGGCCGCTGGCAACGATCTCGGGCAGGCCTTCGATGGGTTTGGGGTCGAGTTTGAAATCCTTGCTGACGATGCGGATGCGCCCTTCGCGTTCGGTGACCAGCATGCGGCCGTCGGGCAGGAAGGCGATGGACCAGGGGTTCTGCAGGCCGCGCACCATGGTGACCACACGGAAGGCGTGTTTCTCGGATTGCACCGTTTGCGCGTGGGCCGGTGCAATCATGACAGTAACAAGACACATCAGGGTCAGCAGTCGGCGCATGGGGATTTCCGGGGGAAACGTCAGGGGGCGCGTTTATAATAGCGCCCTTTTCCGAAGCTACAGTTGATGTTTTCAGAACAGCTGCCCGCTCCCGGGCAGCGCACACGCACGGCCCTGCTGCACGGTTCCAGCGACGCCCCCCTGTTGGCCGAACTGGCGGCCCGCGCTCGTCCGCTGCTGGTGCTTACCGAGTCGGCATGGCAGGCGCAGCGCCTGTTGCAGGAGATTACCTTCTTTGCACCGCAGCTCCGGGTGCACATGCTGCCGGACTGGGAAACGCTGCCCTACGATCACTTCTCACCGCACCATGATCTGGTGTCGGAACGACTGGCGACGCTGTGCCAGCTGGTGCGCGGCGACATCGACATCGCGCTGGTGCCGGTGACCACGGCGCTGTACCGCATGGCGCCGGTGGACTTCATCACCGCCAATACCTTTTATTTCCGCCAAGGTGCGAAGCTCGGCGCCGATGCGCTGCGCCATCAGCTGACACTCGCCGGCTATAACCATGTCACGCAGGTCGTTGCCCCCGGTGAATACAGTTTCCGCGGCGGTTTGATTGATCTGTATCCGATGGGCAGTCCGCTGCCCTACCGCATCGATCTTTTTGACGAGACCATCGATTCGATTCGCAGCTTTGACGTCGACAGCCAGCGTTCGATCATGAAGGTGCCGGAGGTGCGGCTGCTGCCCGCGCGCGAGTTCCCGATGGATGAAGAAGCGCGCACGGCTTTCCGTCAACGCTTCCGCGAACGCTTTGAAGGCGACCCGTCGCGCAGCCAGGTCTACAAGGATGTCTCGAAGGGCATTCCGACGGCGGGCATCGAGTATTACCTGCCGGTGTTTTTCGACAGCACGGCGCTGCTCACCGATTACCTGCCGAAGGACACCACGGTCTGCCTGCGTCCCGGCATCACCGAAGCCATCGATGAATTCTGGGCCGACACGCGCGGGCGGCACGCGATGGTGCGCGGTGACCTCGCCAATCCGGTGCTGCCGCCGCAGGAACTGTTCCTGACTGAAGATGCCTTCTTCGGCGCGATCAAACCGTTTGCGCGCATTGATCTCGAAGTCATTGCGCCGCCGGCGGCCGGCTCACCCGCGGCAGAACTCGAATTCAATAATAAAAACAATCACTTGCTGAGTTCCGTCACCACGCCGCTGCCGCCGCTGCAGGTCGAGCGCCGCGCCGATGATCCGCTGCACCGCCTGCGAGGCTTCGTTGACGGTTATGCGGGCCGCGTTCTGGTGCTCGCCGAAACCCTCGGCCGGCGCGAAACCATGCTTGAGTATTTCGCCGAGTACGGCCTGAAGCCCGCACAGGTCACCGACTGGGCGCAGTTCAAGGCCGGCAGCGAACACTTCGTGCTCGGTGTCGCACCGCTGAGCCATGGCTTCATCGACCGCAGCGCGCAGGTCGCGATCGTCACCGAGAACGAGATCTATGCCTCGCAGGTGCGCCAGCGCAGCGCGCGCGACGCCAAACGCGCCTCGCCCGAAGGCATGCTGCGCGATCTGTCCGAGGTCAAGGTCGGCGATCCGGTGGTGCATGAGCAGCACGGCATCGGCCGTTACCTCGGCCTCCAGAGCATGGACCTTGGCGAAGGCCCGACCGAATTCCTGACACTGGAATACGCCAACAACGACAAGCTCTATGTGCCGGTATCGAGCCTGCATCTGATCAGTCGCTACAGCGGCGCGGCGCCGGAACAGGCGCCGCTGCACCAGTTGGGCAGCGGCCAGTGGGATAAGGCCAAACGCCGCGCCGCCGCACAGGTGCGCGACACCGCTGCCGAACTGCTGGCGATCTACGCCCAGCGCGCCGCGCGCGAAGGTTACGCCTTCAATCTGAAGCCGCATGACTACGAGGCCTTCGCCGAAGGGTTTCCTTTCGAGGAAACCGCCGACCAGGCCGCAGCGATCAGCGCCACCATCGAAGACCTCAAAAGCGCCAAGCCAATGGACCGGCTGGTTTGCGGCGATGTCGGTTTCGGCAAAACCGAAGTCGCGCTGCGTGCCGCCTTTGTCGCGGTCGCCGACGGCAAACAGGTCGCCGTGCTGGTGCCGACGACGCTGCTCGCCGAACAGCACTTCAATACCTTCTCCGACCGCTTCGCCGACTGGCCGGTGAAAATCGCCGAGTTCTCGCGCTTCCGCACCGCCAAGGAAACGGCCGACGCGATCACCGGGCTGGCCGAAGGCCGCATCGACATCGCCATCGGCACCCACAAGCTGGTGAGCAAGGATGTGCGCTTCAAGAACCTCGGGCTGGTGATCATCGATGAGGAACACCGCTTCGGCGTGCGCCAGAAGGAACAGTTCAAGGCACTGCGCGCCGAAGTCGATGTGCTGACACTGACCGCGACACCGATCCCGCGCACGCTGGCGCTGTCGCTGGAAGGCCTGCGCGATTTTTCGGTGATCGCCACCGCACCGCAACGCCGGCTGGCGATCAAGACCTTTGTCGCGCGTTATGCCAAGTCATTGATCCGCGAAGCGGTGCTGCGCGAGTTGAAGCGCGGCGGCCAGGTCTACTTCCTGCACAACGATATCGACACCATCGCCCATGTCGAGGAAGAACTGACGCGCCTGCTGCCGGAAGCGCGGGTGCGCATCGCCCACGGGAAAATGCGCGAGCGCGAGCTGGAGCTGGCGATGCGCGACTTCTATCAGGGCCGTTTCAACATCCTGCTGTGCACCACCATCATCGAAACCGGCATCGACATCCCGACTGCCAACACCATCATCATCAACCGCGCCGACCGTTTCGGTCTCGCTCAGTTGCACCAGTTGCGCGGCCGCGTCGGCCGTTCGCACCACCAGGCCTATGCCTATCTGCTGCTGCCGGATGAAGGCAATATCACCAGCAATGCGAAAAAGCGGCTGGAGGCGATCCAGGCGATGGAGGAACTCGGCTCGGGTTTTTATCTGGCGATGCATGACCTCGAAATCCGCGGCGCCGGCGAAGTGCTCGGCGAAAACCAGTCCGGCGAGATGCACGAAATCGGCTTCAACCTCTATTGCGCGATGCTCGACGCGGCGGTGAAATCACTGAAGTCCGGCAAGGAACCCGACTTGAACGCGCCGCTGGGCGTGACCACCGAAATCAACCTGCACACGCCGGCGCTGCTGCCCAATGACTACTGCCACGATGTGCACGAACGGCTGGTGCTCTACAAACGCATGGCCAACTGCGACAACGAAGACCAGTTGCTGCTGCTGCAGGAGGAACTGATCGACCGTTTCGGCCAGTTGCCCGATCCGACCCGCGCGCTGATCGACAGCCACCGCCTGCGCCTGCTCGGCAAACCGCTGGGCATCGCCAAAATCGACGCCAGCGAAAACGCCATCCAGTTGCAGTTCGTGCCCAACCCGCCGATCGAGCCGATCAAGATCATCAAGCTGATCCAGTCCAAAAAGAACTACAAGCTGGCCGGCCAGGACCGGCTGCGCATCGAGTTAAAAACGCCGGACCTCAAAACTCGCGTCGCCGAAATCCGCCGCGTGTTTGCAGAGCTGGGCTGAGCAGCCGACAATGCTGCAACGACAGCATCTGCGCGTGACTGACTCCTGGAGTAACGATATGAATCCTGTGAAATGCGTTCTGGCGTTCGCTGTTGCTGCCCTTGCAACCACCCTGTTTGCCGTACCCGCTTCCGCACAACAAGCACCCGCCGTCGGCATCGTCATCATGCACGGCAAGGGCGGCGGACCCGGCGGACTCGTCAAACCGCTGGCGGACGGCCTCGAAGCCCGCAACTTCCGCGTCGCCAATCTGCAGATGCCGTGGTCACGCGACCGTAAATACGATGCCGATGTCGCCGCCGCCGTCAGCGAAGTGAACGCGGCCGTCAGCGACTTGCGCAGCAAGGGCGCGGTCAAAATTTTTGTTGCAGGGCACAGCCAGGGCGCCGTGTTCGCGCTCTACTACGCGACCCGGAAAAAAGTAGATGGCCTGATCATCATCGCGCCGGGCGGTGACGTCGCCTCGAGTTTCTTCCGCCAGCAGGTCGGCCGCTCAGTCTCGCGCGCGAAAGACCAGATTGCCGCCGGCAAGGGCGGCGAAACCGGCGACTACGATGAATCCGAGGGCGGCAAGAACTGGACAGTGCGCACCACCGCCGCAATCTACTTCTCGTGGTTCGATCCCGATGGGGCGATGAATCAACTCAAATCCTCGGCCGCGCTGCCGAAAACGCTACCCGTGCTGCACGTCGCGCCCACTTCCGACTACCCTGCACTGCTCCGGGCCAAACAGGACATGTACAGGGCACTGCCCGATCATCCGCTGAAGCGGCTCTACGAGCCGAACTCCGACCACCGCAATGCACCGCGTGATGCGATCGATGCGATCGCCGGATGGATCGGCGAAGTCGCTGCGCGCTGAAAAATCCCCTCCGGGGAAAGCGTCATCCGGGCTGCAAAACAGAACCCGCGGTCAGGTCAACGCCGAATTGGAGTGGAAAATCAGTCCGGCGTGCTCACGCAGCGCATGGAACTTGATCTTCGGCCACTGCTCCTGCGCGACATCGATCTCGATGGCATTGCCAGCAAGGAAGGCCGGCGCGCCGACGGCGTCATGGGCGACGCGGTGTGAGTTGGCGTCGATGAAGCGCTGTAGTTCACGATCATCATCGCAGGTCACCCAGCGCGCGGCGACATAACGCGCCGGCGACAGCCGCGCTTCGCAGCCGTATTCATGTTTCAGGCGGTGGGCCACAACCTCGAACTGCAACTGGCCGACCGCGCCGAGCAGCAACAAGCTGCCCGCCACCGGCTTGAACACCTGGATTGCGCCCTCTTCGCCGAGCTGACCGAGTCCGGTGCGCAACTGCTTGCTGCGCAGCGGGTCGGCCACTTCAACGGTCTGGAACAGTTCCGGCGCAAAAAACGGCAGACCGGTGAATTGCAGTTCCTCGCCTTCGGTCAGCGTGTCGCCAAGCTGCAGCACGCCGTGGTTGGGTATGCCGATGATGTCGCCGGCATAAGCATCTTCAACCTGCTCGCGCCGCTGCGACATGAACGCGACCACTGAGCTCGGGCGGAAGAATTTTTCGGTGCGGAAGTTTTTCAGGCGCATCGTGCGTTCGAACCGGCCGGAGCAGATGCGGATGAAGGCGACGCGGTCGCGGTGGCCCGGGTCCATATTGGCCTGGATCTTGAAAACCACGCCGGAGAATTTCGGCTCTTCCGGTTTCACTTCGCGCTGCAGCGCCTGGTGCGGGCGCGGCGGTGACGCGAAATCAATCACCGCATCGAGCACTTCCTGCACGCCGAAGTTGTTGATCGCCGAGCCGAAGAACAGCGGTGTCTGTTTGCCGGCAAGGAACTCCTCGCGCTTGTATTCCGGTGATACGCCCTGCACCAGATCCATTTCCTCGCGGGCGTGGGTGAACAGGTCGCCGTAACGCGCGGTAATTTCCGGATTGTCGATGCCGGCGATGATTTCATCGTCGTTGGCGCCGACGCGGTCCTCACCCGCCGTGAACACGCGCATGCGGTCAGCACGGAGGTCGAACACACCCTTGAACAGCTTGCCCATGCCGATGGGCCAGGTGCAGGGCACCACCGGCATGCCCAGCGTGCGCTCGATTTCATCGACCAGATCGGTCGGCTCGCGCACCTCGCGGTCCATTTTGTTGATGAAGGTGATCACCGGCGTGTTCTGCGCGCGGCAAACCTGCAGCAGGCGCAGCGTCTGCGGCTCGATACCGTTGGCGGCGTCGATGACCATCAGCGCGGCATCCACCGCCGTCAGCACGCGATAGGTGTCTTCGGAAAAGTCGCGGTGGCCCGGCGTGTCGAGCAGGTTGATCACGCAGTCGCGGTATTCCATCTGCATCACCGAGCTGGCGACCGAGATGCCGCGCTGCTTTTCGATTTCCATCCAGTCCGACGTCGCGTAGCGCGAGGCCTTGCGCGACTTCACGCTGCCGGCGATGTGGATCGCGCCCGCGAACAGCAGCAGCTTTTCGGTGAGCGTGGTTTTACCCGCGTCGGGGTGCGAAATGATGGCGAAGGTGCGACGCCGGGAGACTTCTTTGTCGATGCTCATGGATAACCTGCGTGGGCGTCTCCGCGGAATGCAGCAGACGCAGTGCGGCGCGCATTATACAGCGATATTTTTACCAATTAAATCAATTGGTTATGACGGCACTTACATCAAAAACCCTTGCTACAACCGCTGCTCCAGCCGTTCATGAAGGTCGCGGTGCTGGATACCGAGAAAAATCGGTTCGGCATGGCGGCGATGAATGTTGATCTTGGCGTTGTATACCGGATGCGCGATGCCATGCTTGTCACGCGGTTCATAGCGATTGACCGCGTAGCCGCCACCGCTCAATGCAGCACCGGTGAGATAACAGGACATGCTGGCGATCTCGTCACCGGCCACCACCAGCCCGCGCAACTGGTCGAGGCTGCGCGCCGTGCGCTCAACGAAGTCGAGGGTACTGACCGGGGTCACGTCCGACTCACGGTCGCCAGTCATCTCGACTTCGAAATCACCAATCAGGATCTGGCCCGGCAGCGCCTGATCGATCATGCGCGCGAGGTCGATCGTGACCTGGCCGACGATGTAGCCGAAGGTGGTGGGATTGAGGCCCTCGACCTGGTAAAACTCGTAGTGCTTGCCCACATGAAAGGCGACACGCAATTCCGGCACCGGAAAACTCTTCGCCTTGCTCCGGGCGACCGCATTGTCGGCAAGGATCAGCATCACCAGCTTGTAGAGGGCAATGTTGCCCTTGATGGTCTGGGCGCGGTTCCAGATATAAAAGCCGTCGCCGGTGGTCGTGCGTGCAAAGTTGATGTCAACGTCGCTCGACAGCAACTGACGGTAGGCCGAATTCACCGAATAACTGATGCTGTTGAGCATCGCCACCTGTTCCAGCGGCGTGCGCAGCGAAAAACCGACGACATCCAGAAGCACCACCGCACGCCGGGGCACCAGCGATACGCTGTAGCGGGAAACCAGCTGCGTCACCAGCGCATCCGCGGGATGCTCGGTGTCTGCAAACACTTTGCGGATCACATGCGCGGTTTTGCCGAGCCGGTCGCAGATCCTCTCGAACTCCGGCAAGGCGACACGGCGCTGCCCGGAGAACACGCCGTCAATGAAAGCAGCCGCGTCGGCCGCCCCCGCCTCGGCTGAATCGGCCTGGAAGGGTTCGAGTATCGCGTAGTGACGCACCGCGAGAAAACGGTATTCATCCCCGACTCGCGTCCACACCAGGACGATGTTGGCGCCGAGATCCCAGGCTTCGAACAGAAGATCGTCGATGGCCGTCAGCAACTGGCGCACCTGCAGGGTGATCATCCGACCTTCCCCTGCCGCGGCTGCAACGGCACTGATCCAGCTATAACGTTTGATGGCGACCTCTCCTGCTTGAAAATGACTGCTTTGGCTCGGCAATGCCTGCCTTGAACCGGGCCCGGCGTCAGTAGGTGCCGGGGTAAGTGCCGCCGTCGATCAGGAAATTCTGCCCGGTGATGAAGGCCGCCTGCATGCTGCAGACGTAGGCGCAGAGTTCGCCAAACTCGTTGGGATCGCCAAAGCGGCCGGCGGGAATCACCTGGCTGCGTTTGTCGAGGTACTGTTCCAGCGTCACGCCCGATTCCTTGGCATTGACGGTGAGCCGCGTCTTCAGGCGGTCGGTCATGAACTGGCCGGGCAGGATGTTGTTGATGGTGACGTTATGGCGGATGGTCTTGCGCGCGAGCCCCGCAACAAAACCGGTGAGCCCCGATCGCGCAGCATTCGACAATCCGAGCTCCTCGATCGGCGCTTTCACCGAGTTGGAGGTGATGTTGATGATGCGACCGAACTTGCGCGCGATCATGCCGTCCACCGTCGCCTTGATCAGTTCGATCGGTGTCAGCATGTTGGCATCGACCGCCTTGATCCAGTCCTCGCGGTTCCAGTTGCGGAAATCGCCGGGGGGCGGTCCGCCGGCATTGTTGACGAGGATGTCGGGCTGCGGGCAGGCGGCGAGCACTGCGGCGCGGCCCTCCGGGGTGGTGATGTCGGCGACCAGCGCGGTGACCTTCACGCCGGAGGCCTTGCGGATCTCGTCCGCGGTTTTCTCCAGCGCCTCGCGCCCGCGCGCCATGATCGTGACATCGACGCCTTCGCGCGCCAGCGACATTGCGCAGGCGCGTCCGAGCCCCTTGCTTGCCGCGCACACCAGCGCGGTCCTGCCTTTGATACCGAGGTCCATATGATGACTTCTCCGAACGTAATGATTGCTTTGAATCAAACTTCATCAGCAAAAGCTGATGCTAGCATGACCGCCTGCTGATTCAGGCAGGCCGGAAAAACCAGAAATCACTGGAGGACACCACGCATGAAGATGCAACAGTTCAAATCATGGTCGGGCGCCTTGTTGGCAGCGACACTCGCCGCCGTCTCCTGCATCGCACACGCGCAATCCTATCCGGTCAAAACCGTGCGCATGATCGTGCCCTTCGCGCCCGGCGGCAATACCGACATCATCGCGCGCATTGTCGTGCCGGGCATGAGCAAGGCGCTTGGCCAGCAGATCATCATCGACAACCGCGGCGGCGCCGGCAGCATGCTCGGCACCGACATGGCGGCGAAATCGCCGCCCGACGGCTACACCCTGCTGATGGTGTCTGCAGCGCACGTGATCAATCCGGCGATGGTCAAAAAACTGCCTTTCGATCCGGTGAAAAGTTTCGCGGCGATTTCCAAAGTGGCCGACGTGCCGAGCGCTATCGTCGTGCATCCATCGCTGCCGGTGAAAAACGCCAAGCAGCTGATCGCACTGGCCAAGGCCAGCCCCGGCAAACTCAATTACGGCAGCGCCGGCCGTGGAAGTATCGGTCACATGTCGGCAGAACTGCTGGGCTCGGTGGCACAGATCAAGATGACCCATGTGCCGTACAAAGGTGCGGGTCCGGCTCTGGTCGATACGATGGCCGGCCATGTCGAATTGCTCATCAGCAGCATGCCCGCGATCATCGGTCAGTCGCGATCCGGCAAGTTGCGCATGATCGCCCAGGGTGGCGAAAAACGTTCTCCCGCAGCGGCCGACGTGCCGACGATGATCGAATCCGGCGTGCCCGGTTTTGTCGTCACCGCGGGTTTCGGTCTGTTCGCGCCGGCCGGTACGCCGCGCCCGGCGATTGACCGGGTGCTCGGCGCATTGAAGACTTCACTGTCGGATCAGGCCACGCGTGAACGCCTGTCCGGTGAAGGCGCCGACCCGGTGGGCAGCACGCCTGAGGAATACGACCAGTTCACCAGAACCGAAATCGAAAAATGGATCAAGGTCGCCCGCGCTGCCGGCATCCAGCCCGAATGATCCGCTGCACCGCCACCCGCAGTACTGCAACCTGAAATGCAGCAACAATCAACATCGGAGAACCGCAATGAGCAAGACCGCAAAAAAGACCGCAGCCCCAAAAGCCGGCAAGGCCGGGCGCTTTTCCTGGTTGCGCCTCGCCGCGCCAGCGAAGCTTGAGCCCGCGGTGCGCGAACTGCAGCAGCAAAGCCAGGAGCGCCTGGGTTATGTGCGCAATTTTCTGAAGCTGCCTTTCGGTCCCGGACGACTCGCGTTGTACCAGGGATACCTCGACAAGCTGATGCGCGGCCCCGACGGCGAACTGCCGCCGGTGGAACGCGAACTGATGGCGCTGGTCGCCAGCGTCGAGAACCGCTGCGAGGTGTGCATCCTGTCGCACGGCGGCGCCCTGAAAAAATACGGCATGGACCCGCATCTGGTCGACACGCTGTGCCTCGCATGGCGCCGCGCCGAACTGACGCCGCGCCAGCACGCGCTGGCGGAGTTCGCCTCGAAGCTGACGCTGCACGTTGCCGATGTCGATGCCACGCTGATCGGCGGACTGCGTGCGGCCGGACTGACCGAAGCGGAAATCCTCGAGGCGGTGCAGGTGGTGGCGATCTACAACTCGAACAACCGCATCAACAACGCGCTGGGGATGCAGCCCAACCGCTGAGCATGACTTGGCATGCCGCAAGGCAAAGCTGTGGCGGCGGCTGAACGCCGGCAGAAACGCAGGGGAAACTTTTTCGCGGCAGAGCGACGGGCGGCAGGGAAAAAACGCCGCTAGCGGATGACCATGTTTTCAGGAACGGAACGCACGCCCGGCAGCAGCGTGCTGGGCGGCGTGCGGCGCAGTCCGCGACGGCCGGGAATACGCGTTGCAGCAAGCGCGTGCTCCTTGTTCTTTTCCATTTCCTGCATGTACAGGTTGCTGCCCTTGAAAAAGGTGTCGGCGTATTTGTAGGCCTGGTGCAGCTTTTCGTTGAGCCGCATCATCGCGTTCATGTAGAAGGCCGGGGTCTTGCGCAGCAGATCCTTGCCCGATTTGTAGATCACCACAATCTTGCCATCGGGCATCTTGCGGCGTGCAAGGCCGCCCAGCACAAACTCCGGATACAGGCGGTCGTGACACTTCTCCAGATAGCAGCGATCCGACATCTGGCCGATGATGTCGGCTGATCCGAGGATCTCGCCGACGCGGCGCAGGATCTTGTTCTTCATGCGGATTTTCGTCGCGTCACGCTCATAACCCGTAAAGTGGATCATGATGGCGGCGTCGGCTGCATATTTCTTCAGGCCTATGCGCGGCAGATAGGCGCGCAGGAAGCGCGAACCGCGGGCGACATGGGTCAGCGTGTATTCCGCCCCAAACTGGTGGCGGTGATCGCTGCGGCGGCGCAGGTAGCCGACATCATGGAACAAGGCGGTAATGACCCCGACATTGAAATATTCCGGCGTCAAAGGCCCCGGTTTTTGCGAGGCGCGCTGATAGCCGTCGAGCAGGCGCACCATCGCCAGCGTCACATCCAGCACGTGCTGGATGTCGTGATAGTCGGTATCGCAGGGATGGTAATCCGGATGTTTGCCCTTGTACATCCGTGAAAACTCGGCGAAAGCCAGTCGCATCGGCTTGGCATCCCCGCGTGAAAAAAGCCCGCGGAATATGCGCAAGGCCTCTGCACAGACCTCGTCAGGATCGGTCGTGCGAATCTTGTTGGTAATGTCGAAGTCGCTGCGCCGCACGTCTTGCCGTTTCGGTAAATGGTAGCCCTGAACAGTTATCGGCATCGTCCCGGGATAATCAGTCCCGGGCGGAGCTGCATTCGCTGCTTTTTTCATTGGGCAATGATCAATCTGAGTTCAGATTATAAGGATTCCAGTCAATGCGGCATAAGGTAAATAGCCACATTTAAAGGAGTTTATTAAATCAAATAGAACCCTTCCCGCCTGCATGGGATAACCCTACCAAGCCGTTCAGGACAAACCGGCTATTTCCTGCTTTTGGAATACTCCCGGATCAACCCGATTCAGCAATCGGCCAGAAACCCGCTCAGCCGGCCCCCATTCACCTCCACCTTCAAACTCCTGTGTCACAGCGATTTATGCGTGCCGTCACAAAATGGCGGATTCTTCGTCCGTTTGCAGCCGCAAAGCCATTTCTTTCCGGCTTCGGCCACCGTGAATTTCAGGGGCACAAACACCGAGCCCTTGTGTGAACCATCACAGAAAGGCTGTTTTTTCGATTGACCGCAGGCGCACCACCAGTAATCGCCTGGGGCGAGTTCCAGCGCATAAGGCGCCTTTTGCGGGCAAGCAGGCTCGGCCATGACGGTGCTCCGTGATCAACAATGCGGTTCAGCTTCCACGCATTCTGCAGTAGCGTCAAGCGCAAGGTAAGATCCCGGTCACCACACCCTGGCCAATCCGCACAACCCATGAGAACGTTGCTCTGTCTTGCCGTCCTGCTGACCGGGTTCAACGTCCTGGCTCAGCCGGCTCGTACCATCGACATCCCGACCCGGCCTGGCGTCACCCAGCGTTTCCTGGTCATTGCACCTGAAAAACCCAAGGCTGCGGTCATCCTTTTTGCCGGCGGTGATGGCGGCCTGACGCTGGAGTCCGACGGCCGCATCCCGAAACTCGCGGGTAATTTCCTCGTTCGTTCTCGCCAGAGGTTTGTGGATCAGGGCCTGACCACGGTCATCATCGATGCGCCTTCCGACAAACAGTCCCACCCTTATCTTTCAGGCTACCGGCAAACGCCTGAACACGTGGCAGACGTCAAAGCCGTGATTGCGTGGTTGCGTGAGCAGGCAAAGATTCCCGTGTGGCTGATCGGCACCAGCCGCGGCACCCAGTCCGCCGGATTTATCGCCACACAACTGCCAAGGGCTGAAGGCGGGCCCGACGGTATTGTTCTGACGGCATCAATCGTGCGCGATGAACGGTCACGCGCCGTGCCGGAAATGGCGCTGGACCGAGTTCGCATCCCCGTCCTCGTCGTGCACCACCGGCAGGACAGCTGCCGGGTGTGCCTGTTCTCCGATGTGCCGTTGCTGATGGACAAGCTCACCGCCACGCCGCGCAAGGAACTCATGGCCTTTGACGGCGGCATCAGCGTCGGCAACCCCTGCGAAGCCCGCGCCTACCACGGCTTCAACGGCATCGAGCACGAAGTCATCGAACGCATCGCGGGCTGGATCACCAAACCGTAACACCGGACTCAGCTCCCGAAGGGCGTCGTTTATAATCGCCGCTCATTTTTTGCTGCGGAATCCCCCATGCATCTCGTCATCCAGGGCGCCGAAATCGAAACGCACGACCTCAAGGAATTGGCCAAACTCGCCGGCGCCTCCGCCATCGAGCGTCTGTCGGCGACAGCTTTCAGGCTCTGCAATGCCCAACCGGCGGCCGGCATCGCCGAACTTTGCGCCACTGCAAAACTCGACCATGGATTTGTGCCTGAGGATCGCAAGCTGACGGATTTCCGCCTGCTGGTGATGGACATGGATTCAACGCTGATCACCATGGAGACCATTGACGAACTCGCCGACATGGTCAACATCAAGGCTGAAGTCGCCGCGATCACCGAGCGCGCGATGCGCGGTGAAATCGAATACGACCAGAGCCTGCGCGAACGCCTGGCGCTGTTGAAGGGCCTTGATGAATCGGCACTGCAGCGGGTCTATGACGAACGCCTGAAGTTCTCACCGGGTGCGGAACGCATGCTGGAAAAGGCGCGCGCGGCAGGCATCAAAACGCTGCTGGTATCCGGCGGTTTTACCTATATGACCGATCGTCTGAAAAGCCGTGTGAAACTCGACTACACGCACTCGAACGTGCTCGAGATCATCGACGGCAAGTTGACCGGCAAGGTCATCGGCGAAATCGTCAATGCCGACGCCAAACTCGCCGCAATGCGCAGGGTCGCCGCCGAAATCGGTGCGTCAAAAGAGCAGATCGCCGGTGTCGGCGACGGTGCGAACGACCTCAAGTTCATGGCGGAATGCGGCGTCAGCTTCGCCTATCGGGCCAAGCCGGTGGTACGGGAGAAAACAACTTACGCAATCAACCACGCCGGTCTGGATGCGATGCTCTGCCTGCTGTCGGCGGAGCATGAATAGCAGGGGAACAGGTTCCGGAGCCTGAATTCGGCGTTCTCTCAATTTCCGAATTCGAGCATTTTCAAAATATCGCTCGCGGCCTTCACCCCTTTGGCGGTTTCGGCATCGCCCAGTTCCCCCGGTTTGTGCTGCGGGTAAACGTATATCCTCAGTTCAGGAAGGCCCAGCGCCTTAGCCTGCGCCTTTGCAGCGTGTCCGAACGAATCGTTCACCACGACTACCGTTGGATGACCTGCCCTGGAGAGAAAGACCCCGTCGCGCACGGCGCCGGATGTGCAGGAACCTCAAGCCCCGACGCCAACTACCGCAAAATCCGTCTGCTCGAGTAACTGCTCCACGTCTGCTTTCGGAGCCGGCGCCCAGGTATTGGCCTTGTATATGCGGTGCAGACTCAAGGGGCTCAATTTGCCTTCAAGTGCCTGCTCCAGCCCCTTCCAGAAAGCGATGGCCGATACGTGTTGATTGAAGATATAGCCAACCCGCTTGCCCTCCAGAACGCCAATTCTGCGTTCCGGGGTCGATCGTCCCTTTTCAACCCTGCCTGTTGGATCCAATAGCTGGATGCTCATTAACGCCTCCGGTGAAATACTCGTTGCCAATCCACAATTCAATTAACGTCCGTTGCCAGTAACCTTAAACCCGTCACGATCCGGCTTAAGCATGCAGACTTCCGGGAAACTGCACACGCCTGCTGACCGTGTGCCCGCCAAGCCCTCCCCAACCCAGACACACTGCACAAAAACCGGCGCCTGAGCCCTTCCCGCCACTGGTGAGCAAAACAAGATTCTGCGGATCCCGCAGATATGGAACCCGGGCATCGTTATTGGCGGCATCGACAATCTTGTTCCAATGCATCGGATTCGATTCAGCTATGGTGCGGCGGCGCTTCACGTCGCGCACCGAGCGGGTCGCAAGGCGCACGATCTCCGCCTTGACGGCCTGTTTGCTGTATCCCGCACCGCTCATGTTCTTCGCCGCCATCGGACTGAGCACCAGTACCGCGTCGCCTCCGGTCAGCAGATTGCTGCCAAGAACGGAAATCGCATCGGCAAGAACGTAAAACACGTCTTCCATGGGCCCATAACCGGCGGTACTGGCTATCGTCAGAGGTGCAGTGACCCCGCTCAAGGTAACCACGGTGTCCTCCGGACGAAATCCGCGCTCCACATGCAGGGCCTCCCACGGGTTTGAGTCCTGATCCTCGGCTACGCAAAAGCTGTAATACCCGGGGTGCCCGAGAGTGGTCTTGCAGGGTTCACCGGGATAACCGCCGCCAATATTCCACAGGACTAGGCGGATTGCACGACCGATACTGGCGCTCGCACGGCAACCGTGACCGAAACTGCCCTCCCTGGTGTTGAAGCCCAGAGCCTTCACTGCAGGACCGCTGACCATGCAAAGCGGTGCGCAGGAATGGGTCGTGGTCTGCACGCCATTCAGGTTGAAGCGCTCCTCCAGAATGGCCTCGATTGCAGCGATCACGATCGGAACATATTCCGGCTTGCAGCCGGCCATCGTGCAGTTGATCGCAACCTTCTCGATCGTGGCCATGCCGTTCCCGGGCGGAATGACCCCGATCACCTCGCCGGGGTCACGACCCAGATAATCCAGTATCCGGTCAACGGCACTGCGGGTGGGCGGCACCACCGGAAGTCCATCGGTCCAGTTCTGCTGATAACAGAACTCCACGGCGGCCTCCATATCCGCAACCTCAAACATCGAGGACGTGTCGGTCTCCTGATTTCTGGTTGCCGTCATGGCTCCGCGCCCCCGAAAAGTTGCAGTGATATCGAATGTTAGGCAGCGCAAATCAGCATGTATAATACTTAATAAATATTGAATCAATACTTTTGGTCATAGTTGATTTGCCCGAACGCCGCCGATGAAATTTCATCAACTCCGCTATCTCTGCCAGATTGTCGATTCCGGCTTCAATGTCACGGCGGCAGCACAGGCGCTGCATACATCGCAGTCGGGTATCAGCCGGCAAGTCCGGCTGCTGGAGCAGGAGCTCGGCGCCGAAATACTGCTGCGCCAGGGAAACAAGATCATCGGACTTTCCGAGCCGGGCGTGGAGATTGTTGCCGCATCAAAGCGACTGCTGCTGGGCGCGCTTGATCTCAAAAACATTGCACAGACCTACGAAAAACAGGACAGCGGCTCGCTTTCGGTCGCCACCCCCCATCTGCACGCAAGATTCTCGTTGCAATCGACCATCTCCGCCTTCTGCCTCAAATATCCCAGCGTGCACATCAAGCTTTCACAGCTCGATCCGGCGGACATCATAAAAATGGTAGCCGCCAATGAGGTCGATATCGGCGTTACCTCCATCGAAGGGGGTATCGACAGGAGTATCGTGGCGTTGCCTGCCTACGCAACCTCGATGCATTTGTTCACTCCGGCAAAACACCCCCTGCTACGACTCAAACGCCCATTGCTTCGGGATGTCGCAAAATTTCCATTGATCATCCTGGATCCCCGGATCAATTCCGGACGTGCCGTTCTGAGGGAGTTCGAGAAACAGGAATTAATCCCCAACATTGTGATGTCAGCGACCAATTCGGACGTTGTCAAGGCTTACGTCGGCTCAGGGCTTGGTGTCGCATTCCTGCGGAGAATGCCTTTCCAGCCGAAAGAGGATTCCGTCATCCGGGTCGTGCCGGTCGACCATATTTTTGCGCCGTCAATGACCTATATCCTGATCCGCCGAGAAAAATATCTGCGCCACTATATGTATGACTTCATCGAAATGATCAGCCCGGACTGGACCGCCCGAAAAGTAAAGGCCGAATTCGCCAGATAACCCGGTGCCGGATTGCCGTCACGCCAGCGGCGCCCGGTTCAAATCCGCAGTCTTCCGATCATAACGAAAAGTGCTGAGGCATTCGTTATTAAGCATTATACATAGCGATTACCCAAGCCTTACCATGAGGTCAAATTTCATTCGATGAGTGAAATCGGACATTCTCTTTTCTTGTTTTTAACTCACAGGGAATGAAGCGCCTTGCATTTACCAGAAGGCCCGGATTGATCACCAGGCAAAGGGGAGGAGCCATGCAGGCCGCAGAACAGCAAATACGGCAGTCTTTATCCGGCCGGACAATCGCCCTGCTGCGCCTCGCGCCAAGGCTGTTGGTGGCGCCGACCTTCGCGCTGGCCCTCATCCCGGGAACGGCCCCAGCCCAGACCTACCCGAACAAGGCCATTCGCGTACTTGCACCTGCCGCGGGTGGCGCCGCAGATACGGCAGCACGGCTGATCGGGCAGGGATTAACCCGAAGCCTGGGGCAGCAGGTCATCATTGATAACCGCGGCGGCAACGGCGTCATCCCGGCACAGGTTGTCGCGCAGGCGCCGTCGGACGGCTACACACTGCTTTTTTATGGCCTGACCCTCTGGCACCTGCCCTACCTGCAGGACAACGTTCCCTTCAATATGGATCTGGATTTTTCGCCCATCACACTGGCAACGAGCACGCCGCTGGTAGTCGTCGTCAATCCAACGTTGCCGGTGAAGTCCATCAAGGAACTCATTGCCCTGGCCAAAGCGAGACCCGGGCAGCTCGTCTATGGTTCAGCCGCACCGGGCGGCGCCAATCACTTATCCGTCGAACTCTTCAAGTCGATGGCAAACGTCAAAATTTCCCATATTCCCTACAAAGGTGTCGCGCCAGCACTTATTGATCTGATCAGCGGGGAACTGCAACTGATGTTCCCGGCAGTGAGCTCCGGCATGCCTCACGTAAAGGCAGGCAAACTGCGAGCTTTAGCCATTACCACAGCCCAACCTTCCGAACTGACACCGGATCTGCCGACTGTCGCCAGCGCCGGACTGCCGGGTTATGAGGCTACTTACATGACTGCGATGCTTGCGCCGGCCAGGACTCCCTCAAACGTCATACAGCGGCTGAATCAGGAAATATTGCGTGCGCTTAACGCTCCGGAAGTAAAGGACAAATTGCTGAATCTGGGCACTGAAGTTGTCGGAACGTCACCAGCTCAACTCGCGGAAAAGGCAAAAATTGAAGCGGAAAAATGGGGAAAGGTCATCAAGGCAGCCGGCGTCCGCAGCTAAAAGCCTTGCGAAGCGAATCTGTAAATCCGCAAAACCCGGCTCTCAGTTGAATGACGCGGAAGGTTGATCACCGCAATTTCCAATCTCACGAAAGATCACCCGAAAACCATGCAAGCAGTCAAGTTTATCGCCGCGTCTGGTGGACTCGGCGGCGGCAAGATCGATGGCGCAGCTTTCGGAGAGGCCATGAAGCTGCAACCCGATTTCGTCGCCAGCGATGCCGGCACAACGGACGCGGGACCTTATTCGCTGGGGAGCGGTCGGCCGGCTTATCCCCGGGAATCCGTCATGCGCGATCTGGCGCTGATATTGCCAGCAGCGCGCCGCGCCGGAATTCCTGTAATCATTGGCTCTGCCGGAACCGCGGGACTCGACTCACAGGTGGATTGGCTGCTTGATATTGCCCGCGACATTGCGAACGATAACGGATTAAAAGTCCGGACAGCGGTAATTCACTCCGAGCAGAACAAGGATTACATCCGGGGACTGTACCGCGCCAACAAGCTAAGAGCGCTTGATCCAGCGCCTCACTTTGACGAAGAAGTCCTGGATCGCAGCAGTCACATCGTCGGCATGATGGGCGTGGAACCCCTGCAGCAGGCACTGAAGAACGGCGCGGAGCTTATCCTGGCCGGCCGGTGCAGTGACGCAGCGCTCTACGCCGCACTGCCCATCATGAAAGGCATACCGCCCAGCCTCGCCTGGCATGCCGGAAAAATTGTGGAATGCGGCGCGCTATGCTGTGAGGTCTCCGGGAAAGGCAGCATCTTCGGAAGCGTCAGCCAAAACGACATACTGATCCGCCCCTTTGGCAAGAACCTGCGCTGCACGACGCAAAGTGTCGCCGCTCATACGCTTTACGAAAATGGCGATCCGTTCCTGCACGTTGAGGCTTCCGGAACCATGGATCTCACCCGATCGGTTTTTGAACAGGTTGATGATGTGAGTGTGCGCGTCACCGGCAGCGAATTCATCCCCGCCGAAACCTACACGATAAAACTTGAAGGCGCGGAACAAGTCGGATACCAAAGCATCATTATCGGCGGCGTCCGCGATCCATTGATCATCAGCCAGCTCGACTCGTGGATTGATGGCGTCCGCAAGAAAATCCTGGCGTCAGTCACCGACGTTTTCGGCGGAAAAATTCCGGCAACTGCCTTCAGGCTGGATTTCCACATCTACGGAAAAAACGCGGTCATGGGCGCTCTTGAACCGAATACGGACAACATGCCGCACGAAGTCGGCATCGTGCTTGAGGTAACAGCTTCCACTCAGCCGCTTGCCACCAAGATAGCCGAGTTGTCCCGTCAACCGCTGCTGCATCACCCGATTCCGGAATGGAAAGGCGCCATTACCGGGTTTGCATGCCTGCATAACCCCGCGGTCATTGATCGCGGCCCGGTATACCGTTTTTGCCTCAACCATGTCGCCTTGCCAGACACTCCACTTGAAATGTTCCGAACGTCATTTGTGAACATCGGCTGAGGAAGGACACCCGCAATGCCAAAACTCGCCGAACTTGCAGGACTCATACGCAGTAAAAATGCAGGCCCCTTCGTCCTGACCTTCGACATCATGTTCTTGGACAAAAACAACTATCGCACAGTAAAGGATTCAGGCGTGTTGTCGCCCGCGCTTTTCGCAAAGCTCTATCGCTGCCCAGTTGAAAACGTAAGATTTTACGAATGCGATAACGCGCTGGCTTTCAAATTCAGCATCCCGAGACCTGTTTTTCAGGGCGAACCCGGGGATGGTGATTTGCACGGCGGACAACAGTTCTCACCGTTGATGGACATTCTGATCCCTGCATAATTCGCAGTATCCCTGGGGTATCTGCCGATGCACGAAGTCGTCTTGGCGATGGACATCCTGCCGGGAAAGAACATGGCGCCTTGCTAGGGAAACTTGTAGAAATCCCGGTTCAGCCACGCCACGATATCCTCGATTTCCTGAGCCGTGAACTTGGGGTTCATGCGGTCGTTCCAGCGCTCGGTTTCCTTTTTCAGCGCGGCCAGGGTTTTGACCTTGGCCTTGGGCGGCAGGTAAAGCTCGGTGCCGTGGCAGCCGAGGCAGTCCTGATGCAGTTTTTCCCCGCGCACCGGATCGCCCGCCGCCTGTGCAGCCGGCATGGCAACCGCCAGCACGCCGCATATCAAAGCCAGCTTCAGCAGTCGATTCATGGCTGACTCTTTTTCGCGCGTGAGGGATCAACAACCTGCAAACCGCGCAACCGCGCACGCTCTTCCATCGCCTTGACGTGTTCTGCGCGCTGCTGCTCACGCTGGGCTTCGGATTTGGCGCCGCGCTGCCGTTGCCGATACTGGTCGCGCTCCTGCGATGTCATCAGTTCGGAACCGGGAATGATTTCGCGTTTCACCGGCGCAGGTTCTGACGCGGCTGCCGCAACAGACGGCGCTCCGGCGAAAATGGCCGCCGCCAATACGGCCTGCAAAGTTCTGGCGCGGAAGGTAGTCATGCTTCGCAGTTTGCCACTGCAATGGTGCTGCGGTTTGATGCGGATCAAGCCTGATGGGGTTCGTGATCCGATGTGGCCGAATCCACCCCGGCCGGTGACTCTTCAGCTCTGACCTGCTGGTGATACATGCTGAACAGGCAGGCTGCGATCAGCATGGGAATCAGCAGCAAAAGGGCTTCCCCGACATGACCGCCAAACATCAATATGGCGGGCACAATGACTGCGCCAGTAAACAAGAAATCAATGAATCCGGCATTAATCATGGTCTGTATCTCCTGACAAATGAACAGACCTTCATGCCCCCCTCTCATGAAGGCACCGTGATACACCGGGGTTCATGAGCAATTTGGATGCCAGTAAATATTTGTTTAAAAACAAATAGATAAAATTTTCCGCCATGAGGGGCGGCACACTGGCGATGCGCCGCTCCCGACATTGCACCAGCATGGCCCAAGCCTAATAGACGTGCTGCCTGGAACCATCGGTGTATTGATAGGGGCGCAGCGGGCCCGCGCCTTCGCTGCACATGCCGTAGATGAACGGAAACGCATCGCGGCCCGGCGTCAGAAAACGCAGATCCTTGAACCAGATGCAGAGGTGCGTGTCGCCGATATCAATTTCGTGCAGTGCCGGGTAAGCGGAGAACCAGCGAAAGAATCCGAACTCCGGATGCTCGAAGGCTGCGCGCACTGCCGCTCCCTGTGAACCCGCGCCAAAGCGCAGGTCCGTTTCCCATACCGCCTGGTCGAGTGGGCGGTACACCGCATCCAGTCTGGCGATCAACCCGGCATCGGGTGCGGCGGTCTGCACCGATTTGCGAATCAGGTTGACGTGGCTGTAGCGGTAACCCGCTTCACTTTCGATGATCACCATCCAGTTGAACGGCGATACCGGCCGCGGCAATGCGGTGACCCTGACGCCGCTGATGCCCTGCTCACGCACCGCGCGCTGGCCATAATCCACGGCCTGCTGCAGCAGCACGAACTGGAACACCACATAAGCGCACAACACGCCCAGACCGGCGACCGCCGGCAGCCGCGAACGGCGCCACAGCAACGACAGCAGCAGTCCGGCAAGGATGATGCCGGTAAACCACAAATCGATGATAAAAGTCGTGCCGAGCCCATGCCGGTAATCCGACAGCGGCGCAAAGATCATCGTGCCGAAGGTGGTGATCCAGTCGCCGGCAATATGCACGGCCAGGGACAGCGCCACGACCGGCGCGTAGGTTTTCCAGCCCGGGCCTTTACGCCAGACCCACGCTAGGATCAGCGACAGCAGGATCGTCCACAGCGGCAGCATCACCAGTGAATGGGTAATGCCGCGATGGTGGTAGAGGTAGGCCAGCGGTGAAATCCAGGACGCGATGACATCGCTGTCGGGGAATGCGGCAACCAGGAAACCGATGCCGATGCGCCGCCCCATGGGCAGCGCCGGCTTTTCGATGCCGGCGGTGGCGCGCGCCAGCAGTGCGCCGGATAACGCGTGAGTCAGGGTGTCCATGGTTAATGCTTAAGGCGTGGCTGGTGGCTCGTGGCTGGTAAAAACCGGACTACCCAACACCAGCCACGAGCCACCAGCCACGCTTCCTTCACTTCAACACGATGTTCAATGATTTGCCCAGCTTGTAATAGGTCTCGTACTGGTCCTTGACGTAGTTCGCCGTGTCCTCCGGCGACTTGATGTGCGGCACCGAACCGATTTTCTCGGTGGCGGCAATCCATTGCGGATCCTTGCCGACCTTCTGCAGCGTGTCGCCCCAGATGGCGATCATTTTTTTGTCCATCTTCGGCGGTGCGTAGAGCGCGCTCCAGCCGATGATGCGCTCCAGCGCCGGGTAACCGGCTTCCTTCGCCGTCGGCACATCCGGGATGTCCTTGAAACGTTCCGGCGTCGTGGTCAGCAGCGCGCGCATCTGGCGGTTCTTGATGAAATTGAGCACGGTGCCGATATTGGAACAGCTGAAATCGACATGTTTGCCGAGCAGCGCGGTGGCCGCTTCGCCGCCGCTCTTGTAAGGGATCTGCGTCGCCGCCTCCTTGCCCAGCTTCTGCGCATCGAACAGCAACTGCGGCCCCATTTCGTGAATGGTGCCGATGCCGGCCGTGCTGTAGCGGAGCTTGCCCGGCGCCTTGCGGATCGCCTCGACCAGGTCGCCGAAACTGCGCAACGCGCTGTCGTTATGGACGGCGCAGACATAGGGGTTGAGCTCAAGGATGCCGAGGAAGGTGAAGTCATTCCACTTGTAGGACAGGTCCGGCTTCAGCGCCGGCAGCGTGGCCTGCGATCCTACGCGGGCGAGCAGAAAGGTATAACCGTCGGGGGACGCATTCTTGACGTATTCCGAGCCAATCGCGCCGCTGGCGCCGACCTTGTTGACGACCACCGCATTCTGTTTGAGGTATTTCGGCACCACCGCACCCAGGTTGCGTGCTGCGATGTCGGAATCGCCGCCAGCGCCGAATGGCGCGACGATCAACAACGGTCGAGTCGGATACTGTTGTGCACTGGCCGCCAGTGCGGAAGCCGCGAGAACGCAGCCGATCAGATGAAAAAACACACGGCGAACAGAACTGGATTTCATTTTGGGTCTCCTCCCGGTTGAAATTCCCGATGTGCCTGCGCGGGCATTGTGCGGGGAGGATGCTTGAAAAGCAACGACCGGAAGGTCAGGCGCTAATCCCAGCGGTCGTCCATGACTTCAATAAAACCGTTCTCGACACGCAAGGGCAGCCTTGCCGTGGGTTCATAAGCCGGAGCCGACAGCGCTTCGCCGGTACGCACGCAGAAGCGCGCGCCGTGACGCGGACAGACAATCTCATCACCGTCCAGCGTGCCGCTGGCCAGCTCGCCACCGTCGTGGGTGCAGACGTCTTCGATGGCAAAAAACTCGCCGCCGATATTGAATACGGCCACCGTTGAACCATCGACATCGACGACCTTGCTGCCGCCCGGTGCGATCTCATTGACCGCAGCAACCCTGATCCAGTCCGCCATAATTAAACGGCAACCACTTCCATATCGGGTTCGATCTGGCGCACCAGATTCTCGATGCCGGCCAGCGTACCCGAAAGCGAGCTCGGACAGCTGCCGCAGGCCCCCTGGTAATGCACCGACAGTTTATTGCCCTCAAGGCCAACAACGTAGAGATCGCCGCCGTCGTTCTGCAGGTACGGACGCACTTGCTCATCCAGCGCCGCATTGATGCGATCCAGCCGGTCGCGGTCTTCCTCGCTGAGCCTTGCAGGATCCAGCGCCTCGCTCGCCTGCTCCGCCATCTGCGCGGACTGCGCATCCGCCGACGGGGCTTCACGGATCGGCACCGCCAGCTCACGCATCAGCTCTTCCCAGTTGGCGCCGCCGTCCTGCGTCACCGTCACCCAGTGATCGACATAAAACACGTTGGTGACATGCGCGATGTCGAACAGCGCCATCGCCAGCGGATCACCGACCGCCTGCTCTGGTTTGTCATACGAGCGGGTAATGCCCCAGGTCAGCGGCTCCCGAAGGATGAACTTCATCGCATTGGGATTCGGGGTCGGTTCGATTTCGGCGATTTTCGGCATGACTGGATTGCAGATGCGGTTTGTGTTGCGATTATTTTTATTCGGTTGAAGCGGTATCGCTGCCGGCAAAAGCGGCATGCAGCGTATGCCAGGGCAGGATCGCGCATTTGACGCGGGTGGGCAGCTCACTGACGCCAGCAAACACGGTCAGACGGCCGAGGTGATGCGGCGCGGCGGCATCGAGCTTGCCGGTGGTCATGTCGCGGAATTCCTGCACCATCAATTCGGCATCGGCCTTCGATTTGCCTTTGACCGCCACCGTCATCATCGACGCCGAGGCCTTGCAGATCGCGCAGGCTTCGCCTTCAAAGCCTACCGCCTCGACCTGATCGCCGTTGAGCTTCAGAGACAGGTGGATATGGTCGCCGCACAGCGGGTTCAAACCCTCCGCCTTGTGCGTGGCCCCCTCAAGCATGCCCCAGTTACGGGGCTTCTTGTTATGTTCGAGGATCATTTCTTGGTAAAGCTGACGGCTGTCCATATGCTTAACGTCAAAAGCCAAAATCAGCCACAGAGATCACAGAGGACACAAAGAAAAACCGGGATTGCCGTTCTCTGTGCTCTCTGTGCCCTCTGTGGCAAAAGGTTTGGGGGTTGTTTTTCATGCAAACAACTTCTGCACCCGGCCGATGGATGCCACCAGCGCATCGACTTCGTCCATCGTGTTGTAAAAAGCAAACGAGGCGCGCGACGTGGCGGGCACCTTGAAGCGCTGCATCACCGGCTGCGCGCAATGATGGCCGGTGCGGATCGCCACGCCGTCGTCGTTGAGCAGCGAACCAACGTCATGCGGATGCACGCCGTCGAGTGCGAAGGACAGCACGGCAGCCTTTTTCTCGGCAGTGCCGATCAATCGCACGCCGGGCATGCGGTTCAGCTGATCGGTGGCGTAATCGAGCAGATCGGTTTCATGCGCCGCGATGCGGTCAAGACCAATGGCACTGAGGTAATCGATTGCCGCGCCCAGCGTGATCGCTTCGCCGATCGGCGGCGTGCCTGCCTCGAACTTCGCGGGAATCGGCGCATAGGTGGTTTTTTCGAAGGTCACCGACAGGATCATGTCACCGCCGCCTTTGAAGGGCTGCATTTTTTCGAGCAGCGCCGCTTTGCCGTACAGGACACCGATGCCGGTCGGGCCGCAAAGCTTGTGGCCGGAAAAGACATAAAAGTCGCAATCCAGCGCCTGCACATCGACCTTCAGATGAGGCGCGGCCTGCGCACCATCCACCAGCACCGGCACGCCGTGTTCATGCGCAATGGCAATCATCTCCTTGACCGGCGTAATCGTTCCCAGCGCATTCGACACATGGGTCATCGCGACAAACTTCATGTTCGCGTTGAACAGTTTGCGGTAATCCTCGACCAGCAGTTCGCCGCGGTCGTTGACCGGCACCACACGAATCTTTACGCCCCGCTCTTCAGCCAGCATCTGCCAGGGCACGATATTGGAGTGATGCTCCAGCGTGGTCAGGATGATTTCGTCGCCGGCCTTGAAGAATTTGCGACCGTAACCCTGCGCCACCAGGTTGATGCCGTCGGTGGTACCGCTGGTGAAAATGCACTCGCGCGACTCTTTGGCATTGATGAAGGCCTGAACCTTCAGCCGCGCCTTTTCATATTCCGCGGTCGCCGTTTCCGACAGGTAGTGCACGGCGCGATGGATATTCGCGTGCTGCGCGCTGCGGTATTTCACCCAGCGATCTATGACCGGCTGCGGCATCTGACTCGATGCCGCATTATCCAGAAAAATCAATGGCTTATCTTTAATCTTCAGACTGAGGATGGGGAAGTCCCGGCGCAGTGCAGCGACGTCCAGCGGCGCCATCAGGGTGTCGCGCGCGCTCATATGCTGACCTCGGTGCGCGCCATCACCTGTTTCTCCAGCGAAGCCACAAGCGACGGCACCGGAATATGGTCGATGATCTCGGCGCCAAAGGCGTAAGTCAGCAGGTTGCGCGCTTGCGCTTCCGGCAGGCCACGGCTCTTCAGGTAAAACAGATGATCGGCATCGAGCTGGCCGACTGCGGCGCCGTGGGCACACTTCACATCATCGGCAAAAATTTCGAGCTGCGGTTTGGTATCGACATGCGCCTTGTCCGAGAGCAGCAGGTTGCGGCTCTGCTGTGAGGAATCAGTCAGCTGTGCGCCTTCACGCACAAATACCTTGCCATTGAACACCGCATGGGCGGCGCCGCCGACGATTGTTTTGTGCGTCTGCCTGCAGGTGCCGTGCGGCTGGGCATGGTCCATCAGCGTGTGTGTATCCGCGGTCTGCCGTCCGCCGATCAGTGCCAGGCCGTCGATCTCGACACTCACGCCTTCGCCGTGCTGACTGATATTCAGATTGTTGCGCGACAGCCGCGCGCCCAGCGTCACCGCATGGGACTGGAAACGGGCATCCTTCGCCAGCGTCACCGCACAGGTACTGATATGGAAGGCTTGCTGGCTTTCCCGCTGCAGCTTGATATGCCGCACCGAGGCATTCGGCGCCACGGCGATCTCGGTCACTGCATTGGTCAGATAGGCTTCGCCACCCAAGGCGACGTAATCCTCGATCACGCAGGCTTCTGCACCGGTCTCGGCAACAATCAGGCAGCGCGGATAGGCGGCGACACCATTACCTGCCGCGACAAACAGCAGATGGATCGGCGCTTTCAGTTGCGCGTCCTTTGCCAGATGGATGAACACGCCATGTTGCAGAAAGGCCGTGTTCAGCGCAGTAAACAGCTCCTTTTCGCTGCCCGCGAGTTTGGCGAGCCAGGGCTCGACCAGAGCGGCATGGGATTTCATTGCATCACTCAATGCAATCACCGTCACGCCCGCAGGCAATGCGCCCTGCTGTGCGAACTCCAGCACCGGAACGCCATCGACAAACACCAGACGCATCGACGCTTCCGGCACAACATGGGGCGCGATGTCAGCCGTCGAAACCTTGACCGCCGCGGCTGCCGGCCGCACCTGCAATTTGGTCAGTGGCGTCAGATCGGTAAAGCGCCATTCTTCGTCACGCGTGGTCGGCACTGACAGCGCGTTGGCGCGCTCCAGCGCCGCTGCGCGGCGCGCATCGAACCATGCCGTCGGGCTTTTCGGCAGTACACCGCTGCCGGCGAGCAACGCCGCCACGTAGGGATGGGTTGCAGTCACGTTCACGCTGCGGCCTTTTTGTCATCGAGCAGCCAGTCGTAACCGCGCGATTCGAGCTCCAGCGCCAGCGACTTGTCGCCGGACTTGATGATGCGGCCTGCCGACATCACGTGCACGTAATCGGGCGTGATGTAGTTGAGCAGGCGCTGGTAATGCGTCACCAGCACGCAGGCATTGTCGGGGGTGAGCAGTTTGTTGACGCCGCCGGCGACCACGCGCAGCGCGTCGATGTCGAGACCCGAGTCGGTTTCATCGAGCAAGGACAGCTTCGGCTCGAGCAGCGCCATCTGCAGGATTTCATTGCGTTTCTTTTCGCCGCCGGAAAAACCGTCATTGACGCTGCGGCTCAGGAACTCCGGATTCATTTCCAGCAGCTTCATTTTTTCGCGAACCAGATCATCGAATTCCAGCGGATCCAGCTCTTCCTTGCCGCGGCCGCCCTGCACCGTGTTGTAGGCGAGGCGCAGGAAGGCACTGTTGGTGACGCCGGGAATCTCCACCGGATACTGGAAGCCGAGAAAAATGCCGGCGCGGGCGCGTTCATCCGACTCCAGCGCAAACAGGTCCTTGCCCTCGAACAGCACTTCACCGCCCTTGACCTCATAGGCCGGATGCCCGGCCAGCACTTTGGAAAAGGTACTTTTGCCGGAGCCGTTGGGCCCCATGATCGCGTGCACTTCACCGGCACGCACCGTCAGGTTGATGCCTTTGAGGATGTCCACGCCGGCGACGGTCGCCGTCAGGTTGCGGACTTCGAGGATTGTTTTTGCGTTGCTGTTGATCATTTTTTAAAACCTAAAACCTTTTAGCCACAGAGGTCACAGAAAAACAAAGACAAATTGACAGGATGGACACGATTTACAGGATAAAAACAAAATTGGTCCATCTTGTTCATCCTGCCTATCCTGTAAATTGATTTTGATCTTTAGCCGACACTACCTTCCAATTTCAAACCGAGGAGCTTGGTCGCCTCAACGGCGAACTCCATCGGCAGTTGCTGGAAAACGTCCTTGCAGAAGCCGTTGATGATCATCGACACCGCTTCTTCGGTGGGGATGCCGCGGCTCTGGAAATAAAACAGCTGGTCTTCACCGATTTTCGACGTCGTGGCTTCGTGCTCCACTTTCGCCGTCGGGTTGTTGACCTGGATATACGGAAAAGTATTGGCGCCGCACTGGCTGCCGATCAGCATCGAATCGCATTGCGAGAAGTTGCGCGCACCGTCCGCCTTCGCGCCGATTTTCACCAGCCCACGATAGCTGTTGTTGGAATGCCCGGCGGAAATACCCTTGCTGATGATCGTGCTTTTGGTGTTCTTACCGACGTGGATCATCTTGGTGCCGGTATCGGCCTGCTGTTTGTGATTGGTCAGCGCCACCGAATAGAACTCGCCGATCGAATTGTCGCCGAGCAGCACGCAGGACGGGTATTTCCAGGTGATCGCCGAACCGGTTTCGACCTGGGTCCACGAAATCTTCGAATTACGGCCCTTGCACAGTCCGCGCTTGGTGACGAAGTTGTAAATACCACCGACACCGTTCTCGTCGCCGGCATACCAGTTCTGCACTGTTGAATACTTGATGTCGGCATCGTCCAGCGCGACCAGCTCGACCACCGCCGCGTGCAGCTGATTGGTGTCGAACTTCGGCGCGGTGCAGCCTTCGAGGTAGGAGACCTTGGCGCCCTCTTCGGCGATGATCAGCGTGCGCTCGAACTGCCCCGAGTCCTGGGTGTTGATGCGGAAATAGGTCGACAGCTCCATCGGGCATTTCACGCCCTTGGGAATGAAGCAGAAGGAACCGTCGGTGAACACCGCCGAATTCAGCGCGGCGTAATAGTTGTCAGCCGTCGGCACCACGGAACCCATGTATTTTTTCACCAGCTCCGGGTGGTTGTGCACGGCTTCGGAAATCGAGCAGAAAATGATGCCGACTTCGGCAAGCTTTTCCTTGTAAGTCGTGGTCACCGACACAGAATCGAAAATGACATCGACCGCGACGCCGGCCAGCGCCGCGCGTTCGTGCATCGGCACGCCGAGTTTTTCGAAGGTTTTCAGCAGTTCCGGATCAACTTCGTCCATGCTCAGCTTTTTCTTCGGCTTCGGTGCAGCGTAATAGCTGATCGCCTGGAAATCGATCTTCGGGTAATGCACGTTCGGCCACTGCGGCTCGGTCATCGTCAGCCAGTGGCGATAGGCCTGCAGGCGGAATTCCAGCAACCAGTCCGGCTCGTTCTTTTTCGCCGAAATCATGCGGATGATGTCTTCGTTCAGCCCCTTTGGCGCGGTCTCCGACTCGATGTCCGTGACAAAGCCGTGCTTGTAAGGCTGGCTGACGAGGGTGTCTAAAACGCTGCTCATGAATGCATCCTGAAAATCAGTGGGGGGTCAGCCGCCCGCCTTGACCGTAAAACTCTCGCCGCAGCCGCAAGTGGCATCGACGTTGGGGTTCTCCACCTTGAACGCCTGCTTCAAGCCTTCACGCACATAGTCCACGGTGGAACCATTCAGAAACTCCAGGCTTTCGCCGTCGATCACCAGTCTGGCGTCGTGCGCCTCGAACACCTGATCACTGCCTTTGACATCATCGGCATAGTCATAGGTGTAGGCCCAGCCCGAACAACCGGTTTTTTTCACGCCCACGCGCAGACCCAGCCCTTTGCCGCGTTTGGCGAGCTGCGCCTTAATCTGTTTTGCCGCACTTTCCGTCAGTTGTATCGTCATTTCAGACTCCTGAATTTCAGTCAGACCGCAACGGCCTGCATCGTGCGCAAGCGCTGCAACACACCTGCCAGCGCCTGCAAGAATCCATCAACCTGTTCCGCGGTGTTGGCCGCCCCCAGCGAAAAACGCACTGCGCCGCGCGCCAACTCAGGCTCAACACCCATCGCCAGCAAGGTGCCGGACGGCGCGTTGTCGGTGCTGGAGCAGGCAGCGCCCGATCCCACCGCATAACCGACCTTGTCGAGTTCAATCACCAGCGTCTCGCCATGGATTCCGCGAATCGCGAAATACGAGGTATTGGGCAGACGCGGCGCATTGGCACCAAAAATCACCGCGCCCATACCCGTCAGCCCGCGTTCAAGCCGCTCGCGCAATGCGGCAAGCCGCGGTCCCAGTTCCTGCAATCGCGCAGCCGCGAGTTCACAAGCAGCGCCAAATCCAACAATCGCCGGTACGTTCTCAGTGCCGCCGCGCAAGCCGCGCTCCTGACCGCCGCCGGCGAGCACCGCGCGCAGATCCAGCCGCTTGTCGACGACCAGCGCACCCGCACCCTTGGGGCCATAAATCTTGTGCGCCGACAGCGTCAACGCCTGCACATTGAGCGCAGAAAATTCCACCGGAATCTTGCCCAGCGCCTGAACGGCGTCAGTGTGCATGACCGCGCCGGCACGTTTCGCGCGTTCGCCCACAGCAGCGACATCCTGGATCACGCCGGTTTCGTTATTCGCCAGCATCACCGACATCAGTACCGTTTTTTCAGCCAGCGCGGCATCAACATCATTCAGATCAATCGCACCTTCGCGGGCCACTTTGAGCTTGCGGAACTTCCACCCCTGGCGCACCAGGTCCTGCGCCGGTGCCGTGACACAGGGATGCTCGATGCTGCTGACCGCGATCTGCCCCGGCTTCATGCCGGCCGCCATGCCGCGAATGAACAGGTTGTTGGCCTCGGTGCCGCCGCTGGTAAACACCACCTGTGCCGGCTGCGCGCCGACAACGGCCGCGACCTGCTCGCGCGCCCGATCGACCGCCTTGTGCGCCACTGTGCCGAATTCATGGCGGCTGGACGCGTTGCCGCACTGCTCGCGCAGGAAGGGCATCATTGCCTCCAGCACGCGCGCATCCAGCGGCGTCGAAGCGTTATGGTCGAAATAGACGTGCATCATGGGTAAAGAAGCCGCTGAACCCCGGTCAGGCGGTCACGGTATCCGGCTTGCGAGCCACCTTGCGCATGTCGTGCACCGGGGCGATGCCGGCGTCCTTGGCGCGCTGGTTCTCCACCAGCTGGCGCAACGTCACCGAACCGAGGTAATCAAAAATGCGTTCGTTCAGGTTGGCCCACAAATCATGTGTGAGGCACTTCTCGTCATCCTTGCAGTTTTCCTTGCCGGCGCATTGCGTCGCGTCGATCGGCTCGTCCACCGCAAGAATGATTTCGGCAACGGTCAGCTGCGCCATGTCACGGGCCAGGCAATAACCACCGCCGGGGCCGCGCACCGAATCCACGATCTGCCTGCGGCGCAATTTGCCGAACAACTGCTCCAGATACGATAGCGAGATGCGCTGCCGCCCGCTGATCTCGGCGAGCGTCACCGGCCCCGTGCCATGACGCATGCCCAGATCCACCATGGCGGTGACTGCAAATCGGCCTTTTGTTGTCAGTCTCATATAGCACCTCAAATAATCATTTAAAAACAATTACTTACGAATAACCCTCGATTGCCCAAGACAAAGTCCTACAAACTCACTCAAGTATAGATAAACCCTGAGTTTCAGTCAACTATGCGATTGAGGTTGCTGGCATCAAGCCTGGACTGGTCTGCACCTTCAATTTTCAGACCCAGACGCTGTAATTCAGCAATGATCTGATCAATGCGTTTGTCAGTATCTGCACTGTGATCAATCAGCGCATGCATCGCCTTTGCAACAGGGTCATTGGCATCCCGTGCAATGCCGTAAGCGGCAAAACGGCCGGTTGCTTCATGACTCTCCACCAGACGCGCAGGAATGCCGATTGCCGTCGCGTTGTCGGGCACGTCCTTGACCACAACGGCGTTGGAACCGATTTTGGCGTGCTCCCCGATGCTGATCGGCCCGAGCACTTTTGCACCCGCACCGATGACCACACCATTCTTCAGCGTCGGGTGGCGCTTGCCCTTGTTCCAGGTAGTGCCGCCCAGCGTGACGCCGTGATATAGCGTGCAATCATCACCAATCTCGGCGGTTTCTCCGATGACAACGCCCATGCCATGGTCGATGAAGAACCGCCGGCCGATGCGTGCGCCGGGATGGATTTCAATACCCGTCAGCCAGCGCGAAAAATGCGCGAGCCAGCGCGCCAGCCATTTGAAGCCGCGCGTCCACAAGCCGTGAGCCATACGGTGCGCCAGCAAAGCGTGAAAGCCCGGGTAACAGGTCACCACCTCCCAGTTGCTGCGGGCAGCGGGATCGCGTTCAAAAACAACGGCGATTTCTTCCTTGATACGCTCAAACATTAGCGTGACCTGATTAATTGGGGAGTGTACGGATTAAGCCCCACTATTTTAATCAAGATTCAAGCGGTCCAGAAATATCCTTTATAAACATGGATTTAATAACCCCACGTTTAATCCCGCTTTTTCGAACTGATCAAGCTGCTGAGGATGCCGCGCAAAATGTTGACCTCCTCGACCTGCAGCCGGGAACGGCCGAACAACCGGCGCAAGCGCAGCATCAGCTTGCGCGGATGCGCGGGATTGAGAAAACCGGTTTGCATCATCGTGCTTTCGAGATGACCGTAAAAAGCTTCGACTTCTTCATGCGTCGCCAGTTGTTCATCCTTGGGCACCGGCAGCGTGCCGCCACAAGCCATCCGCAGTTCGTAGCAAAACACCTGAACCGCGGCCGCAACGTTCAGTGAAGAAAATGCCGGATCCACGGGAATGCTCGCCAGCAGGTTGCAGCGCGCGACTTCGTCATTGCTGAGACCGGAGGTTTCGTTGCCGAAGACAAATGCGACGGGATGCAACTGCGCAACCTCAGTCGCCTCGGCAGCGGCAGCACGCACATCGACCATCGGCACCGCGACGTCGCGCTGGCGTGCCGAACAGGCCACCGCGAACTTTGTACCCTGCAGCGCCTCATCCAGCGTCGCGCAGACACGCGCCGCCGCCAGTACATCGGTCGCACCTGCGGCGAACCATTGCGTCTGCGGGTCCGGATAACGCTCCGGATTGACCAGCGCGAGATCGGTGATCCCCATGGTACGCATCGCCCGCGCCGCCGACCCGATATTGCCGGGATGCGAAGTACGGCAGAGAACAATGCGAATATTTTTGAGTGGGTCAGGCGGGATCACGTAAAATATGGCCGGTCGGTAATGTCATTGACAGCGTTGCTGATGGCCGACTTAGCCGGCAACCGCTCTTTCGCTCTTTTTAAATCACTCATAGCAGCCCACCATGCATCCAATGCTCAATATCGCGGTCAAGGCCGCACGCCGCGCCGCCGGCATCATCAACAGGGCCGGCCGGAATCTTGACGTCATCGCCGTCAAGGAAAAAACTGCAAACGATTTCGTCTCCGAGGTGGACCGCGAGGCTGAAAAAGCGATCATTCAGACATTGCGCGAAGCTTATCCGGCGCATGCGATTTTAGCAGAGGAGTCCGGCGCCTCCGGCAAATCGGACTACGAATGGATCATCGATCCGCTCGACGGCACCACCAACTTCCTGCACGGTTTTCCGCAGTATGCAGTATCCATCGCCATGGCACACAAAGGCGTGCTCACCCACGCAGTGGTTTACGATCCGGGCCGCAATGACCTCTTCACCGCCAGCAAAGGTGCCGGTGCCTACCTGAACGACACCCGCATCCGCGTCAGCAAACGCGCCCACCTGCAACCGTCTCTGATCGGCACCGGTTTTCCGTACCGCCAGCTGGAGAACCTCGAGGCTTATCTCGGCATGATGCGCGACATCATCAAGAATTCAGCCGGCATCCGCCGCGCCGGCGCCGCATCGCTGGACCTGGCCTATGTTGCCGCCGGACGCCTTGATGCGTTCTGGGAGCTGGGCCTGAGCAAGTGGGACATTGCCGCAGGCGCGTTGCTGATTACTGAAGCGGGCGGCCTGGTCGGCGATCTGCAAGGCAATGACGGTTACCTTGAAAAAGGCAATATTGTTGCCGGCAATCCGAAGGTATTTGCGCAGTTGCTGCCGCTGATCGCACCGCACCTCACTCCCGCACTGAAAAACTGACGGCGGCGCGGCATGCGCGCCAACTTCAGCGATCATCTTCAGTCAGTCATCATCACCCGCAACTGCGACGCGCGCGGCGAACGCATCTGCTCCAGTGCGCGTAACGCCTCGCGGGCGTCAGCCTTCCGCGCAAGCCGCAGTGATGCGCGCCCCAGACCGAACCACGCCTCGTCATACATCGGATCAATGGTCAGGGCACGGCGGTAGGCCATGACCGCAGGGACATAACGCGACAGATCGCTATTCGCCTCCCCAAGCAACTGGAAAGTAAGCGGTGATTCGCGCACGACCAGCAACGCCCGCTCCAGCGTAGTCACTGCTCGCTCCGGCTGCCCGGCCGCGCGCTGGGTTTCCGCCAGGAAGTGGTAACCAGTCGCATCATCCGGCGACATCCGCACCAATTCACTGAAATGTCCGATGGCTTTGGGATAGTCACGCAATTGTGACTGCGCATAACCGGCAACGATGCGCCATTCACTGCTGAATGCATCCTTGGCGATATTGTCTTCGGCAAATTTGGCCAGACCGGCCCAATCACCACGTTTTTCAAGCTCGGCGACGCGTTGCCGGTTGGCATCAGGCACGCCCTGCATATGTCCCAGAAGCACGGATGCCGTGCCATCCGGCACCAGCGCGGATATCAGCGCCTGCTGCGGTGTACAGGCGATGCAGAGCAACAATGCGGCGACAGCCAATCCATGCGGCACACTGCCGGGCAAAGATGATTTCTTCATTCCGCATGATAACAACCCGTTGGCTGCGTTGCGCAGCTACGGCAATCCGTAACGGAAAGCATGCAAAGGCCAATAAGACACCCTTAGAATGTCGACCATGGATTCAGGGGAGTCAAAAAAACAGGCTCAGAAGAGCCGGATTGAACGTACCTCGCAAGGGTCACGTCTTCTTGGCATTGCCGCTTCAGGCGTGCTGTCCTGCCTTCTCTTCTGCAACAACGCAACGGCGGCCACCCCGGCGCAACTCAACGAGCAGCGTGAACGTGCCGTGTCAACTGCACGCAGTGGCCAGTTCGAGCAGGCCATCGCGGAATTACAGCGACTCGATGCGGCAGGACCGGATCTGCGCGCCACCCATGATCTGATCGTCGTCCTGACCTGGGCGGGCCGGACCGAAGACGCTTTGAACATTTACGAAAAGCGCGGAATCGCCGCGACCGCACCCGATTACGTCCAGGCGGCGGTTGCACGAGCCTACCGCTCGCGGGGAGTTCACACTCAGGCTGAACACATCGCCCGGGCCGCACTTGAGAAAAAACCCGGCGATCCTGGATGGACCACTTTTCTTGCCCTGATCATGACCGATCAGGGGCGCGCAGCAGATGCTGACGCCATGCTGCAGACAGTGACTGAAAAGAATCCGGAGAATACTGACGCCTGGCTTGCGCGCGGATATGCGGCCAAGACACTCGGACAACCCTATGCCGCGATGCGCGCCTACGCGGAAGCGCGCCGCCTGCAACCTGAAAATTCGGAAGCTGCAAGGGAACTGCAAAACATACTGCTGGAATTGCGTGCACCGTATGCGGCCGCTGCCAACAGCCCGGCTCCGACACCGGGCATCCGCGCCCGACAGGCTGCATCGATGGTGCGCTGGGGCGCCGATGTAGCAGCTGAAAGCGGTCAATCGCGTTTCACTTACACGGACAACGCCATCGCACGCCTTGAGAAACTGATCGCAGAAACTCAGGCACGATCGCCGGTCGACCGCAGCCTGCTCTGGAACCTCGAGCGCGACCGTGCTGTCGCCCTGCGCAACCGGGAGCGCTGGGGCGATACGCTGGCCGCTGTTGAAGCCCTGCGCGCCGCCGGCGATACGATTCCGGCTTATGTCCGGCTTGCCGAAGCCGATGCCCTGCTGGCACTGCGCCAGCCGGCACGCGCACGGCGCGCCTATCAGGATGTTCTCGCCAGTGACAAAAACAGCCGTGAAGCCCGCATCGGCCTGTTCTATGCCCAAATCGAAACAGAGGATTTTGCAGCCGCATTCGCCAACGTCGATGCACAGGCCTCCGCAGAAGGTCCGCGACGCGATACGCCGGGACGGTCGCGTCCGGAACCCAATGATGACTGGCTGGGTGCGCAGATTCTCGCCGCCAACGCCCGCCACTACGCCGACATGCACGCAGAAGCCTTGGACCGTCTGCTGCCGCTGGCGCAACGCGCGCCAGGACTTGGCTATCTGCGATCGGCCCTGGGTTCTGTCGCTGCGGCACGCGGATGGCCGCGCATGGCAGAGGAGGAAATACGCATCGCGGCAAGCCTCGCCCCGGAGGATCGCGGCATTGAAGTGGCGCTGGCGGATTCCGACCTGCGACGCGCAGATATCGAATCAGCAAAAACCCGCGCATCCAGTCTGATATCACGCTTCCCTGATGATTTGTCTGTGCAGCGATTGAAGCGCGACATCGCAATTGCAGAAATGCGGGAGTTCCGTCTGGATGTGTCGAGCCGGCGCGAGCATGGTACTGCACTCTCAGCACCAGGCGGCGGATCACAGGTGGCGGCGAGGCTTTACTCATCACCTTTTGCAGCTCGCATGCGCGCCGTCGCCGCTGCTGAACGAGCGACGTCCTACCCTGTTGAAGGTCGCGTACTGCGGGAACGTCTGGGCGCCGGTGCCGAATATGCCGGGCCGGATGTCACCGTCGAAGCCATCGCCTGGCAAAACAGCGGCACGCTGTCGAAAGACGGCGCCAGCCTGATCGGATCTTGGCGGCCGGATGACCACTGGGCCATTTACGCCGGCGCCGAGGCCTATTCGGCTGATACCCCGTTACGCGCGCAGTTTTATGGGATTACCGGCAATGCCGTGGATCTGGGTGGCGAATACCGCTGGCACGAATCCCGGTCGATTTCCGCATCCATCCGGTCAGTCGACTTTTCCGACGGCAATCGCCGGCAAAGCGAACGTGTCGTGTTCATGCAAAGGTTGATTGATCAGCCGCATTTTGATCTGGACATCCGTCCCGAATACTACGCATCGCGCAATTCAAAACTCGGCGCGCCGTATTTCAATCCGGTCAATGACCAGGCGCTGACCCTGGCCATTGAAGCTGAACACGTGATTTCACGCCAATACGACCGCAGCTGGGTCCAGCGCTTCGTGTTCTCCGCCGGCAGCTACCGGCAGGATGGCTTCGGCAGCGGTGCCATCGGCTCGTTGTCATACGAACAACGTTATCGTTTCGATCCGACTTTCGAAATCCGCTACGGCGTGGAGATGAACCGGCGCATTTATGACGGCACGGCCGAACGCGCGCTGACCGGATTTTTCAGCCTTAACAAACGGTTCTGATCATGCGCAGACTTTTTTTTACATTTCTGATGTGCATGCTCGCGACATGGAGCAGTCCGCAATACGCACAGACGGAACGCAGCGGAACGCAATTCGTCTCGATCGCCTTCCATGATGTCGTTGATGACCGCCGCGATCTCGGTGACGACGCGATGACCACAGGCACGCTGATCGAATTTTTTGAATGGCTCAAAGCCAACAACTGGACCGCAGTGTCCGCCAACGACGTATTGCGTGCTGCACGCGGCGAACACGCATTGCCGCCGCGCGCCATCCTGATTACCTTCGATGACGGCTATCGCAGTCTTTACACCCGCGTATTCCCTCTGCTGCTGGCCTACCGCATCCCCGTCGTCTCGGCACTTGTCGGGACCTGGATGGATGCGCCGCTTAACGCCACTGTCGACTACGACGGCAAGATCGCCCCCAGAAGGAACTTCATTTCCTGGACGGAAGCCCGTGAAATGCAGGCATCGGGACTGGTGGAGTTCGGCTCCCACAGCTACAACCTGCATCGCGGCGTCACCGGCAATCCGCAGGGCAACATCATGCCGAGTGCGGTGACACGCGAGTTCAAGCCCGGCGCGGGTTACGAAAACGCCGCATCCCATCGCGCCCGGCTTGAAGCGGACGCGCGGCGCATACACGCCTTGCTGCAACGTGAACTGGGGCGTGCACCGCGCATCTGGGTATGGCCGTATGGGCGATATTCCGAAATCGGCATTGAAGCTGTCCGCTCCGCAGGTTTTGAAATGGCGCTGACACTGGATGCCGGCCCCGGTGACACGGCGAAGCTGATGTCGATTCCGCGTCAATATCCGGGCGCCGATGCCGCCTTGTCGACGCTGACATCCATGGTCAGGCTGCAGGACAAGTTGCCGACTGCGCGCCGCCTCGTTTGTCTTGATCCGGGTGAACTGTGGACTGGCAGTCATGAATCGACCGATGAGAGACTGGGCCGCGCCATTGAACGTCTGCGCACAATGGGCAGTACTGCTGTGATCGTTGATGCCGTCTCACGCAGCGAAGCGGGGCAAGCCAGCCATGCCTGGTTTCCCACGAACGCGCTGCCGGTCAAGGCCGATCTGCTGTCACGCATCGTGTGGCAGTTGCAAACCCGCGCCGGTGTTGAAGTGCATGTCAGGCTTCCGGGCATTCAAGGGACCAAGGTGCAGATGGGTGATCCGGAAAAATCACTGACCCTGCACCGGGATCTTGGCGCCAACGTTCCGTTGTCAGGACTCTTTGTTGATGACACTCCTTCTCTGGCGAGGCTCGCCCCAAACACAAACGCGTCCGCGGGTCTGCCCTGGGAAACCAGGGCTGCACGCGACCGGATTTCTGTCGATGTTTTGCCGACACCGGAGCGAACGGCCATACAGGCTTTCCGGGAAGTGCAACGTTACCGGCCCTGGGCCAGCCTGACTCTGGTTACGGATGAACCCGAACAGGGCAGTGGCATTGCCGATCTCGTGCTGCAAAATATCCAGATGCCGCTTGAAGGCAAATCACCGGTATTGGCCAGCGACCTGAAACTCAGGGAAACAATCAGCAGCCGCTCGGGAATCTGGCTGACCGGTCATGCGCCACCAGCGCCTGAGATGCTGAGAAACACGGCAAGACAATACCAACAACTGGGCGGAACCACGATGGGCTGGTGCCCTGATTCCGCAGTTGCCGATCTCCCCGCTGCCCGAGAAGTGGAGCCGGATGTTTCCGCCTCGACATTTCCGGTGAGATTCTGACGTGACCCTGGACTGGCACGCCATCTCGCAGACGCTGGCGGCATTCTGCTTCGGCTATCCGTTCGTGATGGCCTGGTACTGGATGACCGGCGGAGTGCTTTTCCGATTGCTTCGCGAGAGGCACGAACCGCTGCCGGATGCACCGCCCGTGCTTCCGGAATACCCATTGGTTTCAATCCTGCTGCCCTGCTTCAACGAAGAAGACCAGGCTGCCGAAACATTCGCAGCTCTTGCCGCCCTTGAATACCCCAACTTCGAAATCATCGCCGTCAATGACGGCTCACGCGACAATACGGCCTCGATCCTCGATGATCTGGTGAAAACAATGCCGCAGCTGCGCGTGGTACATCTCGCGCAGAACCAGGGTAAATCCACGGCCCTGAACGTCGGCGCACTGGTCGCCGCCGGAGAAATCCTGGTCGGTATTGATGGCGACGCGCTCCTCGATCCCCATGCACTGACCTGGTTCGTACGGCGCTTCCAGAGCGACCCATCCCTCGGCGCATTGACCGGGAATCCTCGAATCCGCAACAGGGGTTCGATACTGGGACGGTTGCAGGTTGGCGAATTCTCTTCAATCGTCGGCCTGATCAAACGCGCGCAAAGCACTTACGGTTCGATATTCACGGTATCCGGCGTGATCTGCGCTTTTCGCAAGCGCGCATTGCAGGATGCCGGCTGGTGGTCAGCCGCCGCACTGACCGACGACGTTGACGTTACCTGGCGCATCCAGCTGGCTGGATGGAAGGCCATCTTCGAGCCGAAAGCCATTTGCTGGATACTGATGCCGGAAACGCTGATCGGCCTGTGGCGCCAGCGCCTGCGCTGGGCTGAGGGCGGTGTGCAATCGGTCATTGCCGCAACGCCGGTCATGTTCCGTCAGAAACGCTGGCGCCTGCTTCCGATCTGGGGCAATTTCCTGATCAGCCTTCTGTGGGCCTACTCCATGTGTGCCGGCATCACACTCTGGCTCATCTCCTCAGTATTTACCGAGGCCACTGGCGGCATGCTGGGCTTCGGCCTGATGCCGGCGTGGTGGGGGACGGTCCTGACATTGACCTACATCCTGCAAAGCTGCATCAGCGTTGGCGTCGATTCCAGATTCGAGAAAGGTCTCGCCTCATCCATTTTCTGGATCATCTGGTATCCGATTGTGTTCTGGATTCTCCAGACCATGACCGCGGTAGCTTCTTTGCCTCGTGCGCTGCTGCGTCCACGGCACGCCAAAGGTACCTGGGTGAGCCCGGACCGGGGATTACGATGACAAGGCTACAACCCAGACACGACTGGCCGCCCCTCGTCGGCGCCAGACATCTCCCCAAAGTGATCCGCCTGCGGGATACCCTGCTGACTGCAGGCGCATGGCTGCTTCTGGGATATCTGTTGCGCGACTTTTTTGCCCTCGCGTGGGATTACCTCAGCAACCCGATTTTCGAACTGTCTTTCACCACGCCGCCGGATTGGCAGGAAATCTGGCAGCGTCTCAAACCTTACACCGTCTATGCCGGCATCCTGGTGGCGTGGTTGCTGTACTGGGGATATACCCTTCGTCATCACCTTGCCGACGCCAGCCACAAACCTCAACCACCGCATCTACCCCCAGAAGAGCACGCTCTGGGTTTCAACCTCCCGGCGGCACATGTGCGTGAATGCCAAACCAAGCGCTCATTAGTGGTGAGTTTCGATGCCCAAGGCAACATCACTTCAATTAAAGATCATTTGGATGACCGCCATTTTTCACCCAAAGCTCGGTAAACCGCGAATTTCATCCTTTCTTGACGAATAAGCAGCCGCCTTGCCTAATACCTTGGTATATCAATGATTGTTGCGGAGAACACCATGTTGATGTCGCTGCGCTTTTTTACGATTTTTATGCTGATGATGTTGCCTGCATGGCACGCACTCGCCGCCGTTGCAGTGGAATCAAAATCCACCCAATCCGCAGAAGCTCCCGACGAAGCGCCACTGCTTGTTTTCAACCGCACGATATTCGTATTCAGGGGCCCACTGCTGGGCCTGTCCCCTGAAAAACGCGCGGATCGTGCGAAATCCACGCTTGATGAACTGCTGAGACAGAACGGCGAGCACATTGTTTCAATCAAGTCCAATCCGGCCGGACAACTCATCATGGTCAATGACGCGCTGGCCTTCATCGTCACTCAATCCGATATCGACCCCTTGCGCGAGCAAACCCTAGAAGCCACCGCCAAGAAGGCTGCCGAGAATCTTCAGCAAGTGATTGGCGAAACCAAAGAGGCACGGAGCTTTGACTCCCTGCTTAAGGCGGCAATGACCTCCCTCATCGCCACAGCAGTGTTTGTCGCCCTGCTTTGGTTGCTCGCGAGATTGCGAAAATGGATATCCGTAAAACTCGTTGAAATCGCCGCGCGAAAGGCTGAAGCACTTAAGGTTGGCGACACGAGCCTTCTTGAACGCCGCCATGTCGTACGTGTGCTGCTCAAAGTCCTCAGCGCAATACGCTGGTTCATCGTTGCCATCCTGACCTACGAGTGGCTGAGTTACCTGCTGTCTGCCATCCCCTATACCCGCCCATGGGGCTTGAAACTCAACTCGTACCTGCTTGATGTCATCCAGGGCATCGGCAGCAGCATCCTGGGAGCGCTCCCAGGACTTGGCGTCGCCATTGTGATTTTCCTCATTGCCCGCTTCGTGATCGCTTTTCTCGGAGGCGTTCTGGAGCGGATGTCGAAAAACGAGACCACGCTCAGCTGGCTGGGCTCGGACACCATGCCGACCACCCGCCGCTTGTTCAATTTTGCCATCTGGGTATTCGCCATTGCGATGGCTTATCCCTATCTCCCGGGCGCACAAACCGAAGCTTTTAAAGGCATGTCTGTACTCCTGGGCTTGATGGTGTCACTGGGCGCATCCAGTATCGTCGGACAAGGCGCCGCCGGGCTGATCCTTACCTATACCCGAACCATGCGGGACGGCGAATTCGTACGTGTGGGCGATCACGAAGGGACGGTCACCCGCATGGGTGTGTTCACGACCACCATCCGCACCGGTCTCGGTGAAGAACTGACGCTGCCGAATTCGATGATTACAAGCACTGTCACAAAAAACTATTCGCGCGCGGTGCATGGTCCGGGTTTTATTGTCGACACCGTAGTCACCATTGGTTACGACACCCCGTGGCGGCAGGTTGAAGCCATGCTGGTTGAAGCCGCTCGCCGCACCGATGGCATCCTCCACGTACCGGCACCCCGGGTGTTCCAGACGGCCCTGTCGGATTATTACCCCGAATACCGCCTGGTCGCTCAGGCCGTTCCGAGCGAACCGCGACCGCGCGCAGAAGTGATGAGCCAGCTCCACGCCAACATCCAGGACGTGTTCAACGAGTACGGCGTACAGATCATGTCGCCGCACTACATGATGGATCCGGCATCCGAGAAAATCGTCAAGCCGGAAGACTGGCACAAATCGCCGGCCAAACCTCCTAAATCATGAGCACGACCTCACCCGCTTACTCCGCGCAAGAAGCGCTTGAGCGTCTCAAGGAAGGCAATGCGCGTTTCATTGCAGGAAAAGCACGCTTCCAGACTGTGCAGAAAGACGTTCTCGCGGAACTGACGAAAGGACAGCAACCCTACGCCACGATTCTGGGATGCAGCGACAGCCGGGTACCTCCTGAACTGGTCTTTGACGCAGGATTCGGGGAGTTATTCGTGATCCGCGTTGCCGGAAACGTCCTGGGACCATCGATTCTCGGAACCCTGCAGTATGCCGCCGCGCACCTGAAGACACCGCTTTTTGTGGTTCTCGGACATGACCACTGCGGCGCGGTACAGGCAGCGATCGGCTCAAAATTTCACGGGGCCGCGCATAAAAGCCGGATTGAAGTATTGCTTGAGAACATCCTGCCCGCCCTCGAAAATCTGGATGGCCACCAGCCGCCGGAATCATTGCTCGAATCGGCCGTCGAAGCCAATGTCCGGCACACCATTCAACAACTCCTGGATACCCCTGAGGCCAGAGCAAAAATGACCGACAGCAGCATGATGCTCATCGGGGCCATCTACGACATTGAAACCGGACAGGTACGGTTTCTGGAAAATTAATTCCCGCACAAACCTTCCAGACAATAAAAGCCGAATACAGGCGAGCGGCCGCCCATATCCTCATTTGATTTGGGCTTATAGTCTTTGAAGGCACCGAAGTTAAAAAGTATCTGGATTATCCGAACATGAGCACCAGCGAAACAGGCCTTAACAAACATACTCCAATGATGCAGCAGTACCTGCGCATCAAGTCCGAACACCCCGACATGCTGGTGTTCTACCGGATGGGAGATTTCTACGAGCTCTTTTTCGAAGATGCCGAACGCGCGGCGCGGCTGATGGACATCACGCTGACCTCGCGCGGCGAGTCCGCCGGCACGCCGATCAAGATGGCGGGTATCCCCTTCCATGCCGTTGATCAGTACCTTGCCCGACTGGTGAAATTGGGGGAATCGGTCGCAATCTGCGAACAGATCGGCGACCCGGCCACCTCAAAAGGTCCGGTTGAACGCAAGGTGGTGCGCATTGTCACGCCGGGCACGCTGACCGAGTCCGCACTGCTCGACGACAAAAGCGACAACCTGCTGCTCGCCGCACATCGTTCCGGCAACGTACTGGGCTTGGCGTGGCTTTCCCTGTCTTCCGGCCGTTTCTGTGTCATGGAAACCGCACCGGCCAATCTGGCCGTTGAACTGGAACGCCTGCGCCCGGCGGAAATTCTCCTCGCGGAAGGCGGAAACATTGAAATCAGCGACAGCGACGTGGCCATCCGCCGCCTGCCGTCATGGCGTTTTGATATGGAGATTGCGCGTCGCACGCTGACTGCGCAATTTGAAACCCACGACCTGAGCGGCTTTGGCGCCCAGGGACTGGATGCGGCATTGGCTGCAGCAGGTGCGCTGTTCGATTACGCCAAAACGACACAGGGCACGGCCATCGCGCATGTGCGTTCGCTGATCGTTGAATCGGAACGTGCATGGCTGCGCATGGATCCGTCGACGCGACGCAATCTTGAACTCACGGAAACCATACGCGGTGAAACGGCGCCGACTCTGCTGTCACTGCTCGACAGCTGCGCCACCGGCATGGGCAGCCGCCGCCTGCGCCATGCTCTGCATCACCCCCTGACCGACCGCGCCCGCGTGCAGTCGCTGCATGCCGCGGTCGCAGCCCTGATCGACAATGAACGGCATATTGCGGTACGTAACGCACTGAAACAGTTCTCTGACGTCGAGCGAATTGCCGCTCGGATTGCCCTCGCATCGGCACGACCGCGCGACCTGTCCGGTCTGAGCGAATCGCTGCAGCAACTGCCGGCACTGATTGCCGCGCTGGGCAACGCCACCGAGGGCAGGCTCGACGCGCTTGCCTTTGATCTGGCGCCACAGGATACGCTGGCTCAACTGCTGACCAGGGCCATCAAGACCGAACCGGCAGCGATCATCCGCGAAGGCGGTGTGATCGCCGACGGTTACGATGCGGATCTCGACGAATTGCGCGGCATCCAGGACAACTGCGGGGCCTTCCTGGCGGAACTGGAAACCCGTGAACGCGCGCGCACCGGCATTACGACGCTGAAAGTCGAATACAACCGGGTACACGGCTTTTATATTGAAGTCACCCGCGCCCAGTCCGACAAGGTTCCCGACGATTACCGTCGACGCCAGACGCTTAAAAACGCCGAGCGCTACATCACGCCGGAATTAAAAACCTTTGAGGACAAGGCGCTCTCCGCGCAGGAACGCGCGCTGGCGCGCGAAAAACTGCTCTATGAACAGTTGTTGCGCGAACTGGCGCCGCAGGTGCCTGTGCTGCAGCAGGTCGCAGCAGCCATCGCAGAACTCGACATGCTCGCGGCATTCGCGGAACGCGCAACCGCGCTGAACTGGGCGGCGCCTGACTTCACCGACGAACCGGTGATCGACATCGAAGGCGGCCGTCATCCGGTGGTCGAAGCGCAGGTCACGCCATTCATCGCCAACAACACACAACTGTCAGCCACCCGCCGCATGCTGCTGATCACCGGCCCGAACATGGGCGGCAAGTCGACTTACATGCGCCAGACCGCGCTGATCGCGCTGCTCGCCCATTGCGGCTCGTTTGTACCGGCAACCCGCGCCCGGCTCGGTCCGCTTGACCGCATTTTCACGCGCATCGGCGCCGCCGACGACCTCGCTGGCGGACGTTCGACCTTCATGGTGGAAATGACGGAAGCGGCGTACATTCTTCATCACGCCACGCCGCAAAGCCTGGTGCTGATGGATGAAATCGGCCGCGGCACGTCAACCTATGACGGTCTTGCACTGGCTTGGGCGATTGCCCGTCACCTGATCGAACGCAGCGGCTGTTACACGCTGTTCGCAACACATTACTTCGAACTGACACAACTCGCTGTTGATTTCAAACACGTGGTGAACGTGCATCTCGATGCGGTCGAACACAAGGATCGCATCGTGTTCCTGCACAGTGTCGAGGAAGGTCCCGCCAACCAGAGTTACGGCCTGCAGGTTGCACAACTCGCAGGGGTGCCGGCAGCGGTGATCCGCAGTGCGCGCAGGCATCTCGCTGATCTGGAAGCCGCGGCAGCCGCACACGCGACCCAGGGCGATTTATTCTCGGCGCCGGCAGCGACCGCAGATACACCGATCAGCGAACCACATCCTGCCGTCGACGCATTGCGCGACTGCGATCCCGATGCGCTGACGCCGCGTGATGCGCTGGAGCTGCTCTACCGGCTGCGGGAGATGGCGCAGAATGGCGCCAAAGATTGAAGTAAGTTGTTGTTTTTATTGATATTTTAATAATCCCGATGACGGGCTTACGTCACCGGGTCGCCGCAAAAGCAATCAATCAGTGGTGATGACCGTGCGGGCCGTGCACATGCCCGTGTTCGAGCTCTTCACCGGTGGCCGCGCGCACCTCAGCGACGGTGCAGCTGAAATCCAGCGTCTGTCCGGCCAGCGGATGATTGCCGTCGACCACCACCTTGTCTTCGGCGACGTCGGTCACCGTATAAACCATCGCATGCCCTGACTGGTCGCCGCGGCCTTCGAACTGCATGCCGACCGCCACTTCCGGCGGAAACTTGTCGCGCGTTTCCATGTGCACCAGTTCGGCGTCGTACTCACCGAATGCGTCTTCGGGCGCCAGACGCACCTTGCAGCTGTGCCCGGCAGTCTTGCCATCCAGTTCCTGTTCGACCAGCGGAAAAATGCCGTGGTAGCCGCCGTGGAGGTAGGCAATCGGATCGTCCGTCTTCTCGATCACATTGCCCTGCGCGTCCAGCAGTTCGAATGTCAGCATGACGACCGTGTTTTTTGCAATCTGCATCAGATTTCCTTGATTAACTGCAGCACTTGCGCAGCGTGGCCACGGGGACTCACGCCATAGAGCGCGTGCCGCACAACGCCCTTGCGATCAATCACAAATGTCGACCGGCGTATGCATTCACGCCATCGCCCTTCGTATTCCTTCAGCTCCAGCACCCCGTAACGGCGACACACCTCTCCATCGACATCGGACAACAACTGCACCGCCAGACCGCACTTGTCACGAAAAGCGCCATGCACCATGCAGTCATCCATGCTGATGCCCAGCACCAACGCTCCGCACTCGCGAAAATCCATTTCCAGCTCGCTGAATTCCAGAGCTTCTGCAGTACAGCTCGGCGTATCGTCACGCGGATAAAAATAAATGACCAGCTTGCTGCGCCCGCACAGATCCTTGAAACAGACCCAGTTCAGATCGGCGTCAGGCAATTCAAATACCGGCGCAAGAACCCCCTGCCTCAACTGCTCCGAGGCCTTGCGCGGGGCACCATGGATATCCGGAATCACTGGATTCAGATTCGCCATGCCGGATTCTGTGAACAAAGCAGCGCGAGGTCAAGCACGCGCGCCAACAGGCCATTTATAATCGCCGGCGATGCCCAATAAACTTCTCGACGGACTGACTCCGGCACAATTCCTTCACCGGCACTGGCAAAAAAAACCTTTGCTGGCCCGCGGCAGCCTGCCCGAATTCGCTGATCTGGTATCCCGGGACTCGCTGATCGAACTGGCCTTGCTGCCCGAATCCGAATCACGGCTGATCACGCGCAAAGGTCGTCACTGGGATGTCCGCCAGGGCCCCTTCCGGCGGCAGGATTTTGCAAAACTTCCCGATCGCGACTGGACACTGCTGGTTCAGGGCGTCGACTTGCTGCTGCCGCGTGCAAAAGAACTGCTCACCCGCTTCGACTTCATCCCCTACGCCCGCCTCGATGATCTGATGGTGAGTTACGCCCCACCGGGTGGTGGCGTCGGCCCGCATTTCGACAGCTACGATGTGTTTCTGCTGCAGGGGAATGGACACCGGCGCTGGCAGATCAGCAGCCAGCGTGATCTGACACTGATTGAAAACGCGCCGCTGAAAATTCTCAACGATTTCCGCGCGACCCGGGAATGGACTCTGAAAACCGGCGACCTGCTGTATCTGCCACCCCGATATGCCCATGACGGCGTGGCACTGGCTGACTGCATCACGCTATCAGTCGGTTTTCGTGCGCCATCAGCGCAAGATCTGTGCAGCCGTTTTTTTGACTTTCTGCAGGACAATCTTGATGCCCGCGGGCTGTACGCGGATCCCGACCTCAAAGCTACGCGACAACCTGCACGCATCTCACCACAGATATCACGGGGCATGCTTGATCTGCTGGCACAGGCACGCTGGAACCGCGCCGACATGCTGCGCTTCATCGGAGAGGATCTCAGCACGCCAAAATCACATGTTGTTTTCGATCCGCCGCGACGCGCGCTTTCGGCACCGGCGTTCGCACAATCCGCAAAACGTCACGGCCTTAAACTCGCGCCGGCTTCAATACTGCTTTATGACGATCAGGCGTTCTACATGAATGGCGAGCGCTGCCTGGCACCGGCAAGTGCGCGCTTGCCGTTACGCCGACTCGCTGATCGCAGAATATTGCCGCCGAAGACTGCATTGCCGGCAGCTGCGGCAGAATTCCTTTACGTCTGGTATCGCGCAGGTTTTCTGATTCCGGCTTCCTCTTGATCGCGTTTGCCTTGTCCCAATGGAACTGACCGGAAATCCTCCCAACGCTCAGTATCGACGCTTCGAAAGCTATCGTGAATACGAAGCGATCATCGATCAGACGATTCCGCAGACCCAGCGCATCATCCGCGTGTTCGACAAATCACTCAGTACCGGTTACAGCAGCCCTGCGCGAATTGAAAACCTGCGAAAATTTCTCCTGACCGCCCGCACCAATCGATTGCTCATCGTGCTGCATGAAACTCGGCAACTCGCCACTTCGCATCCTCGTTTTCTGGAGTTTGCACGTCAGTTCAGCCATGCCTGCATCATTCGCGAAACGCTGCGCGGTGCAAAACATGTCTATGACCCGTTTGTGATTTTTGACGGCAGCCATTATCTGCACCGATTCCACTATGCGCACATGAGGGCAGCCCAAGGCACAGAAGACGCGACCGGCGCTCAGCTGTTGATCGAGCGATTTGACGAAATTGCCGAGTGTTCAGGCCCACCGCTACCTGCACACGTCACAGGGCTGTGACCAAAGACACCATTGCTACAGTGAAAAGCGCCTGAAACACTGGTAGAATGCGCGCCGGACTGAGGGTTGCCGCAACATGCCTGTATGGGGTTGTCAGCCCAAAGCACCAACCAAATTTGGATAGAACTTCTACCTTCGAAGGATCAAGAAAATCATGAATCGCTCTCTCGTTATCGCCGCCATGCTGGCGGTTGGTCTGGCCGCCTGCGGTGAAAAACCGGCTCCTGCTCCGGCACCGGCTCCGGCACCCGCTCCGGCTCCGGCTCCTGCTCCGGCACCGGCTCCTGAAGCACCGAAAGCTGACGCAAGCGCACCCGCCGCCACTGCGCCGGCTGATGCTGCCCAAGGCGCTGCTGATGCCGCCAAAGGTGCTGCCGACGCTGCCAAAGGCGCTGCTGATGCTGCCAAAGGTGCTGCTGACGCCGCCAAAGACGCCGTCAAGAAATAAGTTTTTCCGCAACACAAAAAGCCGGCCTGCGGGCCGGCTTTTTTCATTGGTGTTTACCGCACGTTCATGCGATACAACGCCAGTCGAATCCATGTGTCTGTGTCGCAACCGAAACCCAACCGGGTTCACATCCGAGTGCACCGGCAAGCGCATCAATCGCCAACTCCGGTCGATTGTTCTTTTGCGAAAGATGTGCCGCGACGACATGCTGCAGGCCGGATCGGTCGATGCTTGAGAGTATCTGCGCTGCCTGGCCATTCTCAAGATGCCCCAGACGGCCCGCAATACGATCCTTGAGGCGTTCGGGATATGCACTGTTACGCAGCAAGGCAATATCGTGATTGCACTCGAGAACCAGGGCATCCAAACCCGAAAGCATCTGTTCGATGTGCGGTGTGGGTTCTCCGGCGTCCGTCAGAACACCAAGCCGGAAAGCACCATCGCCAAACACGAACTGCGTGGGCTCCCTTGCATCGTGCGGTACCGGATAAGGCTGCACCTCAAGATCACCGATCGCAAAGGGAGTGTGGCTATCAATAATGACGACTTCACCCAACTCTCCGCATGCAGCTGCCGAGTAGGTGCCGTATGAAAGATATACCGGGGTTCCGAAACGCCGCGAAAAACGCCCGACGCCGCCGACGTGATCATCATGTTCATGGGTAACAAGAATGGCATCAAGGGTTTCAGGCGCAATTCCGAGACGCCCAAGACGCCGCACGGTTTCAGCGACACTGAAACCGCAATCCAGCAGGACACGCGAACGTCCGGCCTCAACCAGCAGCGCATTCCCTTCGCTGCCGCTGCCGAGAGAAGCAAAACGAATCATCGCAACGGATTGCAGCGGTAAGAGGGCCGCCAGCGCAAGGCAGGAGGATGCGCCTCAGGCAGAAGTCTCACTTCAACTGATCAAAAAGCAGGGTCAGTATGCGGTTCACGGTATCGGACTTTTCACGAGCACCATCTTTGTTGAGCACCTGCACTTCAGCACCGCCAGCGCCGCCTTCGACGAAAATGCGATATTGCTCTTTACTCTGGATCTTTGATGAACCACCCCAGAATTTGAGTTTGGACAGCCAGCCCTTGTCTTCCGTGGTTTTGACGTCGGCATCAGGATCGATATAACGGACGAAGTACAGCCCCTTTGAACGGTCACGGTCCTCAACCGTAAAACCGACACGATCAAGCGCCAGTCCCACTCTGCGCCAAGCGCGGTCGAAAGGATCAGTCAGCGTAAGCCGATCGCCTTCAGCGCCCCGATTGATCTTTGCCTGCAACTCGGGCCTGGTACTGGCCAGTTGTGTTCTGGCACGATCATCTTCCACACCGAATCGTACCATCAGCTTGCGCAACATCTCCGCTTCGAGATCAGGGTCCGACTTTCGCGGCTGCCAACGCAAAACGTCCTGCCCCTCGGATATGTAAACCTCCTCCATGCCACGATGGCTGACGTAAATTTCGGTCGTACCGGCTTGCGCGCCGGGTTCGATACGGGTACGGAACTTGTCACGCTCTGATGTCGCATAAAGGCTGTCTAGCGCGCGGCCAATCACTCCGGTGATGCCGGTTTGCGGAATTTTGGCCCTGTTTTCCGCCCAATCGGTTTCCATCACTCCAGCCTCGGGCTTCTCGACATTGACGATGAAACCTGATTCCTGCCAAAAATCCTTGATCGTCAACCACAACTGATCCGGCGTACCCGGAACAACGAGCCAACGCTGGGTTCCGGCACGGTCGATCCGTACCTTGTCGACATTCGGCAGGACAGTAACTGCAGCGCCTGCCTGGGGTTTGCTTTTGCGGTCCTTGCTGTAATCGGAAAAGGTCGCTGTCCCCTTCGGATTTGCGTCGGGAACCACGAACCTGTCATCACCACTCGGGCTCGCCAGGTCAGGCGGAATATCCAGCGGGGGCAGTTTCGTCGTCGATTTGTAATCAACCTTCTTGGTCGGGATCTCCAGCGAACTGCATGCCCCCAAAACCAGGACCGCAACAAGAGCCGCAGCCAGAGGAGCAAATTTATGCCGCTGCATGACGCTTACCTCCCTCAACAGCGGTTACACCGGCCTGCTGCATCGCATCCTGCAACAGCACATGATACTGAGCTGATAATTCTGTCAAAGGCAAACGGATACCACCTTTCATCAATCCAAGTTGCTGGACAGCCCACTTGACCGGGATCGGGTTGGCTTCGCAGAAAAGGTGACGGTGCAAACCGAGCAGACGATTATTGATCTCCACCGCCTTCGCGGCATTGCCGCCCAGGGCAGCATCACACATTTCGCGCATCAAACGCGGCGCCACATTCGAAGTCACTGATATCACGCCATCCCCGCCCAACAGCATCAATGCAATGCCGGTGGCATCATCACCGCTAAAAACCAGAAACTCACTGGGCTTGCGCCGCAGCAGATCGGTGCCGCGCTCCAGATTGCCGGTGGCGTCCTTGATGCCGACGATTCCCGGCACTTGCGCGAGCCGCAGCACGGTGTCGTTAGACATGTCGGCAACGGTACGGCCCGGCACGTTATAGAGAATCTGCGGAATATCCACGGCTTCGGCGATGGCCTTGAAATGACGGTACAGCCCTTCCTGCGTCGGTTTGTTGTAATACGGTACGACAGAGAGGCTCATCACTGCGCCCGCACTCTTGGCGAATTTCGAGAGCTCGATCGCTTCACGGGTTGAATTGGCGCCGGTCCCGGCAATGATCGGGATGCGATTCGCGGCATGACGAACTGCGGTTTCGATCAGCAGTCCATGTTCATCAAAATCGACCGTTGGCGACTCGCCGGTAGTGCCGACCACGACAATGCCATCCGTGCCTTCGGCAATATGCCAATCGATCAGCTTGCGAAATGCGGCAAGGTCGAGACTGCCGTCCTCTTCCATCGGCGTAACGATGGCCACCAGGCTACCGCGGACACGCGATAAGTCATTGATTTTCATTATAAATTTATCGTTGCTTTGATTAATCTTAATATTGTACCCGAAGGCCAAGGTGCAGGGATACCTGTCTGACAACGCCACATCAGGACCTGACCCGGAAACCAACCCAAAGGCATGCTGGACACGGTACAACCATGGGTACAAAACATTTTAGTTGCGCCCGCTTGCCTGTCTTACGGTTGTCACATTGGGGCTATAAATTCGCCCATTAGTTCAACAATAGTTGAAACGTCAAAATACACCGGGAGTTTGGTATGAAAGTAGGCATCAATGGCATGGGACGGATCGGACGTCTGGCCTTGCGCGCAGCAATGGGCGCCGCAGAGCGGCCCGGCGACGATCCACGAGCCGGCAACCGCCTCGAAGTGCTCCATCTGAATGAACTCAAAGGCGGTGCCCCAGCCACCGCACACCTTCTGGCCTTCGACAGCGTGCAGGGCAAATGGCGAGCCGACATCGCCGCCGAGAACGACCAGACCATACGCATCGATGACCGGCGGTTATCCTTCAGCGCGCATGCCACCAGCGCAGAAATTCCCTGGGGCGATCAGGGCGTGGATGTGGTGCTCGAGTGCACCGGAAAATTCCTGACGCCGGAAACCCTCGAAGGCCATCTGCAGCGTGGTGCCAAACGCGTCATCGTCGCCGCGCCGGTCAAGACCGGCGGCATCCTGAACATCGTCGTCGGCATCAACCATGATCGCTACGACCCGGTCAGGGACCGCATCGTCACCGCCGCATCCTGCACCACCAACTGCCTCGCCCCGGTGGTGAAAGTGGTGCACGACAACCTGGGCATCCGCCATGGCCAGATCACCACCATCCACGATCCCACCAATACCAATCTTGTGGTGGATGCCCCTCACAAGGATCTGCGCCGCGCGCGCAGCGCCATGCTGAGCCTAGCCCCCACCACCACCGGCAGTGCAACCGCCATTGCGCTGATCTATCCGGAACTCAAGGGCAAGCTCAACGGGCACGCCGTGCGCGCACCGGTACTGAATGCCTCACTTACTGACTGCGTGTTCGAACTGCAGCGCGACACCACCGCAGAGGAGGTCAATACGCTGTTTGCCGCAGCGGCCCGCGGCCCGCTCGCAGGCATTCTGGGTTACGAAACGCGGCCGCTGGTCAGCGCCGACTACGCACGCGACACCCGCAGCAGCATCGTCGACGCGCCGTCGACCATGGTCACTGACGGCACCCTGCTCAAGGTGTACGCCTGGTACGACAACGAAATGGGTTATGCCTGCCGCATGGTCGATCTCGCCTGCCACATGAATGAAGCCGGGATCTGACATGCAACACGCCGTGCGCAATTACGCCATCGTCACCGCCGCGTACTGGGGATTCACCCTCACCGATGGCGCACTGCGCATGCTGGTGCTGCTGCATTTCTACCGGCTGGGCTACTCGCCCTTTACGCTGGCTTTCCTGTTCCTGCTTTATGAGGCTGCCGGTGTTGTCGCCAACCTGATCGGCGGCTGGCTGGCCACCCGCTACGGCATCGCCCGGATGCTGATGGTCGGCCTGACCACCCAGATCATCGGTTTCACCCTGCTCTCGCAACTTAATCCCGAATGGACTGCAGCACTGTCGGTGGCATGGGTGCTGGTGGTCCAGGGCATCTGCGGCGTGGCCAAGGACCTCACCAAAACCGCCAGCAAGTCGGCGATCAAGGTAACCGCGGATCAGGTCAAAAACCAGCAGGCCGGACAACTCTTCAAATGGGTCGCATGGTTCACCGGCAGCAAGAACGCCATGAAAGGCGTCGGTTTTTTCCTCGGCGGCCTGCTGCTTGAAACGCTGGGCTTCCAGTGGTCGCTGTGGCTGATGGCCGGACTGCTCGCGCTGGTGCTTTTCGGCGTGGTGTATTCGTTGCCCCCGATGATGGGCAAAAACAAGGCGTCAAAATCGGCAAAGGAACTGTTTGCCAAGAATCCGGGCATCAACGCGCTGGCGGCAGCGCGTATCGTGCTGTTCGGTGCGCGTGACGTCTGGTTCGTGGTCGGCGTGCCGGTCTACCTGTATTCGGTCGGCTGGACATTCTCCATGGTCGGCGGCTTTCTCGCGGTCTGGACCATCGGCTACGGCCTGGTGCAGGCACTTGCCCCGCAACTGGTACGACGCAGTCAGGATGGCCTGAGCCATGAAGTGCCTGCGGCCCGCGCCTGGTCTGCCGTACTGGCGCTGATTCCTGCAGCGCTGGCTGCCGCGGTTTTCCTGGACGCACCACACTTGCAATGGGTCGTGGTGATCGGACTTGGCATTTTCGGTTTCGTGTTTGCCGTGAATTCTTCCGTGCACAGTTATCTGGTGCTGGCTTATGCAGGCTCGGAAAAAGCCGCCGAGGATGTGGGTTTTTATTATGCCGCCAATGCGCTGGGCCGCTTTATGGGCACCCTGCTTTCGGGATTGCTCTACCAGTGGGGCGGACTGATTTACGCCTTGCTCGGTTCGGCGCTGATGCTGCTCGTCTGCTGGCTGATCACTCTGAAACTGCCTGAAGAACGATTGACCGCCATCAGGACTGTGGCATGAACAAGGATGCAGAATTCCCTGACGAAGCGCGCTTTGTGAAAGCACTGGCGGCGCTGGCGCAGACTTCACGCCTTCGGGTATTTCGCCTGCTGGTGGGCGCCGGCAATGAAGGCCTCCATCCAGGTCAGATCGCCGAAGCACTGGACATTCCAGCCAACGCGCTGTCTTTCCACCTGAAAGAACTGCTTTACTGCGGCTTGGTCACGCAATCGCGGGAAGGCCGGTTTCTGCGCTACCGCGCCGATCTCGAATCAATGCGGCAATTAATGGAATTTCTGGCTGCACACTGCTGCCATGGGGAAGCCTGCGGCGTGTTGCCGGCCATCGATTGCCAGACTCAAAACAATTCAGTGGGACTGACAGAAATCATACGAACGGAAGCCGCAAACTCAATCACCGACCTGCCACACAAGGGGAGAAATCATGGATAAAAAAATATTCAACGTCTTGTTTCTTTGCACGGCCAACTCCGCACGCAGCATCATGGCGGAAGCCATACTCAATCAGGCAGGCAAAGGCCGCTTCATCGGCCACAGCGCCGGCAGTCAACCCGCAGCAAATGTAAATCCACATGCCATTGCGCTGCTGAAAAGTCACAACGTCAGCACCGACAAGCTGCGCGCCAAGGACTGGTCGGAATTCGCGCGCCCGGACGCGCCAAAGATGGATTTCGTGCTGACAGTCTGCGACCGGGTAGCCGGTGAGGTTTGCCCGGTATGGCCAGGCCAGCCGATGACCGCACACTGGGGCGTTGATGATCCAGCAATGGTGGAAGGCGACGAGGCGACGATCATGAAGGCTTTCTACGATGCCTATATGGTGCTCAACCGGCGCATCGCAATTTTCCTGAGCCTGCCCATCGAAAAACTCGACCAGATTTCGCTGCGCAGGGAATTGACAGGCATCGGCAGCATCAAGGCCTGAGTCAAACGTCCTTCATTTTTTATCAGCCGCATCCAGCCAAAGGAAAAACCTTGGGGGTTTTTGAACGTTATCTGAGCGCATGGGTCGCGCTGGGCATGGCCGCCGGTGTCAGCCTCGGTTTGTTGATCCCGGGATTTTTTCAGGCGATCGCACAACTTGAATACGCGCATGTCAATCTGGTCGTTGCCGTATTCATCTGGGTGATGATTTACCCGATGATGATCCAGATCGACTGGAGCGCGGTAAAACAGGTGGGCCGCAAACCGCAGGGGCTCATGCTGACGCTGGTCATCAACTGGCTGATCAAGCCGTTCACGATGGCGGCCCTGGCAGTTTTGTTTTTCGAATATCTGTTCGCGTCCTGGGTCAACCCGCAATCGGCCAGCGAATACATCGCCGGGATGATCCTGCTCGGCGCGGCACCCTGCACCGCCATGGTGTTCGTGTGGAGCCAACTGGTGAAGGGGGATGCCAGCTACACCCTGGTACAGGTCTCCATCAACGACCTGATCATGGTGGTGGCTTTTGCGCCGATCGTCGGTCTGCTGCTGGGGCTGACCGATGTCACCGTTCCCTGGGCCACGCTGCTGCTGTCGACGGTGCTCTACGTCGTGTTGCCGCTGCTGGCCGGCATGATCACCCGTAACCTTCTGGCACGGCGCTCGCCGCAAGCCATTGGCAACTTCGTACACCGACTTAAATCCTCGTCGGTGGGTGGGCTGATCGGCACTGTGGTGCTGTTGTTCGGCTTTCAGGCCGGAACTATCATCGAACAACCCTTGATCATCGGCCTGATCGCGGTGCCTCTTGTGCTGCAGACGTACGGCATTTTTTTCATTTCCTGGTGGGCGGCACGCCGGCTGAAACTACCCCATGACGTCGCCGGTCCTGCCTGCCTGATCGGCACTTCGAATTTTTTCGAGCTTGCAGTTGCCGTGGCGATATCACTATTCGGGCTGAATTCCGGCGCGGCACTGGCGACGGTGGTTGGTGTGCTGGTGGAGGTGCCGGTAATGCTGACGCTGGTTGCGCTGGTCAATGCCCGGAAACCACACAGCGCATGAGATCGGCCACCGGGAATTTTGTTGCCGGGGAAGATTTACTCCGGCGCCCGCCCAAAAACCCGAAGGTCAGTTTAAGTGATTGTTTATATTGATTTTTTTGAATTATGACACTGTCATTCTGCTGCAATATTTGAACGTTAGAGTGCATCAGGCTTATGTGCTCCATGTATCAGGTGTCATTCGCAAACTCTAATTTATCGAGGAAGACCCTATGAACTCAATTATCCGAAAATTTGCTGTCGCTGCGGCTTCTGCCCTTGCGATGATGTCAGCTGCACAGGCTGCCGACATCACCGGCGCAGGCGCGACTTTCCCGTACCCGATTTACGCCAAATGGGCGGAGGCGTACAAAAAGTCCACCAACGTCGGGCTTAACTACCAATCGATCGGATCTTCCGGCGGCATCCGCCAGATTCGCGCCAAGACAGTAACCTTCGGTGGAACCGATGCACCTGTGGGCGGCGCTGATCTCGACAAGGACGGCATGGTGCAGTTCCCCGCCATCCTCGGCGGTGTAGTGCCTGTGATCAACCTAGAGGGTTTCAAGCCTGGCGAACTCAAAGTCACTGGCGAAGTGCTGGCCGAAATGTTCATGGGCAGCATCTCGAAGTGGAACGACGCCAAAATTGCCGCACTGAACCCCGGAAAGAAACTGCCGGATCAGTCAATCACCGTGGTGCATCGCGCTGACGGTTCCGGTACCACCTTCATCTTTACCGACTACCTCAACGAAGTCAGCAGTGCATGGAAAGAAAAGGTCGGCAAAGGTGCAGCCGTGAAGTGGCCGGCAGCCACGTCAGTCGGTGGCAAGGGCAATGAAGGTGTTGCCGCCAACGTCGGCCGTGTCAAAGGTGCTATCGGATACGTCGAATACGCGTATGCCAAGAGAAACAAGATCCCGCACCTGCAACTGCGCAACCGCGACGGTAAATTTGTGGATCCCGATGACAAGACCTTCGCTGCCGCAGCTGCGGGCGCTGACTGGTTCAGCGTTCCTGGCATGGGGGTTTCGCTGGTGAATCAGAAAGGCGCCGATTCCTGGCCGATCACCGGTGCCTCGTTCATCCTGATGTACAAAAACCCGACCGACAAAGCCATGTCTCAGGAAGCCCTGAAATTCTTCGACTGGTCGTTCAAGAACGGCAAGCAGATGGCCCTTGAACTGGACTATGTCCCGTTGCCGGACGTGCTGACCAAGGCAATTGCCGACAAGGTCTGGACCCAGATCGCCAAGTAAGCTTTAAACTATGCAAGGAGTGCCCTGCGCGGGCACTCCTTCTTTGCAAGTGGCAAATTACTGCAGTCAAGCATCACCTCCGGAGCATTCATGAATACGTCCGCAGCAGATAGCGCTACAGCGTCAGTCGGTGCATCCGCGTCCGACAGTGGCATGCGTGATCAGCGTCTTCTGCAGATCATCAGAAAACAGCGTATTCAGGATTTCATATTTCACAAGATCACCCTGAGTTTTTCACTGATTGTGCTGGTCTCGCTGGTCGGGATCCTGATCTCACTCGCAATCGTCGCATGGCCTGCGCTGAACAAGTTCGGCATCGAGTTCATCTGGCGCGTCGAGTGGGACATCATCAATGAAGAATTCGGCGCGGCCATTGCAATTTTCGGCACCCTCGCCAGCGCCACCATCGCGATCCTCATCGCGATGCCGCTCAGTTTCGGCATCGCCCTGTTCCTGACCGAGACCTGCCCGGTGTGGCTGCGCCGGCCGCTGGGCACGGCCATCGAATTGCTCGCCGCAGTGCCCTCCATCATTTATGGCATGTTCGGTCTCTTTGTCTTCGCGCCGCTGTTTGCCGAATACGGCCAGCCCGCAATGCAGTCCACCCTCGGACAGATGCCCATCATCGGACCGCTGTTCGGCGGCGCCACCAACGGCATCGGCATTCTTGCCGCGGGCCTGATCCTGGCGTTCATGATCCTGCCGTTCATCGCGGCAGTGATGCGCGATGTGTTCGAGATCGTTCCGGCCATCCTGCGCGAATCGGCCTATGGCATCGGCTGCACGACCTGGGAAGTGGTAAGGCACATCGTGCTGCCCTACACCCAGCAAGGCGTCATCGGCGGTGTGATGCTGGGGTTAGGGCGCGCACTGGGTGAAACCATGGCTGTAACCTTCGTCATCGGCAATTCCCAGCGTATCAGCGCATCACTGTTCTCCCCGGGATCGTCGATCGCTTCGACCCTGGCCAATGAATTCGGCGAAGCCGCGGATTTCCACCTGTCGACACTGTTCGCACTGGGCCTGCTGCTGTTCGTGATCACTTTCGTGGTACTGGCCTGCGCAAAAATCCTGATCATTCGCACCGAACGGGCCAAGGGCCTGAAAACCTGAACCCGATCAATCGAACGAACGAGAAAACCGCAATGGATCAAAACCTGTATCGCCGGCGCCTCCTGACCAACCGGATCGGTATTGCCCTGTCCATGCTGGCGATGAGCCTGGGCCTGTTCGTGCTGCTGTGGATTCTTTTTGTCCTGTTCAAGAACGGATTCCAGGCGCTCGACTGGAATATGTTCTTCCAATCGACTCCGGCGCCCGGATCAGAAGGCGGCGGACTGGCCAACGCCATCGTCGGCAGCCTGATGCTCGTTGGTTTCGCAACCCTGGTGAGCACGCCGATCGGAATCCTTGCCGGCATCTACCTGGCCGAGTACGGCGATACCAGCAAGACCGCGAAAATCACCCGCTTCATGACCGACATCATGTTGAGCGCCCCATCCATCGTATTGGGTCTGTTCGTCTACGCAATCCTGGTCGCCCAGGTCAAACATTTCTCCGGCTGGGCAGGCACGCTCGCGCTCGCCCTGATCGCCATACCGGTGGTATTGAGAACAACCGAGAATATGCTGCGCCTGGTACCTGGCAGCCTGCGCGAAGCCGCCTTCGCCCTCGGCGCGCCGCGCTGGAAAGTCACCACCATGGTGACGCTGCGCGCCGCAAAAAGCGGGGTTGTCACCGGCGTGCTGCTGGCTCTGGCCCGCATCAGCGGCGAAACCGCGCCACTGCTCTTCACCGCGCTGAACAACCAGTTCTTCTCAATGAACATGAATGGCCCGATGTCCAACCTGCCGGTGGTGATCTTCCAGTTCGCGATGAGCCCCTACGACAACTGGGTGCGTCTGGCCTGGGGCGGTGCGCTGCTGATCACGCTGACGGTACTCGCACTGAATATTCTGGCGCGCGTATTTTTCCGCGACAAAATTTCCGGCTGACCACACCATCACTTCATCTTGATCATCACACCATTACGCCAAAAGAGCCCGTCATGACCGAGCCCCAAGCGCTGCAGACCAAGACCGCGATCCAGATCCGCAACCTGAATTTTTTCTATGGAAAATTCCAGGGACTGAAGGATATCAATCTGGATATCGCCGAGCATAAAGTCACCGCGTTTATCGGCCCTTCCGGTTGCGGCAAGTCTACGCTGCTGCGGGCACTTAACCGCATGTACAGCCTTTATCCTGGGCAAAGGGCTGAAGGCGAAATCAATTTCTACGGCCAGAACATCCTAGATCCAAAACAGGATCTAAACCTGCTTCGCGCCAGGATCGGAATGGTGTTCCAGAAACCGACACCGTTCCCGATGTCGATCTACGACAACATCGCTTTCGGCGTGCGTCTCTATGAAAACCTGCCCAAAGGGGAAATGGACGAAAGGGTGCATTGGGCGCTGACCAAGACAGCGCTGTGGAACGAAGCCAAGGACAAGCTGAATCAGAGCGGCCTCGCCCTGTCAGGCGGTCAGCAGCAGCGCCTCTGCATTGCTCGTTCCGTTGCGGTCAAACCTTCGGTGATCCTGCTCGATGAACCAACCTCCGCCCTTGACCCGATCTCTACGGCAAAAATCGAAGAACTGGTGAACGAGCTCAAATCGGAGTACACCGTGGCCATTGTGACCCACAACATGCAACAGGCCGCACGGGTTTCTGATTTCACCGCCTATATGTATCTTGGCGAAATGATCGAATACGGAAAAACCGACCAGATATTCATCAAGCCGCAGAAACAGGCGACAGAAGACTACATTACCGGGCGTTTCGGATAAGCACTCAAATCAGGCTGCCGAGCTGACGGCTTTGGCAATCGCAGCAGCACAGCGCGACACCGTCTGCTTCGCCTTGCCTTCCACCATAACCCTGATTACCGGCTCCGTGCCGGACGGGCGCAGCAGAACCCTGCCGTCATTACCGAGGATTCGTTCGGCTGCAATCACAGCTTTCTGCACAATCGGGGCAGCAACAATTTCCCGCGCCGAACCTCCTGCAAAACGCACATTCACCAGCACCTGCGGATATAGTTTGAAGTCGACCGCCTGATCGAGCGTTTTACCTGCAGCGATCAGCGCCTGCAGCACCTGCAGGGCCGACACGATGGCATCACCCGTAGTGTGCTGATCAAGACAGATGATGTGCCCTGAATTCTCGCCGCCGATCTGCCAGTCGCGCTTGTGCAGCATTTCCAGCACATATCGATCTCCAACCTTGGCGCGCTCAAAGGGAATTTTCAGTTTCGCCAGCGCCTGCGCCATTGCCAGATTGGTCATCTGCGTGCCGACCACACCGCCGCGCAACTGACGTGCGCGCTTGCGATGCGAGGCGATCACATAGAGCAGTTCATCGCCGTCGTAAATGCGCCCTTTGGCATCGACCATGATCAGCCGGTCGCCATCGCCGTCGAGGGCGATGCCGATATCGGCCTTCGACCGTTTGACCGCGCGTTGCAGCGACTCGGCATGGGTCGCACCCACACCCTTGTTGATATTGAATCCGTCCGGCTGTGCACCGACGCTCACCACATCGGCACCGAGTTCATGAAACACAGGCGGGGCAATGTGATAACCGGCGCCGTGGGCGCAATCCACCGCAATGCGCAGACCGTGCAGATCGAGATTCGCCGGGAAGGTGCTCTTGCAGAATTCGATGTAGCGGCCCGCGGCATCATCCATGCGCCGCGCCTTGCCCAGGCCAGCCGAGGATTTGCACTTCAGCGGCTGCCCCAGCGCCAACTCAATCGCCGATTCGGTAGCGTCAGCCAGTTTGTTGCCGTCAGCTGAAAAAAACTTGATGCCGTTGTCCTGGTAGGGATTGTGCGAGGCGCTGATAACGATACCTGCGGACAGACGCAGGGCGCGCGTCAGATAGGCCACACCAGGGGTCGGCATCGGCCCGACCAGCAACACATCGACGCCCGCGGATGACAAGCCTGCCTCCAGTGCGGACTCGAGCATATAACCGGAAACACGGGTGTCCTTGCCGATCAATACCGTGGGCCGCCCGCTGCCGCTAGCCTTCCCTGCCAGCACCTTTCCTGCGGCATAACCCAGCCGCATCACGAAATCAGGCGTAATGGGGGCTTCGCCCACCGTGCCGCGCACGCCGTCAGTGCCGAAATACTTTCTGCTCATGACCACACTCCCTGATGCATAGGCGCATCGCTTAGTCGTTGTTTTTATTGAATTCTACAGCCTTCAACACTTCCAGCGCATCGCGGGTCGCGGCGACATCGTGCACGCGCAGGATGGATGCGCCCCGCTGCGCCGCAATCAATGCCGCGGCTACGCTACCGAACACGCGATCACCCACTTCCCGTCCGGTCAGCGCACCGATCATCGATTTGCGCGACAGCCCGGCCAGCACCGGCACGCCGGCGGCCACCAAACGATCCAGTTCACGCAGCAGCGACAGGTTATGCGCCAGCGACTTGCCGAAACCGAAACCGGGATCAATCACCAGTCGTGACCGTGCGATGCCCGTCGCCTCCGCCGCGGCCATGCGTGCACGCAGATAGGCATCCACCTCACCGACCACATCGCGATACTGCGGCGCCTGCTGCATGGTCTGCGGCTGCCCCTGCTTGTGCATGATGCATACAGCGCAGTCGCTGCCCGACAGCGCCTGCAGCGCACCCGCAGCTTCAAAACCATTGACGTCATTGATCATCGCTGCACCTGCGGCCGCCACCTCTCGCATCAGCTCCGGCTTCTGGGTATCTACCGACAGGGGGATATTCGCCGGCAACAGCGCTTCCAGCACTGGAAGCACACGGCGACGTTCCTCTTCCAGGCTCACCGCAACTGCGCCCGGACGCGTCGATTCGCCGCCGATATCGAGCAGGTCGGCGCCCTCATCAATCAGCCTCCGTGCATGCGCGACCGCCGCATCAATACGAAAGTAGTGACCGCCATCGGAAAAGGAGTCAGGGGTGACATTGACCACCCCCATGATCAGCGGCCGGTCCAGTGCCAGCCGGTATGTGCCGCATTGAAGAATCATCTGCCGGAAATGAAACGAGGGCACCGTGGCACCCTCGTTTTTTTCAAAAGGTTGGAACGCTGAAGAATTATGCTTCTGCAGCCGGTTTGCTGGTTGCTGAAGCCGTCGGCGTATTGTCTTTCGGCGGCTTCGGCACCGGACTAGCCAGTGGCTTCGGCGGACGCGGCGGACGGCCGGCCATGATGTCGTCAATCTGTTCGGCATCAATGGTTTCCCAGTCGAGCAGCGCCTTGGCCATCACTTCAACCTTGTCGCGATTGTCTTCAAGAATTTTGCGCGCCAGCGCGTATTGCTGGTCAAGGAGACGGCGGATTTCCGCATCAACCTTGCGCATGGTCTCTTCGGACATGTTCTTGTGCGTGGTCACGGAGCGGCCAAGAAACACTTCCCCCTCGTTCTCCGCGTAAACCATCGTACCGAGGCTCTCGGTCATGCCCCAACGGGTCACCATATTGCGCGCCATATCCGTCGCACGTTCGAAGTCGTTGGAGGCCCCGGTGGTCATCTGGCCCATGAACACTTCTTCGGCAATGCGGCCACCGAACAACACGGCAATGTTCTGCAGAATCTGCTCGCGGTCCATGCTGTAGCGGTCTTCCGTCGGCAACTGCATGGTCACACCCAGCGCGCGGCCGCGAGGAATAATCGTGACCTTGTGGACCGGATCCGTACGGGTCAGCAGCTTGGCAACGACAGCATGGCCGGACTCGTGGTAGGCCGTGTTTTTGCGTTCGTGCTCAGGCATCACGATGGAGCGTCGCTCGGCCCCCATGATGATCTTGTCCTTGGCACGCTCGAAGTCTTCCATGTCGACCAGGCGCTTGTTGCCGCGCGCGGCGAACAGGGCCGCCTCGTTGACCAGATTGGCCAGATCGGCGCCGGAGAACCCCGGCGTACCGCGGGCGAGGATGTCGGCCTTGACGTCGGGTGCAATCGGCACCTTGCGCATGTGCACCTGGAGAATCTGGTCGCGACCACGGATGTCCGGCAGCGGCACTACGACCTGCCGGTCGAAACGTCCCGGACGCATCAGCGCCGGATCGAGCACATCGGGACGGTTGGTCGCCGCGATGATGATCACGCCGGAGTTGGCTTCGAATCCGTCCATCTCCACCAGCAACTGGTTCAGGGTCTGTTCGCGCTCGTCGTTGCCGCCACCCAAGCCGGCGCCACGCTGACGACCGACCGCATCGATTTCATCAATGAACACGATGCACGGCGCATGTTTCTTGGCGTTTTCGAACATGTCGCGCACGCGCGCCGCACCCACACCGACAAACATCTCGACGAAGTCGGAACCGGAGATCGAGAAAAACGGCACCTTGGCTTCGCCGGCAATGGCGCGCGCCAGCAGCGTCTTGCCGGTGCCGGGATTGCCGACCATCAGCACGCCGCGCGGAATGCGTCCGCCAAGTTTCTGGAATTTCGACGGATCGCGCAGGAACTCAACGAGTTCCGAAACCTCTTCCTTGGCTTCTTCGCAACCGGCAACGTCGGCAAAGGTAACGGTACTGTTGTTCTCGTCGAGCATGCGCGCGCGACTTTTGCCGAACGAGAATGCGCCGCCGCGACCGCCACCCTGCATCTGGCGCATGAAAAACACCCAGACGCCGATGAGCAGCAGCATCGGGAACCATGACACGAATATATTCATCAGCAGCGAAGGTTCTTCTTCCGGCTTCGCTTCGACGATCACACCGTTTTTCAGCAGGTCGGTGACCATCCAGATATCGGAGGGCGCATAAGTCGTGAATTTTTCACCGGTCGACTTCACGCCTTTGACGACGCGACCTTCAATGGTGACCTTGGCAATCTTTCCCTGCTTCACCTCGTCGATGAACTGGGAATACTCCATGGCCTTCTGCGTGGTCTGCCGCGTGTTGAACTGGTTGAATACCGTCATCAACACCAGCGCGATCACCAGCCAGATCGCCATATTCTTCATCAGATTGTTCAAAGCCGCTCCTTGTGGCGCATCAATTTGCACCTCGTTTTGCGCCCCGTTTTGGGCCGGCGCACGCCCTAACCTGTTCAATTCTAGACGCTTTTACAGTGCACCGCAGCAGGGCACTGCATTTGTTTGTGGCTACTGCCCGGCCTTGAGTCCCTTGGCCACCAGATAGACTTCATTGGAACGGCTGCGTGATGCTTCGGGCTTGCGAATCATGACCTGGACAAAGTGGCGGCGTATTTCAGCCACCAATTGTTCAAACCCCGACCCCTGGAACACTTTGACCAGAAAATTACCCTGTGGTTTCAAATGGTTGACTGCAAAATCCAGCGCCAGTTCCGCCAGACCAATGCTTCTGGCCTGATCCACGCTGGCCACGCCACTCATATTGGGTGCCATGTCGGAAAGCACAAGGTCCACGCTCCGGCCTTCCAGCCATTTTTCGACTTCTGCCAGCACCTGATCCTCGCCAAAATCACCCTGCACAAAGCGCACACCCGGCACCGGCTCCATGTCCAGCAGATCGACACCGACCACCCGCCCCTCAGGACCCACTGCGCGTCCCGCTACCTGCGCCCAACCCCCGGGCGCGCATCCGAGATCGACGACAACCATGCCTGGCTTGAGCAGATGATCACGCTCCGAGAGTTGCTGCAGCTTGTACGCAGCCCGCGAGCGCATGCCTTCTGACTGAGCCTTGCGCACGTATGGGTCGGAGACATGCTCCTGCATCCAGGCTTTACTGGTTTTGTTTTTCGCCATATTCAGATCACACCGGGCCGCGAACCGCTAATGCAGCCCGACCTGTTAAACTGCGGTCATGATGACTCTGAATGCCGCGCAACGCCGCGAACTCAAGGCAAGGGCCCACGCCCTGAACCCCGTCGTAATGATCAGCGATGCCGGCCTCACACCGTCGGTGCTGCATGAAATCGATGTCAGTCTGAAAAGTCACGAGCTGATCAAGATCCGTGTTTTTGGCGATGATCGCGTCGCACGCGCTGCCATGATCGACGACATCAGCACAAAACTCGACGCCGCCCTGGTCCAGCATATCGGAAAAATCCTGGTCATCTACCGGCCGCGCCCGGAATTACCCGCAAAAGACGCGGCTACCAGGAAAAAATCGGGGCGTTCGCGTGCAGACAAAGGTCCAAGGCGCACCAAACGCAGCTTCCAGATGGAATAAGCCGCCTAGGGCTATCCACATCCCCTGGCAGTCCTACTTCGACCGGCCCAGCAGCACGACCAATGTCGCGCCAAGCAGGCTCTGAATGATGTAGAGCACACTGGACACGCCGTGCCATGCTGCAAAGCGATCGCGCAGGACGGACTCCATGACCTGCTTGGGTAGCGCCTCTTCCTTCAGGGCCGCCATAATCGGCTGCACGCCGAACTCCCCGGCACAGACCAGCGCCAGCATCAACAGCACGATCCAGAATACGCTTTGCCTGAACACCCCGGTGCCGGAACGCACAATGCGAAACAGCAGAAGGTAAATCGCGCAGGTGATACCGACCCAGGCAATCAGTGAAAAAAGCTTCCCGGCAATCAGGCCAGCAAGCGCGCGATCCCCAAGGCGGGAAAACAGTACAGGGGCGACGATGTAACCGATTCCCCACATCGCACCGACCCATAGAGTCGCTGCAATCGACTGCAGGCCTTCGGCAAAACGCCCCATCACACGTAACGGATATTGATAATTTCGTATTCGCGCACACCACCGGGGGCCTGAACTTCGGCCACATCACCTTCGTATTTCCCGATCAGTGCACGCGCGATCGGGGAACTGATCGATATCTTTCCCAGCTTGATGTCGGCCTCGTCATCACCGACGATCTGGTAAGTCACCTTGCCGCCAGAAGTAATATCCTCAAGCTCGACCGTCGCACCAAATACGCAACGTCCGTCAGTATCGATCGTCGCCGGATCAATAATCTGGGCGTTGGATATTTTGGATTCCACCTCGGCAATACGGCCCTCAATGAAGCTTTGCCGCTCTTTTGCCGCGGAATATTCGGCGTTCTCGGACAAATCCCCATGCGAACGCGCCTCGGCAATGGCCGCAATAATCGCCGGACGCTGCACGGTTTTCAGTTCGTGTAATTCAGCTCGCAGCAATTCCGCGCCGCGCACAGTCAATGGTGTTTTTGCATTCATGGGATTACCCCGGTTGTTTCAGGCAGACGTCAGGCAACCAGCCGCTTGTGCAGATCCTGCACCGAATAAACCTGCAGCTCCCGTGCCTGCGCCATGCCATTGGCTGCAGCGCGTGCACCGGCAAGCGTCGTATACAGTGTAACGCGCTGCTGCAGTGCCGCGCGACGGATCGAGTACGAATCACGGATCGCCGAACGTTTTTCCTCGACCGTGTTGATGATCAACACGATTTCACCATTTTTGATCATATCAACTATATGCGGACGGCCTTCGGCTACCTTGTTGACTCGCGTCACCGCAAGACCACCGGCCTCCAGCGCCTTCGCCGTGCCATGGGTTGCCACCAGGGTAAAGCCCATGCCAGTCAGCACCCGGGCAATATCCAGCACACGTTCCTTGTCGGCATCGCGGAGACTAACGAACACTTTGCCGGATTTCGGCAGGCGTTCCCCGGATCCGAGCTGGGATTTCACGAAAGCCTCGGCAAAGGTTTCGCCAACCCCCATGACCTCCCCGGTCGACTTCATCTCCGGTCCGAGAATGGTGTCGGCACCCGGAAACTTGATGAACGGGAACACCGCTTCCTTGACCGAATAATAGGGCGGCACGATTTCGCGGGTGACCCCCTGGTCGGCCAGCGAACGGCCGGACATGCAGCGCGCCGCGATCTTGGCCAGGGGCAGACCGGCGGCCTTGGACACGAAAGGCACCGTACGCGAGGCACGCGGGTTGACCTCGAGCACATAAACGATGTCGCCTTCGGGTCCGTTCTGGATCGCGAACTGCACATTCATCAACCCGTTGACCTTCAGCGCCTTGGCCATCGCCACAGTCTGCCGGCGCAACTCCTCCTGCAACTCGGCCGACAGCGAGAACGGCGGCAATGAACATGCCGAATCGCCGGAATGCACGCCCGCCTGCTCAATGTGCTCCATCACTCCGCCGATGATGACTTCGTTGCCATCGCTGATGGCATCAACATCAACCTCGATAGCGTCATTTAGAAAACGGTCCAGCAACACCGGTGAGTCGTTCGATACCTTGATCGCCTCACGCATGTAACGTTCGAGTTCGCTCTGCTCGTGAACAATCTCCATCGCGCGGCCGCCCAGCACATACGACGGACGCACCACCAGCGGATAACCGATCTCTGCGGCGGCAGCCAGCGCCTTTGATTCGCTGCGCGCCGTGCGGTTGGGCGGCTGCTTGAGCTTCAATTTGTGCAACAGCTTCTGGAAACGTTCGCGATCTTCGGCAACATCTATCGAATCCGGCGACGTGCCGATGATCGGCACGCCATTCGCCTCAAGGTCGCGCGCCAGCTTCAACGGGGTCTGGCCACCGAACTGAACGATCACGCCTACGGGTTTCTCCAGGGCGACGATTTCCAGAACGTCCTCCAGAGTCAACGGCTCGAAATACAAGCGGTCGGAGGTATCGTAGTCGGTCGAAACGGTTTCCGGATTGCAGTTGACCATGATGGTCTCGAAACCGTCTTCACGCAGTGCCAGTGCGGCATGCACGCAGCAATAATCGAATTCGATACCCTGGCCGATGCGGTTGGGTCCGCCGCCGAGCACCATGATTTTCTTGCGGTCGGTGGGCTGCGCCTCGCAGTCTTCTTCATACGTCGAATACATGTACGCGGTGCTGGTTGAGAACTCGGCAGCGCAGGTATCCACGCGTTTGTAGACCGGGCGCACGCCCAGCGCATGGCGATGCGCGCGCAAAGCATCCTGCTCAACCATCAGCAGCTTGGACAGGCGTCGGTCGGAAAAACCCGCCCGCTTCAGCCCGCGCATGTCAGCCGCATCAATGTCTTCCAGCTTGCGACCCACCAGCATCTTCTCCTGGCCGATGATGTCCTCGATCTGCGCGAGGAACCATGGATCGATGTGCGAAAATCCGTGTATCTCATCCAGCGACATGCCGCAACGGAAAGCGTCAGCGACGTAAAAAATACGCTCGGGACCGGGATCACCCAGTTCGTTTTCGATGGCGTCGATGTCGGTCGTTTTCTCATCGAAGCCGTCAACACCGGTTTCCAGACCGCGCAGCGCTTTCTGCATCGACTCCTGGATGGTGCGGCCCATGGCCATCACCTCGCCGACCGACTTCATCTGCGTCGTCAGCCGGTCATCGGCCTGGGGGAATTTCTCGAAGGCAAAACGCGGGATCTTGGTGACCACGTAGTCAATGCTCGGCTCAAACGACGCCGGCGTTGCACCGCCCGTGATCTCGTTGCGCAACTCATCGAGCGTGTAGCCGATGGCCAGCTTGGCGGCGACCTTGGCAATCGGGAAACCCGTCGCTTTCGAAGCCAGTGCCGAGGAACGTGACACGCGCGGGTTCATCTCGATGATAACCATGCGCCCGTCCTTCGGATTGATGCCGAACTGCACGTTAGAACCGCCGGTCTCGACCCCGATCTCGCGCAAACACGCGATCGAGGCATTGCGCATGATCTGGTATTCCTTGTCGGTCAGTGTCTGCGCCGGCGCCACCGTGATCGAATCACCGGTGTGCACGCCCATCGGGTCGAAATTCTCAATTGAGCAGATGATGATGCAGTTGTCGTTGCGATCACGCACGACTTCCATCTCATACTCTTTCCAGCCGATGACCGATTCCTCGACCAGCACTTCCTTGGTCGGACTGGCATCAAGGCCGCGCTCGATGATGGCGACGAATTCCTCACGGTTATAGGCAATGCCGCCACCGGTGCCGCCCAATGTGAACGATGGTCGGATGATGGTCGGGAAGCCCACTACGGCCTGCACCTGCAGTGCCTCTTCCAGACTGTGCGCCAATGCCGAACGCGGACTGTCGAGGCCGATCTTCGCCATCGCCTTCTTGAATTTTTCGCGGTCCTCGGCCTTGTCGATCGCCTCCTTCGAGGCGCCGATCATCTCCACGCCGTACTTTTCGAGCGCGCCATGTTTCGCCAGGTCCAGCGCGCAGTTCAGTGCGGTCTGCCCGCCCATCGTCGGCAGCAGCGCATCCGGGCGCTCAACGGCAATGATCTTCTCCACCACCTGCCAGGTCACCGGCTCGATATAAGTCGCATCCGCCATGACAGGATCGGTCATGATTGTTGCCGGGTTGGAGTTGACCAGGATGACGCGATAACCTTCTTCGCGCAGCGCCTTGCAGGCCTGAGCGCCGGAATAATCGAACTCGCAGGCCTGACCGATGATGATCGGGCCTGCGCCAATAATGAGAACCGATTTGATGTCTGTACGTTTGGGCATATTTATGTCCGCGCCGAGCGCTGCTCCATCGACTTCACGAAGCGGTCGAACAGGTAATCGACGTCATGCGGCCCCGGACTCGCCTCGGGGTGCCCCTGGAAACAGAACGCCGGCTTGTCAGTCAGCGCAAAGCCCTGGAGGCTGCCGTCGAACAGCGAAACATGCGTCACTTTTGCATTGGCGGGCAGTGTTGCTGCGTCCACCGCAAAACCGTGGTTCTGGCTGGTGATCATGACCCGTTTCGAATCGAGATCCTGCACCGGGTGGTTAGCGCCGTGATGACCGAATTTCATTTTCAAGGTCTTGGCACCGCAGGCCAGCGCCAGCAGCTGGTGCCCGAGGCAAATGCCGAATACCGGCAGATCGACTGCAAGAAACTCACGGATGGCACGTACCGCATAGTCGCAGGGCTCCGGATCGCCAGGGCCATTCGACAGGAACACGCCATCAGGTTTCAGTTTCATCACATCGACCGCAGAGGTCTGTGCCGGCACGACGGTCAGTTTGCAGCCTCGCGAGGCCAGCATTCGCAGGATGTTGCGCTTGACGCCGAAATCGTAGGCAACGACATGAAAACGCGCATCGCTGCGTGTGCCGTAACCGCTGCCCAGCTTCCATTCTGTCTCATCGGTTTCGTAAGACTTGGCGCAGGAAACCACTTTGGCCAGATCCATGCCGACCAGACCCGGGAATTCCCGGGCCGCCTTCAGTGCGGCTTTTTCGTCCACCTTGCCGGCCATGATGCAGCCGTCCTGCGCGCCCTTGTCGCGCAACAGCCGTGTCAATTTACGGGTGTCGATGTCGGCAATGGCAATGATGTTTTCGCGTTTCAGGTAATAGCTGAGATTCCAGTTTTCGCGGAAATTGGAAGACCGCAGCGGCAAGTCACGGATGACCAGGCCGGCGGCCTGGACTTTTTCGGACTCGACGTCTTCGGAATTGGCACCGGTGTTGCCGATATGGGGATAGGTCAGGGTCACGATCTGCCGGCAATACGACGGATCGGTAAGGATTTCCTGGTAACCGGTCAGCGCGGTGTTAAACACCACTTCGCCGGCCACGATACCCTCGGCGCCGATCGCGGAGCCTCGAAATACCGTGCCATCCTTGAGTACGAGAATGGCGGGCGTGCGCGATGACACAACAAGCTCCTGATTTTATTGGGTTTGATACGACAAGCGGGAGGGGTTTGGGCCCGTCCCGCTGTTCTTGAAGTCAGGATTATACGCGAGGGCGGGGGACCCGACAAACCTTGCAGCCCGCCTTCCTGATAAATCAGCGGCTTAATGCAAAATCCTGACGCGGAATCCGCCTATTTCAAACCCAGCACATCCCACATGTCATAAAGACCGCGGGGTTTGTTCATCAGAAAATGGGTCGCACGCAATGCACCTTGGGCGTAGTGGACGCGGTTGCCCGAACGGTGGGTAATTTCGACACGTTCACCAGCTCCGGCAAACATGACCGTATGGTCACCAACGATATCGCCGCCGCGGATGGTGGCAAAACCAATGCTGCCAGGCTTGCGCTCACCGGTGTGCCCTTCACGCGCATAAACTGCGCAATCGGACAGTTTTTTGCCCATCGCACCGGCCACCACCTCCCCCATTTTCAAGGCAGTGCCTGACGGCGCATCAACCTTGTGCTTGTGATGCGCCTCTATGATTTCTATGTCGTGATCAGATCCGAGCGCTTTTGCCGCCATTTCCAGCAATTTCAGGGTGACATTGACACCCACACTCATATTCGGGGCAAAAACAATACCGATGTCCTGCGCAGCATCAGCGATCGCTTTTTTTCCCGCATCGTCGAATCCAGTGGTTCCGATCACCATTCCAACCTTGAGATTCCGACAGATTGCGAGATGTTGCAGCGTACCTTCCGGCCGCGTGAAATCGATCAGCACATTGCACCCGGCAAGCGCCTGCTCAGGCTTGTCGCTGATCAAGACGCCGCACGGGGCACCTACCAGTGCGCCTGCATCACCGCCAATTTGCGGACTTCCGGTCATCTCCAGCGCAGCAGCCAGCAGCGCATTGCCATCCTGCGCCACGGCTTCGATGAGCATGCGCCCCATGCGGCCACCGCTGCCGGCGATTGCGATTCGGGTCGGTTTCTGGATCATGACTATTTCTTCTCGGTGGCAGCAGCCGGAGGGGTTGCCGGTTTTGTATCGGCAGGCTTCGCTGATCCGCCAGCCACGACGTCACCCTCGATTCTCAACAACTCATTTCCGTTGAAAACAATGGTCACCACCCGCTGCTCGGTGAGTTCCCCGGCCTTGTGCATCATGTAGAAATAGTCCCAGCGGTCATTGCGGAACGGGTCGATGATCAGCGGCGTACCGAGGGCAAACCGGACCTGGCTGCGCGACATTCCCGGCTTGAGTTTCGCGACCATTTCCTGGGTCACATAGTTGCCCTGCTGGATGTCAATCCTGTGCGGCTTAAGCGGAACCAGGGACATCGTGTTGCACCCCCCCAGCATCAGCGCCATTGGTATCAGTAGTATTCTCATTGGAATTTGGTCGTGTCGCGTTTCCCGCCCACTGCTCATTCGATGTCAGGCTTTGCTGATATCATAGCCGAGAACCAGTGCGCATGAGCGCACCCTTCACCACAGGACGCGCGATGAGTTCTCCGGAACACCTGAAAACCATCGGCCTCAAGGCCACCCTGCCAAGACTGCGCATACTCGAACTATTCGAGAAAAGCACGGTTCGTCACCTTGCTGCCGAAGACGTCTACAAGAAACTGGTCGAAGAAGGCACTGACACCGGCCTTGCAACGGTCTACCGGGTACTGACACAGTTCGAGCAGGCCGGTCTTCTGGTTCGCCACCACTTCGAATCCGGCAAGGCGGTTTACGAACTCAACCAGGGCAGCCACCACGACCATCTGGTCTGCGTGCAATGCGGTCACGTTGAAGAGTTCTACGACCCGGAAATCGAGAAACGCCAGGAGAAAGTGGCCAATGATCGCGGTTTCCGTATCAGCGACCACTCGCTGCACATCTACGCCGAGTGCATACGCGCCAACTGTCCGCGTAAAACATCAACCTGAAACAAACGCCCCGCCCCACCGCCCACAAACCGATCAGCAGCCCAACTGGGTTGCGAGATCCACAAAACTCGATGCATTGAACGTAAACTCCGGCTCGGGCACGAGGTCAGGGTTGTTGTTGCGACCGTATTCATGTGGCCGCTGGATGAATGCCGTTTTCAGCCCGTTCTTTGCCGCCGCACGCAGGTCGTGTTTGTGTGAAGCCACCATCATCAATTCTTCAGGTCGGACGTCCAGTCGGTCGGCGGCACCAAGGTACATCTCGGGGTCCGGTTTGAAGTGCCCGAAGGTATCCGAAGACAGCACACAGTCCCAGGGCAGTCCGCCGTTTTTGGCCATATTGACCAGCAGGCCGGTATTACCATTCGACAGCGTGGAAATGACAAATCTCGACTTCAGGCGCTTCAGGCCGCGCACCGAGTCTGGCCATGGTTTCAGCCGGTGCCAGACCCGGTTAAGATGGTATTTCTCGGCCTCGGTCAATGTGGTTACTCTGAACTGCTGCAGCACGTCATCCAGGATCGCACGGTGCATGACGTCGATCTTGGCAAAAGCCGCTTCGCCGCTGCGCACACGGTCCATCGCCGGACGGTAGCCGCCGCGCCAGGCGCGCGCGAATTTCACCGCGTTGATGCGCAGCCCCTTGTCCCTGGCCAGCCCCCTCACTTCCCGAGCCACTGAACCGTGCCAGTCAACCACGGTGCCGAACACGTCGAACACCAGCGCCTTGATTTCAGTCATCACTTCCTCTCCTTCTTGTTGCGCGCACCAGCGCTGCGCCCTGAATGCTGCAGCATCTCCACTGCATGCCTGCGGGTCGTCTCGGTGATTTTCAGGCCGCCCAGCATGCGGGCGATCTCCTCAGTCCGGCCATCTGCATCAAGCGGGTTTACCGTCGAAGCCGGCTTGCTCCCCGATCCGTCCTTGCGGACCTGCCACTGACGGTCGGCACATGCCGCCACCTGGGGCAGGTGCGTGATACACATGACCTGATGGTGCGCCCCCAGCTCGCGCAGCATGCGGCCGACAATCTCTGCGACCCGGCCGCCGATACCAACGTCGACCTCGTCGAAAATCAGCGTCGGCACCTTTGCCACGCGCGACAGCACGGTCTGTATCGCCAGCGACAGCCGCGACAGTTCACCGCCGGAAGCCGTTTTTGCAATCGGCTGCGGCGTCATGCTCGGATGCGGGGCAACGCGAAATTCGATCTGCTCCATGCCATGCGCAGCAGGGGAATCGAGCGCCTCCAGACCGACCTCGAAAACGCCGCCCTGCATGGCGAGTTCCTGCATCCCCGCCGTCACCTCTTCGGAGAGCTTTTTCGCAGCCTTGCGGCGACCGGCGGTCAACTTTTTCGCCACTTCGCGATAGGCGGCCTCTGCCTCGCTCTCGCGACGGCGCAAGGTATCCGGATCCCCGCCGGCCCCGAGTTCGGCCAGACGCTGCCGCGTATGTTCGGCCAGTTCCGGCAGCGCATCCGGCTCGATGCGATATTTGCGCGAGGCGGCATGCAGTACCTCAAGACGTTGCTCAACCTCGCGCAGCCTCTGCGGATCAATGTCCGTACGTTCGCTGTAATGGCGCAGCGCGTTCGCGCCCTCCTGCAACTGGATTTGTGCGGGCTCCAGCGCATCGAGGATTTCCTTCAACCGCGGATCGTGCTGCAGCAGCGGCCGCAACCGCGCAAGCACTGCATTCAACTGATCCAGCGCCGCACCCTCACCTTCCGAGAGGATTTCCACACCGGACTGTGCCGACTCCATCAGGCTGGCAGCATGCGCCAACCGTCCGTGCTCGGCGCCGACGGCCGCCCACTCTCCCGGCACAAGCTTCAGCGCATCAAGATCCTGCAACTGCCACTCGAGGCGTTCGCGCTCGGCATTGATGGCTGCAGCATTTCCCTCGAAAGCCAGACGCTCCTCACGGCGCCGCTGCCAGGTCCGCCACGCTTCAGCCACCAGTTCCGTCTGGTCATCCAGTCCGCCAAAGGCATCCGTCAACGCGCGCTGGGTGGACGGCCGGCTCAGCGACTGATGCTGGTGCTGACCATGGATATCGACCAGATAATCGGCAGCCTCACGCAACTGCGCTGCAGTGGCCTGGTGGCCGTTGATAAAACCGCGTGAACGCCCGGAGGACTCAACCACACGCCGCAACAGGCAGACTCCTTCATCCCCGGCCAGATCGTTGTCTGAGAGCCAGGCGATCAGTTGCCGATTGCCTTCGACATCGAACTCGGCAGTGATGTCGGCACGCGCAGCACCCTGACGTACGGAAATCGGCTCGGCCCGTTCGCCCAGCGTCAGCGCCAGAGCATCAATCAGGATGGATTTTCCGGCGCCAGTCTCGCCTGTGAGAACGGTGAAACCTGAATCGAATTCGAGCTCGAGACGCTCAACGATCACAAAATCCGCTATGGTCAGACGACGCAGCATGATATTTCAGGAATTGACGGTAACCGGGAAATTCAGTCACGGTTCCAGTGCAGCTTTTCACGCAGCATCGCGTAATAGCTGTGACCGACGGGGTGTAACAGTTTGATCTGGTGCGGATAACGTCGAACAACCACACGGTCTCCCTCGCGCAGATCGAAATGCGAATGGCTGTCGAAATGCGCACGCGGGTCGTCGGCACTGCGCACCACGATTTCGACAACGCTTTCGGCGCTGATCACGATCGGCCGGTTGGACAGCGTGTGCGGCGACACTGGCACCAGCGACATCACCGACAGCGACGGATGCACTATCGGCCCGCCTGACGACAGTGCATAGGCCGTCGATCCGGTCGGCGTCGCGACAATCAGCCCGTCTGAGCGCTGGTTATAGATGAACTGGCCGTCGATGCGCACCTCGATGTCTACAAGCCCCCCCTTGAAACCCTTGGCCACCACAACATCATTGAAAGCCAGCACTTCAAAAACGCGCTCCTGACCACCGTTGTTGCCACTCCAGACTTCGGATTCGAACAGCATGCGTTCTTCGGTAACAAACTGGCCATCGAGGATGGCCGTGATGGTTTCGAACATCGTGTCCAGGGAAATGTCGGTCAGAAATCCGAGTCGCCCCTGGTTGATGCCGACCAGCGCCACATCGTAAGGCGCGAAGGTGCGCGCGATGTTGAGCATCGTGCCGTCGCCGCCGATCACAATCGCCAGATCGGCCTCGCGCCCAAGATCTTCAAGCAGCAGCACGTCATACGGACAGTTCTGGATATGCGCAGCAGTCAGGCGATCAAGCAGTACCCTGACGCCACGCGCCTCAAGAAAGCGCGCAAGCCGCATCACCGGCTCGGCAACCTCCGGGGTCTTGTATTTGCCGATCAGCGCAACAGTGGGAAATGCAACAGACATGGCGACCGTGGTTATGTTGTGAGCGTTAGGATGACGCAAGCTCACCTCGCATCGCCCCTCTCTCTCTAGGGAGAAGGACGGGAGTGAGGGATGAGCGTCACCCGCTCGTTTGTTCGACGCTCATTAAACCACAATTCCCTCGCAGCCGGCAGCGCGCAAATCCAATTAAAACAATGCATTGGCGCTCTACCCTTATGAGTGCTGGGCGGCTGTGCTTTTTGTGTAAAATGAATTTATGGCCCAAGAATTTCATGCGCTGAACGAACGCGCGCAACTGCTGCTGAAAACCCTGGTGGAGCGCTACATCGCTGATGGGCAGCCCGTCGGCTCGCGCGCACTGTCCAAGTACTCGGGCCTTGATCTGTCACCTGCGAGCATCCGCAATGTGATGGCCGATCTGGAGGACATGGGCTTCATCGCCAGCCCGCACACTTCCGCCGGCCGCATTCCGACGCCGCGCGGCTACCGTTTTTTCGTCGACACGCTGCTCACCGTCAAACCGCTGGACCGGGTCGAGATCAACCAGCTCGAAGGCCAGCTGCAGGTCAACAACACGCAGAAGCTGGTGGCATCCGCTTCGCACGTACTATCGGACCTGACGCGTTTTGCCGGCGTTGTTGTCACGCCCCGCCGCAGCAGCGGCTTCCGCCACATCGAATTCCTCAAGCTGGCGGAAAAACGCATCCTGCTGATCCTGGTCACCGCCGAAGGCGATGTGCAGAACCGCATCATCCAGACCGACAAGACCTATACGCCATCGGAACTGGTGGAAGCCGGGAACATCCTCAACCAGAACTATGCCGGCTGCAGCTTCGATGAAATCCGCCGTCGGGTCCATGCCGAACTGAAACAGGTCCAGGAACATATGTCGCAGCTGATGGCCGCAGCACTCGCCGCCGGCGACCAGGCCGTCAGCGAGGCCGCTGAAGACGTGGTGATCTCGGGCGAGGTCAACCTGCTCGGTATCGACGACCTGTCTTCGAACATGACCAAGCTGCGCGATCTGTTCAACCTGTTCGAACACCGCACCACGCTGCTGCAACTGCTCGACCACTCCAGCCGCGCCCAGGGCGTGCAGATTTTCATCGGCGGCGAAGCCGGCCTGCAGCCGCTGGACGAATGCAGTGTCGTCACCGCACCCTACGAAGTGGACGGCAAGATCGTCGGCACCGTCGGCGTCATCGGCCCGACACGCATGGCTTATGAACGAGTGATTCCGATCGTCGACATCACCGCAAAGCTGCTGAGTAGCGCGCTGACCCAGCGCTGACCGGTCTGTCCGGCCTGTTTGTTTTATCCTTAAATCCGTTTTCACTGATTCGCAAAGCCACATCATGGGTTTCCCGAAAGAACCGCCCTACGCGCACGGCAGCACCCCGAAAATAGGCGTGCTGATCATCAACCTGGGTTCCCCGGAAGCTGCGACCCCTGCAGCAGTACGCACCTACCTGCGCGAATTCCTGTCCGATCCCTATGTCGTCGAAATCCCGCGGCCAATCTGGTGGCTGATCCTCAACCTGTTCGTACTGACGACACGCCCCAAAGCCTCGGCCGAACGTTATGCACAGGTGTGGACCAAGGATGGTTCGCCGCTGAAAGTACATACTGAAAAACAGGCGAAGATGCTGCAGGGTTATCTCGGTGAACGCCTGAAACAGCCGCATGCCGTCGATTTCGCAATGCGTTACGGCAATCCTTCCATTCGCTCGAAACTGGAAGCGCTGAAAACGCAAGGCTGCGACCGCCTCCTGCTGCTGCCGCTGTACCCGCAATATTCGGCCAGCACCACAGCCACGGTATTCCAGGAAGCCTTCGCCGCCATCGGCGTGATGCGCAACCAGCCGGCACTGCGCACCGTCAAACACTTCCATGACGACGAGGGTTACATCAAGGCCTCGGCACAGTCGATCCAGGACTACTGGTTCAAACACGGCCGCGGCGACCATCTGGTGCTGAGCTTCCACGGCGTGCCACGGCGTACGCTCGACCTCGGCGACCCCTATCACTGCGAGTGCCTGAAAACCGGTCGCCTGATCGCCGAACAGATCGGGCTGAAACCCGATTTTTACTCGGTCACTTTCCAGTCCCGCTTCGGCCGTGCCGAATGGCTGAAGCCCTACACCGCTGAAGTGATCAAGGATCTGGCCAAAAAGAAAACAGACCGCGTCGATGTCGTGTGCCCGGGTTTTGTCAGCGACTGCCTGGAAACGCTGGAAGAAATCGCCATCGAAGCCAAAGGCGACTTCATCACCAACGGCGGCAAGGAACTGCACTACATCCCCTGCCTCAACGAACGCGATGACTGGCTGCACGCGCTGACCGACATCACGCTGAAGAACCTGCTGGGGTGGAACAGCACAGCGACCCCGGAAAGCCTGAAAGCCGCCAAAGATCGCGCCCTCCAGCTCGGCGCGAAGTCATAAGCCCACAACACGGCCCTGCCCGGGCGTCGCCGGCTTAAGCCCGATCAGTCATCTTAAAAATAACAATAAAAACAACTACTTATAAATTTTCCGCGATACTCCTCTTGAAATCCGCAAGTTCAGCCCAACATGGTGTGAGTTCACTCATAACCACACTGCAAACACGCCATGACGCAGGAATCGCTAGACCAGAAACCCGATAACACCGCTGAGGCCGCGGACACCGATGCCAAGCCGGCGCCGGAAACCATGCCTTCCACCGAAGAGCTCTTGCGCAAGGCGGAACTCGACGCCCAGGAACACCACGATGCCTGGCTGCGCGCCAAGGCCGAGACCGAAAACATCCGCAAGCGTGCGGTGACCGACGTCGCCAACGCGCACAAGTATGCGGTGGAGAATTTTGCGGCCGAACTGCTGGCGGTCCGGGACAGCCTGGAAGCCGCGCTGGCGGTTGAAACCGCCACGGTCGAAACCCTCAAGAGCGGTGCCGAGCTGACATTGAAGCAGCTCTCCTCCGCCTTTGAAAAACACAAGGTGGTCGAGGTCAATCCGGTCGGTGAAAAATTCGATCCGCACCGCCATCAGGCGATCAGCATGGTGCCGTCGGACGCCGCTCCAAACACCGTGATCAGCGTGCTGCAGAAGGGTTATGTGCTGCATGACCGGATCATCCGCCCGGCGATGGTTGTTGTCTCAAAAGCCCCGGACGCTTGAAAACCACGGCAGCAACCCCAGATTACAGAACAAGACAGCCGGCACAGTGATCAGTCAATCATTCAGCAGTATCAATAATTTACCGACCACCCGGCGCAACAAAATTTACAGCTAAGAGGTAACAGACATGGGCAAGATCATCGGTATCGACCTGGGCACCACCAACTCCTGCGTGGCCGTGATGGAAAACGGCCAGCCGAAGGTGATTGAAAATTCAGAGGGCGCGCGCACCACGCCGTCGATCGTCGCTTATATGGATGATGGCGAGATCCTGACCGGTGCACCGGGCAAACGCCAGGCGGTGACCAATCCCAAGAACACCCTTTACGCGGTCAAACGTCTGATCGGCCGGCGCTTCGAAGAAAAAGAAGTGCAGAAGGACATCGACCTGATGCCCTACAAGATCGTCAAGGCCGACAACGGCGACGCCTGGGTGGAAGTGCGCGGCAAGAAAATCGCCTCGCAGGAAGTCTCCGCACAAGTGCTGATCAAGATGAAAAAGACCGCCGAGGACTACCTCGGTGAACCGGTCACCGAAGCGGTGATCACGGTGCCCGCGTACTTCAATGACTCGCAGCGCCAAGCGACCAAGGACGCCGGCCGCATCGCGGGCCTCGACGTCAAACGCATCATCAACGAGCCGACCGCAGCCGCGCTGGCCTTCGGCATGGACAAGAAAAAAGGCGATCGCAAGATCGCGGTCTACGACCTCGGCGGCGGCACCTTCGACGTGTCGATCATCGAAATCGCCGAAGTCGAAGGCGAACACCAGTTCGAAGTGCTGTCGACCAACGGCGACACCTTCCTCGGCGGCGAAGACTTCGACCAGCGCCTGATGGATTACCTCTGCGACGAGTTCAAGAAGGAATCCGGCGTCGACCTGAAGAAGGACATGCTCGCACTGCAGCGCCTGAAAGACGCCGCGGAAAAGGCCAAGATCGAACTGTCGTCGAGCGCGCAGACCGAAATCAATCTGCCCTACATCACCGCCGACCAGTCGGGCCCGAAACATCTGGCGATCAAGATCACCCGCGCCAAGTTCGAATCGCTGGTCGATGAACTGATCGCACGAACCATCAAGCCCTGCGAAATCGCGGTCAAGGACGCCGGTGTCAAACTCTCCGACATCGAAGACGTGATTCTCGTCGGCGGCCAGACGCGCATGCCGAAAGTGCAGGAAGCAGTGAAAAACTTCTTCGGCAAGGAACCGCGCAAGGACGTCAACCCGGATGAAGCGGTTGCCGTCGGCGCTGCCATCCAGGCCGGCGTGCTGAAGGGCGACGTCAAGGACGTGCTGCTGCTCGACGTGACCCCGCTGTCGCTGGGCATCGAGACGCTGGGCAGCGTAATGACCAAGCTGATCCAGAAAAACACCACGATCCCGACCAAGGCCTCGCAGGTGTTCTCGACCGCCGAAGACAACCAGAACGCGGTAACCATCCACGTGCTGCAGGGCGAACGCGAAATGGCGAAAGCCAACAAGTCGCTCGGCCAGTTCAACCTGACCGACATCCCGCCTTCGCCGCGCGGCATGCCGCAGATTGAAGTCACCTTCGACATCGATGCCAACGGCATCCTGCACGTGTCGGCCAAGGACAAGGCCACCGGCAAGGAAAACAAGATCAAGATCCAGGCGAGCTCGGGTCTGTCGGAAGAAGAGATCCAGCGCATGGTCAAGGACGCCGAAGCCAATGCCGAGGAAGACAAGAAACTGCGTGAACTCGTCGACACCCGCAACCAGTGCGATGCGATGATCCACAGCGTGAAAAAATCGCTGACCGAGTACGGCGACAAGATCGGCGCTGACGACAAGGGCAAGATCGAAGCCGCGCTCAAAGAAGCTGAAGAGGCGATCAAGGGCGACGACAAGGATGCGATCGAAGCCAAGACGCAAGCGCTGGCACAGGCTGCACAGAAGCTCGGTGAAGAAATGCAGAAGGCCCAGCAGGCGCAGGGTGCAGCACCGGGCGACGGCAGCGGTGGCGAGGCCAAGGCGGACGCCGGCAAGAAAGATGACGGCAACGTCGTTGATGCCGAGTTCGAGGAAGTGAAGGACGGCAAGAAATAATCGGCTGAATCACTTCCCCGGCAGGGCGCAGCGGTGTTGAGGATGTATCCTCCTCGCCCTGCGCCTTTGGCACATTCAGGGTAACGTAACGAAATGGCAAAAAAAGACTATTACGAAGTGCTCGGTGCAAACCGTGACGCCTCCGAGGACGAGCTGAAAAAGGCTTACCGCAAGCTCGCGATGAAGTGGCATCCGGACCGCAACCCGGACAATCCGAAGGCGGAAGAGCATTTCAAGGAAGCCAAGGAAGCCTACGAGGTACTGACCGACGCGCAGAAGCGTGCGGCCTACGACCAGTTTGGCCATGCCGGCGTTGATCCATCGGCGGGCGGTGCCGCTGGCGCAGGCGCCGGTTTCGGCGGCTTCGCTGACGCTTTCGGCGACATCTTCGGCGATATTTTCGGTGGCGCCGGCGGTGGTGGCGGGCGCGGACGCTCCACGGTGTACCGCGGCGCCGACCTGCGCTACAACCTGGAAATTTCTTTGGAAGATGCCGCTCGCGGCACCGAAACCCGCATTCGCATTCCAGCGATGGAAGAATGCGAAACCTGCCATGGCAGCGGCGCCAAGCCGGGTACACAACCAACCAGTTGCACCACCTGCGGCGGTCACGGTCAGGTGCGCATGCAGCAGGGCTTTTTCTCCATCCAGCAGACCTGCCCGCGCTGCCACGGCACCGGGAAGATGGTGGCCAACCCCTGTGGCACCTGCTCGGGAGCCGGGCGGATCAAGAAACAGAAAACACTGGCCGTAAAAATCCCTGCCGGCGTCGATGAGGGTGATCGCATCCGCCTGTCGGGCGAAGGCGAAGCCGGTGTCAACGGCGGTCCTTCAGGCGATCTGTATGTGGTCATCCAGATCAAACAGCACAGCGTTTTCACACGCGACCACAACGACCTGCACTGCGAAATGCCGATCAGCTTCACCACGGCAGCACTGGGCGGTGAAATCGAAATCCCCACACTCGACGGCTACGCCAAGATCAAGATTCCGTCGGAAACGCAAAGCGGCAAAATCTTCCGCCTGCGCGGCAAAGGCATCAAAGGGGTACGTTCAACAGCCCACGGCGATCTGCTCTGCCATGTGGTCATCGAAACCCCGGTCAGCCTCACCTCGCGTCAGAAGGAACTGCTGCAGGAATTCGAAGCCATCAGCAACAAGGACACCGCACGGCACAACCCGCGCGCGAAATCGTGGATGGATCGGGTCAAGGAATTTTTCGCGGAGTAACAATTCTTCCTTCCCACAAAAAAAGCCGGCGCGTGAGCCGGCTTTTTTATGAACGAAACCAATTACTGCTGCTGCAATTTGCTGTCCACCACCACCTTGGTGTACTTGGTGATTTCGGACTTGATATAGGTGCCGAACTCGGCAGCGCTGCCGCCCAGCGGATCAGCGCCCAATGCCGCCAGCCGCTGCTGCACATCAGGCAGTTTCAGTGCCTTGTTGATATCGGCATTCAGTCTGCTGACGACCGCCGCAGGCGTTCCCGTCGGCAGCACCGCCCCGTACCAATTGATCATGTCATAACCGGCAACACCGGACTCCGCGACTGTCGGGACATCCGGCAAGGCGGGATTGCGTTTGGCACTGGTCACCGCAATGGCGCGCATTTTCCCGGACTTGATGTGCGGCACAGCGACCGGTGCGGTGTTGAAACCAAGCTGCACCTCTCCGGAGATCAATGCCAGCGCCGAAGGAGCACCGCCCTTGTAAGCCACATGCGTCATGCTGGTTTTAGTCATGCCCTTGAACATCTCCGCAGCAATATGCTCGGGGCTGCCATCACCGGAAGAGGCATAGTTAACCGGCCTGGATTTCGCAAGCGCGACCACATCGGCTACGGTTTTCGGAGTCGATGACGGCGGCACCACGACAAACATCGGCACCGACGAAATGTTTATCAGCGGCGTGAAGTCACGCACCAGGTCGTATCCGAGTTTCTTGTACAGCGGCTTGCTGATGGCATGGGAGACGGAAATAAACATCACCGTATAACCATCCGGCGTTGCCTTTGAAGCGATTTCCGCCGCCAGGTTGGCATTGGCTCCCGGCCGGTTATCGACGATGACCTGCTGCCCCAGGCTGTCGGTGAGTTTGGCCGCAACCACCCGCGCCATGATGTCAGTGCCGCCACCCGGTGCGTAACCCACCAGGAAACGGATCGATTTGACGGGATAGTTCTGCGCGGCAACACCCCCTGCACACAACATTCCGGCTACTGCTGCACATATAGTGAACGTGCGCTTCATGGTCATCCCCCCCCAGATTTTGGATTTTTGAATTGGATTTTTTCAATCAGGCCACTTTGACCTGAATCTTGCTGCTGCGTAAATGTTGTACCACGGCCTCGGCAAATCCCTGTGTATTGCCGCGACCGCCCAGATCCCCGGTACGCACATTGGCATCCGCCAGCGCCGCATCAACAGCAAGCTGGACCGCCTGATACGCCTGCTGGAACGCCTGTTTGTTGTGGCGGATACCCAGCCACTCCAGCAGCATGCCCGCCGACAAAATCATGCCGCTCGGATTGGCAATCCCTTTGCCGGCGATATCCGGCGCAGAACCGTGACCGGCATTGGCAATCGCGTGTTTGTCACCGGCATTGATGGCCGCAGCCAGACCGAGCCCGCCGGACAAGGCCACCGCGAGATTCGACAGGATGTCACCGAACATATTGGAAATCAGGATCACGTCATGACGCTCCGGACGGGTGTAAATGTCCGCCGCCATCGCATCGATATCCATCTCGCGCAGCGTGATGCCGGAATGTGCTTTCGCCAGTTCATATGCCGGTGCCATGAACAGACCATCGGTCATCTGCAGCACGTGGCGCTTGCCGACCACGGTCACCCGCTTGCTGCGCCGCGCGGCGTATTCAAAGGCCACTTTGGCGATGCGTTCGGAGCCCTGACGGGTGATCTTGCGTACTGACAGCGCGACATCCTCGGTCGGCATGAACTCGCCATTACCCTGGAACATCGTACGGTCGGAATAAAAACCTTCGGTGTTTTCACGAACGATCAGTGCATCCAGCCCGCGTCGCGCATCGGGCATGCCGGCGCGGCTGCGCGCCGGGCGCAGATTGGCATACAGGTCGAGCCGCTTGCGGATGGTACCGGGAATATTGATACCCCCTTCCGAAAGGGGCGGGTAATCAGTCATGCCGCAGGGGCCAACGATCACCCCGTCAGCATCGGTCGCCGCCTGCATCGCCGCGTCCGTCAGTGTGGTGCCGTGTTTGCGATGGCTGACCATGCCGACTTCGATGTCGGTAAAACGCAGGCCCAGCGAAAACTCGGCATCCGCCGCCTTCACTACCGCCATCGCCGCAGCGATGATTTCCGGGCCGATGTCGTCACCGGCCATGACTACGATATTCATGTTAGCTCCCTCAATTGGTTCGCAATGACTATAACAGCCCGTTCAGGCCGCGTATTTCTTGACGGTTTTCCAGTCGATCTCGAAGCCGAAGCCCGGTAGATCGTTCAGGTGCACCATGCCATCCTTGACCTGTGCGCGTTCGGTGAACAGTTCGAACCACAGCGGGTCACGGTCGGCATTGCCGTGCGACTCGACCCCGAACCCCAGACGCGGGAAAGCCGAAATCAGATGGGCATGCACTTCAGGCACCAGATGTGGCGCGATGCGTACGCCGTGCTGTTCGGCCAGATAACTGACGCGCAGCGATTCCGTGAATCCGGCAAAACGCGTCGAATCGAACTGCATGAAACCCAGCGCGCCGCTGGTGATGAAATCGCGCGCGGTGAAACGCGTCATTTCGCGTTCGCCATGGGCCAGCGGTATCGTCGTATTTTTCGCCAGCACCACAAAGTCTGCGGGCTGCAGGTACCAGTGCAGCGGTTCTTCCAGCCAGTAAATATTGTAGGGCTCGACCGCATGCGCGAAACGGATGCAGTCCTCCAGATCGTAGGCCGCGTTCATATCGAGCATCAGATGCACGTCATTGCCGATCGCCGCGCGTGTCAGCCGGATGCGTTCCACTTCCTTTTCGATGCTCAGCCCGGCCGTTTTCAGCTTGACCGCCTTGTAGCCCCTCTTGACGAAATCCGCCAGTTCATCGGCACAGACATGCAAGGGTGCATCCAGCTCGTAATAACCGCCGGTGGCGTAGGAGAACAGCGGCTTGCCGTCACCGCCGAGAAGCTTCCACACCGGCACACCCAGCGCCTTGCCCTTGATGTCCCACAGCGCGCTGTCGATGCCGCCGATCGCCGCCATGATCTGCGGCCGGTCGCCGCGCGACAGCGGTTGCGGCAGTCCGTCGCGTCCACCCATGCCGGTGGCACGCGGAGAGGTCAGCGAAAACAGCTTCTCCCAGACGGCAACCTGTGCCGTGGCATCCATGCCGCGCGCCACTTCACCGAGCAGCTCGACGTATTTGCAAATGTCCTTCAGCGGCGAACCGTGGATCTGGCCAATGCCGGTCAGACCGTCATCCGTCTTGATTTCCACCAGCACCACGCTGGAGCTGTGCAACTCTTCATGTGCAGTCCACAGCGTATGTTTGAGTTTTGCGGATACGGCATGGGCTTTGACTGAGGCAATACAGGTCATTACGAATCCTTAATTTATCATTTAAAAACAATTACTTAAAAAACAACACCGACAGCAGCCGCGGTTACCAGCGTGGCCAGCGTCCCGGAAACAATCGAGCGCATGCCCAGAGACACAATGTCATCACGGCGCTCCGGCACCATCGCGGTCAGTCCGCCCAGCATGATGCCCAGACTGCCGAAATTCGCAAAACCGCACAGCGCGTAAGTCATGATTACCCGGCTGCGCGGACTTAGCGCCTCCGCGGGCAACTGCGCGAGCTGCAGATAGGCGACGAATTCATTGAGCACTGTTTTCACACCCATCAGCGCGCCTGCAGCCTGCGCCTCGGCCCACGGCACCCCGGCCAGCCAGGTCAGCGGCGCCATCACAAAACCCAGCGCACGCTCCAACGATATCGGCGTGCCATTCAAAGTTGGCAGCCATGCCAGGCCCAGATTCACCAACGTGACCAGTGCCACCAGCACGATCAGCAGGGCAACGATGTTCAGCAATAGCTGCATGCCATCAACAGTGCCACGCGTCACGGCATCCATCGCACTGCGTGCCGGCGACGGCAGATCCAGCCGTCCCGGCGTCGGACCACCCTGCGGCGGCACCATCAACGCGGCAACCACGATCGCAGCCGGCGCCGAGATGATCGACGCCGCAAGGATGTGGCCAATGGCATCCGGCACCACGGAGCCGAGGATGCTCGCGTACAACACCATCACCGTCCCAGCAACGCCGGCCATACCGCAGGTCATCACGATGAACAGTTCCCCGCGTGACAGCCTCGCCAGATACGGCCTCACCACCAGCGGCGCCTCGACCATGCCGATAAATATGTTGGCCGCGGTCGAAAGCCCCACTGCCCCGCCGATGCCCAGCGTTTTTTCCAGCACGGCAGACAACGCCCGCACCAGCCACGGCAGCACCCGCCAGTAAAACAGCAAGGCCGACAAGGCACTGACCACCAGCACCAATGGCAGCGCGCGCAAAGCCAGAATAAACGTCGAAGTCGCTGGCCTGGTTTCAAACGGCAGCGGCGCACCGCCGAGATAACCGAAAACCAGACTGGTTCCCGCCTGCGTCGCCCGCTCCAGCGCAAGCAATCCATCATTCAGGGCGAGGAAGAACTCCTGCACCGGCGGGACCTTTAACAACAGCGCCGCCAACAACAGGGTCAGCGCAACGCCGGGCAACACAATGCGCCAGGCTACCGCACGACGGTTTTCACTGATGATCCAGGCGATGGCAAGCAAGGTGACCAGGCCGAGGAGACTTTGCAGCGCCGGACTCAACATTAGAAGACACCCCTTGAAAATCCAATTCGCCGGGCTGCCTCCGGCGAAACACCGTCAGCTTCGCCGCCAGGTTGTTCCCTTGGCACTGTCTTCAAGAACGATCCCCGCATCCAGCAACATTTTTCGAATGCGGTCAGCCTCGGCAAAGTTTTTTGCTTTTTTGGCCTCAACACGCGCAACGATTTCCGATTCAATGCGCTCTGGCTTCCACTCACCTTCATCAACCGGACCGCCCTGCAGAAACTCGTCCGGTTCCCGCTGCAGCAAACCGACCAGCGCCGCCAGAGATTTCAGCAATGCCGCGGTCGCTGGCGATTTCGTGCGATTGAGTTCATTGGCAAGGTCAAACAACACCGCCACCGCTTCCGGTGTGTTGAAGTCGTCATTCATCGCATCACGGAAAGACAGTGCATACGGATTGCCCCAGTCCAGCGGACCGGCTACCGCAGCCACCCCCTTCAACGCCGTGTAGAGCCGGCTCAATCCCTGCCGCGCATCATCGAGATGGGCATCCGAATAATTCAGCGGGCTGCGGTACTGGGCGCGGATGATGAAAAAACGCACCACCTCCGCGTCGTATTTGGCGAGGATTTCGCGTACGGTGAAAAAGTTGCCCAGCGATTTCGACATCTTCTCGTTGTCGACGCGGACAAAACCGTTATGCATCCAGTAATTGACGAAAGTACAGCCATGCGCGCCTTCGGACTGGGCAATTTCGTTCTCGTGATGCGGAAACTGCAGATCCTGGCCGCCGCCATGAATGTCGAAATGTTTGCCGAGGAGCGAGCCCGACATTACCGAGCACTCGATATGCCAGCCGGGACGACCGGCGCCCCACGGCGATTCCCAGGACGGCTCGCCGGGTTTGGCGCGCTTCCACAGCACAAAATCCAGCGGATCCTGCTTGGCGGCGTCCACCGCAACGCGCTCACCAGCGCGCAGGTCTTCGAGCGACTTGCCTGAAAGCTTGCCGTAACCGTCGAACTTGCGCACCGCATAGTTCACGTCACCATCGGCGGCCTGATAGGCATAGCCGCGCTGCTGCAAGGTGGTAATCATCTCCAGCATGCCCTGCACATATTGCGTAGCCCGCGGCTCGACATCGGGCCGTTGCACGCCCAGCGCCGCCGAATCCTCGTCCATGGCCTTGATGAAACGCCCGGTCAACTGCCCCATCGTTTCGCCATTTTCCTGGGCGCGCTTGATGATCTTGTCGTCGATGTCGGTAATGTTACGGACATAGGTGACGTCATAGCCTGAACTGCGCAACCAGCGCTGCACGACGTCGAAAATGACCATCACCCGGGCGTGCCCGAGGTGGCAATAGTCATAGACCGTCATGCCGCAGACGTACATGCGGACTTTCCCGGGCTCTATGGGTTTGAATTCCTGCTTTTCCCGGGCAAGGGTGTTGTAGATTTTAAGCATTATTGGCTTCGGGCGCTCCGGCGCGGAGGCTCTGTTTCAGCGTTCTGCCTGCCCCCGTTTCCGCATGGCTGACACGAACCGGGAGCCCCCTCCGAAAGAGAAGGTTGAATTGGCGGTTGTTCTTGGTAAAATCCAGAAAATTCAAGGACTAAAGCCGTTGCTTACAAATCAAAACCATGCCCACAACGACCGCCGGAATAATAACACGATGACCCTGAAACTGGCCGCAGCGCGACTCGCGGCATTTGTCGTTTGCATGGGGCTCGCAACCCCCATATTCGCCCAAGTCGATGAACTGCAGGAAGCCCAGCAACTGCTGAAACAAGGTCAGGTCGATCGCGCACTCGAACGTGTCGATCAATACCTGAAGAACAAGCCGAAGGATGCACGGGGACGTTTCCTGCGCGGCATCCTGCTCACTGAACAGAACAAGCCGAACGACGCCATTCGCGTATTTACGGAACTGACCCAGGATTACCCCGAACTGCCGGAGCCCTACAACAACCTCGCCGTTCTGCATGCCTCGCAAGGCCAGTACGACAAGGCCCGCGCCGCGCTGGAGATGGCCATCCGTACGCATCCGAGCTATGCAACCGCTCACGAAAATCTCGGCGACATCTACGCGAAGATGGCGAGCCAAGCCTACGACAAGGCATTGCAACTCGACAAGGGCAATCAGGGCGCTCAAACCAAGCTCAACCTGATCAAGGATTTGTTCTCGAACGGCCCGCGCCCTCCGAAAATGGCCGTCGCCCGCGCTGAAACAGTACCTAAAACGGCGTCTGCGCCTGCACCGGCACCGGCACCAGCTGCAACACCAGCGAGGCCGGCAACCGCACCCGTAGTGGTTACAGTCCCGGCTGCCGCGACGCCTGTCTCAAAGGAGCCTGCCAAAACCGCAGCAAAGGTTCCTGAAAAAACAGCTGAAAAAGAACCGGCAAAAGCCGCGCCGCGCACCGAAGAAGGCGCCGTCCTCAAGGCGATCGAGCGCTGGGCGGCCGCATGGTCCAACAACGACGTTGACGGTTACCTCGCCCGTTACGCACCCACGTTCAAGACGCCCGATGGCGAGACCCGCAAGGCATGGGAGGCAGAACGACGTGCCCGTATCGCAAAGCCGCGCAAGATTGAGGTCAAGGTTGAGGCTCCGAAAGTCACGTTCAAGGATGCAAACACCGCCAGTGTCAGCTTCCGACAGCATTACCGCTCAAATACGTTCAAGGCCTCGGCCGGCAAGACGCTGGTATTGATCAAGTCAGGTGACAAATGGCTGATCCAGCAGGAACTCGTCGGCGGATGAAACGGCCGCTGCTTGGCTGTGCGCTGGCCGCAGCGCTGTTGGCCACTGCGCTCACGCCCTCTTCAACAACGCTTGCGCTGGGCAATCGCCCGCTGTCATCCATTGCCGGCAATCTTGCAGGCTCGTCGATGCATGGCAAAGCGCTCGCAGCGCCGGAGGCGATGCTGGCGCAGACGCTGCTTGCCATCACCAGTTCACGCTTTGATATCGCGCTGTCCGAGATCGACAAAGTCCTTGAAAGCCATCCGAACTTCCGACTGGCCCATTTGATCCGCGGCGATCTGCTGATGGCGCGTGCACGTCCGATCAGCAGCATCGGCGCCGCATCCGAAGCCCCGGCCGAACGTATCGCCGATCTGCGCGACGAGGCCCGTGCACGGCTGATCCGGCACCAGCAGGAACGCCCGGTCGGCAAGGTGCCGCGCTACCTGCTGCAACTTGAGCCGGACCAGAAATATGCATTCGTGGTTGATGCCTCGAAATACACGCTGTATGTATTCGAAAACAACAACGGCAGCCCGCGTTATGTCTCCGACTATTACACCACGATCGGCCGAAACGGCACTGAAAAACTGCGCGAGGGTGACAAGAAAACACCGCTGGGTGTGTACCACGTCACCGGCAATCTGCAGCGCGACTATCTGGTCAAGACTTACGGAAACCTGAGCAGCCTCTATGGCGATGGCGCCTTCCCGCTGAATTATCCCAACGCATGGGACCGCCGCATGGGCCGCAACGGCCACGGCATCTGGCTGCATGGCGTTCCCCATGACACTTACAGCCGTCCCCCGCGCGCCAGCGATGGATGTGTCGCCATGACCAACGAAGACCTGCTGGAAATCTCCAAACACGTGCAGGTTGGCGTCACCCCCGTCATCATCTCGCCGAGCGTGGAATGGGTGGAACCCGGTGCGGAAAAAACAACGCGACAGGCCTTGGATAAATCACTTGAACAGTGGCGCAGTGACTGGGAAAGCCGTGACAACGACAAATTCCTGCAGCACTACTCCGGCAAGTTTTCTGCGGGCAAGGTCGACTTTGCCGCTTGGGCCGAGCAAAAACGCAGCGTCAACGCCGGCAAGACCTGGATCAAGGTCAAGGTTGATCGCGTCAGCATGTTCCTCTATCCCGGCAACGATGACCTTGCCGTTGTGACCTTCGACCAGGACTATGCCAGCAGCAACGTCAGCAACAAGATGCGCAAGCGGCAGTATTGGCAACGAGAGGGCGGCGCATGGCGCATTGTTCATGAAGGCGCAGCCTGATCCCTCAGACCGCACCCCGGATCAAAACCAACTAATTGATTTAATTGAAAATTATGCTCAGACTTTTTATATTGCTTGTCACCCTGCTCACCGCACCCGCCGCCCTCGCCGAAAATCCCAAAGTCGAGCTCAAAACGACGATGGGCAGTGTGGTTCTGGAACTCTATCCGGAGAATGCGCCAAAAACCGTCGAGAACTTCCTGCAATATGTCAAAGACGGTTTCTATGACGGCACCATTTTTCATCGCGTAATTCCCGGCTTCATGGTTCAGGGCGGTGGCTTCACGCCGAATCTGCAACAGAAGCCCACGCGTCCGGCGATCCGCAATGAGGCCGGCAACGGCCTGCGCAACGCCATCGGCACCGTCGCGATGGCGCGCACAGCGGACCCGCATTCAGCCACGGCACAGTTTTTCATCAACGTCGCCGAGAACGACTTTCTCGACTTCAAATCTGCCGATGACAAGGGATACGGCTACACGGTATTCGCGCGTGTAACCACGGGCATGGACGTTGTCGCAAAGATCACTCAGGTACCGACCGCAACCGTCGGCCCGCATCAGAACGTGCCGCGCCAGCCTGTGTTCATTGAACGCGCGCGCCTGCTGCCCGGCACGGCAGCCAAACCGGCCAAAGCCAAATAATCACCTTCAAGGACTGTGACACCATGATCAAACTGCACACCAACCACGGCGTCATTTCGCTGGAACTCGACGCCGCGAAAGCGCCGGATACTGCCGCCAACTTCATCCAGTACGTCAAGGACGGCCATTACAACAACACGGTGTTTCATCGTGTCATCGACGGCTTCATGGTTCAGGGCGGCGGCTTTGAACCCGGCATGAAACAGAAACCGACGCGCGACCCGGTGCAGAACGAAGCCAACAACGGGCTGAAAAACGACATGTACACCGTGGCCATGGCGCGCACCTCGGCGCCGCACTCGGCCAGCGCACAGTTCTTCATCAATGTCGCCAACAACGATTTCCTCAATCATTCGGCGCCGACGCCGCAGGGCTGGGGCTACTGCGTGTTCGGCAAGGTTGTTGATGGCACGGATGTGGTCGACAAGATCCGCAAGGTCAAGACCGGCAGCCGCGGCATGCATCAGGACGTCCCGGTCGAAGACGTCATCATCGAAAAAGCCGAGGTCGTCTGACGCCGCGGCGGAATGAGCGGGGCGAAGAGGCCCCGCCAACCATGCATACGCTGTTCATCTCGGATCTGCATCTCGCCGCGGAGCGGCCGCAGATCACGGAACAATTCCTTCGTTTCATCCGTGAAACTGCACCCGCGGCTTCCGCGCTGTACATCCTCGGCGACCTGTTCGAATACTGGGTCGGTGATGATGATCTGAAGGATCCGCTGAACGGCAGCGTCTCCGGCGCCCTTGCAGCACTGGCGGACAGCGGCAGCAAGGTCTATCTGATGCGAGGCAATCGTGACGTGCTTCTGGGCAGCGACTTCGCATCGCGCTGCCATGCCACGCTGCTCGAAGATCCGTTACTGGTGAATCTGCACGGCATACCCACGCTACTGAGCCACGGTGACGCGTTATGCACCGATGACGTGGATTACCAGCGTTTCCGCCTGTATGCCCGTGATCCCGCCAACCAGCGGAAATTCCTCGCCCAGTCACTGGAAGCACGGCGGGAGCAGATGCGCGGCATGCGCGCGCAAAGCGAGGCCAGCAAGCAGCAAAAAACGGAAGCCATCATGGATGTTGCACCAGCCGCCGTTGAAATCCTGCTGCGCCAAAACGGTTACCCGCGATTGATCCATGGCCACACCCACCGTCCGGCGCGCCACCTGCACACCGTCGACGGTCACGCTTGCGAACGATGGGTGCTCAACGACTGGTATGAGACCGGCGGCTACCTGCGCTGTGACGCCGCCGGTTGCGCTGCCGTTCTAACCTAAGGCCTGCGTGAAATCCGCGATCAGGTCATCGATATCCTCGATGCCGATCGACAGCCGGATCAGCGAATCCGCAATACCCATCTCGGCGCGCCGCACCGCGCCCATTTCCCAGTAAATCGTCTGCGCAACCGGGATTGCCAGTGTCCGGTTGTCACCCAGATGGCTGGACGAGATCACCAGCTGCAGGCGGTTGAGGAAATCGAGGCAGTCGATATCTTCAGCCAGCTCGATACTCATCAAAGCCCCATAGGTCCTGAACAATTCGCCAGCCAGCTTGTGCTGGGGATGATCTTCAAGTCCGGGGTAATAAACCTTTGTGACCTTGGGATGCTGGGCAAGAAAACGCGCCAGCTGCAGGCAATTGGCGGACGCCCGCTCCATGCGCAGGGCCAGCGTCTCCGCGCCCATCGCCAGACGGTGCGCGGCTTCCGCCGCCAGCGTGGCGCCAACATCACGCAACCCCTTCTTGCGGATCTGCAGGATGCCCCAGTTCGCCGGATTGGCGTTTTTGTAGTTGTCATAGATGTTCGGGAATGACTTCCAGTCGAACAACCCGGTATCGGTCACCGCACCGCCCAGCGCATTGCCGTGGCCGCCGATATATTTGGTCAGCGAGTTGATCACCAGACTGGCCTGCACCTGTTTTGGCCGGAACAGCCAGGGCGAGGTCATCGTGTTGTCGACGAAATAAATGATGCCGCGGCGCGCACACAATTCGCCGATACGTGCGAGGTCAGCGACTTGGGTTCGGGGATTGGCGATCGTCTCGACAAACACCATCCGGGTGTTCGGCCGCAGCGCCTTTTCAACGTTCTCGACCCGTGTGGCATCGACATAGCTGATGTCGCAGTCGAACTGCCCCAGGGTCCCGAACAGGCTGTTGGTGTTGCCGAAAAGGAAGGAACTCGACACTACATGATCGCCGCCGCGCAGCAGTGCGATGAAGGCCGAGGCGATAGCCGCCATGCCCGTGGAAAAACAAGCGGTCGCAATGCCGTCTTCCATCTTGCTGATTTTGGATTCCAGAGCGGCCGTGGTGGGATTGCCCTGACGGCCATAGGCATAGCCGGCCATCTCGCCCTTGAACACCTTGACCAGGTCGCGCGCATCGGGATAACCGAAGGCAACCGCCGTATGCATGGGCTTTAGCACCGAATAATGTTCAATCGGCGCTTCCAGATCAGAATGAAGGATCTTTGTTGTGAATCCGTTTTTCATGGTCTTGCTCCGTAAATAAAAAAACCCGGCCAGCTAGCGCGGACCGGGGTCTTCCGTCGCTTTAGCTGCATTTTTAACGCGCCCGCAAGCTGCTCTTCAAATCGGCGCAACAGAAGACTACCGCAGGCCCGCCGCCCGCGTCAAACCGGGCGCTTCCCGGCAACCAGATCAGCCATGGCCTGCGCCTGTGTGTCATCCAGGTGCCTCAGGCCTTCCGCAACGCCGATACGGTCGGTATCGGTGCGGTTCTGGCTGACTTTCCATTTGCCCACCAGTCGGGTCAGGGGAATTTCTATACCGACGATGGCAGCAAACATGCGTTCCAGATAATCGGCAGGCGCATCAGCCACACGCCAGGGCTGCGGCAATCCAGCCTCCTGCTGATCGGTCAACTGTGTCACCAGATTACGCAGCCATTCACGATCATCACGCACAAGCAGCGAACCGTACGCATGCGCCACTGCGTAATTCCAGGTCGGCACCACCTGCCCCGTTTCACGTTTGGACGGATACCAGGATGGCGTAACATAGGCCTGCGGCCCTTGGAATATGGCCAATACCTCCTGACCGCAGGCTTGGCGCCAGACGGGATTCGCGCGGGCCACGTGGCCGCGCAGCGTGCCATAGGGCGAGGGATGCGGATCGATCAGCAGCGGCAGATGATTGGCTTCCGGCACACCCTCATTCACGGTAACCAGGGTTGCGAGCCGGTGGTTGCGCATCAGCGCGTGAATCACATCGATGCGTTCCTCACGGAAAGCACCTACCTGATACATCGCGAAAGTCCGGCTTATTCGACGAGTTCCAGCCCGAGGTCGAGCTGGGTCGCCGCTGCAGTCCCGGCCTTGGCGCCATCGCGGCGCTGCGCTTCGACGCCATCAAGATAATCCTGGGTCACGTCGCCGGTGATGTACTGGCCGCTGAAACACGAGGCTTCGAAGTTGGTCACTGACGGATTTACGCTTCGCACATCACCAATCAGTGCATCAAGTTCCTGGTAAATCAGCGCATCACAGCCGATTTCGCGCGCGATTTCATCATGGGAGCGCCCGCTGGCAATAAGCTCGTCGCGGGTCGGCATGTCGATGCCGTACACATTGGCGTAACGCACCGGCGGCGCCGCCGATGCAAAATAGACTTTTCGAGCACCCGCGTCACGCGCCATCTGCACGATTTCCCGGCTGGTGGTGCCGCGCACGATCGAATCATCCACCAGCAGCACATTCTTGCCCCGGAACTCCATGCCGATGGCATTGAGTTTCTGGCGCACCGATTTCCGGCGAATGGCCTGACCGGGCATGATGAAGGTACGGCCGATGTAACGATTCTTGATGAAACCTTCGCGGTACCCCAGGTTGAGATGGTTCGAGAGCTGCATGGCCGCAGGCCTGCTCGAGTCCGGAATCGGAATCACCACATCAATGTCGAGATTGGCAAAATCCTTTTCGATCTTGCGACCCAGACTCTCACCCATGCGCAAACGGGTCTCGTAGACCGAGATACCGTCGATCACGGAATCCGGGCGTGCGAGATAGACGAATTCAAACAGGCAGGGATTCAGGGAAGGATTTTCAGCGCATTGCTGGCTGTGAAAATTACCATCGAGATCAATGAATATGGCTTCGCCAGGCGCGACATCGCGCACCAGCTGGAATCCGAGTCCATCAAGAGCAACACTCTCGGAGGCCACCATGTACTCGGTGCCCTGTGGCGTTTCGATCTTGCCGAACACCAGCGGACGAATGCCGAAGGGATCACGGAAAGCCAGAAGACCGTAACCGGCGATCATGGCCACAACGGCATAGGCACCGCGACAACGCCGGTGTACGCCAGAAACGGCGGCAAAGATCGTCGCCGGATCCAGCTTGTAATTGGTGGTATTTGCCGCCAGTTCGTGTGCCAACACGTTGAGCAGCACTTCCGAATCCGACTCGGTGTTGACGTGACGCATGTCGAGCCGGAACAGATCGTTTTTCAGCTGCTCCGAATTGGTCAGGTTGCCGTTATGACCCAGCACAATCCCGAAAGGTGAATTGACATAAAAGGGTTGTGACTCGGCAGCCGACCAGGCCGAACCCGCCGTCGGATAACGGGTGTGGGCAATGCCTGCATGTCCTGCCAGGCTGCGCATGTTGCGGGTGCGGAATACATCGCGCACCATGCCGCCACCCTTGTGCATGTGAAAACTGGCGCCGTCAGCGGTGACGATGCCGGCGGCATCCTGTCCGCGATGCTGCAACACCAGCAGCCCGTCATACAACAGCTGGTTAACGGGACTACGGGCAACGACTCCAACGATTCCGCACATGGCGCGTTTCCTCAGCCGTACTTGATATGTTGCGCCAGCGCCGGTGGCAGCCAGCCCTTGACACCCAGCGCGACGAGTTCAAGCAAGGGGCGCAGCGCAGCTTCACGCCATACCTGCTGCTTGGGCAGCGCAGTCATGCCGGCCACCAGCGCCAACACAACCACCACTGCCACTCCACGCACCAACCCGAATACTGCACCGAGCACGCGGTCTTCAACGCTCAATCCCGCACTTTTCACGAGCTGCGAAACTGCAACGGCGACAAGGCTCATTGCCAGCAGAACCGACAGAAAAAGCGTGGCGAAACCCGCGAGCCAGCGCAATTCATCACCCGGGATTTCCGACGGCATGATCGCCGCGAGGTCGCCGCCGAACAGCCGCGCGACGATGAATGCGATTGCCCACGCGGCGAGCGCAAGCAACTCCCTGACCAAACCGCGAAGAACACTGAGCAGAACCGAAAAACCGACGATGGCGAGAACCACATAATCGATCAGCGTCATCGTTACCGGGGAACAACCTTGCCGTCGAGCTGAAGCTTCTGCAACTGCGGACGCACTTTTTCGGCGGCTTCACGACTGTTGTAGGGACCGACACGCACACGCGTCACCGGCCCTTTCGAAGTCTGTACCACTTCCGTATAGGCCTTCAGGCCGCTGCCGGCGATTTTGGCCTGCAATTCCTTGGCCTTTGCGGTATCTGACAACGCTGCCACCTGGATCACAAATCCGCCGGCCGTCGCCGCTTTGGGTTTTTCTTTGGTGGTGTTTTTGGCTTTCGCCGGTTCGGCCTTGGGCGCCGCCTTGGCTTCTGACTTCGCTTCAGCTTTAGGTTCCGGCTTCACCTCCGCTTTGGCCTCCGATTTCACTTCCGGCGGCTTTACCTCTGCTTTGACTTCCGGCTTGGCGGTGTCGACAACTTCAGACTTGGATTCTTTTTGCACAGCGACAGGTGCCGCGGCGACAGGCTCAGGTTTCGTCGGCATCGCTGCAACTGCAGGATCCGCCGGCCTCAGAGGCGTCGGCGGTGCGGACAGCACTCCGGCATCCGGCGAAGGAATCTGGATATTGATGTTCTGGTTGACCGGCTTGGGTTCTGAGTCCAGAACCATCGGAAGAACTACAGCCACTGCAGTGACCAGCACGATCGCACCCACCAGGCGACGGCGTGCGCGCTTTTTCAGCTGGAGTTCTTCGTCGCTAACGTTTCTCGCCATGCTTTGATACGCAATAAACGAAGTAACTTATTGATTAATAACGAATTTTACTATGGCCGGCGATTGCGGAATGCAGTCATCGCGGCGGCTACGGTAAGAAACGATCCGAAGGCCAAAATTCTATCACCATCTCCCGCTCTGCGGTACGCATGATCACAGGCTTCTTCGATGTTTATGCACATTGTGATCTCGACACTGACGCCGGCATCACGCAAGGCCTGATCCAGCGCTGCAGCAGTCATCGCCCGGGGTCCGTCCAGCGGCGCCACCAGCCAATGATCGATATGGCCGCGCAACAATCGCACCACACCGGCAACATCCTTGTCTTTCAACATCGAAAACACCGCCAGCGTTTTTCGGTAGCCAGTCATCTGAACCAGGTTCAGCGCCAGCGCTGAAGCGGCATGGGGATTGTGGGCCACATCCAGTATCACAGCAGGACGACCCGGCAGCACCTGGAAACGACCAGGGTTCTCAACGGCAACCAGACCGGCACGGATATCACCGGCACTCACCGGCAGACGATCACGGATGGCGTCAAGCGCTGCGATACAGGCACTGGCATTGGCAAGCTGGAATGTGCCGCGTAAAGCCGGCGGCGGCAGACCGTGACGTTTACCGCCGGAACCGTGATAACGCCATTGCTGTTGTTGTGCTTCGTAACCGAAATCACGCCCTATCAATAACAATTGGGCACCGATCTTCTGCGCGTAATCAATAACCGATGAAGGAGGCTCGGCATCCGCGCAGACCGCCGGACGGCCGGCACGGAAAATCGGTGCCTTCTCGGCTCCGATAGCCTCGCGCGTATCCCCGAGATATTCCATGTGATCCAGACCAACACTCATCAGCAGCGCCACATCGCCATCAAAAGCATTCACTGCATCGAGGCGGCCGCCGAGGCCGACCTCCAGCACTGCGACATCGACTTTGCGGTCGACAAACAGCCAGACCGCCGCCAAGGTGCCAAACTCGAAATAGGTCAGCGCCACGCCGGCAACAACACGCGCCTGCTCGACTGCTGAGAATGCACGAACAAGATCTGCATCCTCGGCATCGCGACCGGCGATACGCACGCGTTCGTTGTAATGCACCAGATGCGGCGATGTATAAACGCCGGTGTGATAACCGGCATGCGTCAGCATCGATTCCAGAAACCGGCAGGCCGATCCCTTGCCGTTGGTGCCACCGACCGTGATCAACGGAAATGACGGCTTGAGCTGCAGCGCGTCGCGAACGACATTGACCCGATCCAGCCCCATTGCAATGCTTTGCGGGTGCTGGCGCTCGATGTATTCGAGCCAGTCGGACAGCGTTACCGGATTTGCCATGTCTTGCGGAGGTTGATGCGCTCCGGAGCGCTCATCGCCAGAGGAACAGGATTCTGAATCAGGCCGACGGCGCTGGTTGCTTCAGCAACAGCGTCAGCAGTCGCGCCAGCGTATCGCGCATCTGCCGGCGGTCGACAATCATGTCGAGCGCGCCTTTCTGCATCAGGAATTCAGCACGCTGAAAACCCTCGGGAAGGGTTTCACGTACAGTTTGCTCGATTACCCTTGGCCCGGCGAAGCCGATCAGCGCATTGGGTTCAGCGATGACCACATCGCCGATCATTGCAAAGCTCGCCGAGACACCGCCCATCGTCGGATCGGTCAGCACCGAAATGAAGGGCAATCGCTCATCGGCAAGCCGCGTCAGCGCCGCGCAGGTCTTCGCCATCTGCATCAGCGGGAACAGTCCCTCCTGCATGCGCGCACCACCGGTCGCGGTAAAACAGATGAACGGCAACCGCTGCTCCACGCAGACCTGCACGCCGCGCACAAAACGCTCGCCGACCACCGACCCCATCGAGCCGCCGAGAAAACCGAATTCAAAAGCGGCCGTGACGACCTGGATTTCCTTGATCGCACCTTGCATCACCACCAAGGCGTCTTCTTCGCCCGTTTCGTTGCGTGCCGCGGTCAGACGATCGGGATAACGTTTGCTGTCGCGGAATTTAAGGCTGTCCACCGGCGTGACTTCAACACCGATCTCATAGCGCCCTTCCATGTCGAGCAGCCAGTCCAGACGCTCACGCGCCGAAACACGGTTGTGATGGCTGCACTTGGGACAGACGAACAGATTTTTTTCGAGATCCGTGCGATAAAGCACCGCTTCGCAGGAATCGCATTTGCTCCACAACCCCTCGGGAACCGCTTTCTTCGGAACTCCTGAATCGCGCTTGATGCGCGGTGGCAGCAGTTTCTGCAGCCAACTGCTCATTCCGCCACATCCATCGCGCTACGGATGCCCGCCATGAAAGCCTGCACTTTAGCAGGCGCCTCCTTCGGCGCGGATTCAATTTCCTGCACCAGACGGCTGCCGATCACAACAGCATCGGCAACCTGCGAAATCGCATGCGCCGTCTTGCCGTCGCGGATACCGAAACCCACGCCGACCGGCAAATTGGTAAAACTGCGGATGCGTTCGAGACGCTTTGCCACATCGGCTATATCGATATTAGCCGCACCGGTGACACCTTTCAGCGATACGTAATAAAGATAACCGCGACCCAACTCCGCTACCTGCCTGAGCCGCGTATCTGACGTCGTCGGCGACAGCAGGAATATGGTCTCCAGACCGGCTCGATCCAGCGTCGACACCAGCGCCTCAGCCTCTTCCGGCGGGTAATCAACCACCAGCGTACCGTCGACACCAGCTGCCTTGGCCGCCTTGGCAAAAGTTTCAAGGCCCATGGATTCGATCGGATTGGCGTAGCCCATCAGCACCACTGGCGTATCCATATCGGTCTTGCGGAACTCAGCGACCCAGTTGATCACATCGTGCAGCGATACGCCGTGCAGCAGCGCACGCTCGCTGGAGCGCTGGATCACCGGGCCATCAGCCATCGGGTCCGAAAACGGCACACCGAGTTCGATCACATCGGCACCACCGGCGACCAGCGCATGCATCAGCGGAACACAGCTGGCTCGATCAGGATCACCCGCCGTGAAAAAAGGAATCAGGGCCTTGCGGCCTTCTTTTCCGAGACGTTCAAATCTGGCTGCAATACGCGACATCTGAGGGTTTCTTGATCTGGAATGACCGGTCAGAACTTCAAACCGGATTTTTCGGCAACGGTATGCATGTCCTTGTCGCCGCGACCGGACAGGTTGACCAGCAGGATCTGGTCCTTGCGCATGCGCGGCGCCAGCTTTGCCGCGTAAGCCAGCGCATGGCTGGATTCCAGCGCAGGAATGATGCCTTCGAGACGGCACAGCTTGTGGAAGGCTTCCAGCGCCTCATCGTCGGTAACTGCAACATACTCGGCACGGCCGCTGTCCTTCAACCAGGCATGTTCCGGACCGACGCCGGGATAATCGAGGCCGGCCGAAATCGAATGCGTCTCGATGATCTGGCCGTTGTCGTCCTGCAGCAGATAGGTACGATTGCCATGCAGCACTCCGGAACGGCCCGCACACAACGTTGCCGAATGTTTGCCGGTTTCCAGACCATAACCTGCGGCCTCGACACCGATCAGGCGGACGTTTTCGTGCTCAATATAGGGATGAAAAATGCCGATGGCATTGGAACCTCCGCCAACACAGGCCAGCACCGCGTCAGGCTGGCGCCCGGTCATCTCCGGCATCTGCTGGCGTGCTTCGAGACCGATCACCGACTGGAAATCGCGCACCATCATCGGATAGGGATGTGGTCCGGCCACAGTGCCGATAATGTAGAAAGTGTTCTCGACATTGGTGACCCAATCGCGCATCGCTTCATTCAGCGCGTCCTTCAGCGTCTTCGATCCTGATTCCACCGGGACCACGGTCGCGCCCAGCAGCTTCATGCGATAAACGTTCTGCGCCTGGCGCTTGACGTCCTCGGAGCCCATGTATACCACGCACTCCATGCCATAACGCGCCGCTATCGTTGCCGTCGCCACGCCGTGCTGCCCCGCACCGGTTTCCGCAATGACGCGCGGCTTGCCGAGATGGCGCGCCAGCAGGGCCTGGCCAATGACATTGTTGATCTTGTGCGCGCCAGTATGGTTCAGGTCTTCACGCTTCAGGTAAACCTGCGCACCGCCAAAATGCTCGGACCAGCGACGGGCGTGATAAATCGGGCTGGGGCGACCGACATAGTGCTTGAGTTCGTACTCGAACTCAGCCTTGAAAGTCGGATCGTCCTTGAAGCGCGCATAAGCAGCCTTCAGGTCTTCCAGTGCGGAGATCAGGGTTTCGGAAACGAACACGCCACCATAAGGTCCGAAATGGCCTTTGGCATCCGGCAAGTCATACACCCGCATTGCGCACTCCGTTCATGAAAGCTTCAATTTTGGCGGCATCCTTGATGCCTTTTGCCGATTCAACACCACTGGAAACATCAACAGCCCACGGATGCACTGCCCGCACCGCTGCTTCGACGTTGCCCACATCAAGACCACCGGACAACACGACCGGCAACGCCAGATCATGCGGTATCAGAGTCCAGTCAAATGTTGCCCCTGTTCCACCTCGAACACCCTCGACATAGGCATCCAGCAACAGGCCCCGGGCCGCGCGAAAATCACGGGCATATTGTAACAAATCGACCCCGGGCTTTACCCGGACAGCCTTTAGATAAGGCACGCCGAAATCGGAACAATAGGCCGGTGTTTCATCGCCGTGAAACTGCAACAACTGAAGCGGCACCGCTGCCAGTGTTTTGCGCACGACATCAGTCTCCGCATTGACAAACAATCCAACCGCAGTCACGAACGGCGGCAGCGCATCGACAATCTTTCGGGCCCGCTCAATCGTCACCGCGCGCGGACTTGCATCATAGAACACCAGCCCGATGGCATGGGCACCCTGTCGCACAGCCGCCAGTCCGTCCTGGACACGGGTGATGCCGCAGATTTTTACGCGTGTATTCATTTCATTCCACCGTCGCATGCATCAGTCGCGGCCCATGCATCCGGGGCATCGGCAGCCCCCAGCGGCTTTCGTACTCCACACGCAACAGATACAGGCCTGATGCATCAAATGTCGGCGCCGCACGCGCACGATCCCGCCCATGCAGAACCTCACCGATCCACTGCGGCGGATTTTTGCCCTTGCCGACATAAACCAGGCTGCCGACAATGTTGCGGACCATGTGATGAAGAAATGCGTTTGCCGAAAACTCGAAAACCACATAAGGCCCCATCGCTGTGACGGTAACTTCATGCATGGTTCGCAGCGGCGACTGCGCCTGACACTCCGCGGCGCGAAAAGCCGTGAAATCATGCTCGCCGATCAGATGCGCTGCAGCGGCACGCATGCTCCCGACATCCAGCGGCGCATGAAACCAGCCCACCCTGCCATGATCTGCCGCTGGACGGACCGCATCGTTGAGCAGCACATAACGATAGACCCGCGCGCGCGCAGAAAACCGGGCATGGAATTCACTGCTCACCGGTTGTGCCCAGGTCACTGCAATCGACGGGGGTAGCAGTGCATTGACACCCCGCACCCAGGCGCTGGAAGGCCGATCCACATCACAGTCGAAATGAACGATCTGACCCAATGCATGAACGCCGGAATCGGTGCGTCCCGCGCAAACAGTATTCACCGGGACACCGGCAATGCTTGAACAGGCCGCCTCCAGACGATCCTGCACGGCGCAGCCCGCGGTCTGCGTCTGCCATCCGCAAAATCCGCTGCCGTCATACTCGATGCCCAGAGCCATTCTCAAAAGCAATGCTCCCGCGCCTCAGACGCACGCCAGAAAAAAGAAACCGCGGCAGGAACCCTGCCGCGGTTGTTGTTCATTCCACGAAAACGGGTTAACCGAGCGAACCGAGCAGTTTCTGCGCCTGATCCTGCTGTTCCGCATCACCTTCCTTGATGACTTCCTGCAGGATTTCCCGGGCGCCATCGTTGTCGCCCATTTCCTGATAAGCCTTGGCCAGATCGAATTTCTGCTGGACGTCATACCAATGTCCATCCTTTCTTCCGGACGGCGCTGCCTGGGTCGACGTATCGTCGAGATTGATATTCAGATCACCCACATCAATCTTGAAATCAAGGCCTGCATCGGTTGAAGGAGCCGGAGCCACTGGCTCGGCAACAGGTTCAGCCGCAGGAACATCAAGCGGCGGCAGATCAATGTTGAAATCAATTGATGCCGGCTCGTTTGAAGCGACCGGAGGCATCTCAAGCGCTATATCGGCCGCAGGCGCCGGTGCATCAAGATTGAAGTCAGGCATGAGCGGCTCGGACGGCATTTCTTCCGACGGCAACACGCCAGCATCGGCAGCGGCGGCCATTTCCTGCATGCCGCCCAATTCAGTCGCCTGACCCGCATCACCGGCATCAAGCGCGATGTCCGGCGCATCGGCCGAATCACCGCCAAGATCAAAATCAAGATCAGTGCCAAGACCTGCATCGACTGCAGTCTCAGCCGGCGCTATGTCCTTGCCGGCCTCATACAGCGGATTTGCGGAATCCAGCGAATAACCCAGGGCAGCAACCTTGAGCCAGTTGTCGCCCGCTCCACCGGTCAGCGCATGCAGCGAATTAGCTACATCGCCGAATGAGGCGGTGTCCTTGCGCGCGGCATACACTTCAGCCAGCTTGACCTGGACATCCTCGCGCGAAGGATCACGTCCCATCGCTTCCTTGAGGATCTCCTCGGCCTGCCCGTCACGACCGTAGGCGATGTAAACCTCGGCCTCTGCCACAGGATCAACTTCATCAGCAGCAGGCGCGACATCCTGGCCTGCAGCCGGTTCATTGATGGCAGTTGCAGCCGCTGCCGTGGCTACAGCCGGCATCACGGGTTCAATATCATCGCCATCCTGCAGTTTGGCACGACGCCGCCGCATGGCCGCAAAACCTACGCCACCAAGCACCAAGGCACCCAAACCGCCGCCAATGATCGGCAGATTCTCCATGACCATATCCATCATGTCAGGCTCAGGCGGCGGGGGGGGCGGCGCAACCGGTTTGGGCGCCGGCTTCGGCACTGGTTTTGCTTCGGCAACAGGCTGCGTTGCGGCAGGCGCACTCGCATCCTTGGCCATTTCAACAGGCGCTGACGCAGACTTGGCCGGTTCGGCCGGTTTTGCGGCATCAAGCTTTGCGGGTTCGGCCTTGGTTTCCGGCTTGGTTTCCGGCTTGGTTTCCGGCTTGGTTTCGATCTTCGCCGGCTCAGGTTTCGCCTTGGAAGCTTCTGCTTTCTGCTGCGCAGCCGCCATGCCCGGGCTCTTCAACTCGGCAAGCTTTTGCGTGTCCTTGATCGTTTTTTCAAGCTGGGCAATTCGCTCGTTAGCCTCGGCAAGCTGCTTCTTGCGGGCAATCAGCTCTTCCTCCAGCGCACGCGCCTTCGCATCGCCAGTCAGTGCCTTGCCACCTTTGGAAGGCTCACCTTTGGAGAGTTTGACGACATCCTTGGATGAGGCTGCAGCGGCGTCATCGACACGCGTCGTGATACGTCCGCGGGCCGTGCTGCCACCTTCAGGTGCAGTACCAACCTTGTCAGCAACGCGACCGCTGTATGCGCGCCAGTCGGCAACCTGTGTCCGAACTTCCTTGACGGCTTCGCCCTGGGCAACAGCCGACAATTCCTGGGCATCGGGGACTCGCAGAATCTTGCCCGACTTCACCAGATTCATATTGTTGCGGATAAAAGCGTCGGGGTTGCTGCGGTACAAACCAACCAGCATTTGCTCCAGCGATACACCTTCGGGTTTTAGACTTGCAGCAATCTTGCCCAAGGTTTCGCCCTTGGCAACCGGGCCATATTCCCGCGCTGTTGCAGCAGCAGAAACCGGAGGCACCGGCCTGGAAGAAGAAGCGGCAATCGGCGCCTGTACAGGCGCGGAAGCAGGCGCTGGCGTAACAATCGGCCGCGAAGCCACAACTGCCGGTGCAGGCGATGCGGCGGGTTGCTGACTGCTGTAGCCCGGAGGATCCAGCAAGGCCGTATATTCGCGAACCAGTCTGTTACCGCCACCGGACAACTCGATCAACAGATCGATAAATGGCTCGTTGACCGGACGGCTACCGGCAACCTTGATGAAATACTGTCCATCGGCACGCTTCTCAACCGTAACCTTGATACCGCTGAGGCTGCTGTTGTATTGGAGATTGGATTGCTGATAGGCCTCCACGGAAGCCAGTCGGGCAATCAGTGAAGAGGCTTCATCGCCACGAACAGAAACCAAGTCGATTTCTGCATTGAGCGGTTGACCGATGTTTGACTGGACGGTGAGCCGGCCCAAACCCGCGGCTTGCGCCAAAACAGGCGCAACCAACAGCGCCAAGACCAGCGCTTTGCCTAAAGTAAATGTGCGCACCACGGCTCCCGTATCGTTTTTCTATGGGACAAGAAAGTTAGCATCAATCAGTTAGCCATGCAAGCTAAGGCTACGTCGAATGTTGCGACCCAACCACATATTTCTAAAAGGAAATTCCGATTTTTAGCCGCCGCAGAGGGCCCCTGGCAAAAGACCCTAAACAGCAGCAAATCAGGCGCTTGCAGCCACCTTGGCGGATGACACGCGCTGCGCCGCACCAGACTCCAGAACAATCCGCAGCATCCTGCGCAGCGGCTCGGCGGCACCCCAAAGCAGCTGGTCGCCGACCGTAAAGGCGGACAAGTATTCCCCGCCCATCGGCAGTTTGCGCAGACGACCCACCGGGACCGTCAGGGTGCCGGTCACTGCCGTCGGCGTCAGTTCGCGGAGCGTGACGTCGCGCTGGTTCGGGACGACCTTGACCCAGTCATTGGACTTGGCCAGCAACTGCTCGATTTCCGCCAGCGGCACATCACGCTTCAGTTTTACCGTCAGCGCCTGGCTGTGGCAGCGCATCGCACCGATGCGTACGCAAACACCGTCGATCGGCAACGGATTCGCTTCGCGGCCGAGAATCTTGTTGGTCTCGGCCATGCCCTTCCACTCTTCCTTGCTCTGGCCGTTGCCGAGATCCTTGTCGATCCACGGCAGCAGGCTGCCGGCCAGCGGGTGGCCGAAGTTCTCGGTCGGCACCGCGCCTTTGCGCAGCGTGTCGGCAACCGTACGATCCAGTTCCAGAATCGCTGAGGAGGGATTGTCCAGCAGCGGTTTCGCCACCGCATGCACGGCACCCATCTGCGCCACCAGCTCGCGCATATTGGCGGCACCGGCGCCGGAAGCCGCCTGATAGGTCATCGCCGTCACCCACTCGACCAGACCGGCCTTGAACAGGCCGCCCATCGCCATCAGCATCAGGCTGACCGTGCAATTGCCGCCGATATAGTTCTTCACACCCTTGGTCATCGCCGCGTCGATCACGTCGCGGTTGACCGGGTCGAGAATGATCACCGCATCGGATTCCATGCGCAGCGCTGAAGCCGCATCAATCCAGTAGCCGTCCCAGCCCGCTTTACGCAGCTTGGGGAAAATCGCGTTGGTGTAATCACCGCCCTGACAGGAAATCAGGATGTCCATTTTCGACAGCGCATCAATGCTGTTGGCATCGGCAACGGCACCGGTATCACGGTCGATATCGGGCCCGCGACCGCCGGCCTGCGACGTCGAAAAGAACGTGGGCGCAATCAGGTCAAAGTCGCGTTCCGCGCGCATGCGCTCCACGAGCACCGAACCCACCATGCCCCGCCAACCGATGATACCGACCTTCTTCATGAAAACACCTTAAAAAACAATAGATTGCATTATACCTGAATCTGCGCCACGTCTCACAGCGCGGCGACTACCGCATTGCCCATCTCGACCGTGCCCACCTTCTTTGCACCCGCCTCGTCAATATCCGGCGTACGGTAACCCGCGGCAAGGACGTTTTTCACTGCCGCTTCAATCCGGTAGGCCCATTCGTCCTTGTTGAAGGTGTAACGCAACATCATCGCAGTCGACAGGATGGTCGCCAACGGATTGGCGATGTTTTTGCCGGCAATATCTGGCGCCGAACCGTGGATCGGCTCATACAACCCGCCGCCGCCGGAATTGAGAGACGCCGAAGGCAGCATGCCGATCGAACCGGTCAGCATCGAAGCTTCGTCGGACAGGATGTCGCCGAAAATGTTGCCCGTGACGATCACGTCGAACTGTTTCGGATTGCGCACCAACTGCATTGCGGCGTTATCGACGTACATATGCGACAGCGCAACCTCGGGATATTTTTTGGCGACATCGATCACGATCTCGCGCCAGAAGCGGCTGGTCTCGAGCACGTTTTCCTTGTCCACCGAGCACAGCTTCTTTCCGCGTTTCATCGCCGTCTGGAAACCGACTTCGGCAATGCGACGGATTTCCGGCTCGGAATACAGCATCGTGTCGTAGCCTTCCTTCTCGCCGCGCGCATTGTCGCGACGACCTCGCGGCTCACCGAAATAAATGTCGCCGGTCAGCTCACGGATGATCATCAGGTCAAGGCCCGACACCACTTCCGGCTTCAGCGTCGAGGCCTGCACCAGTTCCGGATACAGCACTGCCGGACGCAGATTGGCGAACAGCCCCAGTTCCTTGCGGATGCGCAGGATGCCCTGTTCCGGACGCTGCGCACGCGGCAGCGCGTCGTATTTCGGACCGCCGACAGCACCGCACAACACGGCATCAGCTTCTTTCGCAAGCTTCAGCGTCGATGCCGGCAGCGGATCGCCGTGCGCATCAAAACCGGCGCCACCGAACGGCGCCTCTTCGAATTCCAGCTTGAGTCCGTCTTCGGCGAGACGGCACAACACCTTCAGCGCCTGCCCGACAATTTCGGGACCGATGCCGTCACCGGCGAGAACTGCGATTTTCATTGTTGATTCCGTAAAACGAAAAAGTGAACGACGCGCGAGAGATCAGGAAAACAGCCAAGGCTGCGAGGCCTTGTGTTTCGCCTCGAAGGCGCGGATTTCATCGGCATGCGCCAGCGTCAGACCGATATCGTCCAGACCATTGAGCATGCAATGCTTGCGGTGCGGGTCGATGTCAAAGCCGAAGCTCTCGCCCGACGGCGTGGTCACCGACTGCTGCTCGAGATCCACCGCCAGCCGGTAACCCGGGTTGGCATCCGTTTCACTGAACAGCTTGTCGATGATCTTCGGGTCAAGCTTGATCAACAGCAGACCGTTTTTCAGACTGTTGTTGTAGAAAATGTCGGCAAAGCTCGGTGCGATGATCGTTTGAATGCCGAACTGCAGCAGCGCCCACGGCGCATGTTCACGCGACGAACCGCAACCAAAGTTCTCGCGCGCGAGCATTACCGTCGCACCGATGAAGCGCTGGCGGTTCAGCACGAAATCCGGATTCAGCGGACGCCCGGCGTTTTCGCGGTCCGGTTCGCCTTTGTCGAGATAGCGCCATTCATCGAACAGATTGGGGCCGAAACCCGTACGCTTGATCGACTTCAGGAACTGCTTGGGGATGATCGCGTCGGTATCAACGTTGGCGCGATCCAGCGGCGCGACCAAACCCTCCTGGCGGACAAATTTATCCATGTTACTTCGTGGATTTCTGGATGGCCTCGCCGGCCTTTTCAACGTCCTTGCCGACGCCGGCGACGGTATTGCAACCCGCCAGCACCAGCACCGCCACCATCAACGTAATTACGCGTTTCATGTGGATCTCCTATTCAGTTTCAGGTTAATTCACGCACATCAACAAAATGACCGGTCACCGCCGCAGCCGCAGCCATCGCCGGACTGACCAGATGCGTCCTGCCGCCGGCACCCTGGCGGCCTTCGAAATTGCGGTTCGAGGTCGAGGCGCAGCGCTCGCCCGGGCTCAGCTGGTCTTCATTCATGCCCAGGCACATCGAGCAGCCCGGTTCACGCCATTCGAAACCGGCTTCAACAAAAATCCTGTCCAGCCCTTCCTGTTCGGCCTGCGCCTTCACCTGACCGGAACCCGGCACCACCATCGCCAGCTTGATATTGGCGGCAACCTTGCGGCCCTTGGCCACGGCCGCAGCGGCGCGCAGATCTTCAATGCGCGAGTTGGTGCAGGAACCGATAAACACCTTGTCGAGCTGGATGTCGCGGATCGGCGTGTTCGGCTTCAGGTTCATGTAGACCAGCGCCCGGGCATAACCCTCGCGCTTCACCGGATTGGTTTCCTTCTCCGGGTCCGGCACCTTGCCGTCTACCGTGGTCACCATCTCAGGCGACGTGCCCCAGGTCACCTGCGGCACGATGTCTTCGGCTTTCATCGCAATGACCTTGTCGAACTTCGCGTCCGGGTCACTGACCAGCGTGCGCCAGTACGCCGCCGCCTTGTCCCACATCGCGCCGGTCGGCGCGAACAGGCGGCCCTTGAAGTACTCGACAGTCTTGTCATCGACCGCAACCATGCCAGCGCGGGCGCCCGCTTCGATCGCCATATTGCAAAGAGTCATGCGGCCTTCCATCGACAGGCTGCGGATCGCGCTGCCGGCGAATTCCACCGCGTGCCCGGTGCCGCCGGCGGTGCCGATGTGACCGATGATCGCCAGCGCCACATCCTTACCCGTCACGCCCGCCCCGAGTTTGCCCTCGACGACGATCTGCATCGCCTTGGATTTTTTCATCACCATGCACTGCGTCGCCAGCACATGCTCGACTTCGCTGGTGCCAATGCCGAAGGCCAGCGCCGCGCAGGCGCCGTGCGTGCTGGTATGCGAATCGCCGCAAACCACAGTCATGCCCGGCAGCGTCGCGCCGTTCTCCGGCCCGATCACATGGACAATGCCCTGCTTCTTGTCGAGGAAGGGGAAATAGACCTTGGCCTTGAATTCCTTGATGTTCTTGTCCAGCGTCTCGACCTGGATGCGCGACACCGGATCGGTGATGCCGTCGAGGCCACGCTCCCAGTTGCGGGTTGGCGTGTTGTGGTCGGCCGTAGCCACCACGGAATCCACGCGCCACACCGGGCGACCGGCCAGTTTCAGGCCCTCGTAGGCCTGCGGACTGGTGACTTCATGCACCAGGTGGCGGTCGATATAGATCAGCGCCGTGCCGTCCGCTTCTTCGCGGACGAGATGGCTTTCCCAAAGCTTGTCGTAAAGGGTCTTGCCTGCCATGTGATTTCCGTCAGTTATCCGGGCTACAGGAACCTGCGATTATCTCACAGTGAGACAAGGCCTTACATGAACGGGTTCACACCGTGACAAGCCGTTTTCCCAGGGGTTTCAAGGCATCCCCCGCCTCAGTGCCGCCTCAGTGCTGATCAAGCCAGCGCCACAATACGGCCGCAGCCGCCAGCCCGCAGGTCGCGGCCAGAGTGAACGTCAGCGCCGGACCGAGACCACCCCAGGCATAGCCGCTGGCCAGCCCGCCGATGGTGCCGCCCAGCCCGTAGGCCAGGCTGCCGTAAATGGCCTGTCCCCGCGCCTGATGGCGTCCGCGGAACAGTTTGTGCACGACCCCGATCGCCGCGGCGTGGAAGGATCCGAAGCTGGCCGCATGCAAGGTCTGTGCCGCCAGCAGCAGCACGATGCTGTCCGCCCCCCAGCCGATCACCACAAAACGTAAAGCCGCGAGCAGCGTGCTGGCTATCAGGATGCTGCGCAGCGTGAAGGCGCGGTACAGCCGCGACATCCAGATGAAAATGCCGATCTCGCAGATCACCCCCAGCGCCCACAGCCAACCCGCAGCGGACTTGGTATAGCCGTGATCAACCAGGTGAATCGTATAGAAGGTGTAATAAGGCCCGTGCGCGGCCGCCATCAGCGCCGAAGCGCCGATCACCGCCAGCACCGCCGGCTTGCGCACGATCTGCCACACCGGCAGATCATCGCTTTCATGCGGCTCCGGCCGCGCTTCGGACAGCGTGAATGACAACAGCAGCATGCCCGCCATCAGCGCGGCAATCACCCACAACACCGAACGCGGCCCGGTGGCATCAATCAGATAACCGACCGCCACCACGGCCGCAATGAAACCCACCGATCCCCAGACGCGGATGCGGCCGTAACGCGCGGTTTCATCACCGAGTTTCGACAGCGTGGTCGCTTCGACCAGCGGCAAGGCCGCGCTCCAGAAAAACATCATCGCGAACAGCACAACAAACAGCCACGCGAAACTGTCGCCGGCAAACACACCGAGGAAGGCGACCATTCCCGCCGCACCGGAAATCCGCACCACGCCGATGCGCCGCCCGCTGTGATCCGCCAGCCAGCCCCAGAGATGGGGCGCAAGGATCCGCGTCAGTTGCGGCAGCGCCATCAGCACGCCGATTTCGACAGCGTTCATTCCGACCGAAGTCAGATACAGCGCAAAAAACGGCGCGAAGGCACCGAGATAGGCGAAATAGAAAAAGTAAAACGCGGAGAGATTGAGGTGAATCGGTTTCGACACGGCACAGGGGAATCACGCCCACTGGCGCGATAAATCATAAATTATTGATTTAATTGATATTTATTTACTTGAGCCATTACAGCCCATACGCAAGCTTACCCTGTTGTCTACCCCGCCCCGACAACACGCTTAACAACCACCGCACGTCGCCTCAGGGCCGTTGATTCAGATCAATACCGCCATTTTCGCTGTGGCCTAACTTGCACCCCAGCCTGCGTACCGGCCGCAATCGCCGGTTGCGCCCTTACCGTCACTCACCAGGGATGCCATGAACGAAGCCGCACGCAAGGACTTTTTCGCCCACAAGGCCGGGAATTACGAAACCCGCCAGAACCGGATCGACAATATCGACAGCATCGCCAACACGATCATCGCCACCGTCAAACTCGACCGCGGCATGCACCTCATTGATTTCGGGGCTGGCACCGGCCTGCTGCTGGAACGCATCGCCCCGCAGGTTCGCAAGATCACTGCCATCGACGTGTCGCCATCGATGGCCAAACAGCTGTCCGACAAAAAAGACCGCTTGCCCTGCGAACTCGAACAACTGGAACTCGACCTCGAAAAAACCGATGTACCCGGCAGCTACGACGGCGTCATTTCATCGATGACCCTGCACCACATCCGCGACGTCGAGGCGCTGCTGCGGAAATTCCATCGCATGGTCAAACCCGGCGGCTTCATCGCGCTGTCGGACCTCGACCAGGAAGACGGCAGCTTTCATACCGAAGAAACCGGCGTGCAGCACCACGGTTTTGAACGCCGCTGGATCGAGGAAGCGGCCCGCAAGGCAGGCTTCAATGACGTCACCACGCATGATGCGAGCGTGATCAACAAACCGAACGGTGACTTTCCGGTATTCCTGCTGACGGCGCGACGCTGATAGCTGGTCACGCATAACACGGCGATCAGGCAGTGCCCCCCCGAATTTCAAACGCGCGCAGCATCTGAGATCAACTCCGGAACATCAGAAACCTTCTTGGCAACCTTGTAATCCCAAACGCCGAAACCACCTTCAGCATTAACCGCCCGAATCCATCGATCGGCAGCCGCACGTTTCACATCCTCCAATTCATCGAAACCCTTGGTTTCGAGAATCAAATAACGCTGCGGATCGTGGGCAAAACGAATAATAAAGTCCGGCAAATACTCATGTGACTGGCCGTTGTGAATGTATGGAATCGCAAAACCCAGCCCCGCGTTTTTTACAAAGGCTTGTGTCGCAGGATGCGTATCAATCAAATAAGCCGCGGCCTGTTCCCACTTCTTCGTGTCCGGGACCATATAGTTGATATGACTGCGAACAACTTCCTGCGGCTCACGGCTGGTCCAGAAATCCACATCAGCGGTCGACCCCGCTCCACGATGCGCCTCGTAGCGCGGCAATTCCGGAGTTTCACCCTGCCCCACATCAGGACCAATGGCATCAGTCAAGCGCTCAACAATCCACGTGTAGTACGGTGCCAGAAACGCATCCCGCAAATCGGCAGGCTGTTCAACCTTGACCTTCTCACTGAGATAACGATCCACGACGCCCAATATTTGCGGAAAGAGGACGTGTGGTGGCACCTCACAACGCCGCCCCTGCAGGCAATCACGCACCAAGTCCTGCGCCAGATCAAATTTGAGTTCCTGCAACCGACGCTGCGCACGATAAGGATCCAGCGTCACTTCTTCTGCACCGCCCGGCCCGATCACCGAAATCTTCCCTTTTGCCGACGGCAGCAGCCGTCCCAGTTGCACCTCGGGCGGTATCTTCAGTGGATTCACGACAATCTGCGGAATGCTTTCCCAATTCACCGCAATACGGTTCCGAATCGCCTGGGTATACCCCTCAACACGAGGAAAACGAATCTCAAACGGGGATTTTGCAGCCAGCGCTCGCACATGCCAGCGCTTGGCCGGCGGCGGCGCAACGCCGCCCGGATTAGCTTTGAACGGAATGATCTGGAACGGCACTCCGAACACTTTGGCTGTTTCTTCCGAGAACCGACCACCCTCGTTTAATTCGTAACGAGTACGACGCAGCCCGCGGCCAACAACCTGCTCACACAATAACTGCGACATAAACGGCCGCAGCCCCACGATATGCGTCACCGTGTTGCAATCCCACCCCTCCGTCAGCATGCCCACACTAACGATGCACCGTACATCACGCCCCGGAGGATGCAACGGCCGCCCCAGCTTATGCGCAAGCTCAACAAAGCCCTGCGGATATACCGGACGGCTCATAGCATCTACAGGCCAGATCAATTTGCCGACGGTATCCAGCGTAAAACGCATCCAGCGCAATTCGTCAGACTTCGACTCACCGGTGTCCGTTTCTTTGACTACCTTCGAATCAACACGAATCGTAAATTCGATTTCCCCATTCTTGAACGGCTCAATCTTCGAATGCGGGATACCAGGGGGCGGCTTATCAAGTGCGATCCATTCGTAAAGCACGCGGGCGACTTGGGTATTTTTACAAACCAGAATGAATACCGGCGGGCGCTGATCTTCCTCATCGGCCTGCTTACGTTGCCATTCCTGCTCCCACAACCCGGCCAGCATCGCAATCGGCGTATGCGCATATTTCAGAATGGCTTCGGGTTTGGGTTGTGCCTTTCTGCCGCCCCGCTCAGAGGAAGTCAGTTGTGGTTGTATCCATTGCCAGATATTGAAATATCCTGGAATCGATGACCCGGTTGTATCACGTACCGCCAGTTGCGGAATCTTGACCAGCCCCGACTCAATGGCATCAATCAAACCGAAATCGCTGACCACCCATGGAAACGGCCGGTTCGCATCAGGTCCGACACGACCGAGGTAATATGGTGTCGCCGAGAAATCGACGCAGAAATTGATGCCGCGCAGCTTGTGCACCTTGTCGAGACCATCAACCCAAACCGTGGCTTCGCGGTAAAAGTCATCCAGTTCGTCGTCTTCATCTTCGTCGTCATCAGGTTCTTCGCGACGAATGCGGTAAGCGTGGTGCGCTTCATCGTTCAGGACGAGGATGTTGCGCTTGCCGCCAACCTCCCGACCAAACACGCGCTCGATCAACGCGGTATCGCTTTCCAGATAACGCACGGATTCAACACGTACGCGCACCAGATTTTCATTGCGGTCGCGCTCCTCCCCCAGGACCTTCAGCAAACCGGCGGCAACCTGACGCTCGAAATCGTCCTGCTTCAAGTAGCGCTTGCCGCGCGCAGTCGTCGTCTTGTCACCAATGATGATGGTTTCTATACGGCGCTCAGGCACCCCGGCACGAAGCACCCTCGCGCTGTCGCCAGCGACCTGCGGCGACTGAGGCTCGAACACATGCCAATTGGTGACAACTATTTTTCCATTTAAAATCAATGGCATGAGATGATTCGGCACCAAGTCGCGGGTCCGGTAAAGACTCGCATCCCCGGTTTCCGGGTTCAGTTCGCGGAGGCGATCACGGATGGTGACGTTCGGGCAAACGATCAGCACCACATCGGAGAAACGCGCATCGGAGCGGTCCGCCTGCTTATTCAGAATGCTCCACGCCGCAATCATGCCCATGACTGTGGACTTGCCGGAACCGGTCGCCATCTTGCAGGCATAACGCAGGAACCCGGCATAACCCTCGGCTTTCTTGTCGTCCGAAGGCTCATCACGCGGGATATCAATGCCTTGCCGGAAATCCGCACGGGCTTCAGTCAGAAAAATCACCGTTTCTGCAGCCTCACGCTGCGCGAAGAACAGCGGCTGCTTGCGGCCCTCCCGGCTCCAGTACGTCAGCAACTCCAGGGTCGTGCGTGATGCGCCGGGATAACCGGCAGCACGCCATGCCGCCAGCCGCTCGCGAATGCGGGTGACGATCTTCAGTTCGATCATCGTGCCGATATCGGTTTCCGCGGACTCCTTGGTCGCGGAACGAGGATCACGGTAGAAATAGTGCGCAAAACGCCGGCCGGGCCGGCGCTCAGGCGCTTCGCCTTCGACGATCCACCAGTGTTCCCGCGGTTCCTCGAACGGCGAACTGAGGATCGGATCGGAGACTTCGAAATTGCTCACAGACCGAAAGCCTTCTGGATCGCGTCCAGCTTGTCTTTCACTTCGGGATGAATCTCTTCAGGCGTCATCACCGCAGCAATTTCGTGAAAACGAGTGTAGGGAATACCCGCCAGCCCCGCAGCCTCAAGCATGGGTGGAATCAGGTTGCTGCGCGCTTTCGTAGTATTCAGGTAATCGTGATTTCCCAGCGGCTCCCTGATCACAGCACGAGGCAATTTGTCTTCGATGTACCTATTCATATCGTCGATATGCTGCTGTGCGACCGCAGCGCCAACCTGCTTTTCGACAAATCTCGCCAAGGCGTCCGGATGAAACAAATAACTCTCAATTTCGTAACGCGTCCAGCGTAACCGCTGCAAACCAATACCGGTCATTTGGGTTTGTTGCAACCCGGTATGCGCATCACCATCTAGCAACTGAAGGCCGGGCAACCCGGGCTTGACTAATTGCAGGGCATCGAAATGATCCTTCGCCTGAATGCCCTGCGCACCTTCGCGCTGCTGAATAACACGCGCCTTCCACAACAGACCGGTAGTCAGTAATTCCTGAACAGGATGCCCAAGAACTCTAGCCCATGCACGCAAAACATCCATGTCAGTGTAGTCATCGACATACATTACACCGGGGGCATTTTCAGCAATCATGATATCGGTATGAGTCAAGACGCCGAGCGATTGAATCAACTGCGCACGCTCATTGTCATCCGAAAGCAGCCTGGGCTTGCCATACATCATGCACAGCTCACGAGGATCCACGCTTTCAATGATCACCTCTGAATGTGTGGCGATAATTAATTGCGAATTGGTATTGGCTGCCGCGGCACGCAACTCACCGTATATCGCGTCTTGAAGGATGACATGCAAATGCGCGTCCGGCTCATCCAACAAAAGCACAGAGCCTTCACGAGTATTGAGAAACGTCAAAAGCATCAAGACCTGCTGAAAACCACTGCCAGCACTCGCAATATCCAAGCGAGGCCCATCAGGACGCGCTTTGTATTCAGCCAATATGTGCGGCCCTTGCGAATCCGGAGGAAGCAACTCCGAACCAAAAAGTCTTTGGATCGATCGCGTGAGATTTTTCCAACCTTCATCACGCTGATGCGCAATCACGAGCAAATTCCGCAGAACGTCACCAGACTTTCCCGAACCCAGCAATTGTTCGATCTTCGGCGGCTGCAGCATCGGCTCATCAGTCGACAAACCGGTCATCGGCGGCACAAACACCGAGGGCAGCCTTACCTCACCCAGCGCAAAAAATTTAGGTTCCGCGTCCGGCTTGGGACGGACGTAAATCTGCTCGGTGGAGTCAGCCATAAACTCCATGGTCACCGAGCCGAATGCATCATGCTGAATGGTAATTTCGATCGGACCACGGTCGTATTGGCGTTCATTCCAAAGCAAATCAAACGCCCGCAACGGCACTGCAGAGAACACCTGCCGGGTAATTGGCGCCTTGGTGTAATAGCCACGATGGCGCTGAAAATCATTCAAGCGCAGCCAAGCCTGCAATGCCAAAGACCAAGCAGCAATCGCCTGCAACAAGGTTGATTTACCGGCATTGTTCGGGCCCGCGATGACCAGATGACCGGGGAACGTAAACTCGACATCGACGAACCGCTTGAAGCCTTTGATGATGACCTTGCGTATCACTTCGCTTCCTTCAGGCTTTTCACCACCATCAATTCATTGCCACGGTCATCGATCACCTTCACCGCGATCTGGCCATGCTCACCCGCCTCGAAGGGCACCGAAACATTCTTGGCCAGGTGCTCCCAAACTGAGTCTTCGTATTCGCCTTTCAGCGAACGCTTCAGGTTGTCCCAGGCAGCCGTGCGCGGGAAAAACGCCTGACAGACGTGGAAGGACAGGCCGTTGTAATCAGTGTCGATAAACCATGCCGGCACATCGTCGCCGCGTTTGTGATCCACCTTCATCGTGCCGGGATCAAACACCTCCAGCCCCAGCAACTCAATGGAATACCACGTAACATTTTGTTTTTTATTGGTTATTTCATGTGCCGGCGCCTTGATCTTGCGCAACCCTACGTCCGGCAAACCGCAGACCGAGAAGATTTGCGAGGAGCGCATGTTCTTCAGCAGATCGCCCATCATCAAATCTGGTGTCGCCTGCACGTAAGTTGCGGCAATACCCACTGCAGCCTCGCACGAATCCACCAGTTGCCGCGCCGTCGGCTGGATGGCAAAGCCGATCACATAAAGATGCGTGTAGTTTTTTGCCGTTGCCTCACGCGCCGCCTCATAAACCAGCCGTTCGACGATGGCGCCGTTTTCCGGGCCGAACACCAGCGCGACCGGCTTGTCCTGGCCATTGGCAATGATTCCCTCTGCCGTCAGTGACAGCGTCTTCGCTGGACGGCGCAGGTTTTTCAAGGTGACCGTGCGGTTGCCGTCCAGTCGCAAAACCGGCGAACGACGCAGCACTTCGAGCATGCGATCAATGAAATCTGCGCTTTCGGAAGCCGCAGCGGATTGATCATCCGAAGAGCTTGAGGCATCTGCTTCAACATCGATTACCGTCGGTATCGTGGCTTCAAATGCAAATGGTCCGGTAACTCGCGTTACACCTTTGATTTCCTCAGGGCGATCGACCAGCACTTCCTCTTGCGGCGTCTCTTGATTAGCAATAGTGCTGAGCATCATATGAGGTACAACCCCACCGATCTCCTCACCCTTTTGATTTTGCCTACGTTTATAGACAAAACCACCGGTCGGCCCACCGGATTCATCGTTCAGCTCGTACCAAGGAAACGTTGCCGTCAGCAATCGCTGTCGCGCAAGCGCAAGTGGAACCCGTGAAGTATCTGCAGTAATCCAGCGACGCCCCCATTGCTCCGCAACGTACGCGGTCGTACCTGAGCCGCACGTAGGATCAAGGACTATGTCTCCCGGATCAGTCGTCATCAACAAACATCGCTGAATGACCTTTGACGAAGTTTGAACTACATAAAGCTTGTCTGCAGCAAAGCCTGCGACACCAGTATCGTCCCAAGAATTGTTCAGCGGATAGACAGGAAAATCATCGAAGTAACGAACGTAACGCAGCGTATTACCTGCAGGCTCAAGTCGATTAGCCTCAGCCAATCTATTTAAGCCAGACATATCCGTCTTAAATGTTCCCTTGCCCGGCTTATAAACATTACCTTTAAATTCAAACTCCCTAACATCCGTTCCCTGGGCTGGGCGTTGGCTTGTCAAATCACTAAGAGCAAACACGCGAGAACCCTCGGGCACTAAGTTTGGATTCTCGATTTCTTGAGCCGTTAACCTACGTCGAGTTCCATCACGAAGCTCTATAGAGCCGTAACCTGCGCTCGGTGCATGAGTAAGTGATTTATCAAGATAAAGCTGTCTATATTTGACTCGGCTTACGTCTTTCGCGTACCACAAAAGATAATCTTCAACGCTTCCCAGAAGCTTAGTCGTCGCGCTTGTTGTTTTTGAAAATCCAATCACACTACAAAAATTCTCTGCACCAAAAACCTCATCCATCACTTCCCGCACGTGATGCAGATTCTCGTCAGAAATCTGCACAAAAATCGATCCCGTCGGCGCCAGCAGCTCGCGTGACAGCAACAGGCGATCGCGCAGGTAGGTCAGGTAGGAATGCAGCCCGAGTTCCCAGGTATCGCGATAGGCTTGCACCATCTCCGGCTCACGCGTCATGTCATCATCGTCGCCGTGACTGACATCGCGTTTGCGCACGAAAGGCTGGAAGTTGGAACCGAATTTCACGCCGTAGGGTGGGTCCATGTAGATCATCTGTACCTGCCCGCCCAGCGATTCGTAGTGCAGCAGCGAATTCATCACCACCAGCGAATCGCCGAGGATCATGCGGTTGACCCACTTGTCCTGATATTCGTAGGCGCGCAGCACCTGCTCATGGATCGGGCGCTGCGGGTCCGAAAAAAGATCGAATAAATTCAACTGCTTATCGCGCTTGTGCCCCTTGAGCGTTTCGAGAATGGCGCGGGTGGACAGCCTTTCGTGAACAAACAGCGGCATCGTCGGCACGTCGAAAGACAGGCGCTCGGCTTTGCCCGACCAGTTGAGGAATGGTTTGGACAGAGCTTTGAGCTTTTTCAGCGCCTCCTCGGTGGCCTGTAATTCAGCCTGTAGTTCGGAAAGCGATCCATCCGGACCTTTCGCGCCTTTCGTTGCAGCCTTGGAACCTTTACCGAGCGGATAAAGCGGCGGGGATTCCTTGCCTTCCGGAACCGCCAATTTGGCGATCCGCGTACGCAACGCTGCAATGTGGCGCTCGATCTCGGCAATCAGCGCTTCGCCCTGCTCTCGCGCCGGATTCTGGCTGTCCCAGTCCAGCACCGGCGCCAGCGAAGAATCGTAGCGCCAAGTCTTCGGGGCGGCGCGTTTTTTGAACTGCGGCTGGGTGCCGACATCCGGCCGTGCCGGGGTTTCTTCCTTGTGGCGGTATTCCCCTGTCTGATGAGCTGCAGCAGTCGCTTTGGGAACCCGGGGTTTGCTTATTTTTTTAGCCATGCGGCATCCTAATGCAGCCGGCGCGGTGCGGGCAATGCAGCGAGTGTTTTATTGCTCAATGTCATGTCAAACTTTTCCGGGTCCCAGTCAGTGCCGGCCCATGCAAGAAGTTCTTTGGCCTGTTTGCTGCGGGGATTCTTGCGGGCCGCCAGCAGTTCCTCGAATCCGGGCAAGCCACCGCAGTCTTCGGGCGGTCCCGCGCGCTCACCCGCAAGGCAGCGCGGATACAGCGCCTTCGGTTGCACGTCTTCGACTGACAACAGTTTGATATCCAGCCACCAGTCATCGCCGAAGTCATAGTTATAGCGCAGCTTGGCGCCTTTCAGCGGAAGCAGATCGCCAATGGTCAGCACTGCAGGGTCGAAACTCGGAGCGGGCTTTACGCCTTCTTCGGGGTCTGCAGGTTCGAAGCGACGTTTACCTTGCCAGAACGCCCACAGGTGATAGTCCTGCCAACCCATAAGCGCCTGAATCACGCCATGCAACCCGGTCAAGGTCGTGGTTGCGGATAATTCGATTTCGCGCCAAATCGGGGGCGCAATACCCGAAACAGCAATTTTCAAACGGTAAATGCGGGCTGTTTTGGCCACGCGCGTCAGGCTTCGTCCGGATCCGGATTTTCCGCAGCCGCAGCGGCCCGCAACTTCTCGATCACCGACTGCGGCGCCTGCGCGGCGATCACCGGCGTGCCGGTATTCACATCGGCGTTCTGCGCGCGATGGCGCAGCGCGTGATCCATCAGCGTCAGCGCCAGCATCGCTTCGCAGATCGGCGTGGCACGGATGCCGACGCAGGGATCATGACGGCCGTGGGTTTCGATCATCGCGGCATTGCCAGCGGTATCGATAGTGTGGCGCGCGAGCCGGATGCTGGAGGTCGGCTTCACCGCGACATTGACGATGATGTCCTGACCGGTCGAGATGCCGCCCAACACGCCGCCGGCGTTGTTGCTGACAAAACCCTGTGGCGTCATTTCATCCGAATGTTCGGTGCCGCGCTGACTGACCGCGGCAAAGCCGGCGCCGATCTCGACGCCCTTCACCGCGTTGATGCTCATCATGTTCCACGCAATGTCGGCGTCGAGTTTGCCGTAGACCGGCTCACCCAGCCCCACCGGTATGCCGGTGGCAACCGTAGTGATTTTTGCGCCGACCGAATCACCAGACTTGCGCAGTTTGTCCATGAAAGTTTCGAGTTCATCGACGATCTGTGCATTCGGCGCGAAGAAGGGATTGTTGCCAACCTCATCCCAGGTGACGAAGGGAATCTCCACCGGACCGAGCTGCGACATATAGCCGCGGATCACCGTGCCGTATTTTTCACGCAGCCATTTTTTGGCGATGGCGCCGGCGGCGACGCGCACCGCGGTTTCGCGTGCCGACTGCCGCCCGCCGCCGCGGTAATCGCGGACACCGTATTTCTGCCAGTAGGTGTAGTCAGCATGGCCCGGACGGAACAGGTCCTTGATTTTGCCGTAGTCCTTGCTGCGCTGGTCGGTGTTGCGGATCAGCAGGCCGATCGGCGTGCCGGTGGTTTTGCCTTCGAACACGCCGGAAAGAATCTCAACCTTGTCTTCCTCGCGGCGCTGGGTGACATGGCGCGAGGTGCCGGGTTTGCGACGGTCGAGTTCGAGCTGGATGTCGGCTTCGCTCAGCGCCAGTCCCGGCGGACAGCCGTCCACCACGCAGCCGATCGCCGGCCCGTGGGATTCACCAAATGATGTGACGCAGAACAAGGTACCCAGCGTGCTGCCCGACATGACGTAAAAACTCCATTAAAATCAAGCACGAAGTTTAACATAGGCGTCACCGCAGCCGAGGCCCAGCATGAGCGACAAACCCGATCCCGACAAAACCGACCCGGAAAAGATCAAGGGCCCCGGCGGCATGAATATGCGCGAGCTGCATGAACTGGTAAAAAAAAGCCACGCACGGGACCAGATGAGCCGCGGCCCCAATGCACTGAAACAGCCGCAGAACCGCTGGCAGCGGCTTGTACGTTACGTCTGGGACAAGAAGCGGGGTTAACAGCCGGGTTTAAGAGCGGCGATCAGTCGCGCTCGTAGCCGGCGAGAAAGAGCTTGCCCCAAGCCACACCAAAACCGGTGCAATCGCTCGCCACCGCCCCCAAGCCACCCTTGCAGCCGTGCGCCGACAGGTCCATGTGGATCCATGGCGTCTTTTCCGTAAAACGCTGCAGCAGACGTGCCGCGAGGATGTGATCAGCCTCGCCGTCCAGCGTGCACTGCTTGACGTCGGCAACCTCGCTGTCGAGGGCGCTGTCGTAATCCTCGTCCATCGGAAAGGCACACAGCCGCTCGCCCGACGCGATGCCCGCCTGCAAGGCAAACTGCGCCAGTTCATCACTGGTCGCAAAAATGCCGCTGTAACGGCTGCCCAACGCAACATGCATTGAACCGGTGAGCGTCGCGAAATCAACGATGACATCGGGTTTCGCACGCGCGGCCAGCGTCAGCGTATCGGAAAGCACCATGCGCCCCTCGGCATCGGTGTGGACGACTTCAATCGTCGTGCCGTTCAGCGCGGTGACAATGTCGTTCTGCTTGTAAGCACGCGGGCTCAGGTGGTTCTGCGCCAGCGCCAACCAGCAGTCGATATTGACCTTGAGTTTTGCCTCGGCTGCAGCGGTAAGGATGCCCAGCGCCACCGCGGAGCCGTTCATGTCTTCGTGCATGCCCTGCATGTAACGCGCCGGCTTGAGATTGTGCCCGCCGGTGTCGAAACAGATGCCCTTGCCCACCAGCGCCACGGTTTTGGTCGCACCGCGCGGGCGGTAACGCAGCCGCACGATGGCCGCATCCGCTTCGTCGCTGCCCTGCGCCACCGCGCAGAAGGCGCCCGCGCCCATGCGCTTGAGTTTTTTGAAATCGAATTCTTCACGCGTCCAGCCCTGCGCCTTCGCCAGCCCCGCGAGACGTTTGCGATAGGCGCCCGGCGTCAGTTCATTCGGCGCCGTCACCGTGAGTTCACGGCACAGCACATTGCCTGCGGCAACCGCCCGCGCTTGCACAAAACCGTCAGCCGGGCGGTAACCGAAGAGTTCGATGGTTTTCAACGGCTTCTGATCGGATTTTTTCTTGCGTTGTGGCAACAGAATACCGTTCACCCACGTGACATACACCGCACGCTCGGCCAGTTCACGCCGGGCGGATGCCGCACCGGTAACCACAATCGTCAGCGTTTCAGGTTGCTCGGCGAGCAGCGCTCCGACCGCCTTGCGCAGCAGCGTGTGCTGTTCGAACGCCGACTTTTGCGCATCCGGGGTGACCCACGACACCAGCGCACCGTCGGCTGTTTCCGCGGTGACTGCACTCTTGGCCAGATCGGCCATTTTCTTGCGCCGGCGCGCCAGCGTTTTTTCCAGTACCTCGTGCAGCGGCAGTGTCGGCAGCGCGATGTCTGCGGGGGCGACGATCAGCAGGTGACGGGCCTTTTTGAGGTCAGCGGCAGCAGGTGCAGCGGAACGGGCATGCAGCTTGGCAAGCATCATGAAAATCCGGTCAATGAGGTGGCAATGAGATGACAATGATTATAGCGGCGACCACGGCGCGGCCTGCTAAAATCGTGGCCATTCGCAACTGACCGTTTGTATTCCATGCGCCCCTACCACGACCTCCTGCGCCACGTGCTCGAAACCGGCGCCCGCAAGTCCGACCGCACCGGCACCGGCACGATCTCGGTGTTCGGCGCGCAGCTGCGCTTCGACCTCAGCGCGGGCTTCCCGCTGATGACCACCAAGAAGGTGCATCTGAAATCGATCATCCATGAGCTGCTGTGGTTCCTCAAAGGTGACACCAACGTCAAATACCTGCAGGACAACGGCGTAAGCATCTGGAACGAGTGGGCGCGCGCCGATGGCGACCTCGGCCCGGTCTATGGTTACCAGTGGCGCTCATGGCCCGCAGCCGACGGCCGCCATATCGACCAGATCTCACAGGTGCTGGAACAACTGCGCAAAAGTCCGGATTCACGGCGCATGATCGTCTCGGCCTGGAATGTCGCCCAGCTCGACCAGATGGCGCTGATGCCCTGCCACGCGTTTTTCCAGTTCTACGTCGCCGACGGCAAACTGTCCTGCCAGCTCTACCAGCGCAGCGCCGACATGTTCCTCGGCGTGCCCTTCAACATCGCCTCGTACGCGCTGCTGACGATGATGATCGCTCAGGTGTGCGGACTCAAACCCGGCGACTTCGTGCACACTTTCGGTGACACGCACATCTACCTGAACCACATGGACCAGGTGAAAGAACAGCTGTCGCGCGAGCCGCGGCCGCTGCCGGTGATGAAACTGAATCCTGCCGTGAAAGATCTGTTCGCCTTCAAATACGAAGACTTCACACTGGAAAACTACAACCCGTATCCGGCGATCAAAGCGCCTGTGGCGGTGTAAGGCATGAACGCAACGGCCAAAGCACGGCTGTCGATGATCGTGGCCATGGCAAAAAACCGGGTCATCGGCGCCGAAGGCAAGATTCCCTGGCATCTGCCGAACGAACTGCAGTTGTTCAAATCGGTGACGATGGGCCACCACATCATCATGGGCCGCAAGACTTACGAATCCATCGGGCGCCTGCTCCCCGGACGAACCACGGTGATCGTCACGCGGCAACGCGATTACGCCATACCCGGCGCAAAAATCGCGCACACGCTGGAAGAAGCCGTCGCGCTTTGCATTGGCGACAGCGAGATCTTTGTCATTGGCGGCGGTGAACTGTATCGCGCCGCAATGCCGATGGCGGATCGCCTTTATCTGACGGTGGTCGATGCCGAACCTGACGGCGACACGCAGATGCCGGAATTCAATGCCGCCGAATGGCGACTGCAAAGCACTAAACAGTACTCAAGGGACGAGCGCCACGCCCACGACTACCGCTTCGAGGTACACGATCGTGTGGCGGGCTAGGCTCGCCATACTTCTCCTTGCACTGAGCTGTGCCGTAAAAGCCGCAGACAGCAACATTACTATCGAAGACCTGACACAGCGTGCGGAAAACGGAGACCGCAGGGCGATGCACGCGCTTGCCGAAAATTATTACACCGGCAGAAATGGCGCCGAGCAGGATTTTTCGAAGGCAGCCGACTGGTATCTGCGTCTCGCCAAAGCGGGCGACGCACGTGCACAGACCAGTCTTGGCCTGATGTACGCACGCGGCTACGGCGTCGCCAAAAACCTCGCTGAAGCGCAGCGCTGGTGGAACTTTGCCGCGATCCAGAACGATCCCGGTGCGCAGTTCAACCTGGCACTGAGCCACGCCACCGGGCAAGGCACTGCCTTGGATTTCGAGCGTGCCGCACGCTGGTACCGCGAAGCCGCCCGCCGCGGCCATGTTCAGGCACAGCACAATCTCGGCATGCTGTATCACGAAGGCAAAGGCGTTCCGAAAGACACGCAGCAAGCCTATTATTGGGTGCGCATCGCCGCGCTGCAGGGCGACGCGGTCGCTGCAGATGCACTCGCCGGGCTCAGCAGCAGCATGTCATCCGCACAGATCGCTGAAGCGGAATCACAGGCTGCCGCATGGATAAAGCAAGCCAGCAAGGCCGCACAATGAATATGAATACCCGCCCCGCGCCGCTTCATGCGCCTGAATCCGCAGCGCCGGACGCGCTGGAAATGCAGGTTCTGCGTACCGCAAAAGAACCCTGCATCACCATTGACGACGCCGCCGTACATCGACTGCTGACAACGGCACCGCAAGACTATTTCAGGCATATGCACGAACGCCTGCGCGACATTGCAGCGGGACACATCAGCGTCGAGATGCCGCCCAAGCAGGTCTTCGCAGACCCCGGCGAGACCTCGGACTTCCGCGTGATGCCCTGCGTGACCCGTGCCGGCAGCCGTGTCATCAAGACGCTGAAGGTTGTCGGCACCAACACCCGCCAGATCGTTGTGCCGGACCAGATCACCGTCGGCAAGGCGCTGGTCATCGATCCGGTCGAGAACTATGTCACCCATGTTGTGGATGCCTGCCTGCTGTCGTCGGCGCGCACCGGTCTTTGCGCAGCCCTCGCCATCCAGCTGCTCGCTACTGCAACACGGCGAATGCACATCATCGGCAGCGGACGCGTCGGTTATTACGTCGGCTTTTACGCAGCGACACTTTGCGGAGTTGAGGAAATCACATTCGCTGACCGCGTCACGGAACGCGCAACAGCAGCGGCGAAAGCACTCGCCGCGCGGATACCGGGACTGACATGCGCTGCGAGTCCATCCGGCGGTTCAGCGGATGCCGACATCGTCGCCCTGGCCACGACCAGCAGCACGCCGGTTTGCGCACCGAATGAAACCCGTGCCAGTCTGGTGATCAGTCTCGGCGCCGACATTGATCACCAGACCGAACTGGATCCGGCATGGGCCAACGCAGCGGATATTTTTGTCGATACGCTGGATACAATCCGCTTCGGCGACCTGAAGGCCTGGATTGCGGCGGGCCTTCTGGATGCCGCAACGATCTCAGATTTTGATGAATTGCTTTCCGGCAACAAACTTCAACCGGAACCTGACCGTCGACGGCTGTTCGTCTCCACCGGTTCAGCCCTGTTCGACAACCTGACGCTCGAATACCTGCTGCAGCAGATCACTCCGTCGCGCAGATAAAGTCTTCGTACTTGCCGCCTGGCGTACGCGGAATTTCCGGCATGCGTATCAGTGTGGTCCGGTAAACGAATCCAAGCGACTCGTGTAATGCAGCAATCAGGCGCTGGCTCTCCTCCGCGGACAACTCACGCGGCGCCGCAATCCTGAACTCGAGTACATCACGAGCAGTCTGCACAACCTGGAATTGCGTGACTGGCGCCAGTTCGCGCCAGACTGTCGATGCAAAACTCGGCCAGTATTGCCCGCCATCCGGCCGCAGGAACATATTGCGCTGGCGGCCGACAATCCGCTTCAGCACCGGCAATCCCCGCCCGCAGGAACAGGGCTCACCCACTTCAGCGAAATCACCGCTGGCGTATCGCAGCAACGGCATCGCGAAATTGTGCAGAGTCGAAACCACGACTTGCCCGACTTCCCCGGATCGACAGGGCTGGCCGCCGTCATCCAGCACTTCCAGAATCACGCCCTCGGATTGCACGTGATAGTCCTCGCAAGCCGGACACTGCAGCGCCAGATACCCCAGTTCCTCCGAACTGTAGCTGTCGACGACTTCGACGCCCCAGGCCTTGCGCACCGCGGCCCGCGTCTCCGGACGCAGCGATTCGGCATAGGTGCGCACCTGCTTGAGTCGCGGCAAACGCAATCCGGTCTCAAGACTGCGTCGGGCCAGTGCCAAAACGTTGGTGGCCAGAGACAACAGGTATTCCGGATTTTCTCCAGCGAGCCAGCGCAGTTGCTCGTCCAGATCACCGGTCACGCCATGGACCACCGAGGGGCCGGTGACATAGGGCGACGTTGCCAGCCCCCAGTTCGGGTAATTGGCAATGCTGGTCTTGCTGCGGATCGCCGCCAGTTTCCCGCCCAGATCGCGTCCGTGCCATAGATGATCGCGCAGCAGAAAGGCATACCACATCAACTGCGACCACGCGGTGCCGCGGGTCACCAGAGGACTGCCGGTGGACCCTGACGATTCAGTGGTCACTATCGCGCCGTGTGCGGGCGGCGGCGTCTCGCTGTGCATCGCCGCACCCGCCTGCTGAACATCGTGACGAGTACTGAGCGGCAGTTCGCGAAATTGCGCCCAGCCTGAAATTCCAGCGGACCATGGCGCAAAACGCTGACGGTAATAAGGCACCGTCGCGACGGCATGCCGGAACACCTGCAAAAACTGCTGCATCTGCAAATCAAGAATTTTCTGCTGCGGCCACCATTGCGACTGCTCCAGCTGGTATTGAAGCGCAAGAATCCGCGCGGAGTGTTCGTCAGACAGCGCAGGCCACACCACACCCGCACAACTGGATCGGGGAATCTGCAGCGGAGTGATCAAGTCAAGATCTCGGAACGGAAATCCTCGTATTTGCCGCTGGGCAGCAACGGGATTTCGGCGCGATAGGAAAACGTCAGGTTGAACGGATGGCCGAGATTTTTCAGGATCAGCGCGCGCATGGTGTCTTCTTCCTGCTCAGTCAACGGACGCGCAACCACCAGGGCCACCTCGATCTCGTTGAGGCTTTTCTGAACAACCTGGAACTGCAGCACCGGCGCAATCGCACCGAACTGCGCTTCGCCGAATCGCGGATGGCGCTGACTGCCGTCGGGCAGACGCAGCATGTTGCGCACGCGACCGAGGATGCGGCGGATCACCGGAAGGCCGCGACCGCAGTCACAGGGCTCACCCGCCTCGGCGTAATCACCGATCTCGTAACGGATCAGCGGCATCGCAAAGTTGTGCAGCGTGGTGATGACCACCCGTCCTTTTTCGCCAGCGACGCAGGGCTTGCCTGCCGCATTCAGCAGTTCAAAATAAATGCTTTCCGCCTGCACGTGATAATGCTCATGCTGAGGGCATTGCAATGCCAGATAACCCGCTTCGCGACAGGAATACATGTCCGTCAGCGGCACATTCCATGCAGCACGGATCTCGGAACGCGCGTCGGGGTGCAAAGCTTCGCCATAAGTTCGCACCTCGCGCAGACTCGAAGGCCGTAGGCCATGCACACGGCAATACTTCGCAAGCGCCTGCAGGTTGGAAGCGACGCTGATCAGGTAATGCGGGTTTTCCTGCATCAGCCACTGCGCCTGCTCGGCGATCGGGCGCTCGGTATTGCACATCACCGCCGGACCGGTACGAAACGCCGAATCCGTCGACTCGCCCCAGCCCGTCCCCGATCCCGGTGCCACGCGTGAACGGATCGCCGCCAGTTTTGCGCTGAAGTCGCGGTTGTGCCACAAATGATCGCGCAGCGTGAAGGCGTGCCAGAACGCCTCGGTGAGTTCGGTGCCGACAAAACTGATCGGCCGTCCGGTTGACCCGGAAGTCTGCCCCTCCTTGGCTGCACCGTGATCCGGCGGACAGGCGCTGGACACCATGGATTTGAAATGCGACTGGACGTCAGCGCGGCGCAGCAGCGGGATGGTCGCGAACGTGCGTGTATTCAAGGGGCCGTCGAGTGCAATGCCGGACAGTCGCTCACGATAAAACGGTACGGTGTCGCAGGCATGGCGCAATAACAAAGCCAGTTGCGCAAACTGCGCCTCGCGCAGCTTCAGCAGCGGCCAGCCTTCACTTTGCGAAAACTGGAACTGCATCGCCAGCATGCGCTGGCCGTTGATCCCCGGCAGCGCCGGCCACAGCACCCCGGGCAGCTGGCTGGCAGGAAGGGCGCGATAAGCCAGCGGCTGCATGTTAAGCGTGCGGGTGGATTATTGAATTATTGTTTATAATCAATAACTTAAACATCTTCCTTGCGCACGCAATCGACGAAGTATCGCAATGTGCCGGTGCTGCCGTCAGACACCAGGCCGTGGATATCGGTTTCGAAGCCCGGGAACTGCTGGTTGAACATGCGGGCAAACTGCAGGTAACGCACGATCGTGCTGTTGAATCGCTCGCCCGGGATCAGCAGCGGAATACCCGGCGGATAAGGCGTCAACAGCACGCTGGTCACGCGGCCTTCCAGACTGTCATCAATGTCGACGCGTTCGATCTCGCGATGTGCCATGCGCGCCCAGGCTTCGCCCGGCGGCATCGCCGGCTGCATGTCCGACAGGTACATTTCCGTAGTCAGCCGCGCCACGTCATTGGCTTTGTAAACACCATGGATCTGGTCGCAAAGATCCTTCAAGCCGATCTTTTCATAACGCGGATGTTTGGTCAGGAACTCCGGCAGCACGCGCCACAACGGACGGTTGTTGTCATAGTCATCCTTGAACTGCTGCAGCTCGGTGACCATCGTGTTCCAGCGGCCCTTGGTGATGCCGATGGTGAACATGATGAAGAACGAATAGAGGCCGGTCTTCTCGACAATGATGCCGTGTTCGGCGAGGTACTTCGTCACCACCGCCGCAGGAATGCCGCTCTTGGCGAATTTGCCGCTGACATCCAGCCCCGGCGTGATCACCGTGGCCTTGATCGGATCGAGCATGTTGAAGCCCGGGGCGAGATTGCCGAATCCGTGCCAGCGCTCGGAAGGCCGCAGCATCCAGTCATCGCGATTGCCGACGCCTTCATCGGAAAGGCGTTCCGGACCCCAGACTTTGAACCACCAGTCCTTGCCGAACTCGGCATCGACTTTGCGCATCGCGCGACGGAAATCCAGAGCCTCCATGATCGACTCTTCGACCAGCGCAGTGCCGCCCGGCGCTTCCATCATCGCCGCCGCGACATCGCATGACGCGATGATTGCGTACTGCGGCGAGGTCGAGGTGTGCATCAGATAGGCTTCGTTGAAGGTGTCGTAGTCGAGTTTGCGCGTCTCGCTGTCCTGCACCAGGATCTGCGAGGCCTGCGATAGCCCGGCAAGCAGCTTGTGCGTCGACTGCGTGGAAAACACCACTGACTCCTTGGAGCGCGGCCGCCCCTGCCCGATGGCGTGCATGCCGTGATAGAACTTGTGGAAGGTCGCGTGAGGCAGCCAGGCCTCGTCGAAATGCAGCGTGTCGATCTTGCCGTCGAGCATTTCCTTGATGGTATCGACGTTATAGAGAATGCCGTCGTAGGTACTCTGCGTGATTGTCAGGATGCGCGGCTTGGATTTCGACAGCGATTTCGCCGCGAAGGGATTCGCCTTGATTTTTTTCTCGATGTTTTCCCAGCGGAATTCCTCCAGCGGGATCGGCCCGATGATGCCGAAATGGTTGCGTGTCGGCGTCAGGAACACCGGCACCGCACCCGTCATCGTGATCGCGTGCAGGATGGACTTGTGGCAGTTGCGGTCAACGATCACCACATCGCCGGGCGCCACCGTCGAATGCCATACCATCTTGTTCGAAGTCGAGGTGCCGTTGGTGACAAAAAACAAATGGTCACAATTGAAAATGCGAGCCGCATTGCGCTCCGAAGCCGCCACCGGACCCGAGTGATCGAGCAGCTGGCCGAGTTCATCGACCGCGTTGCAGACGTCGGCGCGCAACAGGTTCTCGCCGAAAAACTGGTGGAACATCTGTCCCACAGGGCTTTTCAGGAAGGCGACGCCGCCGGAGTGGCCCGGGCAGTGCCAGGAATAGGAACCGTCCTGCGCGTAATGCGTCAGCGCCCGGAAAAACGGCGGCGCCAGGCTGTCGAGGTAAGCCTTGGATTCGCGCACGATGTAACGCGCAACGAATTCCGGTGTGTCCTCGAACATGTGAATGAAGCCGTGCAGCTCGCGCAGCACGTCGTTCGGGATATGCCGCGAGGTATGGGTTTCGCCGTAGAGAAAGATCGGAATATCGGCGTTGCGGAAGCGGATCGCTTTGACGAAGGTACGCAGCTCGCCGATGGTCGATTCAAGCTCCGCCGGGGAAAAGTCATCGTCATCGACCGACAGGATAAAGGCCGAGGCGCGCGACTGCTGCTGCGCAAATGAAGACAAGTCGCCGTAACTGGTGACGCCCAGCACTTCCAGGCCCTCGTCCTCCAGCGCCTTGACCATCGCGCGGATACCGAGTCCGCTCGCATTTTCCGAACGGAAATCTTCGTCAATGATGATGACAGGAAAACGGAAGCGCATGATGCCTCTGTAGAAATAAGTGGAAGGAAGGTATTACCGGAACAGGATCAGTGTGTGCACAACAGGCGCACACGAGCCGGACAAAGCGAACCCGATACTGCGCCGCGCCCTCACAGGCGGCTGCGCGCCAGGCTGGCGCATGAGGCAGTAATCGCGGAATTCAGCACGCCGCTATCTTAGCGCCGAATCCCGCGGCTTCGAAAGGGTTTCCCCGTCCGGACTATGTGTTTTTTACAACGATTTTCGGGAAGGCTGCCGAGTGGTCCTGCTGCTTCTCGGCAATCTTCACCGCCACGCGGCGGGCAATCTGACGGTAGATCTCGGATACACGGCCGTCGGGGTCGCTCACCACGGTCGGCTTGCCGGAGTCGGCATGCTGGCGGATGTGGATGTCCAGCGGCAGCGAGCCGAGCATCTCGACGTTGTAGTCGCTTCCCATGCGGTCACCGCCGCCCTCGCCGAAAATGTGTTCCTCATGGCCGCACTTGCTGCAGATGTGCAGCGACATGTTCTCGACGATGCCGAGGATGGGAATACCCACCTTCTCGAACATCTTCAGGCCCTTGCGCGCATCGATCAGCGCGATGTCCTGGGGGGTTGTGACGATCACCGCTCCGGTGACGGGCACACGCTGCGCCAGCGTCAATTGAATGTCGCCGGTGCCCGGCGGCAAATCCACCACCAGGTAATCCACGTCATGCCATTTGGTCTCGTTCAGCAACTGCTCCAGCGCCTGGGTCACCATCGGACCGCGCCAGACCATCGGGGTTTCGGTGTCGATCAGGAATCCGATCGACATCGCCTGCAGGCCATGCCCTTCCATCGGCTCCAGCGACTTGCCGTCCTTTGATTCCGGACGCCCGGAAATGCCCAGCATCATCGGTTGCGACGGTCCATAAATATCGGCATCAAGCACGCCCACCGTGGCGCCTTCAGCGGCCAGCGCCAGCGCGAGGTTCACCGCAGTGGTGCTTTTGCCGACGCCACCCTTGCCGGAGGCGACCGCAATGATGTTCTTGATCCCGGGCACCAGCTTCACACCGCGCTGTACCGCGTGCGACACAATCTTCATGGTCACGTTGACATTCACATTGCCGACGCCGGGCAAGGTCTTCAGCTTCGCAAAAATCTCTTTGCGGATCGGTTCGAGCTGGCTTTTCGCCGGATAGCCCAGCAGGACATCGACGGACACATTGTTGCCGTCGATCTTGATGTTCTTCGCCGACTTGCTGGTGACGTAGTCGGTTTTGGTGTTGGGGTCGACGAGCTGCTTCAGCGCGCTCTGTACGTCCTGCTCGGTGATGGCCATGATTCGGGTTCCATTCGGATTACTTTGGTGAGGCGCGATTGTATCGGCATCGCCGGGCCCTACCAACCACAAGCCCATGTCGGAAAAGGTTTTTTCGTCCACGACAGCGGTTTGTGCTGAACTGTGACTGAAGCCACGGCTAAGTCTTTATAGTTTATTGTTATAATTCAAACCTTTAGCATCATTCCCCATTCATTCACCCACTTTCTGTCCGACTTTCACCTGACTGCATCCATGCCTCAACGTCGCATCCTCGTCACCTCCGCGCTGCCCTATGCCAATGGCGCCATCCATCTGGGCCATCTGGTCGAGTACATCCAGACCGATATCTGGGTGCGTTTCCAGCGCATGCAGGTGAATGACGACGGATCCCCCGTGGAAGTCCACTACGTCGGCGCTGACGACACCCACGGCACGCCGGTAATGCTGCGCGCGGAATCCGAAGGCCTGACGCCGGAGCAGCTGATTGAACGCGTGTGGAAAGAACACAAGCGTGACTTCGACAACTTCTCGGTCGGCTTCGACCATTACTACTCCACGCATTCCCCTGAGAACCGCACACTGTGCGAAGAGATCTACGGCCAGCTCAAGGCGAAGGACCTGATCACCTCGCGTTCGGTCGAGCAGTACTACGATCCGGTCAAGGAGATGTTCCTGCCCGATCGCTTCATCAAGGGCGAATGCCCGAAATGCGGCGCCAAGGATCAGTACGGCGATTCCTGCGAAGTCTGCGGCGCGACCTACAGTCCGATCGAACTGAAGAATCCCTACTCGACAGTGTCCGGCGCGGCGCCGATACGCAAAGCCTCCGAGCATTATTTCTTCAAACTGTCAGACAAGCGCTGCGAAGATTTCCTGCGCCGCTACACCCAGGGCGAAGGCCATCTGCAGTCGGAGGCCGCCAACAAGATGAAGGAATGGCTAGGCGAGGCCGGAGAAGGCAAGCTGTCCGACTGGGACATCTCGCGTGACGCACCCTACTTCGGTTTCCCGATTCCCGGCACCAACGACAAGAAATTCTTTTATGTCTGGCTGGACGCGCCGGTTGGGTATTTCGCCAGTTTCACAAACCATGTGCGCAGCAAGAAGCTCGGCGACAGTCTGCTCCAGGATTTTCTGCGTCCCGGCAGCGATACCGAAATGGTGCACTTCATCGGCAAGGACATCCTCTATTTCCACGCACTGTTCTGGCCGGCGATGCTCGAACACGCCGGATTCCGCACGCCGACCAAGGTTTATGCCCACGGCTTCCTGACGGTCAACGGCGAGAAGATGTCGAAGTCACGCGGCACTTTCATCACCGCGAACAGTTATATCGAGCAGGGGCTGAATCCGGAATGGCTGCGCTACTACTACGCGGCGAAACTGGGCTCGACGATGGAAGACATCGATCTCAATCTTGATGACTTTGTGGCTCGCGTGAACAGCGACCTCGTCGGCAAGTATGTGAACATCGCCAGTCGTTGCGCTGGTTTCATAACAAAACTATTTGATGGCCGCCTAACAAACCAAGGTCTTTTTGAATACGGTATAGAAGGACAAGGCATCAAATCCGATTCTTTAATCGCGGAGTTTTCAGCAAAGGCATCAGAAATCGCCCGACTGTATGACAACCGCGAATACGGAAAAGCTCTTCGGGAGGTCATGGCACTTACCGATCGTGCAAATCAGTGGATCGATGACATCAAACCGTGGGAATTGGCCAAAAAACCTGAAGAACATCCGCGACTCCGCTTGGTTTGCTCGGTTGGCCTAAATCTTTTCCGGATTCTCACCTTATATCTAAAACCTGTAATTCCGGGAATTGCGCGTAATGTCGAGCAGTTCCTAAATATTCCAGAACTCAAATGGGATGATAGCTATAGCGTGCTTTCAGACAATCACGAGATTCGCCCCTACAGCCATCTCATGACTCGTGTCGACGCCAAACAAATCACCGCGCTGACCGAAGCCAACAAAGAAAGCCTCAAACCCGCCACACCCGCGCCGCACTCGCAGCAGCGCCATGCCCAGCATCAGGAGAACGCCGTGGAAGCCGCAACAGTCCCGACCCACATCTCGATCGATGATTTTTCGAAGATCGACCTGCGCATCGCGCGCATCGCCAACGCCGAACATGTCGAAGGCGCGGACAAGCTGCTGAAGCTGACGCTGGACGTTGGCGAACTCGGCACGAAGCAGGTTTTCGCCGGCATCAAGTCGGCCTACGATCCGGCGACACTGGTCGGCCGGCTGACAGTGATGGTCGCCAATCTTGCGCCGCGCAAGATGAAGTTCGGCATGTCCGAAGGCATGGTGCTCGCCGCCAGCGGCGAAGCGCCCGGCCTGTTCATCCTATCGCCTGACTCCGGCGCCCAGCCGGGGATGAGCGTCAAATAAACCTCACCGGCGCATCAGCGCAGCCATGAGCAGCGGCAACCGCAACTTCATCTGCACAGTCGTCTTCATCGACATTGTCGGATTTTCGAAGAAGGCGGTCGCCGATCAGTTGCGCATCAAGCAGCAATTGAACCAGTTGCTGGCAAGCGCACTGGAACCGGTGCCGCCCAAAGACCGCATCATCCTCGACACCGGTGACGGCGCCGCAGTCAGTTTCCTCGGCGACCCCGAGGATGGCCTGTTCCTGGGACTGGCGCTGAGAGATGCACTGGCCGCTGACGACAACACGCTGCAGCTGCGCACCGGCATCAACCTCGGCCCCGTGCGCCTGGTCAAGGACATCAACAACCAGCCCAACATCATTGGCGACGGCATTAACGTCGCACAGCGGGTGATGGACTTCGCAGCACCGAATCAGGTGCTGTCTTCGCGCTCCTACTACGAGGTCATTTCCTCGCTGTCCACGGAACATTCAAAACTATTCACCTTCGAGGGTTCACGCACCGATAAACACGTGCGTGAGCACGAAGTCTATGCCCTCGGCAAGGCGCCGGCGCCGCAGCGTGCACCAAGGAAGAAAACCGCACACGCCGCGGCCTTCGAAAAACTCGGCAACACTGCATCAACGGCGCGCAGCGGCCTGATGCGTCGCCCGCTGTTGACCACCGCATTGACGGTGATCCTGATTCTCTCGACTGCAGTACTGATCCGCACCACGTTCCGCAATGTTTCTGAAGTCGAACAACCGCCAACCGTGACACAGGAATCCGGCCCCTTGCCCGTGACGCCCGGGCCGGAGCGGACCACCGCAGTAGAAGCAGAAGTCAAAGCACCAGCCAAGGCTCCGAAAGCCGGTGCAAAGTCCGAAACCACACCCAAAACGAAGCCGTCAAAGAAAACGGAATCCGTCGCCACGACGAGTGAACCCGCCGCAGGGAGTGAAACCGGCCAGGTCAGGCTGAATGTACTGCCCTGGGGAGAGGTCTATGTGAACGACCGCAAGTTCGGCGTGGCTCCGCCCTTGCGCGATATCGCGTTGAAGCCCGGAACTCACCGCATCGAGATCCGCAATCCGGGATTTGCCTCTTATGTGCAGTTCATTGATATCGAGGCCGGTGAAGAGATTAGAATCCGTCATCGCTTCCGTTGAAATCCCGTTGAGAACCAACATGCGCCCATTCGCCATCGCCCTGCTGTTGCTGCTGCCTCTGCTGACCGGCTGCGAAGCCGTGAAAAAAAGCATGAATGACATTTCCGACTCGCTGGACTTCGACAAGTCACGCGCGAAGACGCAGGAATCGGCGCTGCCAACAGCCGAACAGCGGCTGAAGTCGGGTATTGCCCAGTATGAGGAGGGCAATTACAACCTGGCGCAGCGCACGCTGCAGGGCGCACTCGCCGAAGGCCTCGCGTCGCGCACCGATCAGGCACGCGCCTACAAACACCTTGCATTCATCTATTGCGTGACCGATCGTGTTGCGCAGTGCCGGCAGGAATTCAGCAACGCGATTGCCGCCGATCCCAAGTTCAACCTCACGCCTGCCGAGGCCGGGCATCCGACCTGGGGGCCGGTGTTCCGCAGCGTGCGCGGCCGCTGAGAACACTGCCGCGATGACCCAGCCCGCACAACTCGGCCGCTACGACGTCGTCGCCGAGATCGGACGCGGCGCGATGGGCGTGGTCTACCGGGCGGTCGATCCGATGCTGGAACGCACGGTCGCGATCAAGACCATCAACATGGCGCTCGATCCGGGCGAAATGGAGCATTACGAAAAGCGCTTCACCCTCGAGGCGCGCGCCGCCGGCGGGCTGAACCATCCCAACATCGTCATCATCTATGACATCGGCCGCAGCGGCGACCTCGCCTACATGGCGATGGAATACCTCGAAGGCCGCGAACTGAAGGAACTGATCGCCGGCAAGGAACTCACGCCGGATCGCGCGCTGGAGATCATCGCGCTGGTGGCTGACGGTCTCGCCTATGCCCATGCCCACGACGTCGTGCATCGCGACGTCAAGCCGGCGAACATCATGATCCTCAATGACGGGCGGGTGAAAATCACCGACTTCGGCATCGCGCGCATGCGCACCGCCGACGTGCGCACGCAAACCGGCGTCGTACTCGGTTCGCCGCGTTATCTGTCGCCGGAACAGGTTCTGGGCAAACGCTGCGATGCGCGAGCCGATACCTTTTCCCTCGGTGTCATCCTCTATGAAATGCTCACCGGGCAGGCGCCGTTCAACGGCATCGATGTCAATTCGCTGATGTTCCAGATCGTCAATTTCACGCCACCGCCGCCGAGCAGCATCAACCCGGCGCTGCCACCCATGCTGGATCTGATCATCGCCAAGGCGCTGGCCAAAACCGCCGATGATCGGTATGCCGATATCGCGGAATTTGCCGCTGACCTGCGTGCCTGCCGCCAGCAGGGCAGCGTCGCATCGAACTCAACGACATCTGCTGCAACACCGCGGATGACCGCAGATCCGGCCGTCCCGCTGGCTGATACCCTGCCCTCTTCACGCGCTGATGACCGCAGCACAGCAACATTGCCCGATACATTGCCCGCGCGCGGGCTGGCGAAAGATTTCGATTCGCTGGCTGCCACCATGCGCCTTGCGGTGCAAACCGGCGCTGTCACCAATCCCGATGCCTTTGCAGCAACCTTTGGCGTGAGCCGCCACGCTATTGACGCAATGATCATCGGTGCGGAAACAGAACCGGAGCCGGCACTGATGCCTGCGTCTCAAGCAATGGCCTGGTCGGAGAAAGACCGCCGGATGTTCATCGGCGCCGTGGCTGCTGCCACCGTGGTCGGCGCACTTATTGTTTTCATCTGAAAGACCCAACATGCGCATTACCGCAGTCGACGCCATTGCCATCGATATTCCGCTGAGCAAAAATTTCGGCGGATCCACCTACAGTGTGCTCAAACGCTCAACGGTCATCACCCGTCTGCGCACCGATGACGGACTGGTCAGCGAAATCTACAACGGCGACAACCGCGCTCACGGCCCGCAGATCGCACACCTGGTGGCCAACGATTTATTCAATGCAATCAAAGGGTTGTCGATATTCGAACGGGAGCTGGCGTGGCAGCGCATGTTTGCACTGACGCATTCGGCCGGCGACAGGAAACTGTTGCTCGAGGCCATCGCCTGCATGGATTGTGCGATCTGGGACCTCACCGGCAAAGCGCTCGGCAAATCCGTGCGCGAACTGATTGGCGGATTTACCGATCGCCTGCCGATCATCTCCATCGGCGGCTATTACATGCCGGGCAAGACCCACGCCGACATCGGCCGCGAAGTCGAGTCCTATCGTGACTTCGGCATGGCCGGCTGCAAGTTCAAGGTCGGCGGCCTGTCGCCGGAAGAAGATGCGCAACGCGTCGCCACCGCGCGCAAGGCCGTGGGTGATGATTTCATCCTCTGCGTCGATGCAAACCGCGGCTGGGCCGCTGAAGACGCGATCCGTTTTGCGCGCCTGGTCGAGCCCTACAACATCCGCTGGTTCGAAGAACCCTGCCACTGGTATGACGATGCCGCGCAGATGGCGCGCGTGCGCCAGGCCATTCCGATGCCGGTGGCCGCGGGCCAGAGCGAAATCACCAGCCATGCGATCCGCCGGCTGATTGATGCGCGTGCGATTGATCTGGTCAATTACGACGCCTCGGAAGGCGGCGGCGTCACCGACTGGTTGCGCACCGCCGGCATGGCCTCGGCCGCGGGACTGTCGATGGCCCATCATGAAGAAGCACAGATCGCCAGCCACATGCTTGCCGCCGTGCCGCACGGCACCTACGCTGAATGTTTCGCCGATCCGCAGCGCGATCCGGTGTGGCAGCAGATGTGGGTAAACCGCCCTGAAATCAAGAATGGAGTGATGTTTGTAGCAAAAGACCCCGGTTTTGGTATCGAACTGGACCGGGACATGGTGCGCCGATTTCGCAGCAACTGAATCGGGGCACAAACCTTGGCAAGAAAGGAAACACCATGATCAATCTGTCCGAGTTCCGTCCGCGCCTGCTCGAAATGTACGGCGAATACACCGCCGCCCGCCTGCGCGCCGACATCCTCTCCGGCATCACCGTGGGCATCCTCGCGCTGCCGCTGGCGATTGCCTTTGCGATTGCCTCGGGCATGACGCCGGAATCCGGCATCTACACCGCCATCATCGCCGGCTTCATCATCTCGGTACTCGGCGGCTCGCGCGTGCAGATTGGCGGCCCCACCGGCGCCTTCATCGTCATTGTCTACGGCATCGTCGTGAATTACGGCGTGGCCAATCTGCTGATCTGCACGCTGATGGCCGGCGTGATGCTGCTGGCAATGGGACTGCTGCGCATGGGTACCTGGATCCGCTTCATTCCGGTGTCGGTGATCAGCGGTTTCACCAAGGGCATCGCGGTGCTGATCCTGCTGTCGCAGATCAAGGACTTTCTCGGACTGACCACGGAAAAACTGCCGGCGGAATTTTTTGCGCAGATCAGGGTGCTGTGGGCTTCGCTGCACACGCTGAACTGGGCCACCGTCGGGCTGAGCATGGCCTGCCTCATCCTCATCGTCATGTGGCCGAAAAAATGGCGCATCGTTCCCAGCCCGATCGTCGCGCTGGTCTTCGGCACCACGGTCGCCGCCGTGCTCGGCCTGCCGGTGGAAACCATCGGCAGCAAGTTCGGCGGCATTCCGCAGACCCTGCCATCCTTCGCACTGCCGGAACTGTCGCTGGAAACCATCCGCCACCTCATCGCCCCGGCGATTGCCATCGCGCTGCTCGGCGCCATTGAATCACTGCTGTCAGCCACCGTTGCCGACAACATGATCGACGACCGCCACAATCCCAACCAGGAACTGATTGCCCAGGGCATCGCCAATATCGTCGCTCCGCTGTTCGGCGGATTCTGCGCCACCGGCGCCATCGCCCGAACCAGCACCAACGTGCGCATGGGCGCCTTCGGCCCGATCGCCGGCATTGTGCACGCACTGACCCTGCTCCTGATCATCCTGATCGCAGCGCCGCTGGCCAAACATGTACCGCTCGCCGCGCTGTCAGCAATTCTTGTCGTCGTCGCATGGAATATGGGCGAGTGGAGCCATTTCGGCGAAATGCGCCGCTACACGATGAACTACCGCGCCATCCTGCTGGCCACTTTTGTGCTGACCGTGGTGTTCGACCTCACGGTCGCCGTCGAAGTCGGCATGGTGATGGCCGCGCTGTTTTTCATTACGCGGATTTCTTCCCTGACGGATATCGTCGATGACGGCCCCGATACCATTGCCGGGGACAAATTGCGATCCTACGAACTCTTCGGCTCCCTGTTCTTCGGTTCGGCGAATCGCATCGAACCCTTGCTGGAGCGCGCCGACCCCAGAGATCCGGCACGAGTGATCGTGCTCGACATGCAGAAAGCCATCAATGTCGATACCACCGGCCTCGATATCCTGGAAACACTGCGCCGCAAGATGGAAAAAAACGGCAAGACCCTGATCATCACCGGTGCGGGCATGCAGCCGATGTCCTTGTTCAAACGCTCGGGCTTCGCCGAAAGACTGGGTGAGGCGCGCCTGTTTCCGCACCGTGCCGCCGGTATCGCGCGAGCGCGTGAAATCGCCGGGAACTCCACACATGCCCATGAATGAACCGATTGCCCGCCGACTGGTGGTGCGTGGCCGCGTGCAGGGCGTGGGTTATCGCAAATACATCGAATACAAAGCCGGCCAGCTGGGTATCAGGGGCTGGGTACGCAACCGCCTGGATGGCAGTGTTGAAGCCGTGGTTCAGGGCAGTCTTGCGGCGGTTGCTGAAATCATCGAATGCGCGAAACGCGGCCCGCGCAAAGCAGAAGTGGCCACTGTTGAGATCAATAATTCCGAAGAAGAGCACGACAGTTTTGTCATTCGCCCGACGGAATAAAATTTTTGAATTATTGTTTAAAATCAATAATTTAAATTAACCCTTCGGCGCTGGCGCACCGCGGTGTATGGCCGCCGCACGCAGCGCCAGTTGCTCCGCCTCGGCCTTGCGGCCCAGCGCGACAAGCACCTGGGCAAGATTGTTCAGGGTGTGCGCAACACTCGGATTATTGGGCCCCAGCGTTTTCTCCTTCATCGCCAGCGAACGCCGCAGCACCGGTTCGGCATCGGCATTGCGTCCCTGCGCCTGGAGCACCGCACCGAGATTGTTCAGGCTGGCCGCCGTCTTCGGATCATCACCGTAGGCCTTTTCGAAAATCGCCAGCACCCGGCGATGCAGCTTTTCGGCTTCGGCATATTTTTTCTGCGCCTGCACGACATCCGCAAGATTGTTGAGCAGGATGCCAACCGCGGGATCACGCGACCCCAGCGATTTCTCACGCAGCGCCAGCGCCCGGCGCAGTTCCTTTTCGGACTCGGGGTATCGCTGTGCAAATCGCAACACCAGGCCCAGCGTGGCGATGCTTTGATCAACGGCACGGTGATTGCGCCCGAAGCTGCGTTCCGCTTCGGTGATGGCCTCGCGTGCAAACAGCTCGGCCTGTTCGATGCTGCCCCGCTGCAGATGCAGATTGGCCTGGTCGAAAAGCGTTTTCCATTCGGCTTCGCCGGCACTGACCGGGACAGACCACAATGACAGCAGCAGGATGAACGCGTGACAGAAACTATTCAGCACCGCCACCCTGCTCAACATTGCTGCCATACAGGACCCTGACGTTTTCGGGACGCAGCCATTCCGACAAGGAACGGATCAGATCCTCGTTGATGTTCACCTGCCAGGCCGGACCCAGCTTGACTTCGCAGCGTGCGCCGTTACTTGAATACTCGACCGCCACCGGGCAGGCGCCCTGGCGATGCGGCGCCAGCAGTTCCTTGAGTTTGCTGCCGGAGGACTGGCCATTGCAGATCAGTTTGATGCCACGCGCATAACGGTTGCGCGCCTCGTTCAGGTCGAGGACGTTCAGCGCCTCCAGCCGCAAGGCGTTATCGCCGCCATTGCCACCCCCATTTTCCCCGTCTGACTCCGCGCTGCGATAACGCTGCTTGCCGCGGATTTCCATGACCAGCAATTCATCCTCGCGCAGCTTGTGGCGGAAGCGGTCAAAGGCTTCGCGGAACACCACGATCTCGTGTTTGCCGGTGTCGTCGGCGAGCAGCACGATGCCCATGCGGCCACTGGCGGTATTCTGCACACGCACCGACAGCACCACGCCGGCGACGCTGATCGAACGACCCGCAATGTCGCTGGCGGTTTGCAGCTCGCCCAGCTTGCGGCCCACCATCATGCGCACTTCATCTCGATAGACGTTGAACAAGTGGTCGCTGCGGTAATAACCCAGCGCCAGTTTCTCGTTCTGCAGCAGTTCCTTCTTGCTCCAGCGCGGCACATTCGCCGGTGCCACCACGCGCGGCGCGTCGACTGCGTCGCCGAACAGGCTGTTCTGCGAGGCCGAGCGACTGGCCTGCTCCGCAGACTCCAGCGCCAGTCCGACGCAGGCCATCAGTTCGGCGCGGTTGTCGTTGATGCTGTCGAAGGCCCCCGCACGCACCAGCGATTCCACCACGCGGCGATTCACCAGGCGTTTGTCGACACGGTGACAGAAATCAAACAAATCCTTGAAGGGACCGCTGGCTTCGCGCACTTCGACAATGTGGTTGATCGCACCCTCGCCGGTACCCTTGATGCCGCCGAGGCCGTAACGAATGCGTTTCGTATCGACCGGTGCAAAACGGTATCCGCCGGCATTGACGTCCGGCGCCAGCACTTCGAGACCGTTCTCGCGCGAGTCATCCACCAGCTGCTGTACCTTGTCGGTGTCGTTCATCACCGCCGACATGTTGGCCGCCATGAACGCAGCGGTGTGGTGCGCCTTCATGTACGCGGTGTGATAGGCCACCAGCGCATATGCCGCGGCATGCGACTTGTTGAAGCCGTAGCCCGCGAACTTTTCCATCAGGTCGAACAGCTCATCGGCCTTCGCCTGCGACAAACCGTTTTTGGCCGCGCCCTCACGGAACAGGCCGCGATGCTCGGCCATTTCCTCGGGTTTTTTCTTGCCCATTGCACGGCGCAGCAGATCGGCGCCGCCGAGGCTGTAGCCGCCGATGATCTGCGCCATCTGCATCACCTGCTCCTGATACACCATGATGGCGTAGGTCTCGGAGAGAATGCTTTCGACGCGCGGATCGGGGTAGCTGAAACGTTTGCCGTGTTTGCGCGCGCAGAACTCCGGTATCAGTTCCATCGGGCCCGGACGGTACAAGGCGACCAGCGCGATGATGTCGCCGAAGCGGTCGGGCTTGGCGCTTTTCAGCATGTCGCGCATGCCGCGCGATTCAAACTGGAACACGGCCGAGGTATTGGCTTGCTGGAATATTGCGTAAGACGCCCTGTCATCGAGCGGCAGTTTTTCCAGCTGCAGTGTCGAGGACGGATCGAGCTGGCGGATGTAACGCAGTGTCCAGTCGAGGATGGTCAGCGTGGTCAGGCCAAGGAAGTCGAACTTCACCAGCCCAATGGATTCGACGTCATTCTTGTCGAACTGGCTGACCGCCGAGTTTGAAGCATCGGCGACATACAACGGACAAAAATCAGTCAGCTTGCCTGGCGCGATCAGCACGCCGCCCGCATGCATGCCGACATTGCGGGTCATGCCTTCGAGCGTGCCCGCGAGTTCGAGCAGTTCGGCAACTTCCTCTTCGTTCTTTTCGCGCTCGGCAAGCTGCGGCTCCATCTTGCGTGCTTCTTCCAGCGTGATCAGCTTGCCCGGCTGGAAGGGAATCAGCTTCGCCAGCTGGTCGCAGAAGTTGTAGCCGAGATCAAGCACGCGGCCGACATCGCGCACCACTGCCTTGGCCGCCATGGTGCCGAAGGTGGCAATCTGCGACACCGAGTCGGCGCCGTAACGCTGCTTCACATAATCGATGACGCGATCACGGCCGTCCTGACAGAAGTCGATATCGAAGTCGGGCATCGATACACGTTCCGGATTGAGGAAGCGCTCGAACAGGAGGTTGTAGCGCAGCGGATCGAGGTCGGTAATACCGAGGCTGTAAGCCACCAGCGAACCGGCGCCCGAACCACGGCCCGGCCCGACCGGCACGCCATTGTTCTTGGCCCAGTTGATGAAGTCGGCAACAATCAGGAAGTAACCGGGGAAACCCATCTGCACAATGGTTTTGGTTTCGAATTCCAGCCGTTCGCGATAAGCCGGCTCCTGCTTCGCGCGTTCGTCGGCATCTGGATACAGCTCGGCCAGCCGTGCGGTCAGGCCGTCGCCGGCACAGGCGCGCAGATGCTCTTCAAGGCTGACACCCTCAGGGGTCGGAAAATGCGGCAGGCGGCTTTTGCCCAGGGTCAGGCTGAGCGTGCAACGTTTGGCGATCTCGACCGAATTTTCGAGAACCTCCGGCACGTCGGCGAACAGTTCCGCCATCTCGGCCTGGGTCTTGAAATACTGTTCGGTGCCGAATTTCCGGGGACGCCGCTGATCCGAAAGAATGTAACCCTCTGAAATGCACACCCGCGCTTCGTGCGCGCGGAATTCATCCGGTTTGAGAAACTGCACCGGATGCGTAGCCACCGCCGGCAGTCCCAGCTCACCGGCCAGTTGCAGCGCGCGTCCGACATGGGTTTCCACCGGCACCGATGCGGCACCGACAGTCATGGCCTGGGGGCCCAGCCGCTGCACTTCGAGATAAAACCGCCCCGGGAACAGCCGCGACCAGTCGAGCGCCAGGCGGCGCGCGTTGTCTTCCTGACCGGCAACCAGCGCCTGGCCGACATCGCCCTGGTGCGCGCCGGACAGTGCGATCAGACCACCGGTGCCGACCTCGTCAAACCAGGCCTTCATCACCTCGGCACGGCCGCGATACTGGTTGCTGCGGTAAGCCCTGGTCAGCAGCTCACACAAACGCAGATAACCTTCATGGTTCTGCGCCAGCAACAACAACCGGAAGGGATTGTCGCGATCGGTCTCATTGCTCAGCAGAAGGTCGCAGCCGATGATCGGCTTGACGCCCTTGCCGCGCGCCTCCTTGTAGAACTTGACCATGCCGAAGACATTGCCCAGATCGGTCAATGCCAGTGCTGGCATACCATCCGCCTTTGCCGCAGCCACAGCATCCTCGATGCGCACGATGCCATCGACAATGGAATATTCGCTGTGCAGGCGGAGGTGGACAAACGACGGTTGCATAGCCCGCTATTTTACGGTGTGCTGCCGGTCAGAATAATCCGCGCAAGCCGCTTTGTTTTACACCAATAAAATCCGCCACATAGCGAAGCATACTGCGTACGAACTGTGCAGTTCACCGGCATTGCCGCTGACTCCTGCGGCAGAATCAGGCGCAGAAATGCCGCATAATGCCGCGGCCTTCAAGTACCAGCCCCCCCTTCCTCGCCTTCGATGCCCAATACACGCCACACACCGCTGCCCCGCGCGGGAGTCTTCGCACTGATCGCCCTTTGCGCCGTCTGGGGCTATACCTGGGTCATCCTGAAGGAAGGCGTGCGCTACGCCGATCCCTGGGATTACGCCACGCTGCGCACCATCCCCGGAGCGATCCTGCTGTTTGGACTGGCGGCGCTGCGCGGTGAAAAACTGGCGCTGCAATCACCGCGGCACGTATTCATGCTCGGCCTGTGGCAGACCACCGCGTTCAACGCACTGGTGTCATGGGCGCTGGTATCCGGCGCTGCCGGTAAAACAGCAGTGCTGGTCTACACCATGCCCTTCTGGACGGTGCTGATTGCCTGGCCTGTGCTCGGTGAACGCATCCGCGGCCTGCAATGGCTGGCCGTCGCACTGTCGGCCGCCGGACTGATTCTGGTGGTCGAGCCGTGGTCCCTGCAAGGCACTCCGGTCGCCAACACGCTGGCGGTACTCACCGGCGTCAGCTGGGCTGTGGCTGCCGTTCTGACGCGACGCTGGCGCGACCGGCTGGGTGCCGGTACCGTGGCGCTGACCGCATGGCAGATGCTGCTGGGCGGACTGGTACTTGGCGTGTGCGGATTCTTCCTGTCGGCGCGTCCGGTGCAGTGGACACCGCACTTCTGGTTTCTGCTCGGTTATGCCACGCTGTTCGGCACGGCACTGGGCTGGGCTCTGTGGTTTTATGTGCTGAAACTGCTGCCGGCCGGCGTCGCGGGTCTGGCAGTGATGGCTGTCCCCGCCATCGGTGTCTTGTCATCACGCCTGCAGCTCGGTGAACAGCCGGGGACCGTTGAATCCGTCGGCATGGCGCTGATCGTGGCCAGTCTTGCCGTGCTGTCCTGGGCCGCGCTGCGCCAGCGCGGGATTGCCAATCGCGTAAAACAATGACCATGAGACAGAGTCATTCGAATTTTCATCACTACAATGGTCTGCGACACCATGTGCGCACCTGGGGCTTGCCATCGGCACCACCGTTGTTCCTGCTGCACGGCTGGATGGATGCATCGGCGTCGTTCCAGTTTGTCGTCGACGAACTGCAGCACGACTGGCAGGTCATTGCACCGGACTGGCGCGGTTGCGGGCTTTCCGGCTGGGCAAGCGGTGGATACTGGTTCCCCGACTATTACGCCGACCTCGAGGCGCTGCTCGAGATCTACTCGCCGGACGCACCTGCGCGCCTGGTCGGCCACAGCATGGGCGGCGTGATTGCCTGCACCTATGCCGGAATCCGGCCGGCGCGGGTCGCACAAGTGCTGTCATTCGAAGGTTTCGGCCTGAAGCGAACCACGCCTGCCGAGGCGCCTGAGCGTTACCGCCGCTGGCTGGACGAACTGGCGGCCGAACCCCGCTTCCGCGTCTATGCCTCGTTCGACGCGTTTGCCAAACGCCTGCAGAGCGAAAACCCGCGGCTGACAGCGGAAAAAGCGCAGTTCATCGCGCGTGCCTGGGCCCACGAAACCGCGACGGACAAAATTGAACTGGTACATGACCCGCGCCACAAACGCGCCAACCCGGTGCTGTTCCGCATCGAGGAACTGATCGCCTGCTGGCGCGAGTGCACTGCGCCCGTGATGTGGGCGTTCGCGCGCGATTCCAAAGGCACTGGTTACCTCAGCGACACACCGGAAGAACTCGCTGAGCGCAGGGGCGCATTCCGGAACTATCGGGAAGCCTGGATCGACGAAGCGGGGCACATGATGCATCACGACCAGCCGGCGGCGGTCGCGAGATTAATCGAGGATTTTTTGGACTAGTGCTGTCGAATGTATCAACAGAACCGGCGCGCGGGCGCGCGCCGGGGCATACCGGTCAGTCCGCCAGAATGTTGGGGTAGGCGAATCCGAGCGTGAGGAAAAAAATGCAGGTCTTGCCAATAAAAGCCAGCTTCTGCAGCGGGCTCATGTTGACGAATTTTTTAGCCTGTGCCGCACTCCCCTGCGCAGCCTTGGTTTTACCGGACATTTGATAGGACTCCTGGTTAGGTTGATGTATCGTCCTTTGCAAGGCGCCAGCCCCGGCATTGCCGGGACCGCGGGAGTAAGCCGCCCGCGCAAGAACGATTGCCAACCACTATGCAGACCCGGAAGTGAAGCTTTTGTGAAGCTTGCTTCACATTCTCTGGCCTGCAACACTGATACTCACATTACAGCCCCTCAAACCATCCCAAGTATGCCGACTCCTCCCCCCTCCCCGCTGCTGGGCGTTCTCGGCGGCATGGGCCCGCTTGCCGCGGCGGACTTTCTGGCCAAACTGGTTGCCGAAACGCCCGCCAGCCGCGATCAGGATCACATCCCCTATATCGCCTATGGCGTGCCGCAGATCCCGGACCGTCCGCCGGCGATCATCGGCAACGGCGAATCACCTCTGCCGCACATGCTGCGCGGCATCGCCACGCTGAAACAGGCCGGCGCCCAGGCAGTGGCCATCGCCTGCAACACCGCGCATTACTGGCACGACGATCTCGTTCGGGAGGGCGGATTACCCATACTGCATATTGCCGATGCAGTCTGCGACCTTCTGGCCGAACGCGGCATCAGCAACGGAACAATCGGTTTGATCGGCACGGAAGGCACCATCAAGGCCGGCTTTTTCCAGAAGCGCTTTGCGGCGCGCGGGCTGGACTATCTGATCAGCAGCCGCACCGATCAGCATGAGCTGGTGCTGCCGGCCATCGCCTGCGTCAAAGCCAACGATCTGCAACGTGCGCATCGTCTGGCCATTCAGGCGGTTGAAAATCTGCTTGATGCCGGCGCCTGCGCCGTCGTGCTGGCCTGCACCGAAACACCGGTGGCGGTCGAATTTGCAGCACATCCGGCGGCCACGCACTGTATTGATGCAACACGTGCACTGGCACGGGCCTGCGTGGCATGGCATCGCGCCACACAGACCCGCTAACCATTTGTAAATGATCAGTTTTTTTGCGGGCGCCGGTGCCGGACGGCTGGACAAAGCAAACTGCTTGCCTTAGATTGATCGTCGCAACCTTGCGACGCCGGACCGCCGAGGCGGAACGGACATTCACCGACCCCGCTACAGGAGAATTTTCCATGTTTCGTTTTACGCATCTGGTGGCTGCCATTGCCGCCGCGAGCCTGTTCACCGCCCCCGTGCAAGCCGCGGAACTGACTGGCACGCTGAAAAAAATCAAGGACACCGGCGTCATCAAGGTCGGCCATCGCGACGCCTCGGTACCGTTTTCCTACCTCGATGACAAACAGCAGCCGATTGGTTACGGCGTCGATATCTGCATGAAAATCGTCGACAAGGTCAAAGCCGAACTGAAAATGCCCAAGCTGAAAGTCGAGTTCGTGCCGGTCACCTCGCAGACGCGGATTCCGATCTTGATGGGCGGCAATATCGATCTCGAGTGCGGTTCGACCACGAACTCGGTCGAGCGCCAGAAGCAGGTGGACTTCGCTCCGACTTATTTCGTCACCGGCACCAAGATCATCGTCAAGAAGAGCTCCGGCATCAAGGGTTACGACGACCTCAAAGGCAAGACCGTGGTCTTCACCCAGGGCACCACCAACGAGCGCGCGATGAAGGCCTACAACGATGAGAAGAAACTCGGCATCAACTTCATCCCGTCCAAGGACCATGCTGAATCCTTCCTCGCCGTGCAGACTGACCGTGCTGCCGCTTTCCCGATGGACGACATTCTGCTCTACGGCCTGAAAGCGGGCGCCAAAAACCCGGATGATTTCGTCGTCATCGGCGAGTTCCTCTCCGACGACCCCTACGCGATCATGATGCGTCGCGATGACCCGGCATTCAAAAAACTGGTCGATGATGCCGTGACCGCGATCTACAAGAGCGGTGAAATCAACAAGATCTACACCAAGTGGTTCGAGTCGAAAATCCCGCCCAAGGGCATCAACCTGAATTTCCCGATGTCCGATGGACTCAAGGCTGCGATCAAGAGCCCGAACAACACCGGTGTCGGCGCCTGCGGCAAGATGAAGTGCTGATGGCGGAGAACTGCTGAACCCCACCGGAGAGCCCCGCTCTCCGGTTTTTTTTATCCTGCATTTACCGTTACACTGACTCCATGGATTTCGGCTTTCTCTCACAGCCGGCTTTTTCCGGCGGCGGCACCTATCTCGACTGGGTGATTACCGGCATCAAATGGACGATGCTGGTATCGCTGTGCGCATGGGTCATTGCCTTCACGGTGGGCTCGGTACTGGGCGTCATGCGCACGACCAAGCTGATCTGGCTCAGAGGCCCAGCCACCGTTTACGTCGAGCTGTTCCGCAACATTCCGTTGCTGGTGCACATGTTCATCTGGTACTTCGTCATGCCGGAGCTGGTGCCCAAGTCGCTGGGCCTCTGGATGAAACAGGGCATGCCGATGCCCGAGTTCTGGAGCGCTGTTTTTGCGCTGGGTTTCTACACCGCGTCACGCGTCGCAGAGCAGGTGCGTTCGGGGATAGAGTCCATCCCCCGCGGACAGACTCATGCCGCGCTGGCCACCGGCCTCACCATGCCGCAGGTGTACCGCTACCTGCTGCTGCCGATGGGCTACCGCATCGTGGTGCCGCCGCTGACCTCCGAATTCCTCACCATATTCAAGAACTCTTCAGTCGCGCTGACCATCGGCGTACTCGAACTGACCGCCCAGGCCCGGACCATCTCCGAATACACCTTCCGCACCTTCGAGATCTTTACGCTCGCCACTGTCGTCTACGTGGTGATCACACTGGCCGTGGTGGTCATCATGCAGTTTGTCGAAACAAAGATTCGTGTGCCGGGCTATATCGGCACGGGACGCTAAACCATGTTCAGCGATTTCGACTTCGACGTCATCCAGCGCGCACTGCCCTATATGGGCCAGGGCATGATGTTTTCGCTGGGCCTCACCGCGCTGGCAATGGTCGGTGGCATTGTCCTCGGAACCGTATTGGCGCTGATGCGCCTGTCCAGCATCAAGGCGATCAGCCTGCCCGCCAGCGGCTATGTCAACCTGCTGCGCTCGACGCCGCTGATCCTGGTGATCTTCTGGTTCTATTTTCTGGTGCCGATCGCCATCAAGCACATCTCCGGCGACAGCTACGCCCAGGGCATCGGCCCCTTCCATTCGGCGCTGATCGCCTTCACGCTGTTCGAGGCTGCGTACTATTGCGAAATCATCCGCGCCGGCATCCAGAGCGTGCCCGCCGGCCAGATCAACGCTGCCTATGCGCTGGGACTCAATTACTGGCAGGCCACGATCCAGGTCGTGTTGCCGCAGGCCTTTCGCAACATGGTGCCGATCCTGCTGACCCAGGGCATCATCCTGTTCCAGGACACTTCCCTGGTGTATGTGGTGGGTCTCACCGATTTCATGGGTGCGGCCAGCAAGGTCGCACAGCGTGACGGCCGGCTGGTGGAAATGTACCTGTTCGCCGCATTGGTTTATTTTGCCCTCTGTTTCGTCGCGTCCTTAATCGTCAAGCGGCTGCAAATGCGCATCACCCCGCCGCGTTAGGAAAGCAATTCCCCATGGCCATGATCGAATTCAAGAACATCAGCAAGTGGTACGGCAACTTCCAGGTGCTGAAAAACTGCACGACCCAGGTCGAAAAGGGTGAAGTCATTGTCGTCTGCGGGCCATCGGGTTCGGGAAAATCGACGCTGATCAAGTGCGTCAACGGCCTTGAGCCCTTCCAGCAGGGTGAAATGATCGTCAACGGCCAGTCCGTGGGCGACAAGTCGACCAACCTACCGCAACTGCGCGCCAAGATCGGCATGGTGTTCCAGAACTTCGAACTGTTTCCGCACATGAACGTCACCGCGAACCTGAACCTTGCCCAGGTCAAGGTCCTCGGCCGCAGCACCGAAGAAGCCACGGAAAAATCCCGCGCCCTGCTCAAGCGCGTCGGTCTGATCGATCATGCGCAAAAATTCCCGGGGCAGCTCTCCGGCGGCCAGCAGCAACGCGTGGCCATTGCCCGCGGTCTCGCGATGGATCCAATCGCCATGCTGTTCGACGAACCCACATCGGCACTGGACCCGGAAATGATCAACGAAGTGCTGGATGTGATGGTCGAACTGGCACAGGAGGGCATGACCATGATGTGCGTAACCCATGAAATGGGTTTCGCGCGCAAAGTTGCCCATCGCGTCATCTTCATGGACCGCGGCGAAATCGTTGAAGATGCACCCAAAGCCGAATTCTTCGGCACCCCGCGCTCGGAACGCGCCCAGCAGTTCCTGTCAAAAATTCTTCATCACTGAAATCCTCGCCAGCGCACTGCACACGCAGGTAGAATGCGCGCTTTTTCAAGGGAAACGCGCTGCAACGTCGGCGCGCATGAAACCATGGCCGCAAGCACCACGAAGAAAAAATCCGCCATTCAGTACGATTGCAGCAAATGCCCCGGCTATTGCTGCAGTTACCCGCTGATTGAAGTCGGCAAGCGCGACATCGCGCGGCTGGCAAAACATTTCGACATCACCTATGCCCAGGCCGAGTCGCGCTATACGCGTTTTGACCGGTCAGAAAAGGTACGCTCGCTGAAACAGCAGAAAGACAAACATTTTGGCAAGATCTGCAAAATGTTCGACACCAAAAAGCGCTGCTGCACGGTTTACGAAGCGCGTCCGAGCGTGTGCCACTCCTATCCTGACGGCAAACGCTGCGGCTATTACGAATTCCTGCAGTTCGAACGCGAACACCAGGATGACCCCAAGTTCGTCGCCACGACCGACAACTAAGAGCGGTGCGTTTTAGCGGTTCCCGGCCACCAGTCGGGAACCGAGCCGGCGCAGGAAATTTTCGCAAGCAGCAACCTGCGTCAGCGTGACGAATTCATCGGGCTTGTGGGCCTCGCGTATCGACCCCGGCCCGCACACCACCGTCGGCACCCCGGCCACCTGGAAATGTGCGGCCTCGGTGCCGAAAGACACCTTGGCAATATCACCGTTGCCGGAAAGTTCCTGCGCAAGCGCGGTGATCTCGCTTTCAGCACCGGTATTAAGTGCCGGCATTTCAGACAGTTTGTGGATGGCAAATCCGCTGCGTGGATCGACCGCGTGCATTTCCGGCTCGATCACCGTGCGCAGATGCTGCTCGAACTCGCGTAGCAGCGCCGCCGGATCATCACCCGGCAGGTTGCGGAATTCGAAATCAAAAAGACACTCGTGCGGCACGATGTTCAAGGCAGTGCCGCCGTGGATCACGCCGGTATGCACCGTCGTGTAAGCCACATCGAAACCGCGGTCGTAAGGACCGCGGTCGCGATGCCGCCGCGCCATCTGCTTCAGAAACGCCACAGCTTCGGCAGCCGCCTCAACGGCATTGACGCCAAACGGCGCATAAGCCGAATGTGAAGCCAGGCCGCGCACCGTGCAGCGAAAACTCTGCTTGCCCTTGTGCGCGATCACCGGCCGCATTTCGGTGGGTTCACCAACGATGCAGGAACTCGGCCGGATGCCGGCCTGCTGCAGATCGCTCAGCAAACCGCGCACCCCCAGACAGCCGACTTCCTCGTCATAACTGAAGGCCAGGTGCACCGGTGTGCGCAGGCCCTGCTTCGCCACATCGGGAATCAACGCGAGTACGCAAGCGATGAAACCTTTCATGTCGGACGTACCGCGGCCATACAGGCGACCATCGCGTTCGGTCAACACAAAAGGGTCGGTGGCCCAGTCCTGCCCGTCCACAGGCACCACATCGGTGTGGCCCGACAGCACGATGCCGGGTTGGTCGCGCGGACCCAGCGTGGCAAACAGATTGGCCTTGCGTTTGTCGCGGTCATAGGTCAGCCGGCAATCGGCATCCAAAGGACGCAGATATTCCCGTACATAGTCGATCAGTTCGAGGTTGGAGTCCCGGCTGACAGTTGGAAACGCAATCAGCGTTTTGAGCAAGGCCAGCGTTTCTGCGGAGACTGCAGCTTGCGGCTTCATCGGAAACATCCGTTATTAAAGGGCCAGCATAGGCAGACCTCCATACCCTGTCAACGCGGCGAACCGGCTGCACAGCATGCGGTATGCTTGCACCATGACAAACAACATTCCGTTTCTGTCCGGCCTGCGCCTGCTGTGCACCGTGCTGGGCTTTGCAGCCGTCAGCGCCAACGCCGCCGAACTGCGCATCGGTCTCTCCGGCGAAGTGACTTCGCTCGATCCGCAATACCTTGCCGCACAACCGAACCTTACTGTCGCGCGACATGTATTTGAATCACTGACCGATGTGGATCCGCAAACCCGGCTGATCCCGGGACTGGCGGAACGCTGGCGCGCCATTGATGCCACCACCTGGGAGTTCAACCTGCGCCGTGGCGTGAAGTTCCACGATGGCTCGCCGCTAACCGCGGACGATGTCGCGTTTTCACTGGCGCGGCCGCTGTCGATCAAGGGCAGTCCCGGGGGATTTGCCTCTTACGTACGCGCCATTGCATCGACCACGGTCGTCGATGCACACACCTTGCGCATCAAAACCAGATATCCCTACGGCGCGCTACCTGAAGATCTGAATTCGATCCTGATCGTGTCAAAAAAACACGCGCAGAACGCAGGCCCTGAAGACTTTGATTCCGGCCGCGCGCTGGTCGGCACCGGCCCTTATCGTTATCTGCGCTACCAGCGTGGCGATCGACTGGAACTGACGCGTAACGAACACTGGTGGGGCAAAACACCGGCCTGGGACAAAGTCACGCTGCGCATCGTACCGGCCGACCCATCACGCACTGCTGCACTGCTCTCCGGCGAACTCGACGTGATCGAACACGTACCGTCAGCTGACATAAAAAATATCAATAAAAACAAAAAATTACACGTTACCCAGACGACATCCTGGCGGACCATCGTATTGCATCTTGATCAATATCGCACGCAACCGCCCGGCGTCAGCGATAACAATGGCAAAGCGCTCACAGCCAATCCGTTCATGGACCTGCGCGTGCGGCGTGCATTGTCCAAAGCCATCAATCGCAGCGCCATCGCCGAGCGCGTGATGGAAGGCCTTGCCGTACCCGCAGCCAATATTGTTTCGCCAGGCGTATTCGGCCATAACACGGCATTGAAAGCAGAACCCTATGATCCCGAGGGCGCCAAACGCCTGCTGGCCGAGGCGGGTTACCCCAATGGCTTTCGCGTGACACTCGCCGGCCCGAACAACCGCTACATCAATGACGAACAAGTGCTGCAGACCGTTGCACAACTGCTGACGCGGGTCGGCATCCAGACCCGCGTTGAAGCGGCGCCGATGTCGGCTTTCCTTGGCCGTGTGCGCAAGGAAGAAACCAGCTTTTCGCTGCTGGGTTGGGGTTCCTTCGCCGCTGATCTTTCTTTGCGTTCACTCATCGCAGCGCCAAATCCCGACAAGGGTTACGGCGCCTGGAACTGGGGCCGCTACACGAATCCAAAAGTGGATACGTTGATGGAACAGGCGCTGGGCAGCGTCGATCGCAGCAAACGCGAAGCACTGGCTCGCGAAGCCAACACGCTGGCGATGCAGGACCTCGCCCTGATCCCCCTGCATCATCAGGTGGTCAGTTGGGCAATGCGCGCGAATCTGGCCTATATGCCGCGCACCGATGAATTCACTTTTGCCCATCACTTCACGCCGCGCTGAGGTCCGACCGTGCTGAACTATGCGCTGCGCCGGCTGCTCTGGAGTGCCGCCACGCTGCTCGTGATGTCGCTGCTGGTCTTCGCCGGCGTCTATGCCATCGGCAATCCGGTGGATCTGCTGATCAACCCGCAGGCTGATCAGGCGGAAATCGCCCGCGCCACAGCCCTGCTCGGCCTTGATCAGCCGCTGTGGAGACAATACTGGATGTTTTTCCGCGGCGCGCTCGGCGGCGACCTCGGCATTTCCTTCGCCGCCAGCGTACCGGCCATCACCCTGATCCTCGAACGCATGCCCGCGACACTGGAACTGGCGCTGACGGCGATGCTGATCGCGGTCATGCTCGGCATTCCACTCGGCTTGCTCGCAGGATTACGCCCCAAGTCCTGGCTTGCACGTTTGATCATGACGCTGTCGACATTCGGATTAGCGCTGCCGACCTTCTGGGTCGGGCTGATGCTGATCATGGTGTTTTCAGTGCAGCTGGGCTGGCTGCCGACCACCGGACGCGGCGCAACCATAGATGTCTTCGGAATACCGTTGAGCATTTTTACCATCGACGGCCTGCGCCACCTGCTGTTGCCGGCGACGACGCTGGCGCTGTTCAAACTCGCATTGCTGATCCGGCTGACGCGTGCCGGCACGCAGGACGCCATGCTGCAGGACTATGTGCGTTTCGCCCGCGCCAAGGGACTCAGTGAAAGTGCGGTCCTGCGTTCGCATGTGCTGCCCAACATCCTGATCCCCATCGTCACCGTGGCCGGATTGGAGCTGGGTTCGCTGATCGCCTTCGCCATCGTCACCGAAACGGTGTTTGCCTGGCCCGGCATGGGCAAATTGTTGATTGACTCCATTAACGTGCTCGACCGGCCGGTGATCGTCGCCTATCTGCTGGCGACGGTGTGCCTGTTCATCCTGATCAATCTGCTTGTCGATCTGCTCTACGCGCTGCTGGATCCGCGGGTGCAGGCAGGAGACGCGCGATGACGACAGCGGTCGCGCCGGTCAACGTGCTCGCGACTCAATACGGCCGCGACCGCATTGCCCTGATCGCGTTCTGGTTTCTCGCCATGCTGTTGTTTGCCGCCGCGGCCGCACCATGGATTGCGCCGCAAAACCCTTACGACCTGGCGCAACTCGACATCCTCGATGCAAAACTCGCGCCCGGTGCACAAAGCAGCACCGGCCTGAACTACTGGCTGGGCACAGACGATCAGGGCCGCGACATGCTATCCGCCATCCTCTATGGCCTGCGCATCAGCCTCGGCGTCGGCATCGCCTCCACCGCACTCGCACTGGGACTGGGATTGATCGCCGGACTGGTCGCCGCACGCGCCGGCGGCTGGGTTGACGGGCTGATCATGCGCATCGTTGATCTGCAGCTGTCCTTCCCCGCCATCCTCGTTGCGCTGATCCTGCTCGCGCTGACGGGTCAGGGCATTGACCGCATAATCCTCGCGCTGGTGGTCGTGCAATGGGCCTATTACGCGCGCACCGTGCGCGCTGCGGCGCTGGTGGAATTCAGGAAAGAGTACATCGAGGCCGCCGTGTGCATGGGGGTCGCGGAGCTGCGCATCCTGCTGCGCCACGTGCTGCCCAATGTACTGCCACCGGTGATGGTGGTGGCCACCGTTCAGATCGCGCAGGCCATCGCACTGGAAGCCACGCTGTCCTTCCTCGGACTCGGCCTGCCGATCACCGAACCCTCGCTGGGCCTGCTGATCGCCAACGGTTATGCCCACCTGCTGTCGGGCAAATACTGGATCAGCTTTTTCCCCGGGATCGCGCTGCTGGTTACCATTGTCGCGATCAATCTGGTCGGCGACCGGCTGCGCGACCTGCTGAATCCGCGTCTGCAATAAAAAGGCCGGGAATCACCCGGCCTTGCACAGCAAAAATCCATCAGCGTTATTGCTGCTGGATCCCCACCTGCGCCGCCACCTTGCGGTATCGCTCGAGTTCGCTGCTGATGCGCTTGTTGAACGGATCGGTACCCATGGTTGTGGTTTCCGCGCCGCCGACGCTGGCGTAACGCTGCTTGACGTCGGGCATGCTCAGCACTTCGGCGGATGCCTTGTAGAGTTTGGCTACGATGTCCTTGGGCGTGCCCTTGGGTGCAAACAGGCCAACCCAGATCGAAGCGTCAACGCCGGGGATGCCGGCTTCCTGCGCCGACATGTAATCCGGCACCTGCGGCGAACGCTTCGCCGTGGTCACGCCCAGCACCTTGACGCGTTTCGCCTGCAGATGCGGCAGCACGCCGGGCAGGCCGGCCACGGTGAACACCACTTCGTTGCCTGCAACCGCAGACACTGCCGGCGCACCGCCCTTGTAAGGCACATGCAATGCCTTGGCGCCGGCCGCAGCCACCAGCCACTCGGTGGCCATGTGATTCACCGAACCGGTACCCGGTGAACCAAAGGTCAGCTGACCCGGCTTGGCCTTCATGCCGGCGACCAGATCTTTCAGGTTGTTGAACGGCGAAGTGGAATTCACCACCACCAGCATCGGTGCGTCACTGACCATGACGATCGAGGTGAAATCGCGATCGAAGTCATAGGGCACGTTCTTGAACAGCATCGGGTTTACCGAAAACTCGCCGGTATGGGCAGCCAGCAGCGTGTAACCGTCGGCGGTTGCCCGCGCAGTAGTGCCGACGGCAATAAAGCCGTTGGCGCCCGGGCGGTTGTCGACAACGAACTGCCAGCCCTTGGTCTCGGCAATCTTGTTGGTGAGGATGCGCGCCGAAGTATCGACAACACCACCGGGCGCAAACGGCACCAGCACGCGGATGGGTTTGTTCGGATAGCTGTCGGCGGCTTGCGCCGTCATTGCAAACAATGCGGCAAGCATCAGGGGGAGGAATGCGCGTTTCATAAAATATCCTTTATAATCAATAACTTATATTTGTCATGCTTATTTGGCTTATTTGAATAAATCCTGCCATTTGGCACGAACCTTCTCCTGCAATTCCTTGCTCGCTTCGGCCACCGCCGGAAATTCATGCAAATGGTCATACGGCCGGCAGGCATCGATGATCGCCTTGGAATTGAACGGCGCATCATAACGATAAGCGACAAACATCGGATCGTTCTTCGACCCCATGCCGCGCTTGATGATGTCGATATCCACTTCCGGATCAGTACGCGTCGCCACCGCCCACATCACTTCCTGCAGATTCGATGGATCAATGTCTTCATCCACCACCACGGTGTAACGCGACATGTAAGCGCCGACGCCACACTGGTTGAGGATATGCCCCGCCTGCCGTGCATGACCGGCGTAACGCTGACGGATCGCTACCACGTTGAACATGCGCGCGCCGCCGATTTCATGCGCCCACACGCTATGCACATCAGGCACGCCCGCCGCCAGCAATGCATCGAACAGCAGCGCCGAACGCATCACCGCCTTGGAATAGGAATAATCGTTGGGCGGCTTCGCCGGCGGGCTGCCGACAATGATCGGATCATTGCGGTAATACACGCGATCGATGGTCACCACCGGCGCCTTGCCTTCCTTGCCGGGGTAATAACCGTGGAATTCACCGAAGGGCCCTTCGGTTTTCATATCACCCGGGTGGCAATAACCTTCAAGCACGATTTCTGCAGCGGCAGGGATCGGCAGGCCGGTCAGTTCGCCCTGCACAACCTGCACCGGTTCACCGAGGATGGCGCCGATGTAGTTGTATTCGCACATGCCGAAAGGCACTTCGATGCCGGAGATCAGGTAACCGAGCGGATCGCAGCCGATGACAATCGCCACCGGGAATGGCTTGCCCGCTTTCATGTGCTTGTCGTACTGGATGGCGCCGTGTTTGCCCGGGATCATGTCGAGGCCGACATGATTTTTGTCAAAAGCCTGAACTCGGTAGGTGCCGACGTTGACCCAGTCGGAATCAAAGTCTTTGGTCACCACACAGCAGCCGGTACCGATGTAAGGCCCGCCGTCCTTCTCGTGCCAAAGCGGCGACGGGAAAATATTGATGTCGATATCCTTGCCGGACTGGATGTTCTCGAACACCGGTCCGGTTTCCGCCGGCAGCGGATCGTATTTCGGCGCTTCCGCCTGCCAGCCCTTGGGCCGGCCGCGCAGTTTCTGCACCAGTTCGTTATGTTTGCGCTCCACCGGCAACCGCAGGATCGACGACAACCGCGCCGGGCTCGCCGTGCTGCAGGTCAGGATGCGAAAGCCTTTTGGATAACCCTTGATCTCGTCGAACAGCAGCGCCGGCGCGCCGTCGATTTTGACGTTGAGCTCACTGATCGCACCGAGCTCCAGTTTCGCATCAGCGCCCTTGACGTCCTTCAGCTCGCCCAGCGAACGCGCCGTGTCCAGCCAGGCGCGCAGATCCAGCGGGTTACCGGCAGGACGCGTCATGTTCAGCCTTTGCGTTTGGCCGCGGCAAGCCGCACAGCCTTGATGATTTCGGGATAGGCCGCGCAGCGGCACAGATTGCCCGCCAGATAATGACGGATTTCATCGTCGGTCGGTTGCGGATGCGCATCCAGCAATTGCCGCGTCATCAGCACAAAACCCGGCGTGCAAAATCCGCATTGGAAAGCGCCGGTCTCAACAAAAGCTTGCTGCACCGGATCCAGTTGTCCGTCGGGCTGTGATTCCTCGATCGTGCGCACATCGGCGCCGTCGATCAGCGGCGCCAGCGTCAGACATCCCGACACGGCAGCACCGTTGACAACCACCGTGCAGCAACCGCAAAGCCCCTGCGCGCAGCTTTCGCGCGCACCAAACAGGCCCTGTGCCTGCAGCACCTCCACCAAGTTCTGGTGATTGCCGACCTGCGCCGTCACCGGGCGGCCGTTCAGCGTGAATTCAATCGTGCGTTGTGTTTGCATAGTCAAAAGTCAAAACCTTTTTTAGCCACAGAGTTCACAGAGAGCACAGAGAACTGCAAAATCCCGTAATGTCCCCGATGATGTTTTCGCTTTTCCTCTGTGCTCTCTGTGACCTCTGTGGCTTGTTCCTGATTTTTCGAAGTTAATCGTCCAAAGGCTTGCCCGCTTGCGCGCGCAGGCCGCGATAAACCGCTTCCGCCGTCAGCGGCAGGCTGGTCAGCCGCACGCCGACCGCATCATCAATCGCACTGGCAATCGCCGGCGACACGCCGAAGGTGCCGCTCTCGCCCACGCCCTTGGCGCCGAAGGGTCCGGACTGCTGCACCATGTCGACCGCTTCATTCTCCATCACCGGCACATCGCGGATGCCCGGAATCTTGTAATCGGCGAGGGAGGCGTTGGTGCACTGTCCGGCATCGAAATCCATGCGCTCGAACAGCGTGAACCCGAGCTGCATCATCGTCGCGCCGGAGATCTGCGTTTCGACAATCGCCGGATTCACCGGCCGGCCGACATCGACGAGGTTCACCAGACGCGTGATCCTGAACTCACCGGTCTCGGTATCGACTTCGACTTCTGCACCCGTCGCGCCAATCATCCAGAACGGCGTTGCGTTATCAGTCTGACCTTGAGCATCCGGCGAGGTGTAGGTCGGGATATAGCTGCCGACGCCGACGATATTACCCGCCTGCATGCCGTATTTTTTGCGGAAGATGTCGGGTATCGGGGTGGTTTCCGCCGACAGGCCGACATCCTTCGCCAGTTGCATCAGCTTGTCGCGCGCGTCTTCGGCGGCGAGTCTCACCGCATGGCCCATGTGATAGGTCGAACGCGAACCCAGCGTCGCCATGTCGTAGGGCGTGACGTCGGTGTCGGGATGCACCACAGTGACGGATTCGACCGGAATGCCCAGCGCCTCGGCGGCGAACTGCGCCATCGCGGTATCGGAGCCCTGCCCCATGTCCACGGTACTGCAATAGACCATGCAGCTGCCGTCGGCACTGACATTGACGATGGCCACCGAAGTCGTCGGCGAAATGCTCGCCTTGAAACCGATGGCAATGCCGCGGCCGCGGCGCAAAGTGCCCTTGCCGTTATCAACAACCGCGCGATCAAAGGATTTTTCCCAATCCATGCGTTCGGCCAGACGCTCCAGCACCTTTTCGATGCCCGCATCGCGCATCAGCGTACCGGTGGCCTGCGGCCGGCCTTCGCGCAGGATGTTCTTGCGGCGAATCGCCAACGGATCCATCTTCAGCGCCTTGGCGATCATGTCGGTGTGGCTCTCATAAGCCCATACCAGCTGCGGAATGCCGAATCCGCGCAGCGCACCGGCGGCCGGCAGATTGGTATACAGCGCATAGGAATCAATGCTGACGTGATCGATGTCATACGGTCCCGGCGCGGTGAAGCCCGACTTCTGCGTCACCCGCGGACCGATGTCGGCATAGGCGCCGCCGTTCCACCACACCTCGCACTCGCGCGCGAGGATTTTGCCGTCCTTGCTGACGCCGCTTTTGATGCGCAGCGTGGCTGCGTGTTTGGTGATCTGGTAGAACTGCTCTTCCATCGTCAGCGAAATCTTCACCGGACGTCCCGCCAGCAAGGCCGCCGCCGCCGTCAGCGCCTCGGTCTTGATGTAGAGCTTGGCGCCGAAGCCGCCGCCTAGGTAGGGCACTTTCACCCGCACCTTGTTTTCAGCCCAGCCGAGCAGGCGCGCGATTTCGATACGCACGAAGGACGGGCTTTGCGACGCAGTGTGAATCACCAGCTGGTTCGGTGCCGGATCAGCGACGGTGACAAACGGCTCCAGCGGCACATGCAGCACCTGCTGGGTGCGGAAGGTGTGCTCGAACACATGATCCGCTTCGGCAAACGCCTTCTGTGCATCGCCGCGGCGCAGATGGAAATCCAGAGCGATATTGGTGTCGCGTTTGCCCTTGAGATGTTTCAGGTCGGGAAAGGTGCCGGCCGGCTTTAGCACTTCATGCACAACCGCCTTCGAGGTCATCGCCTCGACTTCATCGAATACGGCCGGCAGTTCTTCATAATCCACAGCAATCAGCTGGGCCGCCGCTTCGGCCACATGCGGGTCGGCCGCCAGCACCAGCGCCACCGGCTCACCGACATGATGCACTTTATCAACCGCGAGAATCGGCTGATCATGGAAAGCCGGACCGTAATAAGGCTCCGGAATCAGCTTGATGATGTCGGCTGCGGTATAAACCGCAAACACGCCGGACATAGCTTTCGCCGCTGAAACATCAATGCCGCGAATGCGCCCATGCGCCACCGTGCTGCGGTGAACCTTGCCGTAGAGCATGCCGGGCAGTCGCAGGTTGTGCACATACTCGGCCTTGCCGGTGACTTTGGCACGCGCCTCAACGCGCGGAATCGAACGACCCACCGACTCAAATGAGGCCGCGCCGGAATTGGTTTTACCCAGAGTTATTGCCATGACGGGTTCCTGAATCGGGTTAGGCGGCCAGCGCCTGTTTGACAGCGCGTGCGGCATACACCCGCAACATTTCGCGTTTGTAAGACGCCGAGCCGCGTGCGTCACCGACCATTTCGGCCTCGGCCGCCGCGGCCTCACCGGCACGCGCCAGCACGGCGTCACTGATCGTCGCGCCGTTGAGCACGGCTTCGGCATCACGCAACCGAACCGCCTTTTCCGTCGCGGCACTGACCACCACACGCGCATCCTGAATCACCTGGCCGTCGGTTGCGAATGAGACTGCGACGCCCAGCGCCGGCCAGTCATCGGCGGTGCGGGTGGTGCATTTGATGTATGCGGAACGACGACCGGCCTGCGCCGGAATCCTCACCTCGCTGATCAGCTCATTTTTCGCCAACGCGGTTTCGTAATATCCGGTAAACAGGTCTGCTACCGCCAGCGTGCGTTCGCCGTTTACGGACATCGCAGTCAGCTCGGCATCCAGTGCGATCATCACCGGCGGCAGGTCCATATGCGGATCGCCATGCGCCAGATGGCCACCCAGCGTGGCGACGTTGCGCACACGCACATTCGAAAGTGTGCGCAACGTGGAGATCATCACCGGCGCCGCCCTGCGCACAGCCGCTGACTGCTCCAGAGACGACAGCGTAGCCAGTGCCCCGATGCGCAAGCCGCCCTCGTCGCGCGCAACTCTGGCATGCTTTTTCTCGACCTTGCGCAGGCTGACCAGGCAGCTTGGCTGGAACACGCCCGTTTTCATCATCAACATCAGCGCGGTGCAACCGCCAAAGGCGCGAACCGCGGGATCCTCGGTATCAAGCAGTTTCAGCGCCGATTTCAGCGAGCGGGGTTCAGCCAGTTCAAAAGGCGTCATGCCGCCCCCTGCGTCGCGGCAGCAAAAGCCGCACCGAGATTTTTCGCGAACTGTTTTTCCATTTCCTTGGCTTTGGCTTTAAGAACAGGTTGACCGATGCTGCCCAGCTTGCCGGTCAGCGCGGTATCGATTTCATACTGGATTCGGGTGCTACCGTCGCCGGCATCCACAAGTCGCGTAGCCGAGGTGGCGGTAAGGCGGCCGACCAATCCCATGGGCGCCCCCTCAATCTTCGCGGCAATGACTTCGGGCGATATGACTTCGGTCAACTCGACAGCCACCTTGAACTTGAAGGTCATGTACGCCACCTTGGTTTCAAGCACCGCATCGAAGTATTTGTCATCACGCGGCGTCAGATCGCGCACACCCTCGATGCAGGATGCGAAAAAATGGATATCCTGCAGTTTCGCGAACACGGCATCGCGCGTTGCGCCAACAACGATCTCCCCGGTGAATTTCATTATTTTTTCTGTCGCAGTAAAAGCCGGCTACTCTACTGTCAGCACCCGCGAAAATCAATGCGAAAACCCGGGATGCCGGATCTGCAGACATTGCCGACAATCACGATATATGGCTTCAATAGCCTTAAAAGACCTTAAAAAAACCTCAAAAAAAACCGCCGCGGTTTCCCGCGGCGGCGTTCAATCACAACAACATCTGACCAGTTGATCAGCGCGGGTTGGCATTTCCGCGTTTGGCGTTGCCGCCACGGTAAGCCGGACGGCCGTTGCCATTACCACGTGCGGGCGGCGCGCCGCGCCGTCCAGCGGGTGCAGGGCGACCATTGCCGCGGCGCGGCGCTTCGCTGCGCATCGGATTTTTCGCTTCAAATCCCGGCACCGACCAGCGTTCGATGGTCTGCCCGATGTAACGCTCGATCAGCTTCAACTGACGGATATCGTCCGATGATGCAAACGAAATCGCCGTCCCCGTCGCACCCGCGCGGCCGGTGCGACCGATGCGGTGCACGTAGTCTTCCGCCACTTTCGGCAGATCGTAATTGATGACATGGCTGATGCTGGCGACGTCGATGCCGCGTGCCGCAACATCGGTCGCGACGAGGATGCGAACCGCACCGCTACGCAGTTTGGCCAGAGTCCGATTGCGTTGCGACTGGTTCATGTTGCCGTGAAGCGCTGCCGCCTCGTGGCCGCCGTGGAACAGCTTGTCGGCCAGGCGGTCCGCACCGTGTTTGGTCGCGGTAAACACGATGGCCTGTGCCTGGCATTCTTCGCGCAGCACATGCTCCAGCAGACGATGCTTGTGGCTGCCGTCATCGACGTAGTGCAGGCGCTGCTCGATATTTTCGTGCTTGGTCTGTGCACCGGCAACTTCGATCAGTTTCGGTTCGCGCAGCAGTTCACGGGCCAGCTTTTCGATTTTGCCGTCGAGCGTTGCCGAGAACAGCATGGTCTGGCGTGTCGTCGGGGTTTTCGCGGCAATACGCCGCACCGGCTCGATGAAGCCCATGTCGAGCATGCGATCGGCTTCATCCAGTACGAGCAGTTCGAGGCGCGAAAAATCAACCTTGCCCTGGTCGATGAAATCGATCAGCCGGCCCGGGGTCGCCACCAGTACATCCAGCGATTGCTCAAGCAGACGGCGTTGCTTCGGATAAGGCATGCCGCCGAGTACTGTGCCAGTGCGCATGTGGCGGCTGAACTTGCAGTATTTGTCGACCGCTTCGGTCACCTGCATGGCGAGTTCGCGGGTCGGCGTCAGCACCAGCACGCGCGGACCGCGACCATGACGCGCGGGCGCCAGGCTCAGGCGCTGCAGCGCCGGCAGCACAAAGGCTGCGGTCTTGCCGGTCCCGGTCGGGGCAGAAACCATCAGGTCGAAGCCGGTCAGCGCGACCGGAATGGCCTGCGCCTGCACGGGCGTCGGTTCGGTATAACCCGCGGCGGCCAGGGCCTGCACGAGGGCGGGATTCAGATTCAGTGATGCAAAAGACATATTGGTACTTTCAAAAAGCAAAACGACTGCGGATGAACCGCTGCCACAGGGTTGCAAGCGCTTGAACAGTCCGTGAAGGCGCAACAAACAGTGTCCCGCGCAGATGCGCAGGCTCGTCGTTCGTTATGCCTCGGCGAACCTTGCGGCCTCTGCAGGCAACAACAGCTCATCAGCAATAAACGCGCAGGAAATGCCACTACTGCAGGGCAGGCCGCGACAAAGTCGCGGTGGCGGCCACCGGCGCACGGGTATCGTCGCTAACCGTGGCGGAAGCAGCTTTTCAGGGAAGGGAGCTGAAATCGAAGGGGTCAGGGACAGATGCATCCTGCAGTGCACAAAAGGTGCTGTGCCCCTGCAAGGTGCGCGCACTATACCTGCAAGTATCGGAAATAGCGAGGTTTTTTCGGTCCGGCCAGAGGAAATGCACCTTTTTTGAGCCCCGAAATCGCAGGGAAAACCTAAAATATTCAAGGTAATAGCGTATCGCGCGTGCTACAATCCGCCCCTTTTTTCCAAGGCCCCTCCCGTGTCCGCCATCGAACAACGCCCGCTACGCAACATAGCCATCATCGCCCACGTTGATCATGGCAAAACCACGCTCGTCGACAAACTGCTGCGCCAGTCCGGCACCTTCGCCGCCCACGAGCAGGTCGCCGAACGGGTGATGGACTCGAATGACATCGAACGCGAGCGCGGCATCACCATTCTCGCCAAGAACTGTGCGGTCACCTGGAAAAATACCCTGATCAACATCGTCGACACCCCTGGCCACGCCGACTTCGGCGGTGAAGTCGAACGCGTTTTGTCGATGGTGGACGGCGTGCTGCTGCTGGTCGATGCGGTCGAAGGTCCGATGCCGCAGACCCGCTTCGTCACGCGCAAGGCGCTGGCGCTGGGCCTGAAACCGATTGTCGTGGTCAACAAGATCGACCGTCCCGGTGCACGGCCGGACTGGGTGGTCAACCAGACCTTCGACCTGTTCGACAAACTCGGCGCCACCGAAGAACAGCTCGACTTCCCGGTGGTCTACGCCTCCGCACTGAACGGCTTCGCCGGCACCGAACCCGATGTCCGCGAAGGGACACTGGAGCCGCTGTTTGAAGCCGTGGTCGCCCACGTGCCGATGCGCGCCGATGATCCCAACGGCCCGCTGCAACTGCAGATCTGCTCACTCGATTACTCCAGCTATGTCGGCAAGATCGGCATCGGCCGCGTCAACCGCGGCCGCATCCGACCCGGCCAGCAGGTCGTGGTGATGAAGGGGCCGGATTCGACTCCGACAACTGCCAAAATCAACCAGGTGCTGGGTTTCCGCGGTCTTGAGCGCGTGCAGATTACCGAAGCACAGGCCGGCGACATCGTGCTGATCAACGGCATCGAGGAAGTCGGCATCGGCGTGACCATCGCCGACCCGCTGCAACCCGAAGCGCTGCCGATGCTGAAAGTGGACGAGCCGACGCTGACCATGAACTTCCAGGTCAACACCTCGCCCCTGGCCGGCCGCGAAGGCAAATTCGTCACCAGCCGCCAGCTGCGCGAACGCCTGAACCGCGAAATCATGAGCAATGTGGCGCTCAAGGTGAACGAAACCGACGACGCCGACGTGTTCGAAGTGTCGGGGCGCGGCGAACTGCACTTGACCATCCTGCTCGAAAACATGCGTCGCGAAGGTTATGAACTCGCCGTGTCGCGCCCCCGCGTGGTGATCCGCGAGGTCAACGGCGAAAAACAGGAACCGTACGAAATGCTGACGGTTGATGTCGACGAAACCAACCAGGGCGCCGTGATGGAAGCCCTCGGCGCGCGACGCGGCGACCTGCAGGACATGCAACCCGACGGCAAGGGCCGTGTCCGTCTGGATTACCGCATTCCGGCGCGCGGCATGATCGGCTTCCAGTCCGACTTCATGACCATGACGCGCGGCACCGGCGTGATGAGCCATGTGTTCGACGACTATGGTCCGATGAAACCCGACATGGAAGAGCGCCGCAACGGCGTACTGATTTCGGCGGAAGACGGCACTGCTGTCGCCTACGCGCTGTGGAAGCTGCAGGAACGCGGCCGCATGTTCGTCAGCCCGGGCGACCCGCTGTATGAAGGCATCATCATCGGCATACACAGCCGCGACAACGACCTCGTCGTCAACCCGATCAAGGGCAAGCAACTCACCAACGTGCGCGCCTCCGGCACCGACGAAGCCGTGCGCCTGGTGCCGCCGATCCAGGTCACTCTGGAATCCGCGATCGAGTTCATCGCCGACGACGAACTGGTTGAAATCACGCCGAAGTCGATCCGTATTCGCAAGCGCCACCTGAAGGAGCACGAGCGCAAGAAGGCGGGTCGTGTCGACCAGGCCACCGCCGCCTGATCAGCTTCACGGCCTGACGCCGGCAGCCTTCACGGTGCCGGCGTTGTTCGTTGTGCTGTGGAGCACCGGTTTTATCGGTGCCCGGCTGGGTCTCCCCCATGCCGAACCGCTGACCTTCCTGACGCTGCGCTATATCGCCGTCATCACGCTGATGCTGCCCCTTGCAATTGCTGTGGGTGCACGCTGGCCGGAAACCGGTAGAGAATTCCGGCATATTGCAACCGCGGGCGTCCTGATGCAGGGCGGCTATCTCGGCGGCGTATTCTGCGCCGTCCATGCCGGCATGTCCGCGGGCGTGGTGGCCTTGATCGTCGGAATGCAGCCTTTGTTGACCGCAGCCGGCGCAGGGCCACTACTCGGAGAACGCGTTCTCCGGATTCAATGGCTGGGCCTCGCCATGGGGCTTGGCGGTGTTGCACTGGTGGTCTGGCAGAAAATGTCCTTGCAGGGCATGTCCGTCGGAAGCCTCGCCCTGGCATTGCTTGCGCTGCTGAGTATCACCCTGGGCACCCTCTATCAGAAACGCCACTGCCCATTCTTCGACTTGCGCACCGGGTCGGTCATACAATTTACCGCCGCACTGATCATCACTTTTCCCATCGCATTCCTGACTGAAAGCATGAAAGTGGATTGGTCAGTGGAGTTCGTGTTTGCACTGGGCTGGCTGGTGCTGGTACTGTCGGTTGGCGCCACAACAATGCTGTTTCGCCTGATTCAGCGCGGTGCGGCAACCCGGGTCACCAGTCTGTTCTATCTGACACCGGCAGTAACTGCAGTAATGGCCTGGCTGATGTTCGACGAAAAGCTGGGTGCAACGGCGATCAGCGGCATGTTCATTGCGGTTGCAGGCGTGGCATTGGTCAACCGTACGACAGGAACAAAATGAATTGGCAAAGGACTCTGCGATGAACGCAGCACAGGAAACCCCGGAACAAACCCCGTACCAGATGCTTGGCGGAGATGCCGGCGTCCGCAACCTGGTCGATCGCTTCTACGACTTGATGGATGAAGTACCGGAATATCACGGTATCCGCAAAATGCATCCGCAGGACATGTCGACCTCGAGGGATAAACTCTACACATTCCTTTCGGGCTGGCTTGGCGGACCGCCGCTCTACATGGAAAAGTACGGCCACCCGATGTTGCGCGCCAGGCATCTCCCCTTCCCCATCGGCATCCCGGAGCGCGACGCATGGCTCGCCTGCATGCTGCAGGCCATGGAGGACAACCATGTCGAAGAAACCCTGCGCATGGCTTTGTTGAAAGCCTTTTATGGCACGGCTGACTGGATGCGTAACAAACCCGAATAGATCACCAATCGTTTCCGATGACGCTCCACCGTGCATTGCGCCCGGGCAGTTTTTTCCTGATTCTGCTGCTCTGGGTATCTGCCGCGTTCGCACAGGACGGCGCAGTGACATGGCGCATCGAACTGGAAGCGCCGGACGAAGTCAGAAAACTTCTGGAGGATCACCTTGACGTCTACCGCTATCGCGGACGTCCCGGTGTAGATGCTGAAATGCTGCAGCGCCTTGTTGCTCGTACAGCACAGGAAGCAAATGAACTTCTGGCGACCGCAGGTTATTTTTCTCCGAGCATTGAAGCAATGCGATCCGCCTTGCCGGAAATCACGACTGTACGCATCAACGTCATCCCCGGCCCCATTGCAAGGGTCAGCAAGGCGAATATCAGCGTCACTGGAGCGATCACCGCCGATCCGGCGGAAACCGCACGCATTGCCCAGGTCACCCAGCGCTGGAGGCTGCAGCCGGGGACACCGTTCCGGCAAACGGATTGGGACAGCGCCAAAGAGGCATTGCTGCGGGAATTCGTATTTGACGGTTACCCGGCAGCACAAATCACCGCCAGCATCGCGGATGTGGATCCGAAGACAGCCTTGGTCGCCGTCAATATCGTGATCGACAGCGGCCCATTGTTCCGTTTTGGCAGCACCCGGATTGAGGGACTGCAGCGTTACCCTCGCCAGTTGGTCGAAAACCTGCAGACGTTCCGTACCGGAGAACGCTACAGCCACGAAGCGGTTGTTCGCTACCAGACCGAGCTTCAGGCCAGCGGTTTTTTTCGCAGTGCCTCAGTCGCAGTCGACACCGACCCGTCACGGGCGGCAGCGGCCACCGTTGAGGTGCGCGTGGTCGAACACCCCGAGAAAAAAGTTGACCTTGGCATTGGATACAGCACCGACACCGGGCCACGCGGGGAAGCGCTGTTCACCCACTACAACACCCTGCAGCCCGGCTGGCAGGGCACCGGCAAGCTGCGGGTCAACACAAAAGAACAGACCCTGAACGGTGAACTCGCCCTCACCCCGGAATCCAGCGGATGGCGCAACAGGCTGGGCGCAGAAGCCCTGCATAGCGACATTGAAAACCTGATCACCCGCAGCTTCGGCATTACCGCACAGCGCTCCTGGCGTTCGCCCGAAAAAGAACATGACTGGGCTCTGAAGTTTCAGGGCGAAGAACAATCATTGACCGGGGGCCCCGTTGATAACCTGAACGCGCTCACCCTCAACTATTCCTGGACATCGCGCAAAGTCGATGATCTGTTGCGACCGCGGCGCGGTCATATGCTCAACCTGCAACTGGGCGGGGCATCACAGACCCTGCTGTCGACACGCTCGTTCGTGCGCGCTTACGGACGCGGACTCAAGATTATTCCTTTCGGGCGGAATGATCGCATCCATCTGCGTGGTGAAATCGGTGCTGTCTGGGCTGATGCACGCGAAGGCATACCGTCCGAGTTCCTGTTTCGCGCCGGCGGCGACCAGTCAGTCCGGGGTTATGACTACCAGTCACTGGGGGTGGTCAAAGGTTCGTCCATCGTCGGAGGTCGTTTCCTCGGCGTGGCAACCATTGAATATCAGCACGACTTCACCCCGCAATGGGGCGGCGCACTGTTTGTCAACGGCGGCAACGCGGCAGACTCACCATCCGCATTGAAACCGGTGTATGGCTACGGCGCCGGCGTCCGCTGGATCACGCCGGCCGGCGCATTGAACCTCGACATCGCAAAGCCGCAGGAAGACGGCAAAATCCGGTTGCACTTTACACTGGGCGCCAGGTTCTGACATGGCAGGCAAATCCATTTTCGTCCGGATGAGCGTTGCGGCTGCAGCCGTTGCAGCCTGCATCCTGATCTCCGGCGTCGTCTGGTTGGGCAGCCGCTCCGGTCTTGATTGGGCCGCGCACAAAGTCATCGAGTTGGGAGAAGGCACAATCAGGGCTGAAGGCATCGAAGGCTCCTTGCTGAGCGAAGTCCGGATCAGACAACTGCAGATCCGCAACGACGATTTGATGCTTGAGGGTGAAACACTCGTATTGCGCTGGCAACCCCTGGCCCTGCTTCGCCGGGAACTGCACCTGAGCCGCGCGACGGCCTCGGTCCTGCGATATCAAAGCCTGTCGGCAACGCCGTCAAAACTGCCGGGATCACTGGCATTCCCCCTCGATGTCTCCATCGCAGCGCTTGAAATCGATCGCCTCGAAATCAGCAGTCTTCCTGCGATCGAAAATCTGAAACTCGCTTACTCGGGCGGCCGCACCCGCCATGACATCCGCCTGCTGCAGACACAGTCGGAAGGCTGGACCGTCGATGGCACACTGCAGGTCGGTGCGCAAAGTCCGTTCCGGATCGACGGACAGATTCAAGCCATGCGCGGGACAACAGCGCTTGCCATGCAGGCCAAAGCATCGGTTACAGGAATACTCCAGGCGTTACAGATCGAGCTGTCCGGTGGCGGACGCGGCGCATCCATCCAATCGTCCGCACTATTGCACCCCTATGCACCACAACCGGTGCAGCAACTGGATGCACGGGTGCGTGAACTGGACCTGTCTGCATGGCATGGCGGATGGCCGCGAACACGGCTCAATGTCGATGCGAATGCCAAATCCATCAATGAAATGCTCGACGGCACACTGCACGCGGACAATGCCGCCAGCGGAACACTGAACAGCGGACGAATCCCACTTTCAACAATGAACGCCCGATTCTCCGGAAACGGCAGCGACTGGAAACTGCCGATGCTTGATGTTCAGCTTACAGGCGGCGGACGTATAACGGGCAGTGCCGGCATACATGGAAATTCAGGCGACATGGACATCCAGCTTCGCGGCATTGATACCGCCCGTATCGACAGCCGGTTGCGCGCCATCAAGGTCTCGGGCAATGCGAAGATTTCAGGAAACCCGGAAGCGCAATCGGCCAGCGCGAAACTCGACGGCGCTGGCCTGAAGTTGCATTTGGCGAGCAAACATGCCGGCAACGTACTGACTATTGAGCGCGCACACTTGCAGGCCGGTCAGGGCATTGCTGAAATCACGGGAAAAATGGAATTAAAAGCGGCGCAGGCCTTTGGTTTCAGCGGCACCCTCAGCAGCCTTGATCCGTCAAAATTCGCAGCAGTTCCTGCGGCTACGCTCAACGGCCGTTTCGCCGTAAACGGCAAACTTCATCCCGAGTGGCAAGCGCAGGTCGATATTGACCTCGTGGACAGCCGTTTGCGCAACCGGCCGTTTAATGCAGGCGCCGCTTTTACGACCAGGAAGTCCCACTGGTTTGACGGTACTGCCCGATTGGCGATCGGACGTAATCGGGTCGAGATCAAAGGAGGATACGGCAAACCGCAGGATCAACTGCACTGGATCATGGAAGCGGAGGATCTGCGCGCACTGGATCCTGCGCTTGGCGGACGTGTCTCCGGTAACGGCACCGTCACCGGCGCCAAGGATGGACCGGCACTGGATTTCACTGTCAATGGCCAACAATTGGTCGCCGGAACCCAGCGACTCGCAAAACTGGATATGCAGGGAACACTTGCAGCCGGACTCGACGGTGCACTGCGGATATCGGCTACTGCTTCAGGCCTGCAGATTGCTGAAACCCGTATTGATCGCCTGCACCTTGCCGGTAACGGAACACGCACGCGGCATGTCATTGACGGCTCCGTACAAGGCGCAGACAGCAACGGGACATTGCGGGCGACCGGCGGAATGGATGCGCAGGGACGCTGGACCGGGAACCTTGAGCAACTTGAACTGAACCGGCCATGGCCGGTCCGCCTGAGCGCACCGGCACAGATCACAGCAGGCCAGGGAATACTCATCATTGAACAGTTGCGTGCCACGCTTCTGGACGGCGAATTCGGCCCGGCAACGCTGCGCACCGAAAATGGGCGGATCAATACCACTGGGGCCTTCCGCGGCATTTCCATCGCCCGCCTGCTGCCCCGCAACAGCGGACTGATCGACGCCGGCCTGCGCCTGGGCGGCCAGTGGACACTGGCCCTTGAAGATTCATGGACCGGCAAAGGCAGCCTCCATCGGGAGGGCGGCGACCTGTCACTGTCAGGCGAACCACCCGTGCCCCTCGCACTACGCAAAGCAGCGCTGAACATCAATGCCGCAGACAGCGGCATTGAAACAACCCTCGAAATCGACAGCAGTGCCATGGGAACAGCCAGCGCGCAGCTGCAAACGCGATTGATCCGCAGGGACGGTGTCTGGATGCTGCCGGGGGAAGCGCCTTTCTCCGGCAATATGAACCTCGACTTCCGCTCAATGGCCTGGCTGCGCGCACTGCTGCCCGGTCTGGATCGCATCGACGGCCGGATGGCTGCGCGCATACGCGCGGACGGAACTGTCGCTGCGCCACGCTTCGGCGGAACCATCAGCGGCGACCAGTTGCTGTTGCGCGCCGTTGGCCCAGGACTTGACCTGCGCGATGGTCGCCTGCGAGCCACGCTCGACGACACGCAGTTTCGCCTTGACGAGTTTGAACTCAAAGCGGGCAAAGGACGCATTGCCGCGAACGGCACAGCCGATCTGACGAACGGTCTGCGCAGCATTGATCTCACCGCACGCGCAGAACACGCTCAGATCCTTCTGGCGCCGCAATGGTCGGCCATCATAGATGGCGGCGGACGACTGGGATTCCGTGATCGTCGTGTCACGCTTGAAGGCAAGTTCGCCCTCGACGAAGGACGTTACGACCTTGGCACCAAACGCAAACCTGGCCTTGGCAGCGACGTCATCGTGCGCAGCGGAAAACCGGAACCCCCTGAAAAAACAACAGCGCTTCCGGTTCAGCTCGATATCAGTATCGATCTGCGGGACAAGCTGAACGTGCGCGGCAACGGACTCGACGCCTTGCTCGGCGGATCGCTGCGCATCACAAGCCGCGGAGCAGCACTGGCGGCCGTTGGCGATGTGCGCACGGTTCGCGGCAACTACACGGTATTCGGGCAACAACTCGACATCGAACGTGGAACCGTGGCCTTTGCCGGTTCGTTGACAGACCCTGGGCTGGATCTCCGGGCCATTCGCAAGTTTCAAACGGTTGAAGTCGGCGTCGAAGTCACCGGTTCATTGCAGCGCCCCACCGTTAAACTCGTTTCCGTTCCGGACATGTCTGACACCGATCGCCTCGGATGGCTGGCTTTGGGACGGGACCCGGCGGGCTCAGACCGTGCTCAACTCGCGGTCCTGCAGGCTGCAGTCCTGAGCCTGACCGGCAGCGGCGGAAAACCCGTGCAAAAGCAGATCGCCGAAGGCATCGGACTCGACGAAATCGGATTGGCCAGCGGAGAAAACGGCACGCTTGGTGTTGTTGCCCTGGGTAAAAAACTGACCGATCAACTAAGCATCCGCCTGGAACAAACCCTGGGGGGGACGGCCGGAAGTCTGTTGCGGATGGATTACCTGCTTTCAGAACGCTGGCGCCTGCGGGGCACTGCCGGTGCCGAAAACGCCGGCGATATCCTGTTTACGATTCGCTTCGATTGACCGGAAACACACTGATATACAAGCGCTTGCAAGTTCCATAAAATGCCCGTTCACAATCCAAAACAGATCGGAGGAGATCATGGTGAATAAAACCGGGAAAGTTATTGCTCTGGGTGTCGCCGCAATCGCAACAGCGGCACTGCCCGGCATCGTTTCAGCACAGGAAGCCTGGCCGAACAGGGCCATCCGCATCATCAATCCATTTCCTGCAGGCGGCGGTACTGATGCTTTTGCACGCCCCCTCGCCGCAGTCATGCCCAAGGACCTCGGCCAGCAGGTGTTGATCGAGAACATCGGCGGCGCCGGTGGTACCCTCGGTGCCGGCACCGCTGCACGTGCGCAGGGCAATGGCTATACCTGGTTCATGGGCGCCGTGCATCACACCATCGCTGAAACGCTGTACACCAAGCTGTCATACAGCCTGGAACGCGATTTCGTCCCGGTAACCCTGGCCGCATCGGTACCCAGCGCGGTGGTCGTGCACCCCTCGGTTCCCGCCAAAACCATCAAGGAACTGATTGCGCTGGACAAACGTGCACCCGGCCAGATCAACTACGGCTCGGCCGGGTACGGCACCACCCACCACATGAACGGCGAACTGTTCAACCTGATCACGGGTACCAAGCTGGTGCACGTGCCATACAAGGGTGCAGGTCCGCTGACACCGGCGCTGTTGTCCGGCGAAGTGGCGATGGCTTTTGACGGCATGGGCACAGCGGGCCCCAACGTCAAGTCCGGCAGGTTGCGTGCACTGGCCGTCACCACCGCCAAACGCTCGGAATTGCTCCCCGATGTTCCGACACTCCAGGAATCCGGTGTCAACATCAATGTCACCACCTGGTATGCGCTGTGGGGCATCAAAGGTACGCCGCAACCGATCGTTGACCGGATGTACAAATCAGTGTCCCAGTCGATGCAACTGCCCGAGATCAAAAAAGTCTGGGCGTCTCTGGGCGCAACTGCTGGCGGCCAGCCCCCGGCCGAGTTTGGCAAATTCGTAAAGCAGGAAATTGATACCTGGGGCAAGGTCGTCAAGGCTTCCGGTGCCAAAGTCGACAACTGATACCGCCGCATCTCCGGAAACGGGCCTGCTGGCCCGCTTCTGGACCGGCGTTACGGCGCGCAGCCGCACGCTGCGTGACCGCCGCCGGCAGAACTGGCTTGCTGAAGCGGCTGAAACGCTTTACTCGGAACTGGGCGAAGCTTCAGGCGTCGCGCTTGCGCGGCGGATACTCGATCGTTACGCCGCGCTGCCACCAGAAGGCAAGCTGGAATTCCTGAACGTTCTGGCGACCCGATTCGCCGCAAACCCGCAACGGCTGGACGCGGCGATCCGAGCCTATTTTGCCGATCCGCATCCGGCGATGATCCGCCAGGTGCATGAAGCCTCCGACTCGCGCCGGCCCGAATTGTTGCGCCGGCTGAATTTCGCGCCGAGCGGCACCGCAAGTCTGCTGCGCATGCGCGAAGACGTGATTGACCATTTACGCGATCACCCGGAACTCGGTGAAGTCGATGCCGACTTCGAGCACCTGTTCCATTCCTGGTTCAATCGCGGATTTCTGCAATTGCGTCCCATCGACTGGCATACGCCTGCGGTTGTGCTCGAAAAAATCATCCGTTACGAAGCCGTGCATGAAATTTCCGGCTGGGGCGATCTGCGGCGGCGTCTCGACCCGCCCGATCGTAAATGCTTTGCATTTTTTCATCCGACGCTTGCCGATGATCCGTTGATATTCGTTGAAGTCGCACTGACCCACGACATTCCGGATGCCATCGCACCGCTGCTCGCCGACGGACGGATGCCGATCAATCCGCGCACGGCCAAGACCGCGGTGTTCTATTCGATTTCAAACTGCCAGCGCGGACTGCGTGGCGTATCGTTCGGCAACTTCCTGATCAAGCAGGTGGCGGCGGAACTCAAACGCGATTTCCCGCAACTGCGCACCTTCGTCACATTGTCGCCGGTACCCGGCTTCATGGGATGGCTCAAACGCACATACCCCGAGTCAGCACTGTTGCAGGACATGTCGCGTCCGGACTGGCATGCCGAGCCGGCGCTCGCCACGAAACTGCGTCCGGCATTGCAGGACAAGGCTGCGGAATATCTGCTGGAAGCCAAAAATGGCGCCGGACGCCCGGCGGACCCTGTGGCCCGATTCCATCTCGGCAATGGCGCCAGCATCGAAAACATCTGCTGGCTTGGCGATCCCTCACCCAAGGGCCAGCAGAATGCCGCCGGCTTCATGGTGAATTACCTCTACGACCTCGACAACATCGAGGCCAACCACGAAGCGCACATCAAACACGGGACGATCTTCGCATCACCGCGGGTACGCGCGTTGCGCGTCAACCGCAATAACGGCTGATCAAACTCAATTAACGTTTGCTGCCCAGCAGCGTGCCGCGGCATTTCGGCATGCCACAGTGGCAGGGATGCTCGCGCTTGAGTTTCGGCGTGTGGCGCTCTTCCAGCACCAGGTTGTAGTCGTAGGACAATTCCTGACCCGGTTTGATCGGACGGATGGCATCAATAAACACACGGCCGTCTTCCTCGTTCGCTTCGCAATTCGGCGCGCAGGAGTGATTGATCCAGCGCGCCGGCCCACCGCGTTTGGTGGCATCAATAACCACCTTGTCCGTCGCCGCGAACAGCATGGTGTGTGACGAACTTTCGTGCACATCGCCGTAGCGCCGGTCTGCCTCCGCGTGCGACATGCGCTCACCGGTGTATTCAAGAATGCGTGCACCTTTGGCAATGGTATTGACCGCGAACACGCCACGGCCATGAATTGGAGAGTTCCGCACCGCTACGCGCGGCTTGGCCACCTTCGCGATTTTTGCGACCGTTTTCCGGACGCTGGATTTTTTTACTAAATTATTGTTTTTTAAAGATTTTTTTGACTTCTTGCGGGATGCACTGCCGGTTTTAGTCTTGGCTTTCGACTTCGTTTTCTGTTGACTCATCGCTTGCGGGGGACCTGGGTGGTGATTTCGGTTTTCAAAAATGCAAAGTCGCAGCCCTCGTCGGCCTGCGTGATCTGCTCCATGAACAGCTTGCGGTAACCGCGCGTATCGTCCTTGCGCGGCTTCGGTGCCTTCCACTTCTTGCGCCGCGCTTCCAGTTCGGCATCGCTGACCAGCAACTCCAGCTTGCGCGCCGGCACATCGAGACGGATGCGGTCGCCGTTCTGCACCAGCGCGAGTGTACCGCCGATGGCGGATTCCGGGGTGACATGCAGTACGATCGCGCCGAAGGCGGTGCCGCTCATCCGCGCGTCGGAAATCCGCACCATGTCCTTGACGCCCTTGGCTGCCAGTTTTTTCGGAATCGGCAGATAACCCGCTTCCGGCATGCCTGGCGCACCGATCGGTCCGGCATTTTTCAGTACGAGAATGTCATCGGCTTTGACGTCGAGTTTCGGATCATCCACGCGCTCCGCCATATCCGGCAGCGATTCAAACACCACCGCACGACCCTCATGCTTCGTCAGCTTCGGATCCATCGCCGCCTGTTTGATGATGGCGCCACCTGGCGCGAGATTGCCCCGCAGCACGGCAATGCTGCCGCCGGCAAACACCGGATCCTTGAATTTGCGCACGACCTTCTGATCCCAGGCCGGCGGCGCTTCCGCCAGATCCTCACCCAGCGTTTTGCCGGTAACGGTCAGTGCCTTCAGATTCAACTGGTGTTTGAGTTCACGCAGGATCACCGCCAGGCCACCGGCCTTGTAGAGATCCTCCATATAACCCTGACCGGTCGGCTTGAGATCGACCAGCACCGGCGTCTCGCGACCCATCTTGTCGAATGCCTCCAGATCCAGCTTGATGCCGAGCCGACCCGCCATCGCCGCCAGATGCACGATGGCATTGGTCGAGCCGCCGACGGCAAACAACACTCGCAACGCGTTTTCGAAAGCCTCGACGGTCATGATCTTGTCAGGCGTCAGTTTTTCTTTGGCCATCGCTACCGCACGCGCACCGCTCGCTTCCGCCTGACGCAGGCGATCCGCCATCACTGCCGGCACACAGGAGCCTCCAGGCAGCATCATGCCCATCGCTTCAGTACACAGCGCCATCGTGCTCGCCGTGCCCATCACCATGCAGGTGCCGGCCGAGGGCGCGAGCTTGTTGTTGATCTCGCCGATTTCCTGCTCGGAAATTTCGGTGGCGCGGTATTTGCCCCAGAAACGGCGGCAGTCGGTGCAGGCGCCGAGCCGTTCGCCTTTGTGATCACCGGTAATCATCGGCCCCGTCACCAGCATGATCGACGGCACATTGGCGCTGGCCGCGCCCATCAGCAGCGCCGGCACGGTCTTGTCGCAGCCGCCGATCAGCACCACCGAATCCACCGGCTGGCCGCGCATCATCTCCTCGGTGTCCACCGACATCAGATTGCGCAGGTACATGCTGGTCGGATAGGCAAACGACTCGTGCAGGGTGATCACCGGAAACTCCACCGGCAGGCCGCCGGCGAGCATCACGCCGCGTTTGACCGCTTCAATCAGTTCCGGAACATTGCGGTGGCAGGCATTAAAGCCGCTGAAGGTATTGGTGATGCCGACAATCGGCCGGTCCAGCGCGTCATCGGTGTAACCCATCGCCTTGACGAAGGCCTTGCGCAGAAACAGCGAGAAACCTTCATCGCCGTAAGCCGTGAGGCCTTTGCGCATGCCGGTCTTTGGGGTTTTCTTGGCCATAAAGGTTCCTGAAAATCTTCGAAGATATAAAAGCGGAATGTTATCCGGAAATGCGCTTAAAACGGCAGATGGTCGCGGAGTCCGGTATCGGCGGCAATGGAAACAAGCCCGGCCCGGGTATCCTCGGGCAGCAATATCCCGTCCCTGCGGTTGGCAAGATCGTTGTTGGCTTCGATTTCTCCGGGATAAAACACTTCGTCATGCCCTTTGGCGAGCGGCACCGACTTCAGTTCCTCGATGTACTGCTCCATGCGGGCATTGAACTGCGCCAGCGGCTGCAGCGCCTCGATGTTGACCGCGATCATGAAATGCCCGCAGTTACTTTTTTCCGCGGTTTTATAGGGGCTGTGCACCTGCGAGAGGAAGCCGCCGCCGGTGAGCACCCCGGACAACACATCAACCATCATCGCGATGGCATAACCCTTGTGGCCGGCCATCGGCAGGATGATGCCTTCTATGGCCGCCTGCGGATCGGTGGTCGGCGCACCATCCTTGTCGATGGCCCAGCCCTCGGGAATCCGCTCGCGGCGGTTGTGCGCCAGATAGATCTTGCCCCGGGCAACGCCGGTATTGGCCATGTCCATCAGGAAGGGCGGGTATTTGCCCGCCGGCGTCGCCACCGACCAGGGATTGGTACCGATGATTTTTTTTCGGCCGCCCCAGGGCGCCATTGCCGGACCGCCATTGGTGGTCAGCCACATCGCGCAGCCGTCGAGCGCGCCGAGCCGGGTGTAATACATGCAGGTGCCGAAGTGGTTGGAACCGCGCACCCCCACTGCGGCGATCCCGTGCTGTTTCGCGCGCCTCACCGCCTCGCGCGTCGCCAGCATCGTCAGCACATGGCCGACGCCGTCATGGCCGTCGATCACCGCCATCGCACCGGCATCCACGACAAACTCCGGCTTCGTCACCGGCGACATCACGCCGTTGCAGATGCGGTCGTAATACCAGCCCAGACGCAGTACGCCATGCGACTGATGTCCCCACAGGTCCGCCTGCACCAGGGTATCGGCGAGCAGCAGGGCATCGGCATCCGGCATGCCGGCCTTGCGATAGACCGCCGCGGCGAATTGTGTCAGCCGTCCCGCATCAATACGCGGCTGGTCACCGGGCATGACCGCCTCTTTTGCGGAACTCCACACCGAGCAGTTCTTCAAACACCCGGATCATCGCCCCCTTGTCGAGATGACCGTGGCCTTTGCGCAGCGCCATCTGATAGGTAGCGGACGCCGCCGCCAGCACCGGCATCGGAATGCCGTGCGTGGCGCTGACCTTGGCGCCGGAATCGATGTCCTTGTAGGCGTGCGCCAGCGGATAACCGTCCTTGAAGTTGTTGTCGAGAATTCGCGGGATAAAGAATTCAGACGCATAGCTGCGACCGGTGCCGCTGTTGATGATCTGGCCGATTTTTTCGGGATCAATACCGAGTTTTGCAGCCATGGGCAGCACTTCGGCAATCGCGGCACAGTTGATATCGAACAGCAGCTGGTTGATCAGCTTGGCGAGCTGCCCGCTGCCGGACTCGCCCATGTGAAGGATGCTGTTGGCAACGCAGGACAGATAGGGTTCCACCTGTTCCAGCGTACCGGCATCGCCGCCACACATCGCCGTCAGCGTGCCCTCGATGGCGCGCTTTTCCATGCCGGATACCGGTGCATCAATAAAGCCGGTACCGCGTTCGGCGAGCCGCTGCGCGAATGTACGGGTTTCAATGTAATCGGAAGTACTGGTATCGACAACGATCTGCCCATTGCCCATCAGCGGCGCAATGCCCTGCACCCCGAACAGGGTTTCGCGGACGGCATCAGTGCCGGGCAGACAGAGGAAGACGATATCGGCCTTTGCCACATCAGCCGGATTCCTGGTGGCTTTCGCCCCCTTGCCCTCCAGTTCGGCATGACGCTTGCCGCTGGCGGAGCTGACGGTCACCTGCGCGCCGCTTTTCAGCATGTTGATGGCCATCGGCCGGCCCATCTGGCCCAGCCCGACAAATGCGATATTCATGAACAGACTCCTTGCGAAAATTCCGGATCAGGCTGCGGCAGCCTGTACTTTGCTGCTGCGCAAATGCTTGACCACGGCGTCACCAAAACCGCGGGTATTGCCGCGGCCGCCCAGATCCCCCGTACGCACCTCCGGATCCGCCAGCGCCGCATCCACGGCGAGCTGGATAGCACGCCAGGCCTGCTGGAACGCCGGATTATTGTGACGGAGTCCCAGCCACTCCAGCAGCATGCCGGCCGACAGGATCATGCCGGTCGGATTTGCAATTCCTTTGCCGGCGATGTCAGGCGCCGAACCGTGACCGGCATTGGCAATGGCGTGTTTGTCGCCGGCATTGATCGCAGCGGCCATGCCCAGCCCGCCCGACAGCGCTACGGCAAGGTTCGACAGAATGTCGCCGAACATGTTGGAAATCAGGATGACGTCGTGGCGCTCCGGCCGGGTGTAGATGTCGGCCGCCATCGCATCGATGTCCATTTCGCGCAGCGCGATTTCCGGTTTCGCTTTCGCCAGCGCATACGCCGGCTCCATGAACAGGCCGTCGGTCATCTGCAGCACGTGACGCTTGCCAACCACGGTCACCCGCTTGCTGCGCCGCTGCGCATATTCAAAAGCCACTTTCGCGATGCGCTCCGAACCCTGGCGGGTGATCTTGCGTACCGACAGCGCCACATCGGGCGTCGGCATGAATTCGCCATTGCCCTGGAACATCGTACGGTCGGAGTAGAAGCCTTCGGTGTTCTCGCGCACGATCAACACATCGAGATCGCGCCGCGCATCCGGCAGTCCCGCGCGACTCCGCGCCGGACGCAGATTGGCATACAGATCCAGCCGCTTGCGGATGGTGCCGGGAATGTTCAAGCCACCCTCAGCCAGTGGCGGATAGTCGGTCATGCCGCAGGGACCGACGATGACGCCATCGGCTTGTGCCGCAGCCTCGAATGCAGATTCCGTCAGCGTTGTGCCGTGTTTGCGATGGCTGGCCATTCCGACTTCCACATCGGTAAACCGCAGTCCCAGCGAAAACTCCGCGTCCGCCGCCTTCACCACGGCCATCGCTGCGGACACAATCTCCGGACCGATGTCATCCCCCGCCATCACCACGATATTCATTGACTGCTCTCCGTAAAAAATCCTGCCGGACCATTGAAATTGAAAACCGAATCAGGGACGCGATGCGCCCGAAACAGATTTGCGGCACGCCTGTTGATGCACAGCAAAACGCGCCCGACATTATTGCATAATTTAAATAAAATATGCAATATAACAGGATGACCACCAGCAAGCACCCGCGCCCCGCCGCGCTCACGCCACTGCAACATCGTGTTGCCCGCGAGATCGTCGCCATGGTCCGGCGCGACAATCGAAGCGCCGGACATCACCTGTCCAAGCTGCAACTCGCCCGCGCCATCGGCACCTCACACAACCCGGTGGAAGCCGCACTCGACTACCTCGCGCGCAAGGGCATCGCCCGGCACGAACCGGATCGCGGCTATTTTCTGGCCAGGGACGCCGGCGCGCTCGGCGCGATCGCCAAAACCCTCGCCCCTGCCGGAGACGATCCGCTTTACCGCCGCATTGTTGATGCACGGCTGTCACGGCGCCTGCACGACACCGTCACCGAAACGGAACTGATGCGCATCTTCGGTGCCGCACGCAGCGCCGTGCACAAAGCGCTGACCCGCATCCAGCAGGAAGGCTGGGTTGAACGCCGGCACGGCCATGGCTGGGAGTTCCAGCCGCTGATCGACTCGGTGGAAGCCTACGAGGAAAACTACGAACTGCGTCGCGCGCTGGAACCCGCCGGACTGCTGGGCCGCAAATTTGCCGTCAACGCCGAAGAACTGGAAGCACTGAAGCGCCAGCAGGCTTTCATGGCGCAGGGCGGCTACCGGGAAATGACGCCCGCGGAGTGGGTGGACCTCAATGCCCGCTTCCACGAAACACTGGCGCGCTGGTCGGGCAACCGCTTCATGCTGCAAACCATCAAGCGCATCAACCAGTTGCGAAAAGTCGTTGAATACCGCGTGGTCTCCGGCGATCCGGAGTTGCGGGCAAGACAGGCTTCGGAACACCTGCGCATCCTCGAAGCCATTGAGCAGGGCGACCGCGCAAACGCGGCGCGGCTGCTGGAAAAACACCTCGATGGCGCGCGGCGCGCCAAAGTCCGGCCGGACCATTTTGTCGCCACCGCGCGTTAAGAAAATCCAGCAGTACCGGGCTGGACGACGGCATTGCCGCCATCTCCAAACCGGCCTGACTGCGCTCAGGCGCCGCGGAAGTTCGGCGCCCGCTTTTCGATAAAGGCGCGCAGCGCTTCCTTGGTGTCCTCCGTGCCCTTGAGCTTGTTGTTCATCGTGTTCTGCAACTCGAGCTGCTGTTCGACGTCCTGCTGCCATGCACGACGCAAGGCGATCTTGGTCATCTGCACCGCAATCGGCGCCTTGCTGTTCAGTTTGCGCGCCAGCGCCATGGCTTCATCCATCAGCTTGTCGTGCGGCACCACCGAGTAGGCCAGCCCCATTGCCTTGGCCTGAGCGGCATCAAACGGTTCGCCCAGCAGGCACAGTTCCGCCGCCTTGGCATGCCCCACCAGGCGCGGCAGATACCAGGTTGCCGTTTCACCCATCAGCCCGCGCTCGACAAAGTTGACGCCGAAATTGGCCTGTTCACTGAGGATGCGGAAGTCGGCAGCAAACGCCATATTGCAGCCGGCGCCGCGGGTCACGCCGTTCACCGCCGCAATTACCGGTTTGGTGATCTGGCTGAAACCGATGGCGTAGTAATACTTCATGTCGAACAGCGGCTGCGGCGAAGTGCCGCCAGCCCCCGCCTTCTCGGCCTCGGCACGGGCTTTCAGATCAGCGCCAGAGCAGAAACCGCGGCCATTGCCCGTTGCAATGATGGTCCACACATCCGGGTCGGCTTCAGCCGCACGCAGCACATGCTCCATTTCGTTGCGCATCACGTTGTCGATGGCGTTGAGCCGCTCGGGACGATTGAGTTTCAGAATGCCGATGTGCTCACGCACTTCCCACTGAATGGCTTGATACATGGTGTTCCCCTTCTCCGCACTGAATTGAATGAGTAAATATCTCTCACGCCGTTGCACGATGTGCAAGCGCGTATCGCTACGACCCCGGGAGAATAAATTACGCGGTTTGTCAAGGCCAGCAGAACACCTTGCCGGGCGCGAAAGGCCCCGCAGAACGGAAGCAAAAACAATATGTTGCAAACCTTGATTAAAGTCAAATCACGAGGCTTTTCAGACGTACGTACGGGGCGCATACTGCACGCCAAATTGCTTTTACAAAAACATTGGCGCCCAGTCAGCGCCGCAGACAGAAAGGTCAACAAGAATGAATGAATCCGCCCTCGGCGCCGCCAACGCCGTCGCACTCTCCGAGCAGGAAATCAGCCGCGACACCCTCCTCGAGAAGTATGCCAAGGGCAAGGAAACCAGTATCACCGATGTGCGACGACGGGTCGCACGTGCACTGGCCCAGGTCGAAGCGGAAGACCAGCGCGCACTGTGGGAAAAACGTTTCCTCCAGGCCCAGGAAGAAGGCTTCATTCCCGCCGGCCGCATCAACTCCGCCGCCGGCGTGCAACTCGCGGCAACCCTGATCAACTGTTTTGTGCAACCAGTCGGCGATTCGATCTCCGAAACCGTTGACGGCCGCCCCGGCATCTATATCGCGCTGCAGGAAGCCGCTGAAACCATGCGTCGCGGCGGCGGCGTCGGTTACGACTTCTCGTCGATCCGCCCCAAGGGCGCCGAAGTCAAAGGCACGCAGTCCAATGCCAGCGGCCCGGTGTCCTATATGCGTGTGTTCGACCGCTCCTGCGAGACCGTCGAGTCCGCCGGCTCGCGTCGCGGCGCGCAGATGGCTGTGCTGCGTTGTGACCACCCCGATGTCGAGGACTTCATCCACGCCAAAGACAAAGGCGACCTCACCAACTTCAACATCTCCGTCGGCGTCACCGACACTTTCATGGAAGCCGTCGAGAAAAACAGCGACGTCGAACTGGTGCACCGCTCCAAGCCCAACGCCAAACAGATGGCCAAAGGCTCCTACCAGCGTGAAGATGGCCTTTGGGTCTATCGCAAGGTACCGGCACGCGATCTGTGGGAACAGATCATGCACTCGACCTATGACCACGCCGAGCCGGGCATCCTGTTCATCGACCGCATGAACAAGGACAACAACCTCAATTACTGCGAAACCATCGAGGCGACCAATCCCTGTGCCGAACAGCCGCTGCCGCCCTACGGTTGCTGCTGCCTGGGTTCGATCGACCTGACCAAATTCGTAAAACAGCCATTCGCCGAAAAAGCGGAATTCAATTTTGAACATTTCGGCAAAGTAGTCGCCGTCGCCACACGCATGCTCGACAACGTGCTGGATGTGACGGCATGGCCGCTGAAACAGCAAAAGGAAGAGGCCGCCAATAAACGCCGCGTCGGCCTCGGCTTTACCGGCCTCGGCGATGCGCTGATCATGCTGCGCCTGCGCTACGACACGCCGGAAGCCCGGCAGATGGCCGCGAAGATTTCCGAAGCCATGCGTGACGCCGCCTATCGTGCTTCCGCAGAACTTGCCCGCGAAAAAGACGCATTCCCGCTGTTCAACGCCGACCTTTACCTAAGCGGCAGCAGCTTCGCGGCGCGCTTGCCCGACGACATCAAACAGGTCATCCGCAAGAACGGCATCCGCAACAGCCACCTGCTGTCGATCGCGCCGACCGGCACGATCAGCCTGTCTTTCGCCGACAATGCCTCGAACGGCATCGAGCCGCCGTTCTCCTGGACCTACACGCGCAAGAAACGCATGCCCGACAACACCATGCGCGAATTCGCGGTCGAAGATCATGCCTGGCGCCGTTACAAGGCCGAAGGCGGCAATACCGAAAAACTGCCGCCGTGGTTTGTCACTGCGCTGGAAATCTCAGCCACGGCACATGAAGAGATGGTCGCTGCGGTCGCCCCTTACGTCGACACCAGCATTTCCAAAACGGTCAACGTTCCCGAGGACTATCCCTACAGCGAGTTTCAGGACCTCTATTTCAAAGCCTGGAAATCCGGATTAAAAGGGCTGGCCACCTACCGTCCGAACAGCATCCTCGGTTCGGTGCTGTCGGTCGAACCTTCGGCCAAGGAAAAAGCACCGCAGGACTTCCGCGCCGATGACGTCAACCGCCGCATCCAGATCCAGTCGCTGCCGGCACCGGTTCTTGCCAGCCTGCGCTGGCCCGGCCGCCCGTCCATGACTGCAGGCAATCCGGCCTGGACTTACATGATCGATCATCCGCACGGCACTTTCGCGGTGTTCGTCGGCCATGTTGAAAACGAACACAACCACGCCTTTGAAGTCTGGGTCAACGGCAGCGAGCAGCCGCGCGGCCTCGGCGCTGTCGCCAAAACGCTGTCGATGGACATGCGCGCCGACGATCCGGGCTGGCTGAAACTCAAGCTCGACTCGCTGGCCCGTGCCGGCGGTGATGAACCCTTCGACATGGCCTTCCCGCCGCTGGGTGAAATCAAACGCATGCCTTCGGTGGTGGCTGCCTTCGCGCAAGTCGTGCGCTGGCGCGCCGACCAGCTCGGCGCACTCACCTCGCCGGGCGCCGCACTGTTCGGCCAGTCGGCCACGCCGGTGCTCGACGCGATGTTCGCACCGAAAGAACCCAAAACCGGTACCGACGGCACCATGTCATGGACCGTCGACGTGCTCAACCCTCGCACCGGCGACGACTTCGTGCTCGGCATCAAGGAAATCACATTACCCGACGGCGTAACCCGTCCGTACTCGATGTGGCTCGCCGGCGAATACCCGCGTGCGCTCGACGGCCTGTGCAAGATCCTCTCGCTCGACATGCGGGTGATGGATCCGGCGTGGATCGGCATGAAACTCAAAAAGCTGCTCGAGTTCCCGGAACCGCTGGGCGACTTCATGGCCTTCGTGCCCGGCGAACGCAAGCAGGCAACCTATCCCTCGACGGTGGCCTACGTCGCGAGCCTGATCCTGCACCGCTACGCGATGCTGGGCATCCTCGACGAAAACGGCGCACCGCTGACGCAGATGGGCATCCTCGAAACACCCGAGCGCGGCACCGAACCCAAGGTGATGAAAGGCAGCCGCTGCCCCGAGTGCGGCAACTCGACGCTGATCCGCAAGGACGGCTGCGATTACTGCACGGCCTGCGGCTACACCGGGACCTGCGGCTGAGTTTTCAGTCTGCCAAAACAAAACGGCCGGGATGTCCCGGCCGTTTTTTTAACTTGCCGGCGACGCTGCCAGCCATAAAAGCTCAGAAGATAGCCGCTTCGAATCCCGAAGCCTTCAGTGCCGACACCACTTCCGCCACATGCGCCGGATTGCGTGTCTGCAGTACCAATTCGACCTCCGTGCTCTGTGCTGACAGCGTGGAAAAAGCGCGGTGGTGATGCACCTCGTCGATGTTGGCGCCGGCATTCGCCACAACCGCGGTGATGCGCGCCAACACGCCAGGTGTGTCACGCGCCTGGATGCGAATGCGCACCAGCCGGCCCGCGCGCACCATGCCGCGTTCGATGATCGCGGACAGCAGCAGCGGCTCGATGTTGCCGCCGCACAGTACCAGCCCCACCTTGCGGCCGGCAAAACGGGCGGGATCCTTCAGCAGCGCGGCCAGGCCGGCGGCGCCGGCGCCTTCGCTGACGGTCTTCTCGATTTCCAGCAGCATCAGCACCGCCTGTTCGATGTCGCCCTCTTCGACCAGCACCAGGTCGTCGACGCGCTGGCGCACAAGCTCACGCGTAATCAGGCCGGGCTGGCCCACGGCCATGCCCTCGGCGATGGTGCTGCTGCCTTGCGGATGACAGGTGCCCTTGACTGCATTGACCATCCCCGGGAATCGCACCGCCTGCACGCCGATCACCTCGATGCCGGGCTTGAGCTGTCGCGCCGCGGTGGCAATGCCGCTGATCAGCCCGCCGCCGCCCACCGCGATCAACAAAGTGTCCAGATCCGGCTGGGCGCGCAGCATCTCGATGCCGATGGTGCCCTGTCCGGCGATGACCAGCGGGTCGTCAAATGGGTGAATGAAAGTCAGGTCCGATTCAGCAGCCAGGGCCAGCGCGCGGTCACGTGCTTCGTCGAAGGCATCGCCGTGCAGCACCACTTCGGCGCCGAAGCCGCGCGTACGCTCCACTTTCACCGCAGGCGTGTGCTGCGGCATCACGATGACAGCACGCAGTCCCAGGCGCTGGGCGTGGTAGGCCACACCCTGGGCGTGGTTGCCGGCGGATGCAGTGATAACGCCATTGATGGCCGCTCCGGATTCGATCAGCGCAGCCAGCTTGTTCAGCGCACCGCGCTCCTTGAACGAGGCGGTGAACTGCAGGTTCTCGAATTTCAGGAAAACCCGGCAACCGGCGGTCTGGCCGAGAGTCCTGGATTCAATGCAGGGCGTGTCCAGCACCTGGCCTTGCAGCCGCACTGCGGCGGCCTCGATATCGCCGAAGCTGACGGCAGACAAGGTCAAGTTGCCCCTCCTGCGACAAGCTTGCCGGTGCACCCCGGGCCCCACCTGCCGCACAAGCCCATGCGATCAGTCAACCTTGATGTTGGCCTCGGCAATTACCTTCGCGTATTTCGCATGCTCGGCCTTCATGAACGCTCCGAATGCGTCTGCGCTGGTGTAATGCGCATCCCCGCCCTGGGAGGCGAGACGTTCCTTCACGTCGTTTAATGCAAGTACGCGCTGCAGTTCGGTGTTTACTTTTACGATGACGGCCGCGGGAGTCCCGGCAGGCGCCAGGATGCCAAACCATTGCGACGAATCAAATCCCTTGACCCCTTCCTCGGCGAGGGTGGGAATGTTGGGCAGCGAACTGGTGCGCTGAGCGGTGGTGACGGCGATGCCGCGCAGCCGGCCGGATTTAAGATGCTGCGTCAACGGCGCCACGCCAAGGATGCCCGAGGGAATCTGCCCGCCGACCAGATCGGTGACCGCTGGGGCCGCGCCTTTGTACGGCACGTGCAACAGGTCGATGCCGGCATTGCGTTTCAGCCATTCGCCGGTGAGATGCTGCGTGCTGCCGGTGCCGCTGGAGCCGTAACCGATGCCGCCAGGCGTTCGCTTGGAGAGCGCCACAAATTCCTTCCATGTGCGCACCGGCATGGATGCATGCACCGTGACGAGATTGGCATAAAGTGCGGTGAGCGATATCGGCGCAAAATCACGAAACGGGTCATACGGCATTTTCGGATACAGCGCGGCGTTGAGCGAAACCTCGGCCGGCGAACAGGACAGCAGCGTGTAACCGTCCTTGGGCGAACGCGCGACAACTTCCGCGCCGATCATGCCGCTCGCGCCAGGACGATTTTCAACCACGACCTGCTGTCCCCACGCTTCGCCGAGTTTTTGCGCCACCACGCGCGTGGTGAAATCGAGTCCGCCACCTGCCGGAAACGGCACGATGATGCGTACAGGCTTCGTAGGATAGGTTTGCGCGCTTGCCGCAGCCATCGTCAGCACTACTGCAGTCAATGCACAGAAATATTGCAACAATTTGTTTTTAAACATATTTTTACCTCCCCATATATAGGTACGGTTACCTTACAAGCCCAGTGCATCTGCCGCCAGTTTGCGCAATTCCCGGCGCAGTTTGTCACGCGTGTCACGGTAGGCCGGTTGCTTCGCGACATTGTTGATTTCGTATGGGTCCTTGTCGAGATCGTACAACTCGTCGAGCTCGCCATTGCGTGCCCGGTTCACCCACCTGATGTATTTGTGGCGGTCGGTGCGCACCGCCTTGTAGGTCATGCTGACCAGCCACGGGTAGGCGTTTTCCGCCCAGTACTCGACGAACACTGATTTTCGCCAGCGGGTCCTGGTGCCGGGAAACAGCGGCAGCAGCGAACGCCCCTGGATGTGGTGTCCGGGCTTGCCGCCGGCCAGCTCGATCAGCGTGGGCGCCAGATCCTGCAGTATCACCAACTGGCTGCGCCGGGTTCCAGCCTTCAACAGCCGCGGATAACGGATGGTCAACGGTGAACGTATGCCCTCCTCGTAGGCAAAGCGGCGGTCGGGTCCGATGCCGTGTTCACCGAAGAAAAAGCCGTTGTCGCCGAGGAACAGGATCACAGTGTTGTCAAGCTGCCCGGTTTGTTCCAGTGCATCGAACAACATGCCGACCCCCTCGTCCACCGCTGCCATCATGCAGGCACGCAGGCGGATTTCCTCCTGCGTGAAGGAATGCAGCGGATCGGTGACCGCAAGCGATTCCGGTGTCTTGCGCAACTGCACGGCCTCCGTCCACACCGGCTTGTGCCTGAGGAATTCCTCGGGGCTTAGCATATTGGGTTTGCGCGGGAACACGCAGCCGCGATATAGATCCTCGTGGCGCTTGGCGACGCGATATCCCTCCATGCGCGCCGTGCCGTCCGCCGCCTGCTCGGCGTCAGGATGCACCGCCTTGTGCGCGAACCACAGCGCCCACGGCTTGTCGTGCCCCTTTTTCACAAAATCCGCCGCCATGCCGTTCATGATGTCAGTGACATAGCCCCTATGCTGCACGTATTTGCCGTTCTGGTTGAGCACTGGATCGTTGAGCCGGCCATGGCCGTCATAAGCCACCCAGTGGTCATAGCCGGGACGCGGCTTGCCGTCATTGCCCATGTGCCACTTGCCGATATGCGCGGTCTCGTAGCCGAGACGCTGCAGCTCCAGGTGATAGTTCGGGATTCGGTGACTGGCCGCGTCCCGCGCCACGTTGTCGATGATGCCGTGGCGGCTGGCGAACTGCCCGGTCAGGATCGATGCCCGGTTGGGCGAACAGATCGGCGTGGTGTGAAACGCGCGCTCGAACAGCACGCCCTCATGGGCGATGCGGTCGATGTGCGGGGTTTTCATATACGGATGCCCGCCGGCGCCGAACTCGTCAAAACGCAGATCGTCGACCAGTATCAGCAGGATGTTCGGTTGCTTCTTCGCCACGCACGCCCCTCCTCAGTCACGTCATACAAACCCGCATTCGCCGTTTGCCCGGCAGGCAGACTCCTACCCTAGCTTCGGGCCGACCACGCCCAGCCCCACCCGCAGCGCCTCGGTTTCGATGATGTCCTGCGGCAGCACATTGGCAATGCTGACGTCGGGGCCGAACTCCGTGACCAGAAACTTTTTCATGTCTTCCACCGCTGACAGCGTGACGCCGCTGATCCACGGCCCCGGCAATTCGATCAGCACCTTGCTCATGTCGAGTCCGCGGCGGATGCCGTTGATCAGCTTCATCTTCGGCTTGCCGTTGGCGATCAGTTCCGCGGCTTCCACCAGCACCAGCTCGGCGCCTGCCTTGAAACAGACCTCGGCCTGATGCACCAGCAGTCCGGCGTCGTTTTTCATGTCCTTGGAGCCGACCTCGCCGAATACCGCGAGTCCGCTGTCCACCGCCAGGCGGATCTGGCTGTAACGCTCCTTGTCACTCAGCGGCACGCAATTGTCGGAAATTTCGATGACCTCGAAGCCTACGCGTTTCGCCTCCCGCATGAACGCCGGCAGCTTGCGCGCGCCGTAGGTGGCGAACACATATTCCTGAAACTGGCCGCCAATGAAGGCGCGGATGCGGTTGCGTTTGTACATCGCCAGCTTGCGCCGCAGATAGCCGAGGTCGTAGAGCCTGGAGGTGCCGACGGCGATTTTCGCCAGGTCTATGTAGCGGCCGGCCAGCTCGACCGTATCTTTCGCATACATCAGCGGCAGGCCGAAATCGGCCATCATCGTCAGTCCGGTGCGCCGCGGCTTGACCTGTGAGCGTGCCTCGGGCAGTTCCACAAATTCGAAGGGTATGCTTTTTTTGGCCATGGTCGATTCAATTCCAGTTGAAAATCCGGAGTGCAGTTCGCGACAGAGTTTTCAGCCGCTTCGGTTTGTTGGCAGCACCAATGATGCACAGCCAGCGCAATCCACTACCCCAGCACCACCGGATACCCCGGCGGCGGCGAAAAACCAAGGTCACCGCGCTTGATCACCGCATCGCGTCCACCGTTGAGTGCGAGCAGCTCGGCTTGGCGCTTCTTGGCGCGCGCATCGACTTCCGCCGGATCGCAAATCGCATACAGCCGCTCGCGGCACTCGGTCAGCACTTTCGCATGCGCCGGGTCTTGGGCAAGGTCGCGCAGCTCCTCAGGATCTGACTCCAGGTCGAACAATTGCGGCGCGTAGGCCGCGTAATGCACGTACTTGTAGCGGCCATGGCGGATCATGAATGCGCCGGTAGTCGACCCCATGCCGTGGTACTCTGACAACACGTTGCGGTCCGGCACTTCACCCGCGGCCAGCGCAAACAGCGAATGACCGGGGTGGCCGTCATACATGGCCGGACGGTCCTCGCCCGTGCATTCCATGATGAAGGGATAGGTATCGACGTGATTGGCGGGAGTCGCAATCTTGCGGCCCGCCGGTATGTCGGGCCCGGCGATGATCAGCGGCACGCCGGCGACCTCCTCGTACATGGTGGATTTCCCCCACAAGCCGCGGGCGCCGAGATTGTCGCCGTGATCCGAGGTGTACAGGACCCGCGTGTTGGCCGCGAGACCGGTTTCATCCAGCACCTTCAGCACCTTGCCCACATTGTCATCGACAAAACTGACCAGGCCGTAATAGGCGCGGATGGCCTTGGACAGTTTCTCCGGATCAAAAAATTTGTCGTAGCAAAAGCTCTCCGCATAGTCGCGCAGGTACGGGTGTTTGGGCCGCTCATCCGGCGCATACTGCTTGGGCAGTTTCACCGACTCGGCCGAATACTGGTAATAAAACTCGGCCGGCGCCACCAGCGGAAAATGCGGGCACACCAACGACACGAACAGCACCCAGGGCTTGTCCGCATGTTTCGGCGCTTCTTCACGCAGCCAGATCTGGGCCCGGGTGGTGATGTCGCGATCATATGAGGTATAGGAAGTCTCCCCCGGCCCGGCAAGCTTGGCGATTTTCCATGATAGCTTGCGCTCGGGCAGATCATTACGCACCAGGCCCATCAGATCCCCTTTGCCCTCGATGATCTGCATGGCGATCTGTATTTCATTGAAGCCGTAGTCATCGCCCTCCTCGCCGCGGAAATGAAGCTTGCCGATCGATGCCGTGTAATGGCCGGCATCGCGCAAGCGGTGATGCCAGCTCGGAATCGCACCTTCGTAGGCGTCGGCGTTGTCCCAGTAGCCAATCTGGTGGACATATTTGCCTACCGCGAAAGCAGCGCGCGCCGGCACGCAAACCGGGCTGGTGGTGTACGCCGACGTAAACATCGTGCCGCGCGCCGCCAGCGCATCGAGGTTGGGGGTCTTGACCACGGGATGGCCGCTCGCACCCATTATTTTCGGATTGTGTTCATCCGACATCAGGATGACCAGATTGCTCGCTTTAGGCATGGCGGACCGGGGAATGATTTTCGGAGCCACGAGTGTATTCGGTGAACCGTACACGGTCAACGCGTCGCCACCCTGGTAGTCGGGCTGTAGATCAAGTGGACGAAACCCGCAGCTCCGTACCACCCGGGATGAGTACGATGCCCTGCAGGACAGCGCAATTGCACGCCCGTCGTTGACGCACCTCGCCGCCGGCTCGTAACATCGACTACCCCCTCAATGGACACGCTGATGCCCAAAACCACCCTCGGCAAACTGCCCCGCGACGCCATCCGCATGTTGGAACTGCCGCGGGTCGCACCCGAAATCATCGACGGTTTCCGTAACCTCATCGATCTCACCGGCACGCTGTCCGATGCCTGCGATGAACTGGGCCTGGTCGCGGTGATCCCCGGTTACGTGTTGCCGCCCGTCAACCTCGGCAAACGCATCGTCGGCCCGGCACTGACCGTGCGCAACATCGCGCACGCCACGCAGATTCACAAAGCGGCCACCGACAAAACGAGCGGCCAGGGTGAAACCGAAGCGCACAACCTCGCCGAGCCCGGCGACGTGCTGGTGATCGAAGGCGTGATGGGCTGCTCGAATATGGGCGGCCAGTCGGCAACCATCGCCAAGCGCCAGGGCTTCATCGGCGCCATCGTCGACGCCACGGTGCGCGATCCGGATCAATACCGCGGCATGGACTGGCCGGTGTGGTGCAAGGGCTTCACGCCGATCACCGGCAAATGGCGCATGCAGACCGTCGAGGTCAATGGCACGGTGCAGATCTGCGGCATCCCGGTCAAACCCGGTGACATCATCTGCGCCGACGATGCCGGCGTTGCGGTGATCCCGCACGAAAAAGCGGCGCTGGTGCTGGAAGCCGCGCGCAAGATCGACGCCGGTGACAGCAAACGCAAGGCCGACATCGATGCCGGTGCCAGCGTTGCCGACCTGATCACCAGAAAATACAAATAACCCGCAATAACCCGCGCGAGGAGAACCGAGCATCATGAGCGAGCCGACCAACCTGATTTTCATCATGTCCGACGAGCACAACAAGCGCGTGCTCGGCTGCGCCGGCCATCCGATGATCAAGACGCCCAACCTCGACGCGCTGGCCGCGCGCGGCACGCGTTTCACCTCGGCCTATACCAACTGCCCGATCTGCGTGCCGGCTCGCGCCTCCTTCGCCACGGGCCAGTACGTGCACAAGATCCGCTACTGGGACAATGCCATCGCCTATGACGGCAAGATTCCGACCTGGGGCCACCGCCTGATGGCGCAGGGCCACCATGTCGCCTCGATCGGCAAGCTGCATTACCTGGACTCCGAAGCCAAACGCAACGGCTTCGACGAGGAGATCCTGCCACTGCATATCGTCAACGGCGTTGGCGATCTGCTCGGCCTGATTCGTGAAGAACTGCCGCGACGTTCGGGCTCGGCTAATCTAGGTCCGGAAGCTGGCCGCGGCGAATCCGAATACACCAAATACGATCGCGACATCGCCACTGAAACCATCAAGTGGCTGAAAACCAAAGCGCCGGCGCTGAAAGCCAAACCCTGGGCCTTGTACGTAGGTTTTGTCTCGCCGCACTTCCCGCTGATCGCGCCGCCGCAGTTCTACGACCTGTACCCGGAAGACGCCGTGCCCTGGCCCAATATGTATGACCACGACCAGCGCCCGCAGCATCCCTTCATCGACGCCATGCGCAAGAGCATGTGTTACGACGACCCTTTCGACACGCCAATGGTGCGCCGGGCGATCACCGCCTACTTCGGATTGACTTCCTTCATGGACGACAACGTCGGCAAGATCCTGCGCACACTGGAAGAAACCGGCCTGATGAACAACACCCGTGTGGTGTATTCGTCGGACCACGGCGACAACCTCGGCACCCGCGGCATGTGGGGCAAGTCGACCATGTACGAAGAATCCGCCGGTATCCCGATGATCATGGCTGGCCCCGGCGTGCCCGCCGGTAATGTCTGCGATACCCCGGTGACGCTGGCCGACGGCTTCCCGACCTTCATCCACGCGCTTGGTGCGAAAGCCCATCCCGACGATGCAACGCTGCCCGGCGTTTCATTGATCGATATCGCACAGGGCAAGGTGCCGGCGCGCACGATCCTTTCCGAATACCACGCAGCGGCTTCAATGTGTGGTGCCTTCATGATCCGCCGCGGCCAATGGAAATACATCCATTACGCCACCGTGCCGCCGATGCTGTTCGATCTGAAAAACGATCCGGAAGAACGCAAGGACCTCGGCCGCGACCCGGCCTACAAGGCGGTGATTGCCGAATGCGAGCAAGCTCTGCGCAAGATGGTAAACCCTGAAGCGGCAGATCAGCTCGCCAAGGCCGACCAGAAGGCAATGATCCAGAAATTCGGCGGCGAAGACGCCATACTGAAGCGCGGCACCTTCCGTTATTCGCCACCGCCGGGCAGCAAGGCCGCTTACTTCGAAGCCAACCAGAAAACAAAATAACAACAATCAACCGGAGGAGAAAACGATGCGCAACATAATGCTGGTGACGGCGCTGTTCGCCGCCGGATTTGCACAAGCCCAGGGTTATCCGAACAAACCCATCCGCATGATCGTGGCTTCAGCACCGGGCGGCGCACCCGACATTCTTGGCCGCGCCATCGCGCAAAAAATGTCCGACAGCCTCGGCCAGCAGGTGGTCGTCGATAACCGCGCAGGCGCCAGCGGCCTGATCGGCGCCGAGATAGCCGCCAAATCGGCGCCCGACGGCTACACGCTGTTCCTTGGGACCACCACGCTGTATGCCATCCTGCCCAATCTGAAAAAGAATCTGCCTTACAACATCCAGCGCGATTTCATTTCAGTCACGCAGATTGCCGGCGCCTCCAACGTGCTGGTGATCAATGCCTCGGTGCCGGCGAAATCAGTTGCTGAACTGCTGCAGATTGCAAAGACCAAACCCGGCGCACTGAACTACGCTTCCGCCGGCCGCGGCACGCCGGCCCATCTTGCTGGAGAAATGGTCAACGTACTCGCCAACGTCAGCATGACCCATGTGCCGTACAAGGGTGCGGGTCCCGCACTGCTTGATGTGATTGCCGGGCAAGTGCAACTGATCATCACTTCACCGATTGCCGCCGGCCCGCATATCAACAGCGGCAAGGTACGCGCACTGGCCACGACAGGGGCCAAGCGCAATCCCGCGCTGCCGGACCTGCCGACGGTGTCGGATACCTTGCCCGGTTATGAAATCACCCAGTGGTGGGGGCTGTCGCTGCCCGCCAAGACACCGCGTGCGCTCAGCGAACGCCTGCAGACCGAAGCCCGAAAAGCAGTGAACCTGCCCGACGTGCGCGAACGCATCATCCGCACCGGGGCAGAACCGGTCGGCGGTACGCCCCAGGCTTTTGATGCCCTGATCGCTGCCGAGCAACGGCGTTTGGGAGATGTCATCCGCAAGGCAAAAATCAGTCTCGAGGACTGACGCGAATGGGTGCAGCCCAAAAAAATGGGCACCCGAAGGCGCCCGAAGGGGATACATGCGTTCGCTCGCAAACTGCAGGCTGTTGATTTATCGCAGCTTTTGCGACCAGCCAACAACGGGCAGAATGCTCACACTGTAGAGACTGCGGGTTTCCGCTAAAGTTCCGCCGCCATGACACTCACTGAATTGCGTTACATCGTCGCCGTTGCACGGGAGCGGCACTTTGGCCGCGCCGCCGAAACCTGCTTCGTCAGCCAGCCCACGTTGTCCGTCGCCGTCAAAAAGCTGGAGGACGAACTCGGCGTACAGATTTTCGAACGGGGCCCGGGCGAACTGACGATCACCCCCGCTGGCAACCGCGTGATCGAGCAGGCGCAACGCGCGCTGGAAGAAGCCGACAAGGTCAAATCCATTGCAAAATCAACGGCCGACCCGCTCGACGGCCCACTCAAGCTGGGCGTCATTTTCACCATCGGCCCTTATCTGCTGCCGCAACTGATTCCGATTCTCAGGCGGCGCGCACCAAAGATGCCTTTGATTCTTGAGGAAAATTACACTGCGGTATTGTCGGAACGGTTGAAACGCGGTGACATCGATGCCGCCATCGTCGCCCTGCCCTTTAATGAACCGGGCATCACGGTCACACCGCTTTATGACGAGGACTTCGTGGTCGCACTCGCAAAAACCCATGACTGGGCCAAGCGCAAAACCATATCTTCGGACGCATTGGCGGGCGAAAGCCTGCTCCTGCTCGGCACCGGCCACTGCTTCCGTGACCAGATTCTCAACGCCTGTCCGTCATTGAACCGGTCCAGTGCGACACCCGGTTCGCTGCAGAAAACCGTTGAGGGTTCCTCGCTGGAAACCATACGCCTGATGGTGGCCACGGGACTCGGCCTGACGGTATTGCCGGCATCGGCGATTCCGGCAAAACGCGCCGGCAAGGATCTGCTCACCTATATTCCGTTCAGCCGCCCCGTCCCCGACCGCCGCGTCGTACTCGCCTCCCGTTCCAGCTTCCCCCGCGCCGCCGCACTCGACGTCATTCGTGACGCCATTGCCGCCTGCGCGCTCAACGGCACTGCCGTCGTCAAATAAATCACCTGCAATAACAATGGGTTATCGGCCAGACCCAGTGATAGTAATTTACTATTTGTTAATTAATAACAATCAATTGGATTAATCATCATCGAATCTCCAGAATGCGACCCATGCGTTGAGAGACGCACAATTTTTCAACCCTCAGGAGATACAAAGATGAAAGCCGAATCCGTCACCGTCAAGAACATCGAAGCCGCCTTCGCCGGCGAATCCATGGCACACATCAAGTACATGTACTTCGCCAAGATCTGCCGCGAGCAGGGCGACATTGAGACCGCGAAAGTGTTCGAAGAAACCGCCGCACAGGAAGTGCAGCACGCCTTCGGTCACCTCGACCTGCTGTTCCCGAAAACCGAACTGACCCCGGCAAAGGCGCTCGACATGGCGATCGCCGGCGAGACCTACGAGTACACCGAAATGTATCCGCAGTTCCGCCACCTCGCCGAACAGGAAGGCAATCACGCCGCAGTCAAGGAAATGGACGAGCAGATCGAAGAGTCGAAGGAACACGCCGCCCGCTTCCAGCAGACACTGGCCAAGGCCGCCAAGCGCTTCGCCGCGCTGGCCAAGGTTGAAGAGCGTCACGCCAACCACTACCGTTCAGTGCGCGCAAAAGTCGCAGCCTGATCAACCCACAAAACACTTAAAGGAGAAATACACATGGCAACCGAATTTCGCAAATGGGAATGCATCGTCTGTGGTTACGTTTATGACGAAGCCGCCGGCGATCCGGAACACGGCATCCAGGCCGGCACACGCTGGGAAGACATCCCGGAAAACTGGGAATGCCCGGAGTGCGGCGTCGCCAAAGCCGACTTTGAAATGGTGTTGAAGGCCGCGTAACAAACTGCAGCACGCTGCCCGCCGGTAACGGCGGGCGCATTGGATACAAGCTTTTGGTTCAGCAGTTCGATTAATTGCATCAGGAGACCGCAATGGCTGAAATGATCATGAATGCACGCCGCATTGCTGCCGAGCCCACCTGGCAGCGACTGCTTGCGTTCATCATTTTCGCCGTTGCGGTCGCCGCTGCCGGCATCACATTGCTGGATGCTGCATCCACCAACGAAACCTTGCGCGCCGCGCTCGCCGCGACGCTGTTCACCGCACTTGCCACCGGCGCGGGCGCACTGCCTGTGCTGTTTGTGCGCCATATTTCCGATGCGGCTCGCGACAGCCTGCTCGGCTTCGGCGCCGGCGTCATGCTCGCTGCCAGTTTTTTCTCATTACTCGCTCCCGCACTCGAATCCGCGGCAACGGTCTCCGGCAGTGCGGGCGGCGGCGCATTGACGGTCGCCATTGGTTTAAGCCTTGGCGCCGCTGTTCTGATGGCGGCCGACCGCTGGTTGCCGCATGAACACTTTGTCAAAGGCCGCGAAGGCGGCTCGTCACATCATGATGCCAGCCTGTGGCTGTTCGTCATCGCCATTACATTGCACAACGTGCCGGAAGGCCTCGCTGTTGGCGTCGCACAGGGCGGTGGCAATGGCTCGGCACTCACCGCCGGCATCGCCATCCAGAACATGCCGGAAGGTCTGATCGTCGCCATCGCATTGGTCTCGCTCGGCATTACGCGCCTGAAAGCGGTCGCACTTGCACTCGCCACCGGCATGGCGGAACCGCTGGGCGGCCTCATCGGCGCAAGCGCAATCAGTCACGCCGCCGCAATGCTGCCCTGGGGACTGGCCTTCGCCGCCGGCGCGATGCTTTTCGTGATCAGCCATGAGATCATCCCCGAGACCCACCGCAACGGCAATGAACGCGTCGCGACCATCGGCCTCATCGGCGGCTTTGTACTGATGATGCTGTTTGATACCATGCTGCGCTGATTTTTCGCATACTCCACGCATACCTCAGGAAAGAAACAAACCCATGCACCCCATCATCATCATCGGCAGCGGTCTTGCCGGTTACAACACCGCCAAGGAACTGCGAAAACTCGATACCGCGACACCGCTTGTCGTGATTGCCTCAGACAGCAGTGCGTTTTATTCCAAACCGATGCTGTCCAACGCCATCGCCTCGAAAAAAACACCGGCCGCCCTTGCACTGAACACGCCTGAGCAGATGTCCGAGCAATTGAAAGGCAACGTGCGCGCAGGAACGTGTGTTGACGCGATCGACACCGCCGCGCACACGCTGAAGATCGGGGATGAAACCCTGCATTATTCAAAACTGGTGCTGGCACTGGGCGCCGACCAGATCCGGCTGCCGATCTCCGGCAGCGGCGCTGCCGATATCCAGACCGTCAACGACCTTGACGACTACGCCCGTTTTCGCAGCGCCATCGACGGCAAGAAACGTGTCGCCATCATCGGTGCCGGCCTGATCGGCTGCGAATTCGCCAACGACCTCGCCGCCGGCGGTTACGCCGTCGACATCATCGACATCGCGCAACAGGCGCTGGGCCGCCTGCTGCCGGCGGAAGGCGGCGCGATGCTCAAGGACAAACTGTCGGCACTCGGCGTGCAATGGCACCTCGGCACCAGCGTGCAATCCGTAGACTCCGTCGATGGCGGCTATTCGCTGACGCTGGCCAACGGTGCGTCACTGCAAGCCGACATCGTGCTGTCGGCCGTCGGCCTCAAGCCGCGCACCGCGCTCGCCGCTGCCGCCGGCATCAAGGTCAATCGCGGCATCGTTGCCGACCGCAATCTTGCCACCAGCGCACCCAACGTCTACACGCTGGGCGATTGCGCGGAAATCGAAGGCATGGTGATGCCTTACGTGATGCCGATCATGCATGCTTCGCGCGCACTGGCACAGACGCTGGCGGGCAAACCAACCGCCGTGTCCTTCCCCGCAATGCCGGTGATGGTGAAGACGCCCGCCTGCCCGACCATAGTCGCACCGCCGGCGATTGGTGCAGCCGGCACATGGCAGGTCGAAGCCACGGCTGACGGCGTGAAATCACTGTTTACCGCCGCCGACGGCAAACTGCTTGGTTTCGCACTCAACGGCGCCGCCACGGCTGAACGCGCGAAACTCGCGCCGCAATTGCCGGCCGTGCTCGCTTGAATCTCTGAACCCTTGAATCGATTGTCCCATTGGTCATCGCAATACCGGTAACGGCGGCAGTGTAGTATTCGGTCAATGCTGCCGCCCGTCACCAAAACACTGCTGTTCGCGAACATCGCGGTTTTCCTGCTGCAGGAACTTCTCGGCGACATCCTGATCGTCTGGTTCGGCCTGTGGCCCCTGCACACACCCGCAGCCTACGGCACCGGCTTCATGCCGTGGCAGGTCATCACCTACGGTTTTCTGCATGGCGGGCTGATGCACATCGGCTTCAACATGCTGGCGCTGTACATGTTCGGCGGTCAGCTGGAAATGATATTCGGGCGGCGGCGCTTTCTGGTGTATTACCTCGGCTGCCTGTTTTCCGCGGCACTGACGCAACTGGCCGTGCTGTCATTCGTCGGCGGAGACGCCTATCCGACCGTCGGCGCTTCAGGCGGCGTCTTCGGTCTGCTGCTCGCCTACGGCCTGCTTTTTCCGCACAACAAAGTCATGCTGCTGTTCCCGCCGATACCAATGCCGGCCTGGCTTTTTGTTTCGCTCTATGGCCTGCTGGAAATTTATCTCGGCGTCACCGGCACTCAATCAGGGGTAGCGCATTTTGCACACTTGGGCGGCATGATCGGCGGCTGGCTGCTGATCCGTCAGTGGCGGAGACGGCCGCCGGACCGCTATTGATGAAGCTGCGGGGCGCTCAGGCCCAGCAACGCTGCAGCACGACCCGGATCCAGTCGTCCCCGGCATCCAGCGTCGAATACACCAGCGCTTGGTGCATGTCCGCATCTCCCCGCATCCGCTGCAGGCGCGCGACACGGACATTGGCGTCACTCACGGTATAACCGTAACGCCCGTAACGGTCGCGTTCGATCGCCGTTTCTGCCGCTGGCGCATCGCGCAACCAGATCCATTCAGCGACAAAGTCCTGCGCCAGACGCTCCAGTTCCCGATACAGATCGCCATCCAATGACTGCGGCGGCACAAAGCGTTGCGCTGTTACCGCACCATCAACACCGCGCAATGACCAGTTGGCGGCCCACTCCGCAGCGCCTTCGGTCACCATCAACTCAATCGCTTCGCCGTCACGCTTGACCTGAAACAGCGCATCACGTTCATGGTTCAGCACATAACCCGACCATGACGACCGGCTGCGCCGCACCACCGCAAAGGCCAGTTGCAGGGTCGCGTCTGCTGCAACCTGAAAATAACGATTCGCGGTGTCTGCGCCGCCCGTGACAATGGGATCTTCGGTGTGATCAACAATCTTGCCGTCAACCATCCGCGCACGTCCGCGGCGCCCGGCCGCCAGATTGACCCACTCGGCCACCACTTCCAGTTGCGGAAACTCCTGCGAAGCCTGCGCAAATGCCGGAAACGGTACGCCGCCCCGCACCTTGAAATCATACGACAGCGCATCATCACCGTGATGCTCCTCGAATCCGCCCTCGAAGATTTCTTCGACCAGCAAGGCCTTGATTCTCGCGTCGGCCGCCGTCAGCAGCGCACTGTCACCGCTGACCGTCAGCGTGGCGTGTATCAGCAGGTCGGCGCTCATTCACCGAGCTTTTTCGGACGGATGTAAATCACGTAATACACCAGGGCCACCAATACGCTGCCGCCAACGATATTGCCGATGATGACCGGTATCAGGTTGCGGAACATGGCATACACCGAAATGAACTCGGCTCCCGCCGGCAGCGCAACGCCCGATGCCTTCAACAGCAGCGCCAGCGGAAAGAAATACATATTGGCGATCGAATGCTCGAAACCGGCTGCCACAAATGCCGATATCGGCAGCACGATGGCAAAAAACTTGTCGACCACGGTGCGTCCGGCGAGCACCATCCAGACCGCCATGCACACCAGCACGTTGCACAACACGCCACGGAAAAACAGCTCCGAAACCGGCATGGCGCTTTTTGCCGCAGCAATTTTCAGATAAGTCTGTGCCACGGCGCCGGCATTCATGCTGGTGTGACCCGACAGGTACACCAGAACTGCGAGGCCGGCGGCACCGGCGAAATTGGCGCAGCACACGACCGCCCAGTTGCGCATCACTTCTGCCGTGCTGACCTTGCCGTCGGCCCAGGCCATGGCCAGCAGGTTATTGCCGGTAAAAAGTTCTGCGCCGGCCACCACGACCAGCAACAAGCCCAGCGAGAAACAAATACCGCCGAGAACACGGCCAACGCCAAACGAAAGTCCGGCGTCACTGATGACCAGTGTGTAATACAGCGCACCGAGACCGATAAAAGCACCCGCCAGCATTCCGAGCATCGCCATCGACAGCAGCGGCAAGCGCGCCTTGGTGACACCGATGTTATCGACCCGCTCGGCGATCTGCTGCGGCGAATAGGCATCCATGCTGAAGCTGTCGGCCATCTCGATTCTCCCGTGATATTTCTGTCCGCATCCGTGCGGATAGTGTAAGCGCAGCGCGCGGAATCGGGTAATCTTGCGGCCCATGAAATCCCGCAAGCGCATACCGGCCCTGAAGCTCGCCGACTATTACATGGGGCGTGACCGCGAGTTCCATGCTGAACTGACTCCGGAACTGCGCGCCAATGCGCGCGAAACCGTACGCCGGGTGAACCGCCTGCTCAAACGCGCCGGCTTGCACCGCCGGGTCACTTCGGGTTGGCGGCCTGCGGCGATCAACGCGACAGTGCCGGGCGCCGCCAAAGGCAGCAAACACATCAGCTGCATTGCCATTGATCTGGAAGACCGCGACGGTGCTCTGGATGCCTGGTGCATGGCCCATCTCGACGTGCTCGAAGAACTTGGTCTGTGGCTGGAACATCCGGATGCGACGCCGGACTGGTGTCATCTGCAAACACTGCCGCCCCGTTCCGGCAATCGGGTTTTCGAGCCGTGATGATTGTAAATATTTGATTTTATTGATATTTTAAGAGAATGCTAGCCACTCCGGCTTGAACAACAACAGCGCCCCGATCAGCAGCAGCAACACCCCGCCGATCAGGTGCGACCAGCGCGCATAGGTGCCACTGAGTCCCGACACCTGCAAGGTCTTCATCGCGACGATGAAAATCAGCAAATCGTCCAGCATGAAAACCAGGATGTAGAGCAGCAGATAGGCGTGGTACTGCCAGGTCGGCAACTGACTCAAGGTGAGGATCTGCACATAAACCGCGGGGATGCCCGCCGAGCATACAAACTCGACCAGGTTCACCGCGATCGCGAGCAGAACAATGCCGAGCAGTGCCAGCCAGAATCGCTGCTCCAGTGCGACCGCGCGCAACTGCGTCAGCACACGCTGCCGCGAAGCGCTGCCGGTGACACGGCACAAGGCTTCCGGATTCATGAAAAACTCGCGCAGATAATACGCACCACCGCCCAGTGCAACCACCGCAACCGCAACACGAATCCACAACATCATGCCGAGGAACAGCAGGACATTCAGCCAGGCGGCGAGAAAGAGGTAATACACCGCGGCCGACGTCGCAATGAATGCAGAACCGAGCGTCCACATCCGCAACCGGTCCGGCATGCCGACGAGCAGGCCCACCAGAAAAACCAGCGTCCACATCGCACAAGGATTGAATCCGTCGATACCCGCCAGCACCACCGTGAGGACGGGCAGGGACAGTGTCGCAATATTGATCTCTCCGAGCAACGGAACACGTATTGTCTTCGGCGGCACCTGCACGGGCGCACGTTGCGCCGGCGGCAGCGCGGATTCCGCAAACAATGTCGCCGACCGATCAGCACAGGCCCTGCTGCGACACGCCTCGATCGCCGCAACAATCGCAGCTCCTGTCGTGGCATCGTCGTCATAACCCACCCAGTGCCGGTCACCGACAATCACCATCGGCACTGCCGGATTCATCACTGAAAAATATTCAATCGCCCGGGAAAACGCTTCGCGATTGCGCGGCGATTCGTTGATTTCGTATTCATGGAGCCGCAGCCCCGGATCACGGGCTGCCGCCTACTGCAGGAAAGTGCGCGCTTTTTCGCAGTGCGGACAACCGATGCGCCAGAACACCTGAACCTCCACTGCCCCCGGCTGCGATGGCGGACTTCCAGGCTGCGCCTGCGCCAGACCCATCATGAGCAGCCACGGCAACAACCACAGCAGCAGTCGCGGTCGGCGCATCATTTGACCTAATCCAGGAATGTCGCGTATTCACTCAGTGCAATACGCTCCGGCCGAAAAGTATTGACCACTGCATCGGCGTCGGCATAACCCATGGCCATGCCGCAGATCACCACCCATTCGCGGCCGATTCCGAGTTCACGCCGCACCACATCCGGGTAACTGGCGATCGATGCCTCTGCGCAGGTGTGCAAGCCGCGAGCCCGCGCCGCCAGCATCAGCGTCTGCAGGAACATGCCGTAATCCAGCCAGCTGCCCTTCTCCAGTTTGCGGTCGATCGTGAACACCAGGCCCGCCGGCGCACCGAAGAAAGTGTAATTTCTGGCACGATAGGCTTTTGATTTTTCGTGATCACCCTTGCCGATGCCCAGGGTTCCGTACAAGCCCCAGCCGCAGGCACGACGACGCGCCAGGTACGGTTCAAATACCGGGTCAGTGTAGTAATCGTAATCCCGCTGATGACCGGGTTCATCGTTGAGGAAAGCGTTTTGTATGGCCGTGCCGACACGTTTCAGCGCCGCCCCCGTCAGCACATGCACGCGCCACGGCTGGATGTTCGAGCCACTGGGCGCATGACGTCCGAGTTCGACGATCTCGCGCAGCACCTCTGAAGGAACCGCTTTATCTGCATAAGCGCGAATCGAACGCCGCGTCAGCGCAGCCTCAAAAACATCCGCAGCAGCTTGACTGAGATCGGTCATTTGCAAATCCATTGGTGGCCATTGACGGAATTCATGTTAACAAACCGCGGCGGCAGCCCGCGATTGACCGTCGCGCGCGGCTTCGTCACACTGCCGGCGCCGACATGAATACCCCGACCCTACGCACCGGAATCGTTTTCGCCCTGCTGCAGCTGTTTTTCACGCTGACATGGACCGTTTACGTGATTTTCCTGCCGCGCCTCGCTGCGGAAGCCGGCATCCCGAAATCATGGATCATCTGGATCCTGGTGGCTGATCAACTGGTGTTCGTTGCGGCTGACTGGGCCATGGGCGTCAAGGCCGACCGCAGCGCGCGCATTGTCGGCAGGCTCGGACCGCAGATCGGCTTGATCACGCTGGTCTCGGCGCTGGCCTTCCTCGCGCTGCCGCTGGCCGCACCGAACGGCAGCCCGCTTCTGTTCCTTGCCCTCACATTTGTCTGGACCGTCACCTCATCGGCTTTGCGCGCACCACCGCTGGTACTGATCGGCAAATACGCGGCAACCGGCGCCAAACCGTGGCTGTCGGGGCTGTGGTTGTTCGGCCTCGGCGTTGCCGGTGCAATCGCACCGTATCTGACCGGTGTATTGCGCGATGCGGATCCGCGACTGCCGTTTGCGCTGGCCTCCATCGCCATCGCGGTTGCCGCCTGGGCCATGACCTGGGCGGAGCGCAATCTTGCCGCCTCTGCATCACAGGAAACAACACCACCCGCCAAACCGCTGTCGATCCCCTTCTTCCTGATCATCGTCGCGCTGGCCGGGCTCGGTTTCCAGATTCACTTCTCGCTGAACTCGGCACCGCAGTATCTGCGTCATGCCACAGCGGCGGATCTCGGGCAGCTGATGCCGTTGTTCTGGGTGGGTTTCAATCTGGCAATGCTGCCGCTGACCTGGGTCATCCGCCGTTACGGCGATTTCAAGGTACTCGCCGCAGGCGCCGTCGCCGGCGCAGTGGCAGTGCTATTTTCAGCGCAGGCTGGCGCACTCGGACCGCTGATTACCGCGCAGGTCATTGCCGGGGCCGCCTGGGCCGCGGTGATGTTCGGCGCCTTTGGCGCAGCAACCTCGCTCGGCCACACCGGCCGCGAAGGCTTCAGCGCCGGCGGCATGCATTCGATGTTTGCGCTCGCGGCGATGCTGCGCATCCTGATCATCGCGACCCAGCTCAACCAGGACAAGGACATCCTGCAGACACTGACCTGGGCGCCGGCGCTGTGCTGGGGTGCGGCTGCTCTGCTGATGATTGTGCGTTTACGCCGCGCCTGAACGGTCGATCAGCGCCAGCTTTTCCGCGCGGCTCAACTGCTTGATCCGGTATTCACGCTTGCTGGCGGCAGAACGATCCGCAGCCGCCTCCTGATACACCAGCGTTACCGGCCGTCGCGAGCGCGTATAACTCGCACCCAGTCCGTTATCGGCATTGTGTTCAGCGATGCGACGCTCAAGATCCCTTGCAATCCCGGTATAAAGACTGTCGTCGGCGCAACGCACGATGTAAACCTGCCACGCATCCGCCACCACTACTCCTTATTCAATGGAACTGCCACTCGAAGGGCCGTATGATGCCGCCTATGAAAATTTTTCGCCATCTGCTGCCGATCCTTATCCTTGTCGCCAGCACGGCATTTGCCGCCGACCCGGCCAAAAACGTATTTGGTGTCGAACTCGGCTCCCGCTTCAGTTTTCCCGCCTGCGAACAGGGTGAAGACGCACTGACCAAACGCCACTGCTATAACGCGAAACAAACCGTAAAAACGGCCTGGGGCACCGAAGAACAGCAGTTGTTCTACCCGCGAGCCACCGTTGTTCCTTACGCGCGCGGCGAACTGACGGTTGAAGTAGTCAACGGCGTGATCGAAGCCATCCACATCCACACCTGGGGTATCCAGGCGCAGGGCGGCGCGCTTGCGGCGCTCAAAAAGAAATACGGCCCGCCGACGCGCAGCCGCTCCGAAAAAATAACAGGTCTGCGTTCACGGTTACCGGTGGAGTACGCCGAATGGGATGCAAAAGAGTACTCGGTGCGCTTTACAGGTGTCTTTACCAGCATCGACTGGGGTCGAATCACCATCGGAACGCCGAAATATTTCCAATTGCTGCAGAAAAATCAGCCCGCCCAATAACGCTCATCTCGTAGTTCACGCACGATCTATCCGCTAAACTGAATCATTCGCAGTCCAGCAGATCTACGCACAACCGATGGTTGATCCCGCATTCCTTTCCGCACGCGCACTGGCCCGACGCATCCGCAGCGGCGCGCTCAGCGCCGTCGATGCGCTGGACATGTACGTCGAACGTCATCAACGCCTGAATCCCCGCTTGAACGCCGTCATCGCGACGGATCTTGCAAACGCCCGCAAGACTGCACGCGCAACCGATCGCCTGATCAAACGCGGCGGCAATCCCGGTCCGCTTGCCGGCGTACCCATGACCGTCAAGGAGTCCTACGACTATGCGGGCCTGCCGACAACCTGGGGACTGGAGAAGCGAAAAGGCAATATTGCCCGACAGCACGCAGTGGTCGTGCAACGCCTGCTCGATGCCGGAGCGACGGTCTGGGGAAAAACCAATGTACCGGTGCTGCTGGCCGACTGGCAAACACACAATCCAGTCTACGGCACTACCCACAATCCCTGGGACACCAGCCGCACGCCCGGCGGCTCCAGCGGTGGCGCTGCGGCCGCACTTGCGGCCGGGCTGACCGGACTCGACTATGGCTCGGATATCGGCGGCTCGATCCGCGGACCTGCACACTATTGCGGCATTTACGGACACAAAACCACCTACGGCATCGTACCGACACGTGGTCATGCGCTGCCCGAAACCTGGGCATCGACCGACATGTCAGTACTGGGCCCGCTGGCGCGCTCTGCCGCTGATCTTGAGGTCGCTTTGCGCGTCACAGCAGGCCCCGATCTTGCCGATCGCACGGCTTATCGCCTGAAACTGCCCGCCGCTTCTTTTCGTGACTTCAAAGGCTTGCGAATCGCCGTCGTATCCGATGATCACGTAGCACCGGTTTCACGCGTGATCTCCGGGGCGATCAACAACCTCGCCGGATTCCTCAGCAAACGCGGTGCCAAGGTTGATCGACATCCGAAGTTGCCCTACGCCTGCGCCGAACACGACCGTCTGTACGTGATGCTGCGCCGCGCAGCGACTTCAATGCGCGCCCATGACGATGCATCCTTCGCCAAACTGCTGCAGCAAAAAGACACACTGGACCCCAACGACCGCAGTTATCAAGCCGAGCAGGTTCGCGGCAATACCCTGTTTCACCGCGACTGGCTGCGTCTGAACAACGAGCGTCATCGACTGCGCGGGGCATGGGCGGAATTCTTCACGCGTTACGACATATTGCTGTGCCCTGCTGCCGCCACCACGGCTTTTCCGAAGAATCCGGCGGGGCAACGCTGGGAGCGCGTCATTGATGTCGATGGCACGGCGCAACCCGACACCACCCAGATCTACTGGATGGGCATGGCCAGCGTGTCTTTCCTGCCTGCCACCGTCGCGCCGATTGCCCGTGCGGCCGACGGCCTGCCGGTCGGCGTGCAGATCATCGGCGCCCAATACGCCGACCTTTCGACAATCCGCTTCGCGCAGCTGCTGGAGCGCGAATATCACGGTTTTGCCATTCCTGACGACTACCGCTGAAGAGAACAATATGTCCAGACATTTGATCCAGATTGCCGCAGCGACTCTGCTTGCGCTGACCGCATCATCGACCTTCGCGCAATCATGGCCGACACGACCGGTGCGCATGATCGTGCCCTACACCGCGGGAGGCGCCACCGACCTGCTGGCGCGTGCAGTCGGAGAACGACTGGGCACCGCCATCGGCCAGAGCATCGTCATCGACAACCGGCCCGGCGCCAATACCATCATTGGTTACCAGCTACAGGCATCCGCAGCGCCCGACGGTTACACACTGATCATGGGTGGATTCAATGCGCTCGTCATGAACCCGCTGCTCTACAAAACCCTGCCCTACAGCGTCGACCGCGACCTCGCCCACATCGGCCTGGTCGGCATTTCGCCGCTGGTTGTCGCCACTCATCCCTCACTTCCCGCACGCAATCTGAAAGAACTCGTCGCTTACGCACAAAGCAACCCCGGCAAGCTGAACTTCGCCTCCTCCGGAAACGGCAACCTGACCCATATCGCGGGCGAGCTGTTCATGAGCATGGCCGGGATTCAGATGCAGCATGTGCCTTACAAGGGTGGATCGGCAAGCATGACCGACCAGCTGACCGGCGTCATCCAGCTCAAGTTCGACACACCGATCACCGCACTGCCATTCATCCGCGACGGCAAACTGCGTGCACTCGCCGTCACCTCGCGCAAACGCATGAGCGCACTGCCGGACATTCCGACTGTTGCCGAGCAGGGCTACAAGGATTACGACGCGGCGACATGGTTCAGCATCGCAACACGCAAAGGCACACCGCAGGGGGTCATCAACAAATTGAGTGGTGAACTCACCCGTATCGTCCAACTGCCGGAAATGCGCACCCGCTTCGGCGCAGTCGCCATTGAAATGGCCAGCGGATCACCCGACGAACTGGACCGACTGGTGAAGCAGGATACGCAACGCTGGGCTGCCGTCATCAAAAAATCCGGCGTGACGCTGGCACCCTGAATGCAACCGTTTCGCGGCAAAGCAGAGCGAGGCATAATGCAGCCTCATTAAAAACAGAGGAAGCACCATGGCAGCCATTACCACCGCAAGCGGTCTGATCATCGAAGAACTCAATGTCGGCACCGGCGCCGAAGCTGTCGCAGGCCAGTATGTCTCCGTGCATTACACCGGCTGGCTTACTGACGGCACCAAATTCGATTCCAGCAAGGACCGCGGCGATCCGTTTGAATTTCCGCTGGGCGCAGGCCATGTCATCCGCGGCTGGGATGAGGGCGTGCAGGGCATGAAAGTCGGCGGCTCGCGCAAACTGACGATTCCCTCTGACCTTGGCTATGGTCCCCGCGGCGCCGGCGGCGTCATCCCGCCGAACGCGACCCTGGTATTTGAAGTCGAACTGCTGGGCACCGAATAATCAACGGTTGAAGGAGGGGATCATCCGATGGGCAATCACGTCAAAATTAAATCCAGCAGCGGCGCCGGCGAGTTCGACTGCTACCTTGCGCTCCCGGCCGGCACCGCCAAAGCGCCAGCCGTCGTGATGGCTTCTGCGGTGCATGGCGTAAACGCCGACATCCGCGGCATCGCTGATGAATTCGCCGCCAAAGGCTTCATCGCAGCGGCACCCGATCTGTTCTGGCGTACGCTGCCGGGACCGTTGCCACGAGACGATGAACGCGCCGGTCAGCGCTCGCAGCCGCGCATGCCCGTACTCAAGGCCGGCGAAACCGATATCGCCGACACTCTGGCGATGGTGCGCCAGTTGCCCCAACACAATGGCAAGGCCGCAACAATGGGCTTCTGCTTCGGCGGCCCCTACGCCGTGATCGGACCGCAGCGCCTGGGATTTGATGCCGGCATCGGCTGCCACAGCACGCAGATGAAAGACTTCATCGAGGAATTCGAGGGGCTGAGCAAACCGGTCTGCCTGGTGTGGGGCGATCAGGATTTCGCCGCCCCTCCGGACGTGCAGGCCGCTTATGTGGAGCTCGCGAAAAAGCAGCCGAAACTGGCCGTGCACATCTTCCCCGGCGTTTTTCACGGATACATGATGCGCGAGAACGTGAAGGCGTGGAGTCCGGAGACTTATGCCTTCACGATGGGGAAGGCCCTGGAGACATTGGCGGCGTTGCGATAGAGCTGATGATTACAGCTGATGATGCGTGGCTGGTGGCTGGTTAAATGCTGCTAGTTTCCGATGTAACAAGGGTTTTCCAGCCACCAACCACGCACTCTAGCCACGCTCCTCAGCCACGCATTACCCCCGCTCTACTCCGCCCGAATCCCCGCTTCCTTGATCACCTTCGCCCACTTGTCGGATTCTTCTCGCCAGAACTTGCCGAACTGCTCCGGCGTATTGCCCACCACATCGGCGCCCATGCCGACAATCTTGTCGCGAATTTCCTTTTCCTGCAGCGTCTTTGTGAAATCACCATGAATCCGCGAAACCAGATCCTTTGGCGTTGCCGCCGGCACCACCAGCCCGAACCAGTTGGTCAGCGCGTATCCTGACACGCCCTGCTCGGCAATCGTCGGCAGATCAGGCAATGCTGCAACCCGTTTCGGCCCGAGTATTCCGAGCGCAACCAGTTTTTTGTCGCGGATGTACGGCAACGCCTGCAGCATGCTGTCGTAAGTCAGTTGCACATGCCCACCCAACAGGTCGGCAAAACTGGGGCCGCTGCCCTTGTACGGCACGTGACGGATATTCACCCCGGCCAGCCGGTTGAACAGTTCACCGCCGAGATGCGGTGCACCTCCGGCGCCCGATGACGCATAAACAATATCGCCCGGCCGTGATTTCGCCAGCGCAATCAGCTGCCTGACATTGCGCACTGGCAGCGACGGATGCGCCACCATCACGAAATGCACGTCGACCACCTGCGTCACCGGCGCCAGATCCTTCAGCGGATCCACGGTCATCTTCGAATACAGATGTTTGTTCGCTGCAAGATTGCCCAGAGTCGCAATGGCCCAGGTGTATCCATCGGGCGCTGAACGCGCCGTGAATTCAGTGCCGATGATGCCTGCCGCGCCGGCACGATTTTCAACGATGACCTGCTGTCCGTATTGCGCCGCCAGTCTGGGGCCGACCACACGAGCAACGATATCGACGCCACCGCCCGGCGGGAAAGGAACCACAATCCGCACCGGTTTGTTTGGAAAATTCTGCGCCGTCGCCACGCAGGACAAGACCGCCAGCACGCCACCTGCAATCACCCGCCATTTGCCTCGCATCATCGCTCCTCCCTTGTTGTTATTCAGGCCGCGGGCTGCACAGCAGCCTTGTCCGCCATTACACGCTGCGCATGCCACGCCGTGGCCTTGATGGAAGACCACACCGGCTTGCCGAAGCCGCGCTCAAGATCATCGAGGATGTCTTTTGTCGGCAATTGCGAACAGGCGATGAACATCGCATCGGCGTCAGGCGTCATGGTCTCGCGCGCCAATGCCGTGATCTGCTGCGGCGTGATCGCCGCCAACGCATCGGTGGTCTCCGCCTTGAAGCTCTGGAGGCGGGTCACCGCGATGCCGGATTGCTCAAGATAGTTGCGCAGGCGTTCGTTGACCGGATCAAGGTACGGCGTCACCACGGCAATCCGCCGGGCGCCGATGTGTTTGAGTACTGCAATCATGGCGCTCGCCGTCGTCACCACCGGCTTGCCGGTGATGGCAGCCAGCTTGCGCTGGATTTCCGCATCACGCGCCGGACCGCCGATGAACCCTGCTGCCGTACAGCCATAAGCGACGATGTCGGTTTGCAGAGGGTCATAATCTTTGGCCAGTTCCAGCGCCTGCTCCACATAAGCAGGAATTTCCGCTGGACCGAGCAGCCCCCTGCCCCGCGGGATGCGCAGCGTGCGGCAGGGTGCACCATCCAGCCATGCACGCAACTCCGGCTCCATGGTCGTGTTGTTTGCGGGCACCATCAGCCCCAGTTTCAACGGCATTGATCCCTCCCCCAGGTCTCGATATCGCAATGCATTCTAACCGCTGACACTCCAATTGCCCTGATACCGGCCACATCCTGCGGAATAACCATAACTAATTGTTTTAATTGTATTTTTTAATTGGCTGCGGTTCCCTGCTGTTTCCCGATCAGACATTGCACCAGCGCCTGTTGCTCCGCACTCAATGTGAGGCTTTCATCTTCCTGCGCCCAGTGGCGCTTGAACGCGGCGATGGCTGCGGGCAGGCGCGTCACGTCATAACCCAGCGCGGCCAGCAAGGCTGCATCATCGGCACCCGCCTTCGCAGGCTCGAAAGGCGGTTCGCACCACAATCCGAATCCCGCCGCCGCGAGACGTCGCCACGGAAACAGCGCGCTCGGATCAACCTTGCGGCCGGGCGCCACATCGCCATGCCCGAGCACGTTTGCCAGCGGAATGTTCCAGCGCGTCACCAGATCACCCAGCAAGTCGATCAGTGCGCTGATCTGCGCATCACTGAATGGCTCGCGACCGTTGTTGTCGAGTTCGATCCCGATCGATGAAGAATTCAGATCACGGTTGCCGCCCCAATACGAATCTCCGGCATGCCATGCGCGTTTCAGCTCATCGACCAGATAAACAATGCGGCCGTCACGGCCGATCAGGTAATGCGCACTGACCTGCGTAAAACGGCTGGTCAGCGTCGTGATTGCCTGCTCGGCGGTGTCATTGGTCGTGTGGTGGAGGATCACATAGTTCGGCCTTCGCTCGCCGAAATTGGGCGAAGGTTTCACCTCGACCGGCAGCGTGGTGTAACGAGGCAGCGGCGCGCAGGCGGGCAACAGCATCAATGCTATCGCCACTGCACAACCCCAAACCGCCCTTATTCGCATTGCCCGGCCTCCCGCCACACGCCACCGTCACCGGTTCGGCGTCTTTCTTCCGCGTCTTCCGACCACTGTACCACGCAGCCCGGCAATCGGTTACTCTCGGCTGATGAATGCAGAAATGCCGAAATCAATTTCGCGCGAAACCCTGAACGAACTGCCGGTGCAGCGTTACGAAGGCCCGATTCATTTTATCGACACGCCAGCGCTGCTGCATGCCGCGCGCACCGACATTCTTGCCGAACGCGTGGTGGGCTTTGATACGGAAACACGACCCGCCTTCAGCAAGGGAGAGAGTTACCTGCCGAGCATTGTCCAGGTCGCCACGGCAAAAGCCGTCCACATCTTCCCGCTGCGTTACGCCGATACCCACGGCCTGCTCGGGGAAATGCTGGCCGCCCAAGGCATTGCCAAAATCGGCGTGTCACTGGCCTACGACCTGCGTACCCTGAGGCAGGTGTTTCCATTCCATGAACATCACATCGTCGATCTAGGCATCATCGCCAAACGCCACGGCTGCGAACAAACCGGCGTGCGCAACCTCGCCGGATTGTTCCTGGGCTACCGCGTGCCCAAGGGCGCGAAGACCACCAATTGGGCTGCGCCCCGCCTCACCCAGGCGCAGATTGCCTATGCCGCAACCGACGCATGGGTCTGCAGGGAACTGTACCTGCGCTTCGAAACACTGGGCATGACGACCTGATTGCGACGGACACAAAGAACAGCCAAAATCCACCCCCTATGGCCATCGCATCCCATCCTTCAGAAAACCCCGGCTGCACTCTCGATCGCACCCGACCGATCACACGGGCAGCAGCGATTCTGTGTTCATTGGTATTGCTGATACTGGTCGGCAGTTGTGCACAGATGCCGTCCACCGGCATCACCACCATCCGGTTTGCCGACGACAAGCAGCCCGGCACGAAAGAACTGCAAAGCGAAACCGTGCAGACCCAGGTCGTCGAACGCGCCCTCGGCGTCGATCAATTCAAGTTGCGCGGTCCATTTGAGGTCGATACACGCAGCGGCGAGGTGATCCGCCTGTCCGCCAAGGAACGCATCCCCGCGGATTTCTACCTCTCTGCACTGGGCAGCAATGCACCGCTGGTAATCCTGCTCCATGGCTACAGCAACGGCAAGGCTGACCATGCCTATCAGGGTTTGCACCTTGCGACCTGGGGCATCAACTGCGTCGTAATTCAATTGCCGAACCGGGGTTCATGGGTCAGTCACGGCAGAACCCTGGCCCGTCTCGTCAACCATATCCAGAAACGGCCCGGGGAATTCACCAACATTGATACCCGCCGCATCATTCTCGTGGGCCACTCCTTCGGCGCCTCCTCGGTGGGTTACGCCCTGGGCCAGGGTGCAAACGTCAGCGGCGCGATACTGCTCGACCCGGCATCATTCGGCAGTGGACTGTCCACCGCGCTGGGGCGCGTGAACCGCCCCGTCACCGTTCTCGGCGCCGACGAGGAAATCTTCCCCGCCCGCGGGCGCGAACTGTTCTTCCGGCACATCCGTGCAAACGTGGGCGAGCTGTCGATCCGCAATGCAGGTCACGAGGATGCGCAGTTCAAACTCAGCGACGATGGCACCCGCGAAGAGCAACTGGCCTTTGTCAGCGCATTGACGGCGGCCGTCATCAGCCTCAGCTCGACCAATCGCTTCGATTTTGCCTGGCAGAGTTATGAACCGGCAATCAGCAGCGGGCGGTTTTTCGACATCAAGAAAAAGTAAACCCATTTCAACACCTCAGCCACGAATTTTGCACGTCCCATCATGCTGATCGCGAACATCCGCCACCGTCTTCTCCTGATTGCAACCGCCGCGCTGCTAGCGCAGCCTGCATTTGCGCAAACCAAGGACAGCACCCAGATTGAACTCGAGAAATCCCGGCAGCAAAGCATCTACCACGGCCGTGGTGAACTGCGGCCGGAGGGTTACACCATTGATCGCGGACTCAACACCTACGGCGACGCCCTGGGCCCGACTTTTGAGCGCGCACTCGCCAGCCTTGGCCCCCAGGACCGCTGGCTCGACATCGGTGCGGGACGCGGACAAGCGGTGCTCGACTACTTCTCGCTGTCGTACGACAAACTCAATGCGGAAGGCCGGGAACGACGCGGAAAAAAGGCCCGCGTGGTCGCCATGTCGATCGAAGACCGGCGCACCGAGGACTGGAACCACACTGCATCGCGCCTTGAACCCAAACAATTGCAGTACCTGTTCGACAAGCGCATGGGTGAATACACCGCCGACGAACTCGGCCGCTTCCAGCTGGTTTCCGACGTCATCGGCGGTTTTTCCTATACCGACAATCTTCAACTGTTCATGGAAAAAGTGCTGTCGATCATGACGGTCAACAGCACCTTCCACACCGTCCTGCAGGACGTGCGTTCGGAGCAAGGCAACAACAAGCCGCATTACCCCGACTCGCCATTCCTCACGCAGATCCGCGATGCTTCCGGAACGGATATCGGGGTCTGCGCCTGGCTCAAGCAAATCAGCTGCGTCGAAGTCAGCTGCATGCATAAGTCCTCATGGGTGCCGCCGATCGAAACCTACCAGGTGCGCAAGACCTGCGAATCGGTGAGCGTTCCGAAACTCGACACCATCAGCTACACCGCGGGAACGCCGCCGGAGCGCGTGTTCCAGCTCGGCAAACCTTCGCAGAAACCCACGGCCAAACCCGGACCTTGACGTAACACAAGGACCGCGGCACTGCGACGCGATACAGTGCCGCCGGCATGAGCGACACCACCCGACAGGCATCCCCGCCGCATCGCGACCGCATCTTCACCGTATCGCTGGTCATCCTCTGCCAGGTCGTCCATGGCATCAGTTTCAGCGCAATGCCCTTGCTGCTGCCGCTGATCCGCGAAGACCTGCATATCACCTTCACCCAGGCCGGCCTGCTGTCGGCCGCAGCCACGTTCAGCTATGCGCTGGGCCAGATCCCCGCGGGTTTCCTGTCCGACCGTTATGGACCGCGACGGCTTTTTTTCATCGGTCTTCTCGGCTGGTCCGTGTTCTCCACCTTCCTCGGACTGATCCATGTGTTCTGGCTGGCCGTCATGACCCAGCTGTTGGCCGGCGCCTTCCGTGCCCTGCTGTTCGCACCGGGCATGTCGCTACTGGCTTCATGGTTCCCGGCTGAACGCCGCGCCACGGCCATGAGCCTCTACATGCTCGGCGGCTTCGCCGGCACCATCCTGCTGTCTCTTGGCGGACCGTTGCTCAGCGCCGCCTACGGCTGGCGCATTGCCTTCATGATGATGGCCGCGATCGGCATTGCCGCCGCCTTTGTCTACCTCCGGTTTGCCCGCGAAAAACCGCGCAACGCTGCCGTACAACAACTCACCGTCGCGGACGTCACCCGGTTGTTCAGCCATCCGGTCATGTGGGTGTGCAGCGGACTGCAGTTCGTGCGTTTTGCCGTCGTCACGGCGTACATGGTGTGGCTGCCGTCGCTGCTGGTCGTCGACCGCGGGCTGAGCGTGCAGAACGCCGGATTCATTGTTGCGATGGCCGCAGCCTTCACCGCACCTTCCAACACCCTGGGTGGTTACGTCTCCGACCGGCTGCGCAATCCGCCGTTGATCATCGGCGGCGCACTCGCGGTGCTGGCCTGCACGGCGGCGCTGCTGCCGTTCACCCATTCATTGCCGCTGCTGTTGCTGCTGATCGCGGTGAATTCGATATTCCTGCAATTTTATTTCGGGCCGCTGTTTCTGGTGCCCGTGGAAGTGCTGGGCCCGCGCATCGCCGGCACTGCCACCGGCTTCAGCAATCTGTTCGCCAATATCGGCGGCTTTCTAACTGCCTGGGCGATGGGCGCAATCAAAGACCGGTCCGGATCATTCACCGCCGGCTTCATCAGCATCAGCGTGATCTGCATGATCGGGGTTGCTTTGGCATTCGTGCTGGCACGCATGCGCACGCATGCCCTCAGCCACCACAACCACGGCTGAATTCAGGCGCCGGGCTTTTCGCGCGATTGCCAGTACGCAGCTTTCTCCGGAAATATCCAGCGCACGCCACCGCGCGGATCTGCAGCATCACCCTTGTATCGGGGGATCAGATGCATGTGCGCATGCATGACCGTCTGTCCGGCGGCAACCCCGTTGTTGAGCCCGATGTTGTAACCATCGGGCGCGTATTCCTGCTCCAGCCCTGCCCTGATGTCACCGAGCAGCGCCAGCATCGCCGCTTGCTCTTGCGCCGTACAGTCAAAAAAAGAAACCACATGCCGGCGAGGAATCACCAGACTGTGCCCCTTGCTCAGTGGCGAACGATCACGAAACGCCAGCGCCAGAGGATGTTCAACCAGAATCTGCGCAGATGGCAGAGTGCAGAACGGACAGGACAGTGCGTCACTCATTTACAAAAGTTCAGGCCAGGACAGTTTGATGACCGGAAATCCGCACAGGCAATTACTCCTTCGGAATCTTAGCTGCCGTAATCACCTTGCCCCAGCTCGCGATTTCGGTTTTGATCTGCGCGAGAAACTCCTGAGGCGTATTGCCCTCAGGCTCAATGCCCAGCACCGTGAGGCGTTCCGCGATATCCGGTTTGCGTGTCATCGCTGCCAGCTCGCGATGCAAGCGGCTGATGATGGCCTGCGGTGTTCCCTTGGGCGCATGCAGGCCATACCACGACAACACCTCATAACCCGGAACCGTCTCGGCAATTGTCGGCAATTCGGGCGCGGAAGCGATGCGTTTTGTGCCGGTGACACCCAGCGCGCGCAGCTTGCCCGCCTTGATATGCGGAAACGCCGAGGAGTAAGCGCTGATCAGCATCTGCACCTGACCGGCAATCAAATCGGTCAGTGCGGGACCTGCGCCTTTATAGGCGATATGCACGATATCGATGCCGGCGAGAAACTTGAACTGCTCTCCGGCCAGATGCGCCGTAGACCCCGATCCCGCGGAGGCAAAGTTGATCGACCCGGGTTTGGCTTTCGCCAGTGCGATCAGTTCTTTCACCGATTTTGCCGCTACTGACGGATGCACCACCAGCGCCAGCTGGCTCGAACCGACGCGGCTGATCGGAATGATGTCCCGGGTCGGATCGTAGGGCAGCTTCAGGCGCAGGTTCGGTGCAATCACGATCTCGCCACCGGCCGACATCAACAGCGTGTAGCCGTCGGGCGCCGCCTGGGTCAGCAATCCGACGGCCAGCGTGCCGCCGGCACCGCCGCGATTGTCGATAATGAACTGCTGACCGAGTGCCTCCGAAAGATGCGGCGCGGTCAATCGAGCCGTCAGGTCACTGGGACCACCTGGCGGGTAACTCACCAGCATGCGCACCGGACGCGTCGGATATTTCATCTCCGCGGCCTGCGCCACGGCAGGCGCCATCAAAGTCAGCGCCGCCAGAAACACCATCGCCGGCCTGCGCACCGCCAGGTTCATCGTCATGTTCATGCTTCATGCTCCCGCGTCGTGGCGGTTTGCCCGCCGATGCCGGATATTAGCGCAGACCTCGCCGGATTCCTCGCCTTGCCTTCATTCCGGTCACATGCAACAAGACCGGAGAGCTCTGCCCACTGCCACTGACAGTCCGGATCGCGGCAACGGCCGGAATGGCGGCTGGAATTTGCGGTAAAGTCATAAAAACAAAAACGCTCAGCGTCACCATCCCGGAGGAGTTCCATGCATACCCGTCGCCCACCCGCAGGCCGGATCGCCTGCGCGCTTGCTGCTGCCTTGCTGTTAGCCGCACCGGTGCAAGCCCGTGTAACAAAAATAATCATCGACCAGACCGTGTCACCCGCTTTCTGCAAAGGCGAGGTCTGTGCGAGCTACGGCACTACTGGCCAGTATGAACAGATCGCCGGACGCGCTTACGGTGAACTCGATCCGACCGACCCGCTCAACAGCCTGATCCAGGACATCCAGCTCGCCAAAGACCCCGACGGCAAGGTGCGCTACGTCGCCACCTTTGTCATCACCCGCCCAGTCGACCCCGCCAAATCCAGCGGCATGCTCTGGCATGAAGTACCCAATCGCGGCCGCCCGGTGCTGCTCTCCACGCAGGAGCGCGAATTTGGCGACATCGGCCTCGCCACGGCCTGGCAGGGCGACAACGCCGGCATGAGCGCCACCCTCGGCACGACCGTACGCACAACAATGACGACCGGTGGCAACCACTGGCTGCAATTACCCGTGGTCAAGAACCCCGACGGCTCGCCGGTCACCGGCCCGGTTTTCGCGCGCATCATCAACCGCAGCGGTCCTTCGGCACAGCCGCTGATCGTGCAGACCAACCCGGTGCCTTACATGCCGGCGACTCTTGATACGACCCGGGCGAAGCTGGTCTCGCGCGACCACGAAACCCTCGACGGCAAGGTCAAAGGCGAAACAACGATCGCAGCCGAAGACTGGAAGTTCTGCGGCGGCGGCAGCTTCGACGAGCCGGTGCCGCTGACCAGGCTCCCCGTACAAATCTGCCTGAAGGGCGGCTTCAATGCGGCGAAGCTGTATCAGGTGGTCTACACGGCAAAAGATCCCTACCCGCTCGGCATCGGCTTTGCGGCATGGCGCGACCTCGGTGCGTTTTTCAAATATGCACAGCAGGACGACGCCGGCACCCCGAATCCGATCGCCGGAAAGATATCCCACAGCATTGCCCGCGGCCGCTCGCAATCCGGCAATTACCTGCGCGGCTGGCTGCACCTCGGCTTCAACCAGGTTGAAGATAAACAGATCACAACGGCGCGCCGGCTGCACGACGGCATGTGGCCGGTCATTGCCGGAAGGCGCATTGCACTCAACTATCGCTGGGCGCAGCCTGACGGCGTGCTCGAGCTGTACCAGGCGGGCAGCGAAGGCCCGCAATGGTGGCAGCCTTACCCGGATCGCGCCCGCGGCCTGCCGGCGCGCAGCATCCAGGATCGCTGCATGGCGACGAAAACCTGCCCGAAAATCATCGAACACTTCGGCGCCGCTGAAATCTGGGCGCTGAAACTGGGTCCGGAATGGGTCGGCACCGATCCCAAGGAAGACATCCCCCTGCCTGACAACGTGCGCCGCTATTACATTGCCAGCAGCAGCCATGGCGGCGGACGCGGCGGCTTTGATGCAAGCCTTGCCGAATTCCATCAATCCGCCAAACCGGTGCAATGTCCCGGCAACAACTGGGGAACCGGCGTTTTGCCCGCCAATCCGCTGTCGCATGACGAACCGTGGCGCGCCATCACCGTGCATTTCCGCAACTGGGTGATGAACAATACCGCACCGCCGCCCAGCCGCTATCCGACGATGCGCGAAGGACAACTCGTTGCGCCGAACAAGGTCGCGATGGGATTTCCGACGCTGCCCGGCCTGCGCGCCACCGCACCCGAAGCCGACCTGATCAACCCCTTGCTTGATTACGACTGGGGCCCGCAGTTTGACCCGAACGACGCATCAGGCATCCCGAGCAACGCGCCGCCGAAAATCAGGCAGGTCCTGAAAATGCTGGTGCCGAAAGTGAATGCCGACGGCAATGAAGTCGGCGGCATTCCGGTGCTGCTGCTCGAAGTGCCGCTGGGCACTTACCTCGGCTGGAACATCACCGCAGGCGGTGCGCGGCCCTTCCATGAGGGCCAGCTGTGCAATTACGCCGGCGGTATGCTGCCCTTCGCCAAAACCAGGGCGGAACGTGAAGCAAACAACGATCCGCGCCCCTCGCTTGAAGAACGTTATGGCAGCCACGCCGGTTTTGTCGAAGCCGTGCGCAAGGCAACCGAAAAAGTCAAAACCAGCGGCTTTCTCCTGGACAAGGATGCCGCAGCGCTGATCAAGGCTGCCGAAGCCAGCAACGTGCTGAAATAATCCCTTTCGACATGTCATCCACCCGCCGGCCGACGCCATTGCGCTTCGGGCATGCATGGCTGTTCTTGCTGCTATTCACGCCCGCAGTCCAGGGCCAGCCTGCCGGTGCAGACGCCGAGCGCGGTGCGGCGCGTGCAAAAGAATGCATGAGTTGCCACGGCCGCCCCGGCCGCGGCCCGCTGTCGGGCATGCCGTCACTCGCAGGCCAGCAACCGGAATTCATGGCCCTGCAACTTTCTCTGATGCAGAAAAAACTGCGTGACGTACCCGAAATGGCCGACCTGCTCAGTGACTACAGCAGTCAGGACTTCGCGGACATTGCCGCCTTTTTCCACGCCATGAAGCCGCCCCCGCCGCGCGGCACGCGCGATCCGGAACGCCACGCCGCCGGTGCGGCAGTTTCGGCAAAACACGAATGCGCAAGCTGCCACAAGCCAGGTTACGCCGGCGAGCGCCTTGTCCCGCGAATCACAGGCCAGCGCGAGGATTATCTGCGCAGTACGCTGCAAGCCTATCGCGAACGCAGGCGTGTGAGCGGGGATGACAGCATGAATGCGGTTGCTGCGCGACTGAGCGATGCCGACATCGCGGCGCTGGCGCATTACCTCGCGCACCAGTAACCCGGCAAAGTCCTGTTCGATCAGGCGAGGCCGTCAAGGCCGCGGATCATCTGGCGCAAACGCTCACCGGTGATCAGTTCGATCGCAATGCGGTTCTGCTCGACGAAACGGCGCGCCTCGTCGGTGAACGATCCCGAAGTCACCACAAAAATGCCGGCTGCGCCCTCGCTTTCCGCGATCCGGCAAAGATCTCGCACCACCGCTACACCGACGCGCTGCACGCGCCAGTGCTTGCACAACACGAGGTAATGGTCCTCACCGATACTCGCCACCAGATCAACACCGCCCTCGGGCAGGCCACTGCCGCGCTGACGGACACTGAATCCCTTGCGCCTGAAAAACTCCGCAACCAGATTCTCGAACTCCCGCCAGGAAAGATGCTGCAACAGAAAACGGCCGCGTTCCGAAAACATGTCGGCATAGTTCCTGCGGTCCTTGTAACGCAGCCACGCCGAGAGACCGGCAACCGCAAGACACAGGGAAGGCAGAAGATAGAGGCTGGTCAGCGTCAGGCCGCGCAGCACCGGCAGCGCCGCCTCAGACAATCCGTAGTCCGTACCCTGCACGGGCAGCGCGATCCGCATCAGGGCATACAGTGCGCTGGCGCTCAACACAGCCGCGAGCACGCCCGCCCACCACGGTATCTGTGCGGTGAGATCGATGATGTCTTCAACTGAATTGATCCTGCGATGCGCCATGGCTTCCCCCGTGCCGGTATTCTGTTGGCGGCCATGCCATGCTGTCAGCGCAATACTGCACAGTTGCACGTCGCCTGCATGCCACACAGACCAACCGATACCGGGGTGGACGCGAGCCCCGGCATCACCGCAAAGAAATCAATAACTAATTGTTTTTATTGGTTTTATTAATTTGCTTTGGCACCGGATGCCGCAACCACCCGGGTCCACTTCTCGATGTCGCGTTTGATCACCGCGGTAAATTCATCAGGAGTGCCGCCGATGACATCACCGCCTTCAGCCGCTATCCGCTTTTTCATCTCGGCGCTGCGCAGGCCCTTGACCAGTTCAGCATTAAGGCGCGCGATGATCTCACCGGGGGTACCTGCAGGTGCAAGCAAGCCGTACCACGTGCCCGCGTCGTAACCGGGCAGGCCGGCTTCTGCAATGGTCGGTATATCGGGCACTGCTGATGAACGGGTCGCGGTGCTGACGCCCAGCGCCTTCAGCTTGCCGCTGCGCACATGCGGCAACGCCGGCGGCAGGTTGAGGATCGCCAGAGAAATTTCACCGGTCATCACGCCGATCACCGCAGCAGGCGCTCCCTTGAAGGGCACATGCACCATATTCACCTTCGCAAGGACACGGAACAGTTCCCCCGACAGGTGCGCGGTGCTGCCGTTGCCGCCGGAACCGAAGGTCAGATCGCCCGGCTTGGCCTTCGCCAGCGCCACCAGATCCTTCACCGTTTTCACCGGCATAGAAGGATGCACGATGAGAATGTTCGGCGCCGTCGACACCAGCGAAACCGGAGCGAAATCCTTCAATGCGTCATAAGGCAGCTTCGGATACAGCGCGGTATTCACCGAGTGCGAGCCGGCGCTGCCCATGATCAACGTATAGCCATCGGGCGGCGATTTCGCCACGATCTCGGCGCCAAGGCTGCCGCCGGCGCCGGGACGCGGGTCTGCCACCACAGGCTTGCCCAGCGATTCGGTCAGTTTCTGTGCCACCACGCGCGCAATCAAATCCGGTCCGCTGCCCGGCGCCGATGGCACGACCATGCGAATCGGCTTGGTCGGATAGGGCTGGGCCCAGGCTGGCGCGGCAATCATCAGGGCAGCCAGCATTCCCCCGATCCATCTCATGCTGTTTTTCATGGTGCTCCTCCCTTTTGTTTTGATCAATGATATCGACGCATTTAATCACAGCTCAACCCAGACGCTCATCCAGATTGGCATTCACCGGCAACCGGCGGTAGGGATGTGCACGCAGCACTGCATCATCCAGTTCAATGCCGATTCCCGGCACATCGGGCAACTCAAAGCAGCCATTGACCAGCTTGGGCCGGTAACCTCCCGCCACGTCATAAAACAACGGGCTCTCCGCCAGTTGATGCTCCAGCACCAGAAACGCCGGCGCCACCGCACAGATCTGCATGCTCGCCAGATTGCACACCGGCCCCGTCGGGTTATGCGGCGCAAAATGCACACCGCGTTCCGCACACCGCGCGGCAATACGCAGCATCTCGCTGTAACCGCCGGCGTATTTGACGTCCGGCATCACCACATCCAGCAAACCGTCATCCACAAATGGCGCGAATCCGCCCAGACCGATCTGCCGTTCCGCACCTGCCAGTTTCATGTCTGCGGCGCTGGCGCTGGAATGGATCCGCTGCAACATCGCAAAACTGTCGGCATTCTCCGACACCGGACACTCGATCCAGTACAAACCAACCGACCTCAACTCGTGCAGCAGACGCTGTGCACCGCGCTCATCAAAGCGCCAGTGACAATCCACCATGATGTCGATATCCGGCCCCACCGCCTCGCGGATCGCGCGCACCCGCGCAATACCGGCCTGCGTGCGCCGGAGTTTTTCCGGCTCGTTGCTGTCGCCCCAATACACCCCGTCGAAGGGCGCGATCTTCATTGCGCCGTAACCCTGCTCGACCGCATGGCGCGCCGCGCGGGCAATGCCTTCCGGCGAACGATCCCGCGCACCACGATTGATATTGGCGTAGACACGCACCGCCTTGCGCGGTTTGGCTCCGCCCGGGCCGAGCAGTTGATACACGGGTACACCGGCCGCCTTCGCGCGCAGATCGGTCACCGCCTGCTCGGTTGCGCTGATGATGGAACTCGCGATCAAACCGCCGGGCGAATGCGCATACACCTTCAGCAGCGGCAGCAACTCATCGACCGTACTGCCGATCCAGTCCTGACGCACATCTTCCGCAAAAGCCACCTGCGCAGGCTCGTAACCATTGAGCGAGGCCTCACCAATACCGGTGAGGCCGTTCTCCGCGGTCACACGAATGAAAAACCAGTTGGTTTTTTCCGAAACATTGAATACCAGCGGCTCTATCGCCTCAATTCTCATACCCACCCCTGCCTCCACACCGTGTCATCCAGCAATTCACGCCACTGGATACGACGTACTTTTTTGGAATAAACCGCTTCGATATCGACCCACTCAACAGGCGCTTCCGGCGGTTCCGGTTCAAGCACTTTAGTCACCAGAAAATGTTTTTGCCGGGCAACGGGCTTCACTGCCGTCCATTTTGACAGCAGCAGCTTTTTCGGATGCAGAACCGTCATGTCCGAACGAATGGCGGCACGCCGATCAGCCACAGATGCAGGCCCGCCACAAACACCCCCCAGAGAATCACACCACCGAGCAGTGTCAATCCCGTGCCGAGCATGCTGCCCGCGGGATAGACCGTTCCCAGCCTGCGGTCACGTTTGCGCGCAGCAATGTAATCCACCACTGCCCACGCCAGAAATGCACCAAACAACACCACGTCCGACAAACGGCCGTTGGCCAACAGGTGGGAAAAGGCCCAGACCTTCACGCCGACAATCATCGGATGGCCGATTCCGGCCTTGATGTGATTGCGCGGCACGTATGCCGCCGCCAGCAGCACCAATGAGACCAGCATCAGCAGGCCGGCGATGTGACGGGTGAAAACGGGCGGATCGTAAAGAACCACTCCCATTTGCCGCGCCTCGCCATAGCCCCAGACCAGCAGCACAAAACCCGTGATCGACAACAGCGAATAAACGCCTTTCCAGGGATTCTCGCCGATGCGCGCGATGGTGCGCGTGCGCCAGCCGTCGGCAAAAATACGCGCTGAATGCACGCCCAGAAAAACAATCAGCCCAGCGATCAGGTAAATCATGGTCACCCCCGAAAATGTGGCTCATTAAATCACGATTCCGTGAAAGCAGCCCCCCCGTACCTTGTTCGCAGACCCGCGGCAGCAAGGTAAGATAAACGCCAACCCATCACGAACGGGCGGCCGGCTCCGATCATGCGGCCCCGATGAACGGAGATCGTCCATGAACCAACCCACCCCGCAGTTCGACCCGATTGCCGACGCACGCACGCAATTCCCCGGAACCGAGCGCTGGACTTATTTTGATGTCGGCGGCCGTGGCCTGCTGTCGAAGGAAGTTCGAGCCGCCATTGACGCCCAGCTTGATGACCACATGCTCAACGGCGGTAACAAGGACTTCATGTTCCAGCGCACGCGCGAAACCCGCGAACTGTTCGCCAGGCTGATCCATGCCGCACCGGAAGACATCGCCTATACCAAGAACATTTCAGATGGCCTCAACATGGTGGCGGCTGCCTTTGACTGGAAATCCGGCGACAACGTCATTGTCTGTGCAGACCTGGAACACCCGAACAATCTCTACCCCTGGCTGAACCAGCAGCGGCGCGGCCTCAGCGTCAAGCTGATCAAGCATCGCGATGGACACATGCCGGTCGATGAAATGATCGCCGCGATCGATGACAAGACCCGCGTACTCACCACCTCAACCGTCACCTTCTCACCCGGATTCCGCACCGATATTGACCGGCTCGGCCGCGCCTGCCGTGAACGCGGCGTGCTGTTCCTCGTCGATGCGGCGCAGTCGGCCGGCATTGTCGATATTGACGTTGTCCGGTCGAAGGTCGATGCGCTGTCCGTGTCCACCCAGAAAGGCCTTCTCGGTCTTTATGGCATGGGATTCCTGTACCTGCGCCGCGAATGGGCCGAACGCATGCATCCTGCCTACCTCGCGCGCTTCGGCGTCGACCTGGGCGACGCCCACGAGTCCGAGGGCGGCGGCACACAATACGCTCTGCTGCCCGGCGCGCACCGTTTCGACCTCGGCAATTACAACTACGTCGCGATTGTCGCGGCCCACGCATCCCTCAACCACCTGCTGCGCCTGGGCGTACACAATATCGAGGCGCACACCACACGACTCGGACACGCGTTATCGCGGGGTCTTCTTGAAATCGGACTGCCGGTGTGCGGAGGCAATCCCGGACCGCATATCGTTCACACCGTGACGGTAGGGGATTTCGGCTCCGGCAGCGATAAATACACCAGCAACGAAACCATCAACGGGCTCTATCAACACCTCGTCGACAACAAGGTCAAGCTGTCAATGCGGCGCGGCGTCCTGCGTTTTTCATTGCACGTCTACAACAATCTTGCCGACGTGGAACGGGTGCTCGACCTCAGCCGCAGCTTCCTGAAACGCAAATGATCTGATAAGTGGTCAGAGGGTTGTGGCGGGCAAGGACAGCCCCGCCGCGATCTGCGCGGCATCTACCGCTTTGCCCGAACCGTCCCACACCCGCGACGGAATGCAGATCTGGCCTTCAAAGAGTTTGCGGCAGGTTCGCAGCAGGCTCGCCTCATCCACTGTCACGCCATCAGGCGACTCGCGGAGCCTGACCTGAACGTCGATGACGCCGCCCGGATGCTCTATGCTGACCCTGTCTGGATCGGCAACCGAGGCCTTCGCATAGTAGTTGGCCACCGTGCCCTCAATCCGGCTCGCCACCGACAGCGCCATCGAACCGGTTACTGAATAAGTCGCATGGCAGTTAAAGGGCACAAAGTCGCGCGATGCAATGGTACCTGTACCTGCGGGAGAGGCCACCAGCACCGGCTTGGGCACAACAAGCGCACTGCAATCACCCAAGCCCATGCGCTGCCCCGCCTCCACCCGCATGCGATCCAGGCGCTGGATCAGCGCACGGTCCGCATCAAGTTCAGCTTTCGATTCATGCCCCGTGCGGCCCACGGCTTCAGCAGGCACGATCACCATCGGCACTGCGACGTCGATACACGTCACCTCGATGCCATCAATCACTTCGGTCTTGCGGCCAGTCGGAAACAGCTTGCCGGTCTTGCTGCCGACTGAACCCGCAAAATTCTGCCGCACCGGCGCAGCCGTTCCGGGCACCCCGTCAATGCAGGCATCGCCGTCATAAGTGATGCCGCCGTCCGGTGTCTGCAAAATGACTTCAATCACACTGTCGGTATTGATGTTGTAAATGCGCGCCGTGGTCAGCGGATCCTTTGCCGGCACCAGCCCCATCTCCAGCGCAAAGGGCCCGACCGCGCTGAGCATATTGCCGCAATTGGACGAATAATCGACGATGTCCGATTCCGGATTGACCTGGATAAACAGGTAATCGATGTCCGCATCCGGCCGCACGGACTTCGCCACCACGGCGATCTTGCTGGTCAGCGTTTCAGCGCCGCCGATACCGTCGACCTGGCGCTTGTGCGGAGATCCCATCGCCGCCAGCATTACCCGGTCGAGCACCTCCCGCGCCGCCGGCAGATGCTCGGCGAGGATCAGCGGCCCCTTCGAGGTTCCGCCGCGATACAGATAAGCGGGGATGCGGATGATCACTTCATCGAACCCGTCGCGGTGTCAACACCACCGCACCACTGCAGGCACTCACAGCTTGATGTTCGCGTGTTTGATCGCACGAGCCCACTGATCCACGTCATCCGCGACGAATTTGCCGAAGGACTGCGGCGTCGGGCTTGACTTGGGCTCCAGACCCGCGCCTGCGAGGCGCTTGCGTACGTCGGCGAGCTGCGTCACCTTGCCGAGCTCGACATGCAGCTTGTCGATCACAGCCTGCGGCGTACCGGTTGGCGCAAGAATGCCGTACCAGTTCGCAGCCACGAAATTCGGCACCCCCGCCTCCTTCATGTTGGGCAGATCAGGAAACAGCGATGAACGCTCCGGGCTCGCAACAGCCAGCGCCCGCACCCGGTTGCCCTGCATCAGCGGAATGATCGGCGGCGCGGTCGAAAACATCAGGTCAATCTGGCCACTGCCGAGATCGATCGCCGCAGGTCCGCTGCCTTTGTACGGAACATGCGTGATCTTGGTTGCAGTCTGCAACTGGAACAATTCAAGCGCCAGATGCACGCTGCCGCCGGTGCCACCGGAACCGCCGGTCAGCGCACCCGGCTTGCTCTTCACCATCGCGATCAGTTCCTTCATGTTCCTCGCCGGCACCGACGGATGCACCACACAGACAATCGGCGTCACCGCCACCAGCGAGATCGGCGCGAAATCCTTGACCGGGTGATAGCCCAGTTTGCTGTAGAGGCTGATCCCCGTCGAAAACCCCGTATCGGCGAGGAGCAGCGTGTAGCCATCGGGATCCGTGCGTGCAGCCGCCGCCGTGCCGATGTTGCCTGCAGCGCCGGCGCGATTATCGATGACGATCTGCTGCCCCAGTGATTCGACCAGCTTTGCGCTGATGATCCGGCCCGTCGTATCCGAGCCGCCGCCCGGCGCCCAGGGCACGACCATGCGGATCGGTTTCTCCGGATATCCCGCGGCAGATGCAGGCAAAACTCCGATCAGAAAACAGAGACCCAGAAATCCTGCACCCAACAGATTGCGCATCATGACGTTCTCCCCGGTAATAGTGAGCTGTATGTCCGAACCCGCAAAAAAATTATGACATAGAATAAAAACCTGCCCCATACTCATTCTTATCCCCTGCAAGATGCATACCCGGAAACACCCCGATGAACACCAATAATCCCGCAGAACGCCTTACACAGGCCCGCGCCCTGTTTCCCGGGGTAAACGACAAGATCTATCTCGAAACCTCGGCACGCGGCCTGCTCCCGAAAGTGGCACTGGACGCCGCGATGCACTTTTATGAAGCGGCCGTACGCGGCGACGCCAAGGAAAGCGGCGAAGTCTATCTTGCCGCTGAACGCGTCCGCGAAAAGTTCGCACGCCTGATCGGCGCTTCTGCAAACGAAGTCACCTACACGCGCAATGTCTCCGAAGGCCTGAACATGGTCATCGCATCGCTGCCCTGGCAGGCGGGTGACAACGCCATCGTCTGCCGTGACATCGAACATCCGAACGGCGTCTATTCGCTCTACAACATGCGCGACCGCCACGGCATCGAAGTGCGCATGGTCGATGCCACGCCGGACCTTGCAATGCCAGTGGACGAAATTGCCAGTCGCATCGACAGCCGCACCCGTCTGGTAATGATGTCATCGGTCACCTTCGCCACCGGCGCCCGCACCGAACTCGCGCGCATGGGCAAAATCTGCCGCGAACGCAATGTCACGCTGCTGGTCGACGGCGCGCAGTCGGTGGGCGCACTGGACCTTGATGTGCATGCCGCACAGCTTGATGCACTGGCGGTTGGCGCTTCCAAATATCTGTGCGGTCCTTATGGACTCGGCTTCCTGTTTGTGCGCCGTGCCTTTGCCGAAACCCTGCGACCGGCCTACCTCGGGCGTTTCAGCATCGACCTCGGTAATGCCCATGAGGGCGTGCAAGGCAGCGACCAGTACCAGCTGATGCCCGGCGCCCAGCGGTTTGATCTCGGCAGCGCCAACTACCCCGCATCCAACGCCATCGACGCCTCCCTCGACATCCTGCAATCGGTGGGTGTGCCGGTCATCGAAACCCACGTCACCGCCCTCGCCAAACGCCTCGATGCGGGTTTGCGCGACCTCGGCATTCCGCTGATCAGCGGTTCGGTGGACCTGCACCGTGCGCACATTGTCGTTGCCGGCTGGAAAAATCCACCTTCCGAAGGTGCTGCCCTGATCGCCGACCTGTCGCGGCATTTCTCAAGCCGGCAGATGCGGGTATCGGAACGACTCGGCCGCCTGCGCTTCTCGTTTCACCTCTACAACACGCCCGATGAAGTCGATGCCGTGCTTGCAGCGGTGAAGCAATGGCCACGGCTTGGCGATCTGGCCGCGCTACGCACCTAAGCCTCGCGCACCGGTATCAACTGTCCACCGGCCGCAATCCGCTGGCAATGATGGCCGGGTGTGCCTGCGCTGAGCGCAGGAACTGCAGCACACGGCTGGCCGCATCCGGATCCGGAGACGATGCCGCGACGGCACCGGAGAACAACGTGATCTTCTGTGCTTCTGGCGGCAACGGCATCACATGTGCAATACCCGGCACCGGCAACAACTCGCTCATCTGCTCGAATCCGATTTCGACCTCGCCACGGGCCACCACAGCGCCGATACGCTCATTGCCGACGCAACGCGCCTTGGTCAGCACCGCGTCAGCAATGCCCATCCGGGGCCAGAGCTCTTTTTCAAGATATTGCCCGCTGACGCTGGCCGAGTAAGCGATTGAGGAGGCGTCCAGCAAGGTGCGTTTGAAAGCATCCATCGTCGCGATATCCGGTCGGTCGGCACCTGCGCGTACCGCCATGCCCACCAGAGAATGCACCAGCGGCACACGGCTTCCGGTCAAGACCAGGCCATCGACCATGCATTGCCGAAGCAGGTCATCCGCCACGATCACGATATCCGCAACTTCACCGCGTTTCAGGCGATTGGGAATATAGGTATCGCCCACACCCACCGACCGTGACAGCAACACCACCGGCCTGCCGGTCAATTGCCCGATCAGGGGCAACAGCGACTGCAATGCCGCCGTCGATGCGCCGGAAGTCATCACGCCGAATAAGCCCGATTCACCCATCACTTTTTCCATCGAGCGACAACTGCATGGGATCACTGCAGATCCCCGAATGCCGGACCTGCGCCCTGACAATCAGCTTGCTGTCGCAGGCTCCGCAGATTCTTCCGCAGTCTTGAAAGTACGCCGCCCCCACATCCAGTAGGCCAGCCAGGCCAGCAGGCACAACGCACCACCGGCAAGGATGAGCAGGGCTTCGTTGAGCATGTAATCGGATTTATGCGACTTGCGCTGCACGGTATCGACTTTTGTCGTGGTCTGGCCGCTCACCTCCTGCATCACAGGCGCTGACGCAACTGGAATGATGGCAACCGACTCGGGCGTTTTCACAGTCACTGGCGGATTGGCTGCAACCGCCAGTGCCGGACTTTGTGCGGCAGGCACCTCCGCTACAGGCATTTCCGCAGCAGGTTTTTCAGCAGCAGCTTTTTCAGCAATAACTTTTGGTTCAGTATTCTCAAGCGCCGGTTTCGTCTCTGCAGCAGCGACACGTTGCGCGGCAAAATCCTGCTGCAACCTTGCGACCTGACGCTCCATGACTGCGACACGGTCGAGCATGTCGGCCAGTGTTTTCGCGCTGGCGCTTAACTGTGACTCCAGGCGTTTGAGTTCGCGATCAAAAGCAGCATGGTCGACACTGGCAACGGAAGCCGCAGCGGGCTTCGCTAAGGACCTACGCGGCGCCGATGCACGAGGCGCAGCAGCCTTCGCAGCAACAGGCGCAGCCGCTTTGACGGATTCGACCGTGGCAGACGGCAGCGCAACCGCCGGCACATCATTCTGCACCCCCAGCAGCACGTGATACGCACGAATGATGCGGCCGCCACGCACTTCAAGTTCCACCAGCAAAGCAATCGAAGGCTCGCTGACCGGCCGGGTCGTCACGATATCAATGACGCGGCGACCGTTGGAACGGTACTGGATGGCGATTCGTGCGCCGTTCAAGGCAGCGTTGTATTGGAGCCCGGCCTGGGCATAGGCCCCGGAAGACACCAATCGCGGCGAGGCGTTTTCCAGTTCCTCGGCGGACACGGAAAGCTCGATTTCAGCGCGGAGCGGCTCACCGATGGCCGACAGCACCGCCAGCCTCCCGAGGCTTGCCGCGCCTGCCGACGACACGATCAATAGCAGTAAAGCTGCGACTAGACCGCGCAATGTCAGGATGGGACTAACGATGCCACCTCCCGATCTACAAATTAGGCGTGAAAGTTACTCCTTTACTCTCAAAATATCAAGTAACTCATTATTAATATTGAATAATTTTGTGTTTTAACCAACAAATTCCGATCGAATACCAGCCTGTCCGTTCGACATTTACACCCACAAGACTGCGCCGGCCTTGTCGCAATCGACAGCGCACACACCATCGACGGCAGGCCAATTCCCTGCCGGCAAAGCGCAAGCGGCGGACTCACCAACGCCGGTCTACTGCCAAAAATCGCACATATTCCTACAGCCAGTCACAGGAATCTCCTGCTCGCCACCCAACACACCACCCACGCAATTCAGGAGCATGGTCCGATGTTTCCCGGCAGTGCCGCCGGTATCGTTACATCCAATGCAACAGGCCCGTTCCGGAAGCGCGAGACCTTCCGCAAACCGATTGCAATCGAGACCGATCAAGGAGTTCATATGGAACTGTTAGAAGACAAAGCCCAAAGCATTCTGGTCATGACCAGGCGCTTCCTGCTGACCGCCTTCATCGTCACTGCCGTTGCGCTGTTTGCCAACACCGCACAGGCCGCGACGTACACCGAAAACTTCGAAGCCGACTTCCCCACCTGGGAAAGCAACTGGCTCGGCTTGAACAGCGACCTCAACAATTACTACTGCGGCGGCGCCCGCGGATGTTATGACCGCGGCAATAACCCTGATGGCCTTTGGGCATATGGTACAAGCTCGATCACTGTCAACTTCACCGGCAGTTTTGCCGCGAGCCTGCAATCGCTGTCGCTGGATGTCGCGGGATTTACAAGCACGAATCTGCTGGCCTATGACATCAGCGACAACCTGATTTTCAACAGCGCCGTCACACTGACCTCAGGTGCTTTCACCGATCCCGGCACCTACGCCAACTACACCATCACATCAACCAACGGCATCAGCCGCTTCGTGTTCGACTCCATCTTCGCAAGAGGCAACACCTCGATCGACAATGTGATTGCGGTGACCTCGGTCGCAGCCCCGGTACCTGAACCCGAAATCTACGCCATGCTCGGCGCCGGTCTCGGCCTGATGGGCTGGGTTGCACGCCGCAGGAAACAGCGCACGATCTGAGCCGCCTCCACCGACATGAAAAACCCCGCTACGGCGGGGTTTTTTATTGCCGGTGCCGCACAGGCTCAGCACATCAACCCATGTAAAACGGCCTGCCGTGATTGCGGATCCAGATACGCACCAGATGACGGCGCTTCGCCGGGTCCGCGTGATCCGTATAACCGGTGCGGCGATGGCCGAGCTGGCGGTTGTTGACGATCTGGATCTGGCCGCGTTCGAAACCGAAGGACTTGCCGAGCCCCGGTGATTCAGTGATCTCGCGCAGCGCGGCCAGCGCGGCCTTCGCCCCCGCATCCATCTCCACGCCGGCCAGCTCATACCCCTGACGGATGATGCGCGGCGAAAAATTGAAGGCGATGGTGTTGCCGTCATATTCAACCATCGGCTTCTGATGCGTCAGCACATCGCCCGGCGCATGTTCGCGCTGGCGGTCGTAATAAAACGGCTGATACAGGCGCGGCAGGATATCCGGATACCGTTCCAGCAACCGGTTGTACACCGTCTCGAAACTGATCAGCCCGGAAATGCCGCCCTCCACCGCCGTCTGCAGGCAGAACAACGCAACAAAATCCGGCGGCAGATTGAAGGCATTATCGACGTGATAACCCTGCGCGGCATTGGTCTTGGATGAACGCACGCCGTTGCCGGCCGCAGTTTCCATCTTGGTATCGGTCACGTCATACAGCATCGTACCGTCCCACTTCTGCGCGACTGTGCCGCCGATTATGTTCATCAGGATCCAGTAGAGCTTCTTGCCGGTTTCCACATCGAATTCATCAATCGGCAAACGGTCGATGATCGCGAAGCCCATGCCCTCATTCAACTGTTTGCGCACCGCCGCCATCAGCGTGCGGCAGGCCGGCATCTCGAAATAACCCGGACGGATCGCTTCGGCCGGCAGCGGATTGGCGGCGAGTTCGCGCGCGACTGCGCGCAGTTCATCCAGATGCTGTGCTTCAAGCTTCACCAGCCCGTCATGCGGCAGCATCGTTTCCGCCACCCAGGTCATCGGACTGGCCAGCCGTTCTTTGCGCATCAAGGTTTGCATCATCGACTCCTCACGCCCCAACAGTTCACAATATGAATAATTGTTATTTGTATTCAATGATATAGCGAATGTTGCCCGGATTAACAGTCTCCTCAGGCGGCACTCCCCGCCGCATGCCCCGAGGCCCAGGCCCACTGGAAGTTGTAACCGCCGAGCCAGCCCGTCACATCGACCACCTCGCCGATGAAATGCAGACCCGGCACCGCGCGCGCTTCCATCGTCTGCTGTGACAGTGCCGCGGTATCGACCCCCCCCAGCGTAACCTCGGCCTTGGCATAACCCAGCGTACCCGAAGGCTGGATCGGCCAGCCTTTCAGCGTTTGCGCAATCGTCTGCAGGGTTGCATTCGACAACTGCGCCAGCGGCTGCGTCCAGCCATGCAGCTCCGCAAAGCTGATTGCGAAACGCCGCGGCAAGTGTTCAGACAACAAGGCACCCAGACCTTGCTGATCACGCCGATGATCATTCAGCCACGCGCCGGCATCGATGTCGGGCAACAGATCCAGCGCCACCGGCCCGCGCGCGCCGTACAACTGCCAGTACGACGACACCTGCAGGATCGACGGCCCTGACAGCCCGCGATGCGTAATCAGCGCCGCTTCACGGAAACGCGGATTCACCGCGCTGCGCGGCACTTCCACACAAGTGGTCACCGCATCAAACGATGAACCCGACAACACCCCGAAGCGTTCCAGCCATTCCGGCGGTGCGGCCAGCGGCACCAGCGCCGGTTTCGGCGGCACCACGGCAATGCCGAACTGCTCGGCAAGACGCAAACCGAAAGGCGTGGCGCCGATTTTCGGAATCGACAGTCCGCCGGTCGCCACCACCAGCGACTGCGTGCGATACCCCCCCTTGCTCGTGGCCACCTCAAAACCCGGCGCATCACCGGGCATCAGGGCAACGCGCTCAATGCTCACCGGCATCGCCCATTGCACATTCACCGCATCACATTCCGCCTTGAGCATGGCGATGATCTGCATCGCGCTGTCATCACAGAACAGCTGCCCGAGATTGCGTTCGTGGTAGGCAATGCCATGGCGCTCGACCAGCGCAATAAAATCGCGCGGCGTATAACGCGCCAAGGCTGAGCGGCAGAAATGCGGATTGCGCGACAGGAAATTCGCCGGACCGACTTCACGGTTGGTGAAATTGCAGCGCCCTCCGCCGGAGATGCGGATTTTTTCAGCGAGTGTGGCGGCATGATCGACCAGCAGCACGCGACGCCCGCGCGCGCCGGCCACCGCCGCGCACATCATGCCGGCAGCGCCGGCACCCAGAACAATGACATCGAAATCCATGCGCGGCCCGCCGCAGAAAGGGACCGCATCATACCGCGATCAGACTTGCTCCCCGTAAAAGGGTCACGGATTTTGCGGCACAAGCGACCCCGGGCTGCGCCCAGCGGAAGTCCTCTTGGGGGACGGCCTGCGGCACGGCTACGGACTCAATCGATTAATTTCGCCCGGCACTAGTCATGACCCTTCGGATGAGAGTATTTTCTGGACCACAACAACGAGGAGCTTCATTTAATGAACATTACAAAAAGTATTTTTCAGCGCACCCTCATCGCCGCGCTGCTCATCGCACCGTTCACTGCAATCGCAGCGTATCCCGAACGCCCGGTGCGCATCATCGTGCCGGTCTCTGCCGGCGGCGGCGTCGATGCGCTGGCGCGGATCATTGCCCAGCACTACAACGCGGTGTGGGGCCAGCCCTTCATCGTTGACAACCGGCCCGGCGCCGGCGGCAGTCTCGGCCCCGAAATGGTCGCGCGCGCCACAGCCGACGGCTACACCCTGATGGTGAGCAGCAGCAGCTACATCACCAACGCCGCGATCCGCAGCGTGCGTTATGACCCTATCGCCGACTTCCAGCCGATCACCAAACTCACCACCAACCCCTATCTGATCGTCGTCACACCCTCGCTGCCCGTCAGAACCGTCAGCGACCTGATCAACCTCGCCAAAGCCAAACCCGACACCGTCACCTATGCCTCATCGGGCACCGGCGGCGTGCTGCATCTCGGCGGCGAACTGCTCGCCACACTGGCCGGCATCAAAATGACCCACGTGCCGTACAAAGGTGTCGCTGACGGTTACCCCGCAGTGATCTCGGGACAGGTGAACTGGATGCTCGGCAGCCCGATCTCCGCACAACCGCTGATGAAAGCCGGCCGCCTGCGCGGCATCGCCGTCACCAGCGAAAAACGCCTCAAGGCCCTGCCCGACCTGCCGGCCATCGGCGAAACCGTGCCCGGTTATGAAGTCAGTGCGTGGTTTGGCCTGTTCGGCCCGGCGAAACTGCCGCCCGCCATTGTCGAACAGCTTTACAAGGAAGCCTCGAAAGCCGTCACCGAACCCAACCTCGCCGCCAAGATGGAAGCCGGCGGCACCGAAACCGTCGGCAACCCGACGCGTGAATTCACGCAACAGACCAAAGCCGAGTACGAGAAGTGGCGGAATCTGGTAAAAAAGGCCAATCTCAAGCTGGAAAACTGATCGCCCGGCCCGGATCACCTCCGGGCCACAAAACCACCCGCGTTGCGTTGACACTGCCGGAGCCATGCTCTAACTTGCCTGCAGTCTGCAACACCCAATAAATCCAATAATCAATCCGCAACCGGAGGAGTCCCATGAACACCAAAGCCATCACCACGGCCTGTCTGCTGGCGACCGGCGCAATCGCATTTGCGCCGGTAAGCGCCATCGCCCAGGCCTATCCGGCAAAACCGATCCGCATGATCGTGCCCTTCCCGCCCGGCGGCGGCGTTGACTTCATCGGCCGCATCGTCGGCAAAGGCATGTCCGAACGCATGGGCCAGCAAGTCGTGGTTGAAAACCGCGCCGGCGCCAACGCCATCGTCGGCCTCGAACTGCTGAAGAACTCGCCGCCCGACGGCTACACCATCGCCGCCGCTTCCGCCGGCCCGCTCGCCGTCAACCCGCACATCTACCGCAAACTCGCCTACGATCCGCTGCGCGACTTCACCGCGATCTCGAGCATGGTCAACTTCCCGCTGCTGCTGGTGGCGCACCCCTCGCTGCCGGTCAAAAACATCAAGGACCTGATCGCCCTCGCCAAAGCACGACCGGGCGAGATCACCTACTCCTCGCCGGGCTCCGGCAACTCCGGCCACCTCACCGCAGCGCTGTTTGATTCGATGGCCAAGGTGAAGACCGTCCACATCCCCTACAAAGGCACCGCACCCGCCGTTGTCGCAGTCCTCTCCGGTGAAGCGCAACTCACCTGGAGCAGCATCCCCACCATCCTGCCGCACGTCAAAAGCGGCCGCGTGCGCGCACTGGGCATCGGCAACAAGGAACGCCTGAAAGCACTGCCGGAATTCCCGACTCTCGCCGAATCCGGCCTGCCGGGTTATGAAGGTTATGCCTGGGGCGGCATGGTCGGCCCCGCCGGCATGCAAAAAGATGTGGTTGCACGTCTCAACAAGGAAATCGTCGCCACCCTCGGCCAGAAAGACGTCATCGACGCGATGCTGTCGCAAGGCACCGTGCCGACGCCGTCCACGCCGGAAGAATTCACCGCATACATGAGCGCTGAACTGAAGAAATGGGGCGCGGTGGTGAAGATGGCGGATATCAAGGCGGAGTAAAACTCCCGACATACTCCCATCCCCTCTCCCCACCGCTTGGTGGGGACCTTGGTGCCCGGATGGGTAGAGGGTTAGGGTGAGGGGCAACAACGCAGGTCAGCGATACCCCTCACCCCGGCCCTCTCCCCGCAAGCATGCGGGGGGAGGGAGAAGTGCTCTACTACTTAACGAATAACGCCTTAACGGGCTCGCCCTCATGAACACAACCACCACCCGCCGCAGCGCCCTCGTCACCGGCGGCACCGCCGGACTCGGCGCCGCAATTGCCATCGCCCTCGCGCAAAAAGGCTACGACGTCGCCATCACCGAACGGCCGCAATTAGTGGATGGCCTCGCCGGCACACTCGCTGAAATCAAAAAAACCGGCGGCCGCGCACTCGCCGTACCGCTGGAACTCACCGACATCAACAGCATCAAGTCTGCCGCAGCACAAGTCTTCGAGGCCTTCGGCCACATCGACGTGCTGGTCAACAGCGCCGCCGCACCGCTGCACAAGGCCGCGCTCGAACTGACCTCCGATGAATGGGACTCGATCATGAACCCCAATCTGAAAGGCACTTTCTTCCTGACCCAGAAAATCGCCCGGGGCATGATCCAGCGCGGCACCGCCGGCAGCATCATCAGCATGGCCTCGACCCACGGCATGGTGGCGCTGGCCGACCGCTCCACCTACGGCATCGCCAAGGCCGGCATCATCCACATGACGCGCATGCTCGCCATCGAATGGGCCAAGCACAACATCACGCTCAACGCGATCGCCCCGGGCACCATTGAAACGCCGTCACGCGCGGTGACGCTGAAAGATCCGAAGTTCCGCGAAATGATGCTGGGCCGCGTGCCCTTGGGCCGCTTCGGCACCATGGATGAGATTGCGGCGGCGGCGGTTTACCTGGCGAGCCCTGAAGCGAAATTCATGACGGGGCAGACGCTGGTGCTGGATGGCGGGTTGACCTCGTACTGACCTCACACCGATCGACCAGAGCTCTACTCCACCACCACCGTTCGCCCTGAGCTTGTCGAAGGGCAAATATTTCCGCGGTGACGAACGGGCTTCGACAAGCCTGTCCTGAGTTTGGCGAAGGGCTCAGCCCGAACGGTTTTTGTTTTTGGATTCCACTACAACGGTTTGCCCTGGATTCGACTCCATCACCACCGTTCGCACTGAGTTCGGTTCCACCAACACCGTTCGCCCTGAGCTTGTCGAAGGGCGAGTAATCTCGCGACGAACGGGCTTCGACAGGGCCTGTCCTGAGCCTGCCGAAGGGCTCAGCTCGAACGGGTTTTGAATTTCGCCACCACATTTTTCACCCCCTCGCCCCGCTTGCGGGGACCTCGGTGCCGCTTGACGGTAGAGGGAATTAAAAGCTAAATCGCCCCCACCACCGCATCCCCCATCCCGCTGGTACTCGCCTGCCCGCCCAAATCAGGCGTCAGGCTGCGCTTCTCGGCAATCACCTTCTCCATCGCCGCTGCGATCAACGCAGCCGCCGCCGTCGCTTTCGGCTCGTTGCGATTGCGCCCCAGCCACTCCAGCAGCATCTGCCCTGACATGATCAGCGCATAAGGGTTGGCGATGTTTTTGCCGGCGATATCCGGCGCGGAACCGTGCGTCGCCTGCGCCATCGCCTGGCGCGTGCCGACGCACAGGCCCGGCGCGAGACCCAGTCCGCCGACCAGACCCGCACCCAGATCGGTGACGATGTCGCCGAACTGATTGGTGGTGACCACCACGTCATAACCCTGCGGCCTCATCACCACCTTCATCGTGAAGCCGTCGATCAGCACTTCATCAAAGGCCACATCCGGATAATCCTGCGCCACCTTGCGGCATTCCTGCGCAAACAGCCCGCAGACCAGGCGATACACCGGCTCCTTGTGCAGCGCGGTGACTTTTTTGCGCGGACGCGTGCGCGCGATCTCGAAAGCCTCGCGCGCGACGCGGTTCGCACCCGTGCGCGTGACCACGCGCGTGCCCACGGCAATCTCGTCATTCGGCATGAACTCGCCGTTGCCGGCGACCACGGTGTCGCTCGACTGCAGGCCTTCGGTGACTTCGCGCAGGAAGACGATGTCCACATCCTTGTGCACCGAAGGAATGTTCGGATACGACTTCACCGGCTTGATGCTGGCAAAGAGATCCAGGCGTTTGCGCAACGGCGGCATGATCCACGTCGGATCATTGCGCGGATACGCACCGTGACCGATCGGCCCACAGAGAAAACCATCAGTGCCCTGCAACCCGCGCACCGTCTCCTCCGGCATGGTGTGGCCGTGCCGCTCATGGCCCAACCGCCCGATCGGGTGTTCACTCCACGCAATGGATAAGCCGCATTTCGCGGCCGCGGCCTTCATCACCTTGACGGCCTCAGGCACCACTTCAAGCCCGATGTCGTCCCCGAGCAGGATTCCGATGTTCAGCACAGTGATACTCGATATAATTTATTATTAAAATCAATAATTTACAATAAAACGCCGGCACCCTGGCTCAGGCGCCGGCGTTACCGCAATACTGATACTGATACTGATACTGATACTGATTACTCCACCGTAATCCCCGTCGCCTTCACCAGCTTGGTGAAGCGCTCGACTTCGCTCTTGATGTGCGCGGCGAACTGGTCGGGTGTGCCGCCCCTTGCATCGAAGCCCATCTTCTTCAGCGCGGCTGACACATCGGGCAAGGCCAGGGCCTTGACGCTTTCGGCGTTGACGCGGCTGATGACCGCTGCGGGTGTGCCCGCAGGGGCAAGCAGACCAAACCACGACGTCACCTCGAAACCCGGGAAGCCGGCCTCGGTCATGGTCGGCAGTTCGGGCATCAGGCTTGCGCGACCGGCGGTGGTCACCGCCAGCGCCCGCGCCTTGCCTGACTTCGCATGCGGCTGAATCCCCACCACGGTAAAGAACATCACCGACACCTCACCGCTCAGCAGCCCGGTCAGCGCGGGCGTGGTGCCCTTGTACGGCACATGCACCAGCTTGATACCCGCCATCATGTTCAGCAGCTCACCGCTCAGGTGATGCGTGCTGCCGTTGCCGGCTGAACCGTAGTTGAGATCACCGGGGCGCTTTTTCGCGAGCGCAACCAGATCCTTCACCGTCTTCACCGGTAGCGACGGATGCGCCGTCAGCACATAAGGCGTGGAGGCAATCAGGATGATCGGCGAAAAATCCTTGATCGCATCGTAGGGCAGCTTTTTATACACCGCGGGGTTGGAACCGTGCGTCGAATTGTTGGCCATGAACAACGTGTAACCGTCAGCCGGCGAACGCGCCGCCGCTTCCGTGCCGACCGCACCGCCCGCACCCGGCCGCGCCTCGATCACGAACTGCTGGCCCATCTGCCCGGAGAGCTTGCTGGTGAGCACGCGACTAATGTTATCCGTCGCGCTGCCCGGCGCCTGGGCGATCAGGATGCGGATCGGCTTGGTCGGATAGTTCTGTGCTGCCGCCGGCAGCGCCATCAGCGCGGATAGGCCGATGAAAACCGGAAGTTGAAAATGCATGTTTCCTCCTATGTCTTTGTCATGGATAACGACGGGCGATCTTATACCGAATTCGCAAATACTGAATTTGCAAATAATTGAGATGGTTCTGCATAAACGATCCCGGTGCTCATGCGTCATCCAATGCCTTGATTTGCCCCAGCCTGAGCGCCAGCAGTTTTACACGTTCCGCCAGGGATTCATCGGGAAACACCATGCCGGGCAATGCATCCATAAATCGCGGCGTGTCCAAGAGTGAGCCGCATTGCGCCGCCAGATACTGCCGCAACCCAGCACCTGCTTCCGTGATTTCAGAGACCAGTTCCGGCCTTCCGTCCACCACATTGACGATGTCCTCCAGATCATGGCTGCCCAGCAGATCACCACGGCCGCGATCAGCAAACGCCTCGAATTTTGTGGCGAGAAAGGCTGGAGCACTGATCAGGCGGATGGCTAACCCGCCCGGCAGCGTCACTTCCCGTGCCGTTTGCATCGCCAGCGGATACCAGCGATTGGCAAAACCGAGTACGCGCGGATCCATCGGCATCAGATCCACTTCGAGGTTTTCGTAACGCCAGCGGCAAAGGGTGCATCCTGGGCCAGATCCCGCTTGAAACCGAGCCGGGCAAACTGCACTTCAAGCGCGTGATACCCGCTCAGTGCCTCCACCCGCGCCACCAGATCGACATCAAAAGTGATCCGGGTTGGCGCAGCAGCCGGGTCGGTCAACAACAAATCCACCGCGCAGCCGCCGACAAACACCAACTGCTCACGCAGCGCACCGAGCGCACCCGCAACCAGTTCAAGCTTGGCCACATTCGGATGCCGCGCCCTCATCGGAAATAAGGCTCCAACAGTTTTTGCGCAGCATCACGTTCGCGGGCCTGACCACTGCGAATCGCATCAAACAGGGCGAGCACAGCGTACAAGCGCGGGTCGCGGAGCGCCGCATCGGCCGCGGAAGGATAAAGCGGCACCAGACTCAGTCCGCGCACCGTGCCCCCGGCATGTGGCCACACCGGCACCGGATCGCTTGAAGGCGCAATCACCTCGTTCAAGGGTGCAGCACCATAAGCCGTGGGAACACCGCGCGTAAGCGTGCCCCACACCGGCGCAAACGCGTACTTCGCGCCATGCAGCACAAATTCCTGCAACTGCGGTTTCAGCAGCACAGGCCGGCGCGCCTCAAACATGACCAAGCGCGCCGTGGCCGCACGCTTGAGCGCGCCATGCACCGCCGAGATGGCCAGGCCAGTCTGCTCCGCCAGTTCCGCATAACCCGCATTGGCGTCCTTGCGGCTCAGCAGCGCCAGCAATACATACAGGTCTTGAGGCTTCAGCGACACTTGACGGTTACCTATCTTAGGCATATTCTCAATTCAAGAAATAAGAATATTTATATAATACAGTAACTTAATTATAAAATTCAACTTTTATTCTTATTTCTTGAATTAAGAAAAAGTCAGGGGCCAGGTTCAGCTTTTGATCAAGCCGTCCACGTCGGCAATCAGTTCCGCCACCAGCGCACACAGCTCCGCGATGGTGGATTCCTCCACCTCCATAAAGCCCTCGTATTCAGCCAAATTACGCCGGCGGTGGGCGGCATCCAGTACTCGCCAGCGCGCATCGGACCACCCCAGCGTATGACTGAGGCACTGAAACACCGTAAAGCGGTTTTCGCTGCGATAGCCATGCCACCTTAGAGCCGCCAGCGCCGCAGCGTGGCCCGCGCTATACGCACAAATGAACCGTGTTGACGCCGAAACACCGGTGACCGCGGCATCCGTCAACGAACGACGCGCTCTGGCCAGCATGCGGGCAAGCTCGGCGTAGTTGCGCGGCTCGGCTTTCAACTGGCCGATACGCAACAGGTTATCCAGCGCGGGCAGGCTCATGCAGGTTTCCGATCAACGGCAGCAGCGACTGCGCCAGCACGCGATTGACGAACGAATCCGCTTCTGCACGGCGCTTGTCGAATTCAGCCATCGTATACAGCACCGGATTGACCTTGCGGCCGAGCAGTTCTTCCGCCGGCAAGAGCACCTCAATCACCCGGACGAGCGAGAGATTGCTGCCCACGATCATCACGTCGATATCGCTGGCGGCATGGTCGGTCTGTTTGGCATAAGAGCCATAGATCCACGCGCCCTCGACATCGGGCGCCAGCGTCTGCAATGCCTCGCGTAACAACGGCTCCGCACCCAGCGTCTTGCGAGTGAGCGCAACCAGCTCGCTGAACACAGGGCTTTGCGGATTGGCGCGGAAACGACGCAGGTTGCCGACGCGTTCAGTCAGTACAAGGCCGGCATCGGCCAGCGCGTTCAACTCGCGCTGCAACGTTGCGCTGCCGAGGCCGGAGAGCCGGCGCAGCTCGCTCAGATAAAACTCGCGCGCGGGCTGGCCGAACACCCAGCGGTAAACGCGGGACTGGCCTTCAGAAAACAGTGCGGTGCTGATCGACATGGCGGAAGTTTAGCATGATCATGCTAATTATTAGCATGATCATGCCAATTTAAAGCACGAATTAGAGTGCACCATCAAGCCAATACAATATAAGTAATTGTTTTTATTATATTTTTTACAAATACCACAAGCTACTCCCACAGACAGCGTATCGGTACCGCGTAAAACTTGGCGAGCGGCTGATCGCAAGGCAAGTGAGCGGCTAATCGCTAATTAAAGCTTCGGCTAATCGCTAACTTTGAGATCAGCTGATCGTCGGGGCGAATAGTTAGTCACCTTGGGTGGCGCCCCATACCCCGTAGGACGGATGAGGAGCGAAGCGACGTTATCCGCCGGATGTAAAGTCGCTTACCCCAACGGCGACATCAGACCGGCACGCCCATTCAGTCCCAATAAAAACGGCGGCCCGAAGCCGCCGTTCTGGACCTTGGAACCGGGGCCGATGAATTACTTCAACCCCGCCGCAATCCTGCGAATCTCATCCGCCGACCGCTCACCCGCCAGCGGCTCGCGCGGCTGCAGATGGCGACCCATCGCGAGGCCGCCGATCAGCACCGGCTCGTAACCGATATCGCGGATCAGATTCGAAGCCGTCGCAATCGCCTGCGCATCATCGCCCGCGATCGGCATGCCGACTTTGCCGGGCTCCTGCCAGGCCGCGCCCATGCGCGCTGCACCGATGGCGTTGAACGCGCGCACGATACGCGCGCCGGGCAACAACTGCGCCGACATCAGCCCCGCGCCCATCTCGCGCGCCTTCACGCCGACCTCGCCATCACGCTCGACAAAGGGATTGCAGGTATCAATCACCACCTTGCCCTTCAACAACGCGCCCAGGTCTTTGCCCACCGACGGCAGCGCGTGATAAGGCACCGAGATCAACAGCACATCACCAAAGGCCGCGGCCTCCTTCGAAGTACCCGCGCGCGCGCCGTGACCCACCGACGCGGCGAGTTTCTTGTCCGCTTCGAGATCGAGTGACGAGAACATCACCGTATGCCCTGACTTCGCCCAGGTGGTACCGAGCGCACTGCCCACACGGCCGGAACCGACGATGCCGATCTTCAGCTTGGTGCCGGCGGTGACGGATTGGGCAACGGCAGGCAGGCTGGCGAGGGCCAGCGATGCGGCGGTGAGTTGAAGGAAAGTGCGACGATTATGTTTAGGGCGGCCGGTATTCATGACGAGTCTCCTGATGTTCAATGGCAATACAAAGAAGTAATGAGAAAGTATGCGACAGCGTATGGTGATCAATGAACTTAAACGTTGCATCAAAGCAGCAAACAAACCAACCCGGCTTTATGTTCCGGGCAATCGGCATCTGAGGTACAACAGGCCGGTAACGGCCACCTTGGGTAGCGCTTTGCCCACCCCAGGCATGGTGATTTCTTCACTGAATTTCTTCGCTGATAAACACCGCCCAACTCCGGCGCAGACCATGCCGGCCCGCGCTTTCCCGCTGAATCAGCGGCACCCCGCCCCCTTCATTCATCTTCATTCAATCTACTTGCAAGTCCATTGTTCACCCGCGTTGTCCCATGCAACAAAGCCCGGGTAAGCGCACATCGGGCGCTCACGCGAGGGATTGCCGCCGCGGATTCTCATGCCGTCCGGGGCCTTGCCCTGTTCAACCCAGGCCACAATGGCATCCAGCCCCGGAAACACATGCGGGCCGGGGCCGGTTCGGCCATGCTGCACGCCGGTGAGGAGGTAAAGCCGCGCAAAATCACCGGTTTCCTTGTCACCGTAGCGTTTACGCACCGTGTCGAACCAGCGCGCCGTGTCCATCGCCGAGATGCCGCTGTCTCCAGTGCCGTGATAAACAATCAGCTTGCCGCCGGCCAGTTTGAACACATCCATATTCGGCGAACTGGCGTCGGCAAATGGCGCAGCGGCATCCATCGGCGCAACGTCCTTGTCAAAATCAAACTTGTAGACATCAAAATTCGCATCGGGCGGCTGGCGAAACACATTGAATATCGACGTGTTGCGCGCCTTGCGGCCCTGGTTGGGCCACTGCATGCTGCTGCCCAGATGCCACCCCAGAAAATCAGAACCCGCATCAAAGTTGAATGGCACATAAAGCGCCTCACCTTTCGAATTCACCGGCCCCTTGTGCAGGGCGACAAAAGCGTCGGCCTGCGCTTTGCTGATGCAGGTTTCAGTCTTTGCGCCTTCACAGACCAAAGCGGCGATCTTGAAATCGCAGGACTTCGCACTATCCACAATGCCGTCCTTCAGACCGTCGAGCGGATCACACTGGCGGGTGATCTCGGCATTGATCAGCGCCAGATCGCCCTTCGAGTAGGCTTTCGCAAAAATGGGCCGCCCTTGCTCATCCCTCGGGGAAACCTTGCTCAATACCGCAATACTCCACGCGGTTGCCACATGCCCCCGCGTTTGCCTCAGGATCGGAGAACCCGCAAGAATGCCGTCAAACTGGTTGCCGAACCGGATGGCCGCCATCAGGCCCTGACGGCCACCATTGGAATTGCCGACCAGATAGGAATATTTCGGATACACCCCATAGGCCTCGCGGATCATCGCTTTGGACACCAGGGCGACCAGTTCGATTGAGTTGTATCCCCAATCGATCAGCGCTTTGCGCTCATGCCCGAACGTGGTGTCTTCACGACTGCCCAGGTTGTGCCCGCCGTCCGTTGCCGCAACCGCATAACCCAGGGTCAGCGCAGGCGGATATCCGGGTGTGTTGGTTCCAAAAGCCGGTTGAATCGACCCGTCGGTACCGCCGCCACCCTGAAAAAAGAAACGCCCGTTCCATTGCGCAGGCAGTCGAAGCTCGAAACCGGTCGCATATTTTTTCCCGTCAGTACCGATGCGCTCTTCCAGAAAACCGGTCAGCGCACAATGCGCGGGGAAGCGGGCGGTCTTGTTTGCTGCATTGACCAGGAACTCGGCTTTGTCGATGCGCAGATCGGGATAAACAAACTGCGTCAGTTCCCTGCATGCCGCCTCATCCATTGCTGACGCGTCGCCAACAAATACACCCGATACAGCCATCAACAGGATCAAAGCCTTCGCGAATCTGCGCATGTCTGCCCCTCCCCCTTGCATTGATTTCCGGAATCCGGATTCTTAAAAATTAATTAATAAAAACAAATACTTATTTACACTCCCAAGACGCGGCGCAAAAACCAAGCACCCCATCCGGCTTTATGATCATGCCTCCTCAGGTGAACATCAGCATGATGATGATCGTCGGCGACAACAACGACGATAGCCATTTCGATGCTCACTTGATCCCCGACAGCGTCTTCTCCAGATTCGCCACTGCATGCGCGTGCGCTGCTTTCGACATGCGTCCGATATTGTGCAGCTTCCATTTCACAGCCGGCAGCTGATCCACACCCGGAATACCCAGCAAATCCCACTCCGGCTGTCCGCGTTTTACGGAAAGCAGGAAACGCTTTTCCCTGTCACCGAGCCAGCGATGAAGTTCGAGAATCAACCGCTCCCGCGCGGCCTCCAACTCGTCCAGTCCTACTTCGCGATTGGCCATCTGCAAAAACTGGCTTTCATACAAGGCCCGGATATCCTTGCGGTTGGGGATGAGTGTATCCGCGATGTTGCCCTTGTGCCCGATCAGGTATACCAGCCAGGTCCGGAACAGATCATCGGTAATTCCCTCGTGTTCGAACAGCACCATCACGTCGAACAAGTCACGCGGATGCTGCCGGTCGAGGGCAGCCATGAGCTTGCCGGCATACAGATCGTTGAAGTCCAGCACCTGCATTTCACCGAATGCGATCCGTTCCTCCACCACGGGCCGCACCTGCATGCGTTGAGCCTGTCGCACCGCGCCACGCAATACCGGATTCACTTCGATCTTGATCTGCGCACTGCGGTCTCTGACACTCAGTGTGTCGCTGAGTCCTGATCGCTCATTGTCGCCCAAGGCAACTTCGTAAGCCGGTGAATATCCCGATAAAACCCCGGCAATACGCCGCAGCGCTTCATCAATCGCCCGCAGCGAACCTCCCCGCTCCTCCACCGGGAGATAAGCAAGATCGATATCGACAGACAATCTCGGCAGATCGCGCACGAAGAAATTGATCGCCGTGCCGCCTTTCAGGGCAAAACAGGCCTCCTCCGCCACGGCCGGCATCACATCCAGCAGCAGCCTGACCTGCCCCCAGTAAGGACTCTCAGGAGGAATCATCAATCCGCTCCGGCAAGGTGATCAGATATTTCGGGTGCAGCTTGCCCCCGGGCACAATGACACGCTTGCCTTTGCCCAGATCGAAATCCCCGCTCTCCAGATGCCTGAGCCAAGGCTGCTGGTTGTGCTCCGCCAGCGCAAAGAACAGGCGCTTGACCTTGACGCTGCGGCAGCCCGTCAGCAACAACTTCAGCCTTTGGGGGCTCAAGGTACGCAGTCCCTGCATCACCAGATTGGCATGGCCCACCGACTCGCGCTGCGGCACCTCATCCAGAAACTCCAGGATCGCGCGTTCCGCAGTTGAATAAGTCAAGGGCTGGTCATGCTCGCCCCACTCGATCTGTTTCATGCCAAGTCCCGTGCGCCAACCATCCGTTTCCCGCAACGAGTCATTGAGCACATTCAACGCCCCACTGGCCAACCCGCGTCCATCCCCGCCGAAGAGTGAATCGCGGTGAACAACAAAGCTGTCTTTCAGCGGCAACCGCTGCACCCATGCCGGCAGGCGCACCGCTGCATACAGATGCACGGTCATCCGCCCGCTCATCCGCACAAAATGCCCGTAGCCCTGCACCTCCAGCGCGGTCAACCCGCCCACATGCACCGGCAGCTTCAGCAGGTTTTGCAGCGAAGCCACCACCTGCTGCCATTTCAGCGGCGATCCGGGGCGGCGGTACACGCCCCGCGCCGGTGATTCGAGCCAGCCGCTGCCGACGTAATGGCTCAACAGTTGCCGGTAATAGCCGCGCGCTTTCGACCAATCCGGGGTCGCCAGCAGGCCGGCAGGCAGCTCGGACTGCAGACGGCTCAGCTTGGATTGGTTTGCATTTCCTGAATTTTGTCCAGCCATACTGGACTTTTTACAGATTTATCAAACTCGATGCAAGTTTGGATATAAACAAATTTGTCCAATATTACTGGGCAAATTAACATAAAATCAAACCAATGTGAGCAGACGCTAATCGAGGGTGAATATACAAGTATTTGTTTTTATTATATTTTTAACAAATACCACAAGCTACTCCCACAGACAGCGTATCGGTACCGCGTAAAACCCGTCACCAAAGGGCGCCATCGTCTCACCGTCATACAACACCACACCTGCCCGGAATCGCTTGCCCGCCGCATCCCTCAGCTTGCGCAGCCCGCGGAAATCCGCCGCGGTGACCGTCGCTGCCGCCTTCACCTCGATACCCGCTATCTGGCGTCCAGCGTGCTCCAGCACGATATCCACCTCGGCTCCATCGCGATCGCGGAAATGATGAAAGGCCACAGACTCCTCATGCCAACTGGCCTGCCGGCGCAGTTCCTGAAATACGAAAGTCTCCAGCAACTGCCCCAGCATATTGCGATCCTCGGCGAGAGCCTTGCTGTCCATACCCAGCAGCGCGCAGGCCACGCCCGTATCACCCAGGTGCAGCTTGGGCGTTTTGACCAGCCGGCTCAGCCGGTTGCTGTGCCATGGCGGCAGACTGTCGAGCAGAAATACATGTTCCAGCAAAGTGACGTAATCACGAATGGTCGGCCTGCTCAACTGAAACGGCGCTGCCAGATCAGCGACATTGAGCAGACGTGCCGTCTGGCCTGCAGCCAGTGACAGCAAACGCGGCAATGCATCCAGCGCACTGATGCGCGCGAGATTCCGCACATCGCGCTGTACCAGCGTATCAATGTAATCCCGGTACCACGCCGTCCGGCGGCGAGGCACTGGCCGCGCCAGTGCGGCGGGATAACCACCTGCAACGATGCGCTCGATCAGCTCGCGCCCCAGACGCGCCCGCGCGCCCATCTTGAACCCGGGCTTCGCACCGTCGGCAAACAGCCCATCGAGAAATCCGGAAGAGCGCCGCGCCAGTTCCACCTGCGCCAGCGGATGCAAGCGCAGAATCTCCATGCGCCCGGCCAGCGAATCCGCCAGTGTCGGCACCAGCAACACGTTGGCCGAACCGGTCAGCACAAAGCGCCCCGGACGCCGATCCTTGTCCACCGCCGCCTTGATCGAAGTAAACAGCTGCGGCACCCGCTGCACTTCGTCCAGTATCACCTTGTCCGGCAGATCGGCCACGAAGCCGGCCGGATCGGCCTGCGCCGACGCACGCAGCACATCGTCATCAAAACTCACATAGCCATATCCGGCCTTGTCCCCTACCGCGCGCGCAAGCGTGGTCTTGCCGCACTGACGCGGCCCGTGCACCAGCACGACAGGCGTATCTGCCAGAGACTCGGTGAGCCGGGCACGCACGAGACGGGCATAAGTCGCAGAGGCTGTCATCCGGCTGATTGTAAGTCCGGAGCTCGGCTAAATGAAAGGTTAGTGTTCGGCTAAATGAAAGGACTACGAGCCGACCATGAGCAAACGGGTACCAGACCCCACTCAAAATGGATAAAAATTAATAAAAACAAACGGTTAATAAGCCGCTCGAACGGCACTGCGTCTTGTCTCCGAATGCGCAGCGACCGGTCCTCGGAACGCCATGCCTGACACATCGACGTCAGAATAGGAAACGGGTTTCAGGAACTCCTAAAGCTAAAGGTAACCGGCGCCTCTCGGCTTTTACGACGCGCCGGCATCGTGAGACGAGACCGCCACCAGGCTGGGTTGGCTCGTGTGGTTTTCCCAGGCGTGGCTGCCTCCACGGACAACGACGGTGTCGCCGGCCTTGAGGCGCACGGTCTGTGTGTCGAGCACCAGCGTGACTTCGCCCTCGATGACCATGCACAGGTCGAGTGTCGCAGTCCTCTGCATGTAGGGGTGCGGGGCGCGCGCCGAGTAGGTCGAGGCAGCTGGCGCGCCAAGCACCGCAAACCAGTCGCGCACATCCTTCTCTCCCACCTTGCCGCGCCAGACGGCATCGGGCGGGATGCTAAGCATGCGGCATACCGAGCCGCCCGGTGGCGGCTCGAGGCGCTGCGACCCTGCAGTTGTCTCGGCGCCGGCAGCAATCGGCGCAGGCGTCGCATCGGTTACCCAGATCCGCGTCGAGGCGTAGCCGGGACGGGCCGGATCAAGGCACACGTCGGGCGCAGGCGCATCGCACAGCGCAACCGAGCGACCATTCTCGTCGTCGATGGTAACGATGCGACGTACCGGGCGCGCGCCTGCGGGCGGCGGCGCGGGCTCGGGCTCGAGCGCGATCGGCTTCGTGCCCGGCGGATCGAACTTGCCGCCCATCATGATGAAGGCCATCAGGCTGCCCTCGCGCGGGTTCTGCCAGCCGTGCCAGTTGCCGAGTTGCACAACCGAGTCGCCCGGCTTCATCACATACTCACCGTCATCAAGCACCAATACGCGCTCGCCGCGCAGCATGATGCCGTAATCGACGGTCTCGGACTTGTGCACCGGCGAGGAGTAGGCGTTGGCCCCGCCGCGGTCCCAGGTGCCGCCCTTGCGCTGTCGCGGCTCGTGCAGCTGCACCGCCGTCTCATCCCGTGCCGGATCGTATCCCGGCGGGCGGCCCGGCGACTGCACGATGCGCAGGTGCCCGCCTGCATGCGGCGGCTCGAAGCTGAACGGCAGCGTCCCGCCGTCGTGCTCGCCCGTGATCTCCGCGGGGCAAGACTCGTACACCCACACATCGGTCATGCATGTGCCAGGCCGGATCGCGCCAGGGTTCACGTTCGGTGCCGGACCGTCAAACAGTACGCGCGAGCGCCCCCTCGCATCCTCCCCCGTTACCACCCGACGAATTGGAACGATCTGCGAGCGGCTGTTGAGCTTCGTCTGGTCCATTGGCATGCTCCGTTAGTTCACACACGCACTCAGTGCTTCAGCCCGAGGCGACGAATCACCTGGGCCCATTTCTCGATGTCGGAAACAACCATCGCCTGCGCCGCGTCGGGTGAATTGCCGATGATGTCGGCGCCCTCCTGGGCAAGACGCTTGCTGACGTCCGGCTGGTTCAGCACCTTGACCAGCTCCGAGTTGAGCCGCGCGACAATCTCCCGCGGCGTACCGCTGCGGATCATCACGAGGTGGTGACCCGCGGTGTCGAAGCCCGGCACTCCGGATTCAGCAATCGACGGTATCTCGGGAGCAGCGCCCGAACGCTTGGCGCGCGACACGCCGATCGCCCGCAGGCGCCCTTGCCGCGCGTACGGAAGCCCCGCGATCATGTTCACCATCATCACCTGCACATGTCCGGCCATGAGGTCGGTCATCCCGGGCCCGGCACCCTTGTAGGGGATATGGACCATGGTGATACCGGTCATGTCCTTCAGCAACTCCATCGCGAGGTGCGGCCCGGTACCCGTGCCTCCGGAGGCGAAGTTGAGCTCCTTCGGGCGCGACTTGTCGAGCGCGATGAGTTGCCTGACGTCCTTCGCCGGCAGCGAGGGGTGTGTCGCCAGAATGTACGGCGCCTCCGCCAGCACCGACACCCCAATCAGGTCCTTGTGGCTGTCGTACGGCAGCTTGCTGTAGAGACTCGCGTTGATGGTGTATGTGCTCAGCCCGATGAGCAGCATGGTGTAGCCGTCGGGCGCGGCCTTGGCAGCCGCGTCAGTGCCAATGGTCGCGCCGGCGCCCGGGCGATTCTCGACCAGGACATTGACGCCAATCTGCTCTGCGAGCTTCTGCGCAAGTGAGCGCGCCAGAATGTCGCTCGGGCCGCCGGGCGCGAGCGGCACGATGAGGCGCAGTGGGCGAGTCGGATAGGATTGCTGTGTCCAGGCTGGCGTCGAGGCCAGGGCAGCAAGCAGTGCGATGACAGGCGGTGCATATTTCATGGTCATGACCTCCTTCGTGGCTATCGGTGGCAGTCCGCAAGGGTGACTAGAGCTTGCCCCCCAGCAGATCCATCGCGGTGTAATGGCAGATTTGCTCGCGCTCCTTCGCCGTCAGCCGCTTGACCTTCCCGAGCATTGCCAGCGGCGCCTCCTCACCCATGTCGAACGGCGCATCGGTGCCCAGGGTCACGCGGTCGGCGCCGACCTGATCGATGAGATAGCGCAAGGCCAGCGGGTCGTGGATCAGTGCGTCATAGTAAAAACGGCGCATCAGCTTGTAGGGCGAGGTCTTGGTGATGGCGCGCGTCTCCTTGCGCACCTTGTGCCCGTGGACGAAGCGGCCGATCTGGTAAGGAATGTAGCCACCCCCGTGGGCCAGGCAGATCTTGAGCTGCTTCAGTTCATCCAGGGCCCCGCTGTACATCAGGTTGGCCGCCATGATCGTCGACTGCAGCGGGTTACCGATGAGATTGCGCAGGTAGTAATCGTTCAGTCCGCACGAGGCCGTGAACGCGTAGGGGTGGGCAAAGATGAAGACCTTGAGCTCCTGCGCGCGACGCAACAGCGGCCGGAAGCGGGGATCCGAGAGCTGATCCTCCTCGACCGAAGTGCCAAGCTCGATGGCGCGGAAGCCGTGCTCCTTTACGACACGCTCCAGCTCGGCGACGGCGGCGTCCGGGTGCTGCATCGGCACCGTACCCATGCCGCGCAACCGGTCGGGGCGCGCCGCCGCCATCGCGGCGATCCCGTCGTTGATGATGCGCGAAGCCGCAAGCGCGGTATCCGCATCGAGCCAGTAGAAGAACACCATCGGCGCGGGCGAGATATACGATATATCGAGGCCCTTTCGATCCATGCCCGCGACCTTGACGTCGGGATCATGAAACTCATCGAACACCGGGAAAGTGTGGCCGCCGTCGCGCACGATGCGGCGCTTGCCGTCCTTCTCCTCGAAGCGCATGCCGTAGCGCCCCGGCTCACGCTCGATGGCCTGCAGCATCTCCATCGGAATGACGTGGCTGTGCACATCGATGCGCGGACGCGTGTTCCGCCCCTTCTTCGCTTTCGTCGATGCCCGTTTCCCTGCCGTCTTTACCGCTTTCGCCATGTCAGCCCCCCTCCCGGTGTCAGTCCAACCGCACGTTTGCTGCGCGAATGAGCTTCGCCCAGCGCGCAATATCCGTCTTCACGTACTCGCCAAAACTCTCCGGACTGGAGCCCTCCGGCTCCAGTCCGGAGGCCGCCATCTTTTCGATGACATCCGGTCGCGCAATTACCTTGCGCACCTCGGAATTGAGCGCAGCGATGATCGTTGGCGGAGTCCTGGCAGGCGCATGCAGTCCATTCCAGCCGGTGACATCGAAGCCCGGATAACCCGACTCGGCCACGGTAGGCAGCTCCGGCAGGGCACGCGCCCGCTTTGAGGTGCTCGCCGCGATTGCACGCAGCTTGCCGGCATTGACGTGCGGCAGCCCCGCCGGTGCCACAGCAAACATGACCTGGACCTGCCCGGAGAGCGCGTCGATGATGGCTGGCGCGACCCCCTTGTAGGGCACGTGCACGATATCCACCTTCGCCACGGCTTTGAGCATTTCTCCACCCAGATGCGGCGGTGTGCCGTTGCCGGCCGAGGCGTAATTGATCTGGCCCGGGCGGGCGCGGGCGAGGGCAACCAGCTCCCTGACGGAGTGCACCGGCAGCGACGGATGCACCACCAGGATGAACGGAATGGTTGCCAGCAGCGACACCGGCGCCAGATCGCGCACCATGTCGTAGCCGAGGTTCGGGTAGAGGCTGCTATTGATCGTAAACGAGCCCGTGGTCAGCAGCAGCGTATAGCCGTCGGGGGCTGATCTTGCCGCGAGCTCGGCGGCGATGGTGCCGCCCGCGCCGGGGCGTTGGTCAACGATCACCTGCTGACCCCAGGCATCGGTCATCTTCTGCCCGATGAGACGCGCGAGCGTATCCGGCCCGGGCCCGACCACAATCCGTATCGGCTTGACCGGGTACGGCTGCGCGGCGACGGCCGACGCGGCAGGCAATATTGCAAGCAGCGCGACTGCAGCGCATTGCCCAAGGCCGGACATTATCGGTCGGGCCGCGCGCCGGACGCCATTACTGCTGCGCGCATTCTCTTCTGCTGGTCGGCGAGATAGGCAGCAAGTACCTGCGGGCTCGTACCCGAGGCCTCGACGCCGATATCCGACAGGCGGGCACGCGTCTCCGGCAATTTCACAGCCTTCACCAACTCGCCGTTAAGCTTGTTGATGATTGCCGCCGGCGTCTTCGCAGGCGCGAAAATGCTGTACCAGCCGACAAACTCGTAGTCGGGCACCGTCTCCGCAATCGTGGGCAGATCGGGCACGATTTCCGAGCGCTGCGGACTGGTCACCGCGAGCGCTCGCAAGCGGCCGGCGCGCACCGAGGGCAGCACCGCCGGGATGACCGCAATGACCATCTGGACGTGACCCGCGATGGAATCGGTAATCGCCGGCGTGACACCCTTGTACGGCACGTGTTCGATGTTGATCCGTGTCATGCTTTTCAGCATTTCGGCCGAGAGGTGCGGCGGCGAGCCCGATCCACCCGAGCCGTAGCGCAGTTCGCCCGGTTTCGCCCGGGCAAGCGCGATCAGTTCCTTCACCGAGGTTGCTGCTACGGAAGGATTGAGCGCGAGGATGAAGGGCGTCGAGCCGAGCAGGCTCACCGGCGCGAAATCCCGGGTGAGGTCGTATTTCAGGTTGTCATACATCACCGACACGATGGTCGCCTGCGCGGTGACCATGATGAGCGTGTAGCCGTCGGGCGAAGATTTGGCGGCGATCTCGGTGCCGATGATGCCGCTCGCGCCGGGTCGCGTGTCGACGATGACCTGCTGCCCCCAGGCTTCGCTGATCCTGCCGGCAAGCAGCCGCCCCAGCACGTCGGGCCCCGAGCCCGGCGAACTTGCCGCAATGAGACGGATCGGCTTGTTCGGATACTGGCTCGCGTCCTGCGCCTGCGCCGCCCACGCCGGCAGCAGCAGCGCCACCGCGCACATCCGCACCTTCTGGCTTATCGACCCCATGAATTCCTCCTCGCGATGAATGCCTGACGCTGCACTACCGCTTCAATCCACGCCGCCCTGTGTCCTTCGCCCGGTACAGGCCGCCGTCGGCGGCCGTGACATACAAGCTCCCCAGGTCCGCGTCGCCGAACGCACAGCGCATGGGTGCGTCCGCGGGCGCTGCGTGAGTCTCGACTATCGTGCCCCCCGGTGAGACGACGATCAGCGCCGGGGCCGAGCCGCCCTGTTTCCAGCCCATGCAGGCGACGATATTGCCGTCGCTGTCGAGGCACATGCCTTCAATGCCGCGCTCGTTGGCGGCAAACGTGAGCAGCGTCTTGCAGTGCCCGGCGCTGCCGTGTTCATTCAGCGGATAGGCGAGCAGCTGACATACATCGCCGCGGTTAACGTCGCCGTCGGCGACGTAGAGCGTCCTCTCGTCGGCGGACAGCAGCACTGCGCGCGGCCCCAGCGTGTCGTGGGTCACCTGCGTGAGGCGCCACAGGCGCGGACCGTATCCATCCAGGCGCAGCACCGTGGCCTGCGGCAGGAAGGGATAGACCGGCGGACCGGCCGGCGCCTGCGAGTTGTAGGGATCGGCAATCCACACCCGTCCCTGGCTGTCGACCGCAACATCAACCGGCTGATTGTGATGTGCGCCGTCGAGAAGGTCCTGCGTCGGCGCAGTCGAGCCGTCGGCAAGGAAATGCACGACACGGCGCCCCGCTTCCTGGGCGCCGAACACGGTGCCGTCCTTCGCGACCGCGATGCCGTTGGTGCGACCGGTCCAGCGACGGAACACGTCCGTCTTTCCGGACACAGGGTCGTAGCGCAGGATGCGTTCCTCCGCAACTGCGCTCACCAGCATCGCCTTGCCGTCCCACGCGAGCCCGCCGGTCCGCCCCTTGTACGGGCCCGCCACCCGTTCGAATGTCCACGCCATCTTGTTCTCCCGTTCCCGGCTAGCGCGAAGGCACGCCAGCGATGTTGATCCGCGTGCGCACCACCGAGCCGATCATCGTGATGTAGAGTGACTTCCAGTCCGCGTCACCGAAGGCGATATTGGTGGGGTGGTGGCCCTCGGTCTTGATGCGCACGATCGGCTTGCCCGAGGGATCGTGCACCCAGATGCCGCCGGGGGCGGTACACCACACGTTCCCGGCGACGTCGCACTTGATGCCATCGGGCACGCCGCGCTCGGGTCCGGTGTACTGATAGTAAATTCGCGAGTTGGCGAGTCCGCCGTCGGCGTTTACGTCATAAGCGCGAATCACGCGCTCGCGACTGCAGTTGACGTAGAGGATTTTCTCGTCGGGCGAAAAGCACAGCCCGTTGGGGTAGATGTTGTCCTCGGCCACCGCGGTCATCTGCCTGCCGTCGGCCGAAATGCGGAACACCGGCTGGCTCTCGAGATAACGCTGCAGGTCGTCGCCGACCATGCCCACGTTGAGCAGCCCCCCGGGCGGATCGGTAAACCAGACCGATCCGTCGGACTTAACGACGATGTCGTTGGGGCTGTTCAACTTCATCCCCTGCCACTTGTCGGCGACCGTAGTCCAACTGCCGTCGTGCTCCAGCCGGAACACGGTGCGCCCGCCCCAGCCGGCGACCAGCAACCGATTCTCAAGATCAAGACAAGTGCCGTTGGCCTTGACCGATGGCGAGAGCACCACTTCCTGCCCCACGCCGGGACGCCACTTCCAGATGGTGTCGCCGATGATGTCCGTGAAGAACAGCTGCTTGTTCTTCGCGTCCCAGGTCGGCCCTTCACCGAACAGAATATCCCGCGCGATGATTTCAACCGGCGGGCTCGGGTCGATGATGCGCTCCCAGCCGGGCGCGCACAGGTCGACTTCGATCTTCAGCGTTTCTAGCGATCCGTGCATCGTCTACCCTCCTTCAATGTCCGCTGCCGGCGCCGCCGGTCCAGGTTTTAGGCGAGAACGCGCGGTAGTGGGTCACCACGTCGATCACCACGGGCCGGCCGGCGGCGAAGGCACTCTCGAGCGCCTTCGGCAACTGCTCCGGCGTCTCGACCCGGATCCCCACGCAGCCGAGCGACTCGGCGACCTTCGCGAAATTGACATTCGAGAATCCCCACATCTCGCGCCCTCGCTCGTCCGGGTCGCCGCCGTAAGACTTGTCGAAGTGCGGGATCTCCTGATTCAGCGCGCTGTTGTTGTTGACCACCATCACCAGGTTGATGCCGTAGCGCGCCGCGGTCTCGAGCTCGGCCAGGTGGTAGTAGAAGCCGCCGTCGCCGGCGAAGCACACGACCGGCGTGTCGGGCAGCGCACACTTCACGCCCATTGCGCCGGGGAAGCCCCAGCCCAGTGAACCGGCGCAGCGGATCAGGCGCTGGCCGGGCCGGGTGAAGTCGACCATCGTGCCGGCCCAGATGCCGGAGTGTCCGGTGTCGCACACCAGCACCCCGCCCTCCGGAAGTGCACGCGAAATCTCGCGGCAAACGCGCTCGGGGCGCATCGGCGCAGCGTCCGAGTTGAGATTGTCGGCGACCGAGGCGCGCCATTCCTCGACGAAGCCGCGTACCTGATCAAGCCACCCGGTGCGTTTCGCGCCACCATCGGCAGCCGCGAGCATCTGCCGCAGCACCGTGCGCGCGTCGCCCACCAGCCCTGCCTTCGCCGGGTAGTTACGGCCGATCTCGGCCGGGTCGATGTCGAGCTGGATCACCGGCGTGCCGAGGCGCGGCACTTGCCAACGCGCGGTCACCTGGCCGCCCGTATGGCTGCCGACATAGAACACAAGATCGGCGGTGCCGACCGTGCGGTTGGCGCAGCTGCGCGAGTAGGTGCCGACCACGCCGACCGAGAGCGGATGCGTATCGAGCACCGCGCCCTTGGCGTTGAGCGAGGTGGCGACGGGGATCTGCAGCTTTTCGGCAAGCGCCCGCACCTCATCCTGCGCACCGGACCACATGACACCGCCGCCGGCGACGATCACCGGACGCTCGGCCGCGGCGAGCAGCGCGAGCGCCTCCTTGACCTGCGTCTCGTCGGCGGCTGGCCGGTGCGGGGGCACGCGGGCGTAACGCGCCTCCACCAGCAGTTCGAGATCCGCCTCCGTCATGATCGACTCGCCATGGTGGCCGCCAATCTGCAGGTGTACCGGACCGGGACAGCCGGTGGTCGCCTCGCGAAACGCCTGGCGCAGCATGTCGGGCACACGGGCGATATGGTCGACATGTGCATTGAACTTGGTCGTGGGCTCGAACTGCGTGAAATCCTCGAGCTCCTGGTAGGCGTGGCGATGGCGTGCCAGGGGTGCCGGTCCACCGGTGATGGCGATCACCGGGGAGCAGGCCAGATAGGCATCCTTCAGCCCTGCGGCGAGATTCGAAGCGCCCACGTGCTGCGCCATGCACACCCCGGGCCTGCCGCTCGCACGCGCGTAGCCGTCGGCCATGTAGGCCGCGGATTTCTCACCGTGGGTCATCACGCGCAGGATTCCCTTGCCCTCCAGCGCGGTGAGCGTTTCGAGCAGCATCTGCGGCACGTAAAAAACGTGCGTGACGCCATAGCCGCGCAGGGCTTCGGCGACGAACCGGGGACCGGTCGTTTTCGGCATTGGAACTCCTCCCGCTTTCTCTTTGGTGTGTATCTGCCCGCGCGGACGACGCCAGACTCCGGGCCTTCCGGACGCGCCGCGTGGTGCCTTACCGTGATGCCTTACTGATGCTTTACTTCTGGGGCTTCTTCTTGCTCATTCCAATCTCCGGCAGCAGTTCGCGCAGTTGCACGTCCATCTCGTCGAGGTAGCGCATGAACTCCGCACCGGCAACGAATTCGCCGCTCTGCACGCGCTCGTCGAGCTCCTGCTTCCATTCCGCGCTAGCAAAAGTCTTCGAGAGCAGCGCAATCCAGTAGTCGAGCTGCGCCCGGCTCAGCCCCGGCGCTGCGGTGATGGTGCGCGGCACGGACACCACCGATTCGATGCCCTGTTCGCGCAGCGTGGGAACATCGGCGAACTCGCCCTCGAGCCGCTTCGGCGAACTCACGCCGATCAATCGCACCTGCCCGCTCTTGCGTGGCGCGACCCAGGAGCCCAACGATGCCGGCACGACGTCGATGTGCCCGCCCAGCATCGCGGTGGCCGCGTTGGCGCCTGACTGGAACACGACAGTCTTCGCCAGGCCCGGGCTGATGCCCTGCGATTTCAGCGCGAGCGCTATGGTTTGGTGGTTGGCATTGCCGAGGCTGTTGGCAATCCCGAAGCTCAATGAGGCAGGATCTTTCCTGACTGCGGCGACAAGGTCACCCGCGTTGCGCAGCGGCGAGCCGGGGCGCACGGCGACGCCCACATACTCGACGGCGACGAGCGCCACCGGCGTGAGTTCACGGTAGCCGATGCCGCGCCCGAGGATGGGATTGACGACGGTCGTAATCCCGGCGAACACCACTGCGTGCGCGTCGCCCGGCCGCTGGTGCACGTAGTTATACGCCACGGCGCCACCACCACCCGCCTTGTTGAGCACGCTGACCGGCACATCGACCAGCTTGCGCTCCTGCCAGATGCGCTGGATCACGCGCGCCGCGGCGTCAGGCCCGCAGCCGGGCTGGCAGGTGACTACGATCTCCAGCGCCTTTTCCGGCTTCCATGCCGTCTGCGCTTCAGCGGCGGAGGCCACAGCGATCAGGCCCACGCCGCAGAGAACCGGCAGCAAGCCCGGCGGAAAGCGACCCGCCGACGATTCGGGCACAGGTGTATGCATGATCCCCCCCTCCAGGTGGATTACCTTGCGGTCAAGCCCGCCGACACCGGGAACGCCGCTATTTGCTGCAGATACTAGCCCCGGCAAAGTATGCAAAAAAAGAATTTATTGTTATCGTTCATAACTTATGGATATGGTTCACCGCAGACGGTCATGACCCTGCGCCAGCTGCGCTACCTGGCGGAAGTGATCGCACAGGGCTTCAACATCACGGCCGCCGCCAACGCGCTGCACACCTCCCAGCCGGGCGTGAGCAAGCAGATCATCGAGCTCGAGCGCGAGCTGGGCGCGGCACTGCTGCTGCGTCGCGGCAGCCGCATCACCGGACTGACAGATCTGGGGGAGAGCGTCGCGCGAATCGCGCGCCGCATGCTGCTCGACGCCGACAGCTTGCGCCAGACCGCCGCCGACGCGGTCGGGCCGAAGGGCGGCCGGCTGACGCTGGGCACAACCCATGCGCAGGCGCGCTACGTGCTGCGCGACGTCATCCGGCAGTTCAAGGCGCGTTACCCGGCTGTGCAACTGGTGATCCGGCAGGAAAACGAAGGCCGGGTACCGGACCTGGTGTCTGCCGGCGAGCTCGACATCGGGGTAAGCGCGGAGCCGCCGACGCCGCACCAGGACCTGCTCGTGCTGCCCTGCTACCAGTTGCCGCGCTGCGTAATCACCCCGCCAAACCATCCGCTGCTGCGCGAGCGGCGCCTGACACTCGAGAGCATCGCACGCTACCCGGTCATCACGCTTGATGCGACCTTCGCCGGCGGACGCAAGGTGCTGCAGGCCTTTGCGGCGCGCGGGCTCGAGGTCAACATCGCGATGAGCGCGATCGACGCCGACGCGATCAAATCCTACGTCGAGCTCGGGCTCGGCGTGGCGATCCTGCCCGGCGTCGCCTACGTGAAGAGCCGCGACCGCGGGCTGCGCGCGCTCGATGCGAGCCACCTCTTCGAGCCGACGCTGGTGTGCGTGCAAATCCAGCAGCACCACTACGTGCGCGACTACATGTTCGACTTCATCCAGATGGTGGCGCCGCAATGGCGCCGCGAGGCGGTGGTCGAAGCGATGCGCAGCGGCGTGCTGCCTCCGACCAAGATCAAGCTCTACCCGGCCACCGGCCGCAGCGCAGTGGCGTGATGCCGCGGCGGGAGCACCGCCCCGGTTACCGAAGCTGACCGGCTTGTTGGCCTTGGGCTAAGTCAGAGATTATCCGCCAACCAATCCGCCACATAACTCGCGCCGAGCACGCGGTTGTCGCCCTGGCAATGCTCCGAGCCGCCTTCGTCCGCCGTGAAGACCCGGATCGACTTGTTCTTGCTGCCGACCGCCGCGTAAAGGCGCCGCGCGTAATCCACCGGCACGATCGTATCGTGCTCGCCGTGCACCACCAGAAACGGGCAGCTGATCTTCTCCGCAACACCCGCCAACGTGTAGCGCTTGAGTTTCTCCATGGCGGCATCCATGTCCGGCACACCGAGGACCCACAGCAGATGGAAATGGGGTGCTGAAACCTTGGTGCCGCCGGATTCGATCTCACGACGGCGGCGGACCCAGGACTCGTGGTAGTCGAAATGCCCGCCCCACGCCACGCACGCTGCAAAGCGCGGCTCCATCGCCGCCGCGCGCGGCGCAAAGTAGCCGCCCATGCTGATGCCCATGACGGCCACGCGCTGCGGATCCACATCGGCACGGCCGGCCACGTATTCGTATGCGGCCCGCGCCGGAACTTCCCAGTCGTAGCGGCTGGCAATGTTCTGCAGGCGCAGCGCTTCACCCTGCCCCGGGCCATCAATCGCGAGGGTGTTGATGCCGCGTTCCGCGAGCGCGAGCCCGCCGTAGAGGATGCCCACCTCCTTGGTGCCATCCAGACCATTGAAGAACACCACCGTCGGCGCCTTGGCCGCGTCCACCCCCTTGGCGCGCATGAACCACGCGGGGAGCGTCGTGCCTTCGTAAGGGACCTCGACGCGCTCGGCATTCGGGTGGCGCCGCGCCATCCCTTCCGCAAAACAGCGCAGATGCTCGCGATAGACCGAAAGCTTTTTCTCGCCCAGGTGCAGGTAACGTTCACCATAGCCGTAGTACGTCGCGGCATGCAGGTAATAGGTGCCCGCCGTCAGCACATGCTTGGCCGCGACGGCCTCTTCGGCCCGCCGCTCCATCTTCTGAGCCATGCGCGACCACTCTTCGCACCACGCCTCGTTATCCCCTTCGCGCCCGAGCAGCCGCTGCCCGACCTGATCGATCTCGCCCATCGCCGCGGCACCAAAGGGGATCATTTCGATCGCCATGCCCATGCCCTGCGACCACATATAGTGGTTCGGGAAATACTGGAACCAGTGCCGAATCTTCTTTTCGCCGGGTGCGTTCATGTGTGCAGCTTCTCTTTCTGTTTTTCTTTCTTGTTGATCTTCCTGCTTCTCTTCCTGTTTATCTTCGTGTTTCTGCCTGCAGCCGCTCAGTTCAGCCTGATGCCGGCGGACTTGATCAGATTCGCGTATTTGTCGTAATCGCTCTTGATCACCTCGCCGAACTGGGCCGGGGTTGTTGAAGGCGTGGCCATGCCGTAGCGCACCCACAGCTTCTTCATATCCGAGGTCTGCAGGATGCGCCGGATCTCGGCATTGAGCTTTTCGACCACGGCAGGAGGCGTCCCGGCCGGTGCGAGGAGCCCATGCCAGCCCGTCATTTCGTAGCCCTTCAATCCCGCCTCATCCATGGTCGGCGCGTCCGGCAGCAGCGCATCGCGCGTCATGCCGGAGACGGCCAGTGCCCGCAGCTTGCCGGCCTGGATATGCGGCTGCGCAACCGCCAGGCTGTAGAACATCACATCAATGCGGCCCGCCATCATGTCATTGAGTGCGGCGGCGCCACCCTTGTACGGCACGTGCAGCATCTTCACGCGCGCCATCGTGGTGAAGAGTTCACCCGCCAGATGAAAGCCGCTGCCGATCCCCGAAGAGCCGTAGGTGAGAAACCCGGGCTTGGCACGCGCGAGCGCAATGAGTTCCTTCACGTTCTTGGCGGGCACCCCGGGATGCGCGATGAAGATGTAACCGAAGGCGCCGAGCTGCGTGATCGGCGTGAAATCGCGCAGCACGTTGAAGGGCGGCTTTTCCAAAAGCTGGACACTCGAAGTCAATGAAGAGCCGGGCGCACCAAGCAGCGTGTAGCCGTCCGGCGCAGCACGCGCGACAGCCTCGTTGGCGATGAGCCCGGTTGCACCCGCGCGATTATCGACAATGAACTGCTGCCCCATCGACTCACTAAGCTTCTGGGCCACCGGGCGCACGAGGAGATCCACGGTTGTTGCCGCCGGAAACCCGAGGATGATCCGGACGGGTTTGGACGGATAGGTCTGTGCCTGCACCGCACCCGCGATCAACAGCGTTGCGGCAAAAGATATCGCGCATAACTTTTTCATCTGTTCCCCTTAATGAAAATGCGGAACGTGCAAGAAAAAATGGGGTTCGGGGAGTATGTCTGACGCCTGCTGAAACCGTCAATCGCCGCTGTCGGGCCAGCATGTCGAGTACTCGCTCCACCCAAAATACCGCGCCCCATTGTTCAGAAGCTCAACCGCGAGATCACGAGTATTCTCAACCAGCCCGATGTTCGCAAGCACTGAGTTTTACTTGGCTCGGTGTCGACCCCGATTTCGCCGGAGCAATTCGACAGAGTGATCGCGTATCGAATCAGCGTTTTACAAAGCTTGCTCGTGCGGCTGCAGATGGCGGCCCATTGCTCTGCACATTGTGCGATTGGTTTCGGGCGATTGGCAGAAAGTGTCTCTTATCTGCCTTCACCGTCCCCCAAAGCAGCACGTATTCCCTCTAATTTTCCACGATCCAAAACTTCAAGTAAAACTACACACTGCTTTTCGCTAGGGAGTTTGGAGGGAATTTGCATCGCAACCTTAAGCACCCCAATCTCTTTGGGAGATAAAAGCTTTTTTTCGGAAAGCCCCTGATAGATTCGAGTCCAACCTCCTGCCGAAATACTTAATACTTTTCGCTGAGCTTCGATACCGTTATCGACTTTTTGGGTATGTATAGCGGACTTAACCTCGGCCGCCTGATGGTCGAAAGCGAGAAGTCGATCATAGAAATCAGAGGAAAGAAGTTTCTCAATCTCATCGATGTGCAGCTGAATACGCGCCCAACACGCCTCTCTCTTGCACCACTCAGAAATGTTCGAAATGCCTTGCGGTGGCCTGATGATTTCATTATTAACGAATTCCGATACGACGGTTATGGCCGTCTCGATCACAGGATCAACCTGCTGCGCATTCCAGATGCCCAAAAAGTCGATACCTTCCCTCCTGCGCTTTGTGATATCGCCAATTACAGCGAGTGTATAGGCCACAATGTTGGCGCGATATCCACCGTTATACCAAGGCTGCGCGGAAACTATGCGCTCAGCGGCGCGAAAAATCAGTCCACGGGCTACCGCCCTCTTGAAATAGAACTCATTAAACGCATCTGATGACCTTTCCCACTCTCCGCCAATACGCGAAGCGTACCTTGCAAAGTTCTTCTGAGAGCCAAGATTCACCCATTTAGGGTGGTCGTCCCAGACATTCTCAAACTTCGCAAGATCTGTCTTTGTGAACATCTGTTGCTTGGGATGCTCGGCCTTGAAGCGTCGCTGCTCAGCGGGCGTGAGTTTCGACTGGGAATCGGCATATTGCCCACGCGCGCGCTCATAGAACCACCGTGTCTCACGCTGAGCCCCCTTCTGCGCTGGCGCCCAGATACGCCGCGAGAATCCCTCCATTCGGACATGAAACGGATGGTTAGAAAAGAAGTCGGCGGCATTTACTCGATTCTGCGTATTGGCGTATTCAGAAATTTTGGGAACAACTTCCTCGCTTTTTTGACCATCAATAACAGACAATTTCATCTGGACGAAAATCTTTGAAAGATCCGCCTTGTCACGTTTCCGTGTATGAAACAACGATGCAGTGGTCTGACCGCCGTTAACAATCTGGAGATCAATGATCGATTTAATCAGAAGCCCGAAATCCGTCACCCCGGTCTCGACGCTCTGCGCGGTAGCTGTTATCCCGTTGTTATAAGCAAAGAACATCCCCGGTTCGTTCAGAATTGTCGCTCTTATTCCTTGATTGACATTACCGCGTGCCTGCAGAAATGTTCTTACGTTCTGTTCAAGCAATCGAGCCCCAAACTTCTCGTAAAGGGTTGAAAGAACCTCGGCAGGCATCACCATAAGATATGACTGATAGGAATCAACCCCCAAATGTGCAGGAAGGCACGCAATCCCCTTACCAAACATTTTCTCGAAATCAATATCAAGTGGCTCTTTATGGTTACGTGAACTCCGCTGACGATGAAGGCGTGTGATATCCCAGATGTGATGAACAGTTAGAATTCCCGCCACTTCAGTATCGGGAAGACCTTGAATTCTTTCGCTAAGCACGCGCTCGGAAAAGAGAACAAGATTTACTTGGCGGATGGATTCCCCGCGGTCAGAAATCTGCTTTGCAAGGCCATACTCTGGCGACGTAATTTCCAGGTCTTCCGCCAAATTCTTCTTTAAGCTCGCCTCGAAGAAATTGGCAGCGCGTCTGAAAACCGCATCCACCTCCGTCTTGGAGAGGGATGTCAGTTCGTCTCGCGCATCAAAATCTGCAATAAAAAGATCCAGAACCCCCTCATCATTAAACCAGTAACCATCCACGCGCATGCCACGCTGCGCGCGAAAATGGCACAGTTCAAAACCTTCCGTGAAACCTGTTTCAATTAGTTCATTTGCAATAGCCTCCATAAATCCAGAAAGCTGAAAGCTGCCATCGACCTCCGCCCCCACCAAGAGTTCTTGCCGAAAATCATGAAAGAATTCCTCGCTGCTCTGCTCCATCAATCTTCTCCGAAAACGGCCACGTCACTGCATTCATGGATCACGATTGTTTCTAGCTTGATGTCGTAGGTTACGTTGGCAATCCCAGCCGGAAGTCGCGACCTCATGAGACGAGGAAAATCGCCACTCACACGATAGCTATGCACATCACTGACAACAAAGCGTGGGGCATCGTAGTCAGGAAGCGGGGCGTAGCCGTGTGCAACCAACTTCCGATCAAATGCCTCAACAGAATCGGCGTCGCTGAGCTGAGCTTGAACCTTGGTAACAATATCGTTTAGCGAAATGGCACCACTTGCATCGACTAAATTGCTCAGTCTGTAGATGCGCAAAAAAAGTGCATCATTAAGTGATTCGAGTTGATCTTCAGAGGAAATACGAACCACGCTTCTTTCCGTCCCCGATACCGATTTAATCTCGACGGCAGTATTACCAAAAATGAAGTCCTGATGCGATCTTTCCGGGCCGAGCCAAGCATTGACCGCCTCATTGACTGACATCTTCCGATCGATCAACTCCAGTAAAAAAGTTAACTCGGCGAATAGACCGCGCACTTCCTCTGCTGACAGATGCTGAGCGCGACCCGACAAAAATGTCTTCCAACGCCGAATATGTGCAAGCGAAACAGCAAGTGAACTTGCCGAGTCGGTGGCATGTTCAAGCGAAGATGCAAGTGTACGGCAGAGACCCTCAAAGAGATCGCGATCTACCTGCCTTTCAAGAGTGAGAACTAGTCGCTGACGCCCCTGATCTCCAAAACGAAGATCGACATCGATGCCACTTACCGTGACCATGTTCTTCCGGTACTGAGCCGTGTGATCGCCTTGCAGTTCCACGATGAACAGACAAGCACCGCCAGCATCGCGCCCCCAGAAGCAAGGTGCAGCCACATATGTGGCTGCAATCTGGCGGACATTAAAATCCGAACTCGGAATGGCGATGCTGTCCCATGGCGACGCATCAGACATCGTAATCCTCCTCGTCATCGGGATCATCAGGAACACCCTGCATTCTTTCGAGCCAAACTTGATTCGCTACAACCTCGATCTCAGTTTCATAGTGGCCGGGCGGAAAGCTGACACCAAATGCAGCGATTGGCCCTCTGACACGAGGATCACCATGCGGATCAAGGCTGTGGATCATCAACAACGGTTTTTTTCGGATCTCCCTAAAATGTGTGTCGGAGGGCGCATCCGGATTAGCCTTAGCTTCAGCCTCTGCCTGCTGTTCCGGAGAAAGGCCCAGTTTCTCGTCACCACGCGAAGCAACACGATCCTTATTCAGTCTCCAAGCATTGCCTTGGAGATCGGCAACAACGCGAGATTGGCCGTTCAGCTTGTAGTCTCCACTGCTGCTTCCCCGTGGAGATATAAAAAGCACATCGCCGACAGGATGCCGCTCAGCGATTGCACGCAGATAGGCAATGATGTCTGCTTTTCGGTCAGCGAACTGGCTATGCGCCTGAAAAGAGATCAAAAAATCCTCGATTCTCTCGACCGGCACATCACTGAAAACGACCCCTTTTGAGGTATCTACTGACTGGAGAGACCCGAAGCCATCGCGCCAAGACCTCGCGATTAGTTCGAAATTACTGATATTCACATCACCATCGGTCGATACAATGTAACTTTCAAGCATTCGGCCACTGAAATTCTGACGAAATTTAACCTTTTCACCACTGCGCATCTTGTTTGCAGCAGTAATCAGAAGACTATCCGGATGCGCCATAACGTAAAGCCCAAATTGACGCGGGCTAAGTCCGTCGCGCCTCATGCGTTTGACCTGCTGAGTAAGTTCTTCAGCGGCCTGTGCAATGTGGGAATACCAATTAATCGAATCAGGCGCAAGATAGACACGACAGAGATCTTCAAAACCTGGTCTATAGCCAAACCAACGGCCCATCTGCATGAGGGTGTCATACATTTTCGTATTTCGATACATGTAACTGACGGTCAATCCCTCGATGGTTAGACCGCGCGATAGACTCAAACCACCAATAGCGATCGCAGTCAACCCGACCCCTTCCTTTTCGTACCGAATGTAGTCGAGAACCTCATCACTCTTGCTGTTGATAACATAAAGGTGAAGGTGCTCGAAGACACCGAGTAGCGCCGCCCTCACTTCCCCCCAAGAAAAGCCAGAGTCTGAATAACCGGCATCGAAGGCCGCCTTCAAACCCTGCATGTGCGCGTTTTTTGATGAAATGCTTTCTGGCATCGCGTAATTAGCACGGACCGCCTCCCGTATTTTCTTCTCTTTGAGACTTAACAAATCGCGCACCGCCTTCTGGACAGGCACAAAGCGCGACACATTGACCATCATGGAGCAATGCTTACCAGCCTGCCCACGCAGGTTACGAATGGCTCGGGCGACGACGAACATATCGAGAGCGCGATAGAGGCTAGGTGGCAACTCATAAACAGGAACGTCGCGCTTGTGAGCGTAGGGAATGAATTCTTCGCAATCGTCAATCGACAATACAATCGATTGACTGGTGACCTCATTGAGAAACACCTTTTCTGCACCAAAATACGTCGTTGGCGCGTCGAGACAATAGATGAAGTCACGTGGAAATAATTCCTCACGCACATCATCCGCATATGCATCTGGGTTAATAAAAATGTTGGCAAATGGAGTTGCGGTGTAACCAACATAACAGGACTTTGCGAATAGCCCCAAGATACGACGAATCATCGCATTTGTCCGAGTCGGATCCAAATCCTCTTTGTTCGTGTTGATGGATGCGTTATCGGCCTCGTCATCAATCAACAACATTGGCACATCAGAAATTCGATCAGCCCCCTCAGCGTTCAACTCCTTAAGCCATTTATGTAGCGCCGTAAGTGTCGTTACGTTCTTCTTGATTACGAGAATGATCGGTTTACTGAAATCATTAATCTTCCAACCGCTCTTGGCAGCCGTGTTCTTATTAAAATCCTCATTGATATTAGTAAGCGTTGCCGGATGCGGATAACTTGGCACGAGACCGACCCCAATATTTCTTCTATCCTCTGGATCACTTGAGCGACCAATGAAAGCCTCATCAATACGCTGCTGCGTCTGCTTTCGCAGGTTATTGTGAATACCAGCAATTACGATGATGAACTTGTATCCAGCATCGGCAGCACGTGCTATCAGGCCCGTATAGTTCGCCGTCTTACCAGACTGCACATGACCGATTACAAGACCTCGACGATTCCAAGTCGTACCTTCACTCAGCGGATCCTGAAGGTGGCCAAGTATCCGGGTAGTCACGTCACTCAGGGACTGAACCATCTGCGGAGGCCAACCCTCATTGCGAAGAAATTCCTCATAGGCAATCGCATAGGTCCAATGAGTGCCTTCGCGCTTATGAACCCATTGATCATCGTGCTTCGCCGTAACATCAACAAGCGAAACACCAGCCCCCATTCGAGTATCAATTGAAACCATCGCTTCAGTGACAATATTGCGGAGATCCCCCAGATAGCCAAAGACTGCAGCGATCTGCCGCGCCTTCTCCTCCACCTGCTCGCGCGTTGGCGTTTGCGTCATGTTGGCCAAACCAGAAATTAGCGCGTTGGCTATGTTTCGTTCTTCCGTGATGACCGTGATACTCATATAAATGCCTCACTAATGAATCTTTCGGCCAACTCACTCTGCCCATCGAAAAGATGCGTCGACCGCAAAATCTGACGAAAGGCATTCGGATCTCCAGGACCATCGCCATAAATTACCTGCTTGAGCCTCCGAAGGCGCTCAAGAGTCCGGCTTTCATCTATGGCTGACTGACTTATCTCACGCGGATGAATCGAATAATCCGAGTAGATCATCTCCACTGGAAGTGATGCAGCAATCGAGTCTAGAAGGATGCGAAGCAGGTCCCCATCTTCAGGGGACAATTTTGAGCCAATAGACACAATCAGCGGGTGCCGCTCGTTGATCGAAAATCGAATTCCGTCATGATCGGCATAGCGCTCCCAGAATGGAGCTTGGGTTTCCTGAAACAACCTTTGCCCTCGCCCTCTATGTACCGTCACACTTCTGGAAGTGATACTGGAAATTATCTGACTCAAGCGTTCTCGCACCAAATGTGGCGGGCGGGCACGTGATTTCTTTATATCAATAGTCCAAGCTTCATCTAGACTATTGGAAAAGTCGATCTGCACCCTAGCCAGCTTTGTAGCCTCCCCCTTAGGCACAAGCCTGAACCAGTCACCCCATGCCATCAATCGCCCATTACGATATACGTAGGCACCCTGATTTGAAATGAAATCGCTGCGATCTTGGTAGTAGTCATACTCGGATGCAGAAAGGCGACTGTGATGTGGGAGTACATAAGGCTGCATGCGAACTTCAGACTCGCCGATGCGAACAACTTCCTCCGGCAAAATTTGAGTGGCTGGATTCCTCTTACAAAAGGGATCAAATGCCGTAATCAGATGGCCGTTAATGGCTAGCGAAATCCTTGGGTACCCCTTGACTTCACCCGAAAGAAATCGATGGAATACAAGCGATAGATGCCTACTTACCTGCTCAAGCTTTTCATTGACAATCTCGTCCCTGCGATCTCCCGCCTCATCTTCCGTCAATCGGTCGAGTTGTCGCCAGATGACCGCCGTACCTTGGACACCAAGCCGATCCACATAAGGCAATTCATGGATATCCGCATAATCCAGAATGGACAGCATCCAATCATCAACGGCATCGATACGATCCAGATTCCATTCGGCACCGCAAACTAATCCATTACGCTTGCTAGCGACCGTCAACGAACGACACTGGGAAAACGATGCCGTCTTCAAGCCGAGGCCAAAACGCCCCAGATCCTTTGGAGACCGATATTGCTTTGGATTGCTAGTTCCATGACGCATTGCAGCCAAAAGCTCATCCTCAGTCATACCTTTGCCATTATCGAGGATGAGCACCACAGGGCTCTCACCAGATACATCAAAAATGATTTCGATCGCATCCGCACCAGCAGAAATGCTGTTGTCGATCAGATCAGCAATCGCCGTCTCAAGAGAGTACCCAAGGTCACGCATCGACGCCGAAAGACATGCAGCGCTGGGCGGATGTGGCTTTTCGCGCGCCATCTCAATTTATCTCTAGCAACAGTGCACAAATAAAATTCATAATCCCCCCCCAGCACGACCACTAAGACAATTTACATAAATAAAGCTTGCAGAAATTCCATTACATTTCCGCTCTCATGCACTCACCCCCAACAACCCCTCAACGTAGCCGAATGATGTCGAGCATTCGCGGAAAGAACACTTGGCCAGAACGGAAACTTCGATCTCTCCTTTTTGCCAAAGGATTTCGATATCGACTTCACGTGAAAAATCTACCCGGATCCCCCGACCTTGCGCTCCGAAAACACAGGGCGGTGATATTCGTGCACGGCTGCTTCTGGCATCGACACGAGGGGTGCCGCTACACAACCACACCCAAGACCAATGAAGAGTTCTGGCGAAAAAAATTTCAAGGAAACGTCGAGCGCGACAGGCGCCATGCAGCAATACTCAGTGCACTTGGCTGGCGCGTGGCTATCGTTTGGGAATGTGCCATGAAGCATTCGGTCGATGACACCGCACAAATTATTAGGGAGTGGCTTCATGGAAAAGAGGAGGTTTTAGTTATTGGTGAGAAGTATCCGTTAATCAGACTCGGCAAGTAACGGCGCACCAACCCGTCTCTTCGAGCTCCGCAATAAACTCACCGCACGCCCCCATTGCACAGGATCGCCAACCCTCTTGACCGCTCGCCCGCCCATCTCGCTCAGGAGACCACGGACTATCCTAGAAAGCATGTGAGCAAGCAGTGGTGGCACTGCATTACCAACTTGGGTGTATTGCTCCGTCCGATTGCCCGCAAAGAAATAATTGTCAGGAAACGTCTGGAGTCGCGCAGCTTCCCTGACCGTGAGACTCCTGCACTGAGAAGGGTCGTAATGAATGTAGTAATGACCATCTTTGGCAATATGTGCTACCACAGTGGTAGCTGGCTCATTTCTGCATTGCACCCGGAAACGATCCTTGAACGGGATATTTTCAGGCGCTTGCCAAACCTGTGCATTGACATGGTCAGGTAGCAACTTGCGAGGGAACTCATCTAATCCAGGTGAATACCCGAACGCGTGGGAAAAACTTGCTGAAAAAAGGTACCGCGCAAGATCAGTCGCCATGTGTGATCGCGATTCATGCTGACAGACACCTCCAAGTCCTCGGTCATGCAGCCACCGCAGTAGTTGCGTCGGCTTTCTTGGCCTTCTATATTCCCTAGAGATGAAAGAATCTCCGGTCGTGGAAATAGTTGCCGCTTCTGCAAAGGTCTGCATTTCCTTGATCATGGTGGGCGCGCTCTCTGACCGCCATCCTTTGACATAAAAAGGTGCCGACCGAACAGCCTTTCGCCATCCTTCTACCGAGTCCCCCTTTGAAAGCTTGCTTCGTATCCGCGGAAGATCGTCAATTGCCTGCCTGACGGTAACTGGCTTGGATACCGGCGTCAGCAACTGATGTTGTGGCATGCCCAAGCCCTTCTTCACCCCGAGTAAAATTACTCGATGTCTACTCTGCGGAATCCCATAACGCTCCGCGTGAATAATATAGTCGGCAGGCTTCAACAAACTACCATCCCCTCTTTTAGCAAAAGAGCGAATTTCATATTCGAGCCCATCGGACGGCCTCGAAAGATCTCCAATAATCTTCTCGAAAATTGGATTACCTGAGTGCTTCGAGGAAAGCAGCCCCTTGACGTTCTCCATCACGAAGATCGTTGGTCTGTGTACCCTAATGATTCTTAGGTACTCTCTGTAGAGAAAATGCTTCTCATCTTTGTGAAACTCCTTATCTTTGGCACGCCTAGACCGCCCTGCTAAAGAATAGGCTTGGCATGGTGGGCCACCGATCAAGACCCAAGTATCACGTCCCTTCAGCGCAGCGCGAATGTCATCGTCAATTTTATTTTCATCGGACTTACCCAGTTCCAAGCATCTTGCCTCGATAGAAGCGTGCTCGAAGGCCTTGGCAACGGCAGGTATGCTGCGAAAAGCAGCCTCCTCGATCTCGCCTCTTATGTAACTGTAGTAATGCTTAATATCTTTGGTGCCTCTCAGACGCCTGAACACCGCCCTGAGCATCAGTGTTTGGTGAGCAACTGTGTCCTTCTCGATAGAAAGTCCGATCTCGAAGAATGGTTGCCGCTTAGGACCTTTCAAAGAAACAAATCCCTCCCCAAGCCCCCCCGGACCGGCAAAGAGATCAATAATTGGAACTGGCATGCTCTACCTTTTTGGATTTCATTTACTGAGAGTATTTGGTGGGTTTGTGTTCGAAACCTGAAGGTATAACGCTACCCCTCTCAGATCCAATTGAATAATTTATAGTCCTACAAAGTGGTGCAGGTCTCTAAATCACCGCACCTTAAACACCAACTTCCCCCGCAAATGCCTGCCCTCACTCACCCGGTGCGCCGCCTGCGCATCCGTCAGCGCATAGGTGGTGATCTGCGGCAGCTTCACCGCGCCTGAGGTCACCAGCTGCACGATGCGGTCGAGGTGGGCGCGCTTGCGGCTGGCGTCGGGTTTGAGTGAGGCCATGTCTTCATAGGGCGGCGTTGGCGCCGGGCCGTTGATGAACGCCGCGCGACCGCCACGCTTGAGCACCTTGAAGGCGTTTTTCGCGACCTCGCCGCCCACGGTGTCGAACACGGCGTCGCAGTCTTTCAGCGCCTTGGTGAAATCGTCCTTGTTGTAATCGATGACCTGGTCCGCACCGAGGCCCTTCACATAATCACTATTGGCCGCGCTGCAGGTGGTGATCACCCGCGCGCCGAGGTGTTTGGCCAGCTGCAGCCCGAAGCTCGCCACGCCGCCCGCCCCGCCCTGCACCAGCACGGTCTGCCCGGCCTTGACCTGCAGCGCGTTCTCGATCGAGACAATCGCCGTCAGCCCGACGAGCCCCACCGCAGCCGCTTCGATGTGGCTCAACTGCGCGGGCTTTTTGGTGACGATGGCGGCGTTGATCGCAACTTTCTCGGCATAACAGCCTTCGTCGGTGTGCACCGAGACACCGAAGACTTCATCGCCGATTTTGAAATCCGTGACGCCGCGCCCGACGGCGCTGACCACGCCGGAGAAATCGCGCCCGGGGATGTGCGGGAATTTTTTGGTGGGGGCGTGGTAGCCCGAGCGGGTTTTCCAGTCGGCGCCGTTGACGCTGGCGGCATGGATGTCGACCACGACCTGGCCCTCCTGGGCCACGGGGTCGGGCTGCTCGCCGTATTGCAGGACTTCGGGGCCTCCGTTTTGCATGAAATAGACAGCTTTCACTTTTTTATTTTCCTTGTTGGGTTTGCGGCGTTGGCGCGGCCCGCCGCTGCGCGGGGGCTGCGGGGTGGGCGATAGCTGTTTGTATCACAGGGGGCGGAGGGGTTGAGAAGTGTTCTCAGAGTGTGGATGCGGGGGTTGAAAGTGGCATACGAAGGGCTTTGTTGTTGCCCCTCACCCTAACCCTCTCCCCATCAGTTGATGGGGAGAGGGGATTAAAACCCCGCGGCTCCGCTTCAAATACTCAATTTACTTCCCGGCAGGTTTGATCCCCTCTCCCCGAATACTTTCGGGGAGAGGGTTAGGGTCAAGGGAACACTTGGAGCGAAGCAGAGGGGCAACAGCAAGTACTGGACAAGGGCACAACTGAAACGCAGCAGACGGAATTAATAAGTAATTGTTTTTATTATTATTTTTATAAGATCAGCGACCGGTCCGCAGCGTCTTGATCATTCGCCAATTCGCCTGCCCCGGCGTGCGGCACTCCCAGAAGGTCTGGCCATACCACTGAAGTTCGTCAACCGTCCCCGATCAGCCGGCCGGTCCAGTATGCGGGGCGACGATGCAGATGCGCGATCGCGATGACCAGAATCTCGTCCGGCTCCGGCGAATAAATAACCCCATATGGAAACCGGCTAAGCCGGCAGCGCCGTATTTCCCCGTCAACAGGGTGCCAACCCTGCGGGTATTGTCTGATCAGCCCGAAGGCGCGCAGCGTTTCCAGCAGAAAGGCATCGCCGAGCCCGCCGGCCTGCGCGTTGTAATAAGTGATGGCCTCGTCCAGTTCCTGCGCTGCGGGATCAAGCAGGCGGAGCTTCATCGCACACGGTATTTGGCCAGCACGTCCTCCAGCGGAATCGCCCGCACCTGTCCGCTGCGATAAGCACTGAGCCGGTCCTTCGCCTCTTTCGCCCAAGCGGCGTCAACCGCCGTGTCGGGATGATCAAGCACATCCAGCAGCCCCTCGACGAGTTCGAGTTGCTGCGCAGCCGGCAACGACTTTGCTTTTTCAAGCAGGTCTTCGGTTGGCATGTTGGCGCTCCCTGACGGACATGGAATGCGTTGATGATACAGCCGATTTTCCCTCCTGATTGCGCGCTTTCAAACCGTGCATGAGGCGAAGGGACTTCCCCGGATTTCCCCCCAAGGGGACTTCCTTCGGGGCGCCACCCAAGGTGACTTCCTTTCCCCCAAGGGGACTTGTTGCACAGCGCGCTGCGCCACCCAAGGTGACTTCCTTCGGGGCGTACTTCGTTGCATCCGGGCTACGGGACTACCCAGCAGGTTTGATCCCCTCTCCCCGAATACTTTCGGGGACCTCGGTGCCCGGATGGGTAGACAAGGGCACACTTGAAGCGAAGCAGGGTTAGGGTCAAGGGAACACTTGGAGCGAAGCAGAGGGGCAACAGTGAGCATGTCGCACCTCCCTGCATCCATTGATTTTTGTTGGGAAAAGACTATACTTTTTTCAACATGAAGCCAGCCATTAAATCAAAGCAAATTATTGAATCTAAAGCTTTTTCAGTAATTTGTGGTCATAGGGGGGGGTGGGTATTCACCCCGCGGGATCTCTCGCGCCTGGGCGATCCGCGTTCCGTGGGTATGGCGCTGACCCGGCTTTGCCGCAAAGGGGTGATTCGTCACCTGGCCCGCGGGCTGTACGACTACCCGATCGACCACCCGACCTTCGGCCGCATACCGCCTTCTGCGGACGCCGTGGCCCGGGCGCTGGCCAAGCGTGATGCCAGCCGCCTGCAGCCCACCGGAGCCTACGCCGCAAACATCCTGGGGCTGTCCGAGCAGGTGCCGACGCGCATCGTGTTTCTGACCGACGGCCCCTCGCGCCGGGTGAAGTTCGGCAATCAGGAAATCGTGCTCAAGAAAACCACGCCGCGCAATATGGCCACCGCTGGCCGCATAAGCGGCGACATTATCCAGGCGCTGCGCCATATCGGTCAGGACCACATCACCGACACCACGCTGGCGATCCTGCGGCGGCAACTGACACCCAAAGACCGCGCGCAACTGCTGAAAGATCTCCCCCACGCGCCGGGTTGGGTGGCCGATATCCTGCGCCGGCTCGCCGCCTGAGCCATGGACGTCTTTGCCCGCCTGCCTGCCGGCGAACGCCGCCTGGCCTGCATCGCCACCGCTGAGGCCCAAAGCTTGCAGGCCGCCAGCGTCGACAAGGATTTCTGGGTGTGCTGGACGCTGCGCGCGCTGTTCATGCACCCCGCCGCCCGCCAATGCATCACTTTCAAAGGCGGCACTTCGCTGTCCAAGGCCTGGGGCCTGGTCGATCGTTTTTCCGAGGACATCGACCTCGTCGTTGACAAGGACGCGCTCGGCTTTGCCGGGGATGCCGCTCCCGATCAGGCCGCCGGCAGCAACGAACGCCGTCGCCGCCTTGATCGGCTGATGGCCGCCTGCCGCGACTGGGTGCAGGGCGATTTGCAGCCCGCACTGGCTGCGGATATCGCCGCGCGCCTCGGCACCCGCGAGGGCTGGAAGCTCGAAGTGGACCCTGACATGGCCGACGGGCAATGCCTGCTGTTTCATTATCCCGGCGCCTTTCCCTCCGCTGAAGCCGGTTACGTGCGTCCCGTCGTCAAGATCGAAATCGGCGCGCGCTCCGACACCTGGCCCGCCGCGACGCGCCAGGTCACGCCGTACATCGCCGATGCGCTGCCGCAGGCCATCACCGAAGCGCAATTCTCCGTGACCGCGCTCGCTGCCGAGCGCACCTTCTGGGAAAAAGCCATGCTGCTGCACGAGGAAACGTTCCGCCCGGCCGACAAGCCGCGCAGGGAACGCATGGCGCGGCATTATTACGATCTCTGGAGTCTGATCACCCGCGGCGTGGCGGAGCGGGCCATGGCTGATCACGCATTGTTCGATCGCGTTGCCACCCATCGTGAAATTTTTTTCAAGCTGAGCTGGGTGGACTACAGCACCCTGCGCCCCGGAACATTGCGGCTGACGCCGCCACCGGAGCACCGCGATCAGTGGCGCCGCGATTACGATGAAATGGCCATCGCGATGTTTTATCGTGAACGCCCCGCCTTCGATGAAATCCTGCGCGTTGTCGGGGAGTTCGAGCGGCAATTCAATGCCGGGCCATAACCACTGATAACCACCGTTAACCAGGCAACCAAACCATGGGCCGCAAACTGATCGACACCAATCCCTACCTGCGCGATCCGGTGAAACGTGAGCGCTCTGTATTGAAATCTGTTGCCAGTTCGTCCGCCATCGAAGGCATTCATGCGCCGTTTCGTGATTTGGCCACTGAAACCGTCGCATCCCGCAAGCCCGGGAAAGCGAGCGAACCCCGCAAGAAGCATTAGCACCCGCCCGGTAGGTCAGTACGTCCCGAGGTCAAAGTAGGAACGGGCGATCTTGCTGATGGCCACCACATAGGCCGCGGTGCGGTAGTCCTTCACCTTGGGGTTGGTGTGGAGGACTTCGCGCTTTTCCTGGTAGGCGTGGCGCATGGTGTCGTCGAGGCCGGAGCGCACCAGGTCGAGTTCGGCCGCGCCTTTGACGATTTCGCGGCGCATGCCTTCGGGCACGGGTTTTTGCGAGAGGTTTTCCATGGCGGCGATCAGGTATTCGCCGCGCATTTCGTCGTAGCGGCGTTCCATGCGCCCGAAGCGGATGTGCGAGAGGTTGCGGATCCATTCAAAGTACGACACGGTCACCCCGCCGGCGTTGACCAGCGCATCGGGCAGGATGGTGATGTTGCGGCTGCGCAGGATGTCATCGGCTTCAAAGGTCAGCGGGCCATTGGCGGCCTCAACAATCAGTTTGGTGTTGATGCGGGGCGCGTTGTCTTCGGTGATCTGCGCTTCCATCGCAGCGGGGATCAGGATGTCGCATTCCATTTCGAGCACGGCGTGGCCGTTTTCGGTGAAGGTTGCGCCGGGGAAACCTTTGATGGTTTTGTGGGTGTTGAGGTATTCGCGGATTTGTTGCACCGGCAGGCCGTCGGGGTTGATCAGTGCGCCGTCCTTTTCAACCAGCGCGATGATCTTCGCCTGGTCTTCCTGCTGCAGCAGCATCGCGGTGTGGTAGCCGACATTGCCCAGCCCCTGCAGCACGATGCGTTTGCCGGCAAGCCCGCCGCTCAGGCCCGCGGCCTTCACATCATCGGCGTGGCGGAAAAATTCCCGCATCACATACACCACGCCGCGCCCGGTGGCTTCGGTGCGCCCGGCAATGCCGCCGTGCTGCACCGGTTTGCCGGTGACGCAGGCGGCGTAGTTGAGGTTTTCCGGGTTGAGCTGTTTGTAGGTATCGGCAATCCACGCCATCTCGCGCTCGCCGGTGCCCATGTCGGGCGCGGGCACATTGGTGGATGGGCTGATGAAGCCTTTGCGGATGAGTTCGCGCGCGAAGCGGCGGGTGATCAGCTGCATTTCATCGCGGCTGTATTTGGCGGGGTCGATCAGCAGGCCGCCTTTGGAGCCGCCGAAGGGCACATCGACAATCGCGCATTTGTAAGTCATCAGCGCGGCGAGCGCTTCGACTTCATCCTGGTTGACCACCGGCGCAAACCGCAGCCCGCCCTTGGCCGGCAGCCGGTGCGAGCTGTGGGTGGCGCGCCAGCCGGTGAAGATTTCGATCTTGCCTTTGATCGGCACCGGGAAGTTGACTTCAATGATGGCCTCACAGGCCTTGATCACGCTGGCGATGCCCGGGTCGAGGTCGAGCGCGGCAAAGGCGCGGTCGGCCATGCGGTCAACGCTTTTGCTGAAGGATTCGGGCATTTTCGGTTTGGTGGCCATGCGTTTTCCTTGTGGAGTGTGCGGCAGGGTTCAGGGTGTCAGCTTAGCCCTTCCCGGGCACGGGGACGGGTCATTTGCAGCGCAGTTTGAGCATGATCAATCCGCGCGCCGGTTGTGCGGGGTGTGGGGCTGCAGGGATGACTTTGGTAACATGCCGTCAACCGTCGATGTCGAATTTCGGGTGGCACATTTTGGTGGCTGATTTTGGTGGCCATTTGCGCATGTGGCCGCTGCCGTACCGACATCGCGCCGCATCACCCCATAAAAATCGCAGCATCATCAGGAGGAAGTCATGTTTATCCGTTCATTTGCCCTCGGCATTGCGCTGATCAGCGGTGCGGCGCCGGCCTTTGCGGCGCAGTCGCCCGCCGACTACCCCACCCGCCCGGTGCGCGTGATCATCGGCTTCGGCCCCGGTGCGCCGGATACGGTGTCGCGGCTGGTGATGACGCAGGTCTCCAGCCAGGTCGGGCAGCAGTTCATTGTGGATAACCGCCCCGGCGCCAACGGCATCATCGCAGCCGACCTGGTGCGCCAGTCCGCACCCGACGGCCACACCATTCTGCTGACCTCGGCTTCGTTCGCCACCAACCCCTTCACGCAAAAGAAGCTGCCCTTCGATTCGCGCCGTGATTTCACGCCCATCACCAACGTCGCGTCGGGCGGCGGGTACTTTCTGGTGGTGAACCCGAAGGTGAATGTGAAGTCGGTGCAGGAGCTGATCGCGCTGGGCAAGAACCCCGCCTCCAAACTCGCCTTTGGTTCAGCGGGCCTCGGCAATACGCTGCACCTCGCAGGTGAGCTGTTCAACGTGAAGACCGGCACGCGCATGGTGCATGTGCCGTTCAAGGGCGCGGGCCCGGCCATCGCTGCAGTGGTTGGCGGTGAAGTGCAGGTGATGTTTGTCACCACACCGCTGGGCCTGCCGCATATTGAAGGCGGCCGCCTGCGCGCACTCGCTTACACCGGCGCCAAACGCGCCGCCTTCAAACCCGAAGTGCCGACCATCGCCGAGGCCGGCGCCCCCGGCGTGACGCTCGACAACATGAGCTGGTACGGCGTCTTCGGCCCGGCGAAGCTGCCGCCGAAAATCACCGCAAAAATCCAGTCCGAAATCAGCGCCGCAGTGAAAGTCCCCGCCGTCGCTCAACGCCTCGAAGGCCTGCGCCTGACGCCTGTGGGAGATACGCCGAAGGAATTCACGGCGTTTTTTGAAGCGGAGCTGAAGCGCTTTGCGGAGATTGTGAAGCTGTCGGGGTATAAGGCGGAGTGATTGGGGACTGAAACCTGTTAATTCCCTACCCCTGATCTCTTTCGGGGATCAGGGAATATGAGAACCGGACCCGGTGAACTTATACATGTCATCGGTGATATGTATAAAAAACGCGATTTTTTATACATATAAATTTCAAATTTCTATACACATCAGCGGTCTAGGCGTCAGGAATATCCATCGCGTTGCTTTTCCCGGTTTTCCCACAGGCAAACTTCCTACTCCGCGGTTACTCGCAGTTGAACACCGGTTTTCTTTTGCAGGGCGCTGACAATCCCAAAAAAATTCTTTGTGCTGGGGTTGCCCGCCGGGCCCAGCATGCGATGCAGGCTCTTGCTGGGCGCGCCCACTTCAGCAGCGAGGCTTTCAAAGCCGATGGTTGCATTGACCAGATCGCGCAGCATGGTTTTTCCGGTGGCGGAGTCACCCGCGAGGTAAGCGTTGAGGGCCTCGGTGAACAGGGCCTGGCGGAATTTGCCGTCACGCTGTGCGCGGGCGAATACGGTTTCCTTGAAATCCCGGGTCAGTGCCATCGTTGCCTCGCTTAACGTTGTTCGTTCTTGCGGCGCTTGCAGTCAATCCATGCCTGCGTGGCAATCGTGATTGCCTGCTGCTGACGTTGCTTGCTGCTGCCGCCCAGCAGAATCACCACAGTGTCGCCGTCCTTGCCGAAATAAATCCGGTAACCCGGACCGAAATCGATTCGGTATTCAAATACGCCACCACCCACGCCTTTTACATTTGAGAAGTTGCCCTGACCCATTCGATACAGCGCGGTCGTCACTCTCGCCGCCGCCTCGGCATTGAGATCGTCAAACCAGCGGGCAAACGGCGATTGGCCGCGTGCATCCAAGTATTCAACGACTTTGATGGCAGGCATTTTATAGTAACTTTTATGTTACCTAAAGTCCGGATACAGCGGCTGGGCTGACGACTCACTGCCTGTTGATAGGAAGCGATTACTCACGGAATATAAAAATAATTATTAAAAACAAATACTTAATAAGTATCGCCGGAGGTTTCTTATTGTTCTCATAATGGCTACAATTGAAGCAATTATGAGAACATCAATATCTATCGTCAAGATCGTCAACTTTCTGCTGGGCAACACCCGCGCCGCGGTCTTGCGGACTTTGCTGCTGGAACCCGACGCCGCCTTGCATGTGCGCGAGCTCGCACGTGTGACCGGCGCGTCACCGGGCTCACTGCACCGGGATCTGCGCACGCTGACGGATCTGGGTTTATTGCTGCGTGAAGAAGTGGGCCGCCAGGTGCATTACCGCGCCAACCGCGAATGCGGCAGCTTCAATGCGCTGGTTGATCTGTTGAGCGACGCCGATGCGGCAACAACCACGCAAAGCCGGCAACCCGCTGTCGCACCGGTGCTGCACAGCCCGCAGGCCGCGTATCACGTTGCACCGCATACCAAACTGCACATTCCGCGCGGCCGTCTCGCGGCACTTTGCCGCAAACATCAAATTCAAAAGCTGAGTCTGTTCGGCTCGGCAGCGCGCAACGAACTCACGCCCGAAAGCGAGATTGATTTGCTGGTTGAGTTCCCGCCGCAGGGCGATGTCTCACTGCAGGATATCCCTGCGCTGCAGGAGGAACTCTCCGCACTGTTCGGCGGGCGCAAGGTTGATGTGGCTACCGCAGAAATACTCGATAACCCGTTCCGTCGCGATGCGATCATGCGGGAACTGCGAACGCTCTATGCCGCCTGACCTAAAACACACGCAATTTTCCGGGAAAATGCATGGGTGTTACCATAGTGACACCTTGAACCCCATTACCCGGGAGCGCCGTATGACCGCCTCGACGACCATCAAATTGCCTGAAAAACTCAAAACCCGGATCGCCCGGATCGCAAAAGAATCGGGCAAATCGCCTCACGGTGTAATGGTCGAAGCAATTGAGCGTGAAGTGGAACGAACGGAGCGCCACAGGCAGTTCGTCAAGGATGCGCTCGCGGCAGACAAATCCATTGATGCCGGCGCCGATGTATATGCCGCGGATGATGTTCACGCCTGGCTGCAACAGCTGACTAAAGACGCCAAAGCCGGGCGTCCGAAACCTTGGCGCAAATAGTCTATTCAGGAAAGGCGCTGGATGATCTGCAGCGCCTGTTCGACTTTATTGCAGAGCACGACGCGAGCATCGCCGTGGACTCCGCTGCCGCGATCACCGGCGCGATCACCATGTTGGCTGCGCATCCGCTGGCCGGGCGTCGCGTCGAAGGGGAGATACGAGAATTGGTCATCTCTTATGGCAGGACCGGCTTCGTGGCGCTGTACCGCTTCAGCCCGGCAATCAACCAGGTGCGCGTGCTGACGCTGCGACATCAGCGGGAACTGGATTACCCGGATTAAGGAAGTCGCTGTTCACAGAATGCGGTAACTGCAAGTAAAAAAATTACATCAGTAAAGATGACATGAGTGACCGCGTAAAACTCTAAAGAGGTGTTCCATGAAAACCCGGCTCCTGATGATTGTATTGACCACCCTGCTCGCCGCCTGCACAACCACCACCTATGAATTCGTCGTGCCCGCCTCCGAGTCGGGGAAACTGTGCGTCACGCAATGCGCCGGCATCCGTGAGCAGTGCCGCGGCAACGAGATGCAGCGCGCGCAGAGCGACAAGGCCTTCTGCGAACGCAGCGCTGAATCCGGCTATCGCGCCTGCCTGTCCTCGGCGACAGCCAATAAAACCGATCCGGGCAAATGCCAGCGCCGCAGCTGTTACGCTTCCGAGAACACTTACCGTTGCGATAGCGAATACCAGCAGTGTTTTGTAAACTGCGGCGGTCAGGTCATCCCCCACACAACAAAATATTAATTAAATCAACAGGTTATATCGTGTCCACACCTCTACCTTTTTCCCAGCATGCCGGCATCGTCGCCCGTTCAATCGCATGGTTTGTGCTGGTGGTGATGTTCCTGGCCAGCCTGCCCGTCGTGCTGGTGTGGCCGGGAAGTTTTTTTGTGGGATTGATCGTGCTCGCGCTGATATTGGCGCTGCCGGTGCTGGGGCTGTGGTGGCTTTTTTGCCGCAGGAATCCGCGCTTCAAACCGCTGCCGCAGTATCTGAAGATCAGCTTCGCGACGCTGATGATCGTGGCGTCACTGATCAGCCTGCCGGTGTATTTCTTTTCTTTCGAAGTCGATGCCCGTCCTTCGGGGATTCCGCAGGTCTCGCTGACCAACGGCACGAAGACGGTGGTGTTCCAGGGCATGGTGCATGTCGGCAGCGAGCCCTTCTACAAGTCCGTGGTGTATGACCTGGAGAAGGCGCTTGCCGAGGGCTACACGCTGTTTTACGAGGGTGTGAAGCCTTCTCCCGGCGAGGGGGATGACTGGTTCCGCGACAATCTCGCGGGCGGCGGCGACCTTTCCGACAATTACAAGCTGCTGAGTTCGGTATGCGGTCTGCAGTTCCAGCTGGATTATTTCAGTCTGCTGTCGGCGGACATGAAGGTGCATCCGGACCGCCATGTCACGGCGGATGTGACCACCCTCGACATGAAGCGTGAATACGACCGTCTGGTGAAGGCTGATCCGGCATTCGCTGCAGCGGTGAAGAAAAAACCGGCCGCCAAGGGGGACGACAAGAAGTCCGAAGGTTCGGACCCGCTGGATTTTCTGACGGCCTATGCCAAAGACGGTTCGCGTGACCAGAAAAACATTCTCGGCATCCTCTGCCGCGGCCTGATCAATGAAAACATCAGCGCGATGTCCAGCGACGGTCCGCTGGAGCCGGTGATCCTGGATTTCCGCAACCGCAACCTCGTGCAGCAGATCCTCACCCACCACAGCAAGAAGATTTACATCACCTACGGCGCAGCCCATCTGCCCGGCGTGATCGCGCTGCTGAAAGAAAAAGATCCGAAATGGAAAGTGGCGTCGACGAAGTGGATGCGCGCGGTGGGTACGCCGGAACACCTGACAGGGACGCTGCAGCAGATGCCGCAGAAGTAATTACTCCGGGGCGGTGACAAAACCTCCGGAGGCACGCTCAACCGTTTTCAGGCCTTTAATTGGATTGTGTTTCTCCAGAGCGAAACGGGTTCAGGCGATTGTCTCGCCCCGCCGCAGCCTTTGCATCCGCTCCCGGGTCTCCGGGGTCTGCCCCGCAAGGGTAAACTGCCGTGCAGATTCAACCCAGCGCAGCCGGTCGATCATCGACAGCTTCTGGAAGGCCTGCAACTGCTCATCACTGACCCAGTAACTGAAACCGCCTGACGGCTTTGGGGCGTTATTCATCGTCAGGTTTTTTTCTGGACCCGCAGAAGATGCTCGACATCGGCCACGTCCTGTTGGCGTCCGGTATCGCGCTTGAGCGTGATCATGTCCTTGATTGCACAAAGGGGGACTGGCACGCCATCCACTTCGCGTATCACGGCTGCGCCAATTGCAGCTTCGATATCTAACGGATGCTGGATCAGCACGTCGAGCGTCGCACCCTTCGAATTCGGGGCATTGAGTGCAAACGCGATCATGTGTTTGGTCTCGATCCACTGCTGACGCTGTGACGGGTCTTTCAGTGCTTCCAGCGGCACAGGCGCCTGCGGAGTGAGCCCGAGTTTACGGGCGCACGCCATGAACGAATCAAGATTGGCATCATCCAGGGCGAGCACGATATCCACGTCCATGGTCATCCGAGGCACGCCGTGCAGATTCATCGCCAGACCACCGACAAGCAAATAACGAACACGGTGTTCGTGCAGACAGCGGAACAGATCAAGGTAGAACATGGCGGCATTCTATACGCCCTGCCTGTCAGGAGCGACAGTTACGGCATGGCACCAGCTCAATCCACCTTGACGCCGGCCTCCTTGAAGACCTTGGACCACTTCGCAATTTCACCGGGCACAAAGTTGCGCAGGCTCTCCGGCGTGGAGTTGTCGACGACATCAACGCCCAGTCGGTCGAGTTTCTCGCGGGTCGCCGGATCCTTGGCGGCGGCGTTGAGTTCGCGGTTGAGCTTGTGCACGATGGCTGACGGCGTTTTCGCCGGGGCGAAGAACATGTTCCAGGTGTAAGCCTCAAATCCCTGCAAGCCCTGCTCCGCGATGGTCGGCAGATTGGGCAGTGCGCGGGCACGCTGTAACGTCGCAGTTCCGATGCCACGCAGCGGGCCGGAACGTACGTGGCCTGCTGCACCGCCGATGCCTTCACAGACAGCGCTGATGTGTCCACCCAGCAAATCGGTGATCGCGGGTCCGGTGCCCTTGTACGGCACATGGACCATGTCGAGCCCGCCTCCACGTTGCTTGAACAGCTCAAAACACATATGGCTGATGCCGCCATTGCCGGATGAGCCGAACTTGTGTTTGCCGGGATTGGCCTTGAGTTGAGCGATCAGTGAATTCACGTCGGTTGCCGGCAACACCTTCGGATTGACCATGATGACCATAGGCACCGTCACCGCAAGCGCCACCGGCGCAAAATCCCTCACGGCGTCGTAGGGAATCTTCTTGCCCGAGGCGGGGTGCAGACCGTGGGTGCTGATCACGCCGAGCAGGATGGTGTAGCCGTCGGCCTGGGCTCTGGCGACCAGTTCAGTTCCGATCACACCGGCAGCACCGCCGCGGTTGTCGATGATCACCGGCACCCCCATGGTCTCGGAAATGCGCGTAGCGTAGATGCGCCCCACCGCATCCGTCGGTCCACCCGCGGCATAACCGATGACGACGCGGATCGGTTTGATCGGAAACTTCGGCTCGGCAGCATTGGCAGCGCCGGCAACACCGGCGCACAGTACGGACAGCAGCATGGCTCTGATCATGGTCACTCCTCCTCGGGCTTCAGGTCCTGGTTTTTCCGGGTTTTGTTTTTTCTTCGTGTTGCGGCTGGGGAAAACGCGGGTCTTCAAGTACACCTTCCACAGCCAGCGCTTCGAGTTCGGCGTCACCGGAAATAAATCCGTAGCGCTCGAGTATTGCGCCGGTGTCTTCGCCAAGGCGTGGCGGTGGCCGCTGCACGCCGTCGCGGAAGCTGCCGTATTTGACCGGGCGGACCGGGACATGCATTTTTCCGCGCCCGGAATGATCAAGCAGTTCGCGATGCAGAACCTGCGGATGATCAACGAGGTCGGCGACATTGAGCACCGGGCCGCAGGGCACGTCATTGACCTTGAAAATTTCTTCCCACTCAGCGGTGGTTTTCTGGCGCATTACTTCGCACAGGGCTTCGAACAATGGTTCGCTGTGTTTCGCCCGCAGGGTGAGCGTGGCGTAGCGCGGGTCATCAAGCCAGTCATTGCGGCCCAGCGCCTTGCACAGGTTCCGCCAGAAACCCTGGTTGAACGCAGCCACCACCAGGTGGCCGTCTGCGGTGGGGAATCCGCCCATCGGCACTACCGTCGGATGTGCGCCGCCAGTACGCTTGGGCACCTTGCCCGTCAGTTCGTAATACGGCACGTAGTAACCAAGGATGTTGAACAGGCAATCGAAATTGCTGACGTCGATGAATTGTCCTTTGCCGCGACGCTCCTTTTCGCGCAGACCGACAACAATCGACATGGCCGCATACAGACCGGGAATGAAATCACCTACCGACAGGCCGGCGCGCACCGGCGGACCGTTGGCCTCTCCGGTCAGCGACATCAGTCCGGACATCGCCTGGATCACGCCATCAAAAGCCGGTCGGTCTCGCAGCGGGCTGTCCTGGCCGAAACCGCTGATCGCGCAATACACCAGGCCGGGATGGCGCTCACCCAGCACGTCGTAGCCGAGACCGAGTTTCTCCATGACCCCGGGCCGGAAATTGTGGATCAGCACGTCAGCCTGGGCGATCAACTGCTCGAGCATTTTCTTGCCGCGCGCAGTCTTGATATTGAGCGCGACGCTGTGTTTGTTGCGGTTGACCGCTGCAAAGAAGTGGCTGATGCCGTCGTCATGCGGCGGCGTGCCGCGCGCGGTATCGCCACGTCCCGGCGCTTCAACCTTGATCACGGTGGCGCCGAGATCGGCGAGGATCATCGACGCGAACGGTCCGGCGATGACATGGGTCAGGTCGACAATGGTGATGCCGGCCAGCGGCAGTTGTGCCGGCGGGGTCAATGCTGCAGTTTTCGCGGTCATGCCTGTTGTCCTTTGCCGGCACTGGCCAGCAGTTCCGCCAGCACTGCCGCGGTATGCGCGCCAAGTCCCGGCGGGCCCATCCGAGCGCCGCGCGAACCGTTGAACTTGAGCGGCGGTCCGGCCGTGGTGATGCTGCCGCCAGCAGGATGATCAACTTCAAGCATGACGCCGCTTTCGCGAACAGTTTCATCAGCCATGGCTTCTGTGAGGCTGTTCAGCGGACCGTTGGGCACATCGGCCCCGTCCAGTGCTTTCAGCCAGTGCGCACGCGGCTGTTGTTTGAAAAGTTCGTTGAGCAGCGCATTGACTTTGGGGCGGTTGGCGACGCGTTCAACAATGGTGGCGTAACCCTCGCGGGTGGCGTATTCCGGGATGCCGACAGCGCAGCACAGCCGCTGCCAGTATTCGTCGCGGGTGGCGGCAATGACAAAAGGGCCGTCGGCGGCGTGAAACACATCCCAGGGACAGGCCTGCGGATGACCGCTGCCCATACGCGTCAGGTCATGCCCAATCGCAAGCACCTGCTGCAGACGCAGGCTCAGCAGCGAAATCATGGCATCAAGCATTCCGAGCTCGACTTGTTGCGGCTGGCCGCTGCGATTGCGCGCAATGACTGCCATGACGATACCCAACGCACCGACCACTCCCGAGAGAATGTCGGCTATGGGGGCACCGGCGGGGAGTGGATCACGGTCGGGCTCGCCGGTAATGCTCATCAGACCCGACATCGCCTGCAGCACGACATCGAGCCCCTGCTTGTTGCTGCGCATGCCGGTGGCGCCGAACGCGGAGATCGCAGCGCTGACGATGCGCGGATTGAGTTCGACAAGTCGTTCGTATCCGAGGCCCAGACGCTTCATGGTGCCCGGCCGGAAATTCTCCACCACTACGTCAGCAGTGCGGATCAATGCTTCGATCTGCTGCTTGCCTTCGGACGTCTTGAGGTCGATGACCACGCTTTTCTTGTTGCGGTTGAGCGCGAGGAAACCGACATGCTCGCCTTTCACCCGAACCGTGCCGGAAGTGCGGAAAGCCTCCCCCTCGGGCGGCTCGATCTTGATGATTTCTGCACCATAGTCGCCAAGCAGCATGGTGCACATCGGGCCCGCCGCATGGTGGGTGAGATCGATGACACGTATGCCCTGCAATGGCAATCCGTCCGCACGGTTCATGGCTGAGTCCGTTTCAGAGTTCGCCACGACCGCGCGGCACAATGCTGATTTCGGCATCAGGACCGAAGCCCCCCAGCGGCGCATAGAGCTCACGCCGCTTGGCAACAGCCGCACTGGCGCCATTGCGCCGCACCTCCTTGAAAAAGGCGAAGTCACCCTCTTCAAAACGAAGTTTCAGACCCAGCGTATGTCCGACATACAACTCGGTGAACGCCTGTCCCATACCCATCGCCTCCCAGACCAGATGGCTGTAAGCCTTGCCTGAAACAATCCCGTCTATGGGCAGCAGTGCAATTCTGCGCGCTTCGGTCATCGCCTCTTCCGCAAGCTGTTCCCGCGGTACGGCGCGATTGACCAGACCAATGAGCGAGGCCTCCCGGCCGCTCCAGGTGCGCCCGGTCACCATCATCTCGCGGGTTCGCTTGTAGCCAATCAGGTGCGCATAAAGCCGGATCAGCGTGATGCCCGAAATGCCGCCGACCTGGCCGAGGTTACCGATATGGGCATCTTCCGCCGCGATGGAGATGTCGCAGCAGGCCTGCAACTGGTTGCCCAGTTCGATGCAATGCCCGCTGATCTGGGCGATGGTCGGTTTCAATGAAAAAAACAGCCGGCGCCACACCTGGCGCAGGTCTCGCTGCAGCGTTAATTGGTGTCGATTGGGTAAACCGCGTTCATTGGACTTGGAACGCGTGCCGAACCCTTCGAAATATCCCTCAAGGTCGTGCCCCCCGCAGAAATGCTCGCCTTCACCCTTGATGATGACCACTTTGACGTCGTCATTTTTTTCCCAGTCATCGATCGCCATGACCAGTTGCTCCTCGCCCCAGAACGGCGCGGCATTCCTTTTTCCGGGATTGCTCAGCGTGACCGTCGCGATCTTCGACTCGGGATCGACCTGGTATTTCACGTATTGGTAGGGATATTGCTTGGGTTCTGCGCTCATACCGGTATTCACCTTTATTGAAGTTGCGAGGCTCTATAAATGTGCGAATATCGCACATTTGTGCGTTATGCGTAATTCAGTGTAGGACCGATCAACAACAACGGTCAACCCCGGACTGGTCACCAAGGGTCTGCGCCGCTACCATGTGCGACCTTGATGACCCAGAAACCGAAATCGAAGAGTGCCACCCGCAAAGCCCCTGCCGGTATCGCGCTGCGCGACTACGTGCAGTCACTGGAACGCGGCCTTGCCGTATTAAAAAGTCTCGGCACCAGTTCAGGTCTGAGCCTCGCTGAAGTGGCCAAGGCCACGACAATGACGCGCGCTGCTGCGCGTCGCTTCCTGCTGACACTGGAGGCCATGGGTTACGTCGGCAAGTCCGACGGATCGTTCTATCTGCTTCCGAAAACGCTGGAGCTTGGTTATTCCTACCTCGCCTCGCAGTCGTTGGCCCAAGTGGCGCAGCCGCATCTGCAGCGTCTTGCCAACCAGATCGGTGAATCCTGCTCGGCGCTGGAATACGCCAGCGGCTCGATCATTTACATTGCGCGAGTCACTGTAAACCGGCTGGTCGGCGCGAATTTGTCGGTGGGCTCGACGCTGCCGGCATATTGCACTTCTGCAGGACGGGTATTGCTGGCCGCTTTGCCGGAAATCGAACTCGAGGCTTACTTGCGCGACGCCGAGTTCACGCGACTGACGCCCAAAACCATCATCAGCACAGCCAGCCTGCGTCGCGAGATTGATCGCGCACGCCGCGACGGCTGGTACCTGATCAATGAAGAACTTGAAATCGGCGCACGTGCGCTCTCAGTACCGCTGCGCAATGCGGCCGGACGTACCGTCGCCGCAATCAATGTGAGCTGTTACGCCGGTCGTATCAGCGCCGAACGCATGCGCACGGCATTCCTCCCCGAAATGCAGAAAGCGGCGCAGGCAATTGAAGCAGAAATGCGCCTGAAAAACGCTGGACAGTAAGGCTTGCAGAACCCGGTCCGTTGATCCAAAGGAGATTCATGAACAAACTTGATTTGCACTACCTCTCCATTGCCGACGCCGCAGGGCTGATCCAGTCGGGCAAGATGTCGCCGGTGGAGCTGACGCAGGCGCTGCTGTCACGCATCGGCCAGCTGGATCACCGGGTGCAGGCCTTCATCACGCTGACGGCGGATCGCGCACTTGCCGCAGCGCGCAGCGCGGAGACGGAAATTCAGCGCGGCCAGTATCGCGGCGCACTGCACGGCATTCCATTCGGGCTGAAGGATATTTATGACACAGCAGGACTGCTGACTTCGGGAGGTTCTGCCGTATGTGCCGACAATGTACCGGCGCAGGATGCGACAGCCACGCGCAAGTTGCTCGAAGCCGGGGCCATTCTGCTGGGCAAACTGCAGACGCATGAGTTCGCGCATGGCGGACCGTCGTTTGATCTGCCGTGGCCGCCGTCACGCAATCCCTGGGATCTGTCGCGATTCACCGGTGGCTCATCCAGCGGATCCGGCGCAGCACTGGCTGCGGGTTTCATGCCGGCGGCGATGGGGTCTGATACCGGCGGCTCGATCCGCGGGCCGGCCTCGTTCTGCGGCATCACCGGGCTGATGCCCACTTATGGATTGGTGAGCCGGGCCGGGGTGATTCCCAATTCATTCACCTTCGATCACTGCGGACCGATGGCGCGTAGCGCCGAGGACTGCGCGATCCTGTTGCAGGCGGTGGCAGGTTATGACGCCGCCGATCACGGCAGCATCCGTTATCCGGAAGTCGATTTCAGAGCCGCGCTGAAACAACCGGTGCGCGGCCTGCGCGTCGGCGTGTTGCGCCATTACTGGGAAGAAGACATCCCGGCGGTTCCGGAACATGCGCGGGCCTTGGAAGAAGCGGTGAAAGTGTTTGAATCACTGGGCGCGACGGTCAGCCCCTGCCGCATCCGTCCGGTGCAGGACGGCTTTGATATCAAGGTGGTGATCGCCGAGAGCGAGATTTTTTCGATCCACCAGGAAAACCTGATCCGCAGCCCGGAGAAGTTCGGCCGCGATTTCCTCGGCCGCGCGCTGCCGGCCTGCCTGTTCCAGTCATCCGATTACGTCCAGGCACTGCGTGAGCACCGGCGCTATCTCGCGGACATGCGTCCGGTGTTCGAGCAATTTGATGTCTTGCTCGCCAGCGGTTTCGGTCCGGCGCCGCGCTTCGAGGATTACCGCTCGGAGAATTTCTGGCTGAAGAGCAATGTCTGCACGCCCGCGAATACCGGCCGCACGCCGGCGCTGGCACTGCCCTGCGGTTACACCGGCAGCGGTCTGCCGCTGGGCATGCAACTGATCGGCCGTCCGGGTGACGATGCCCGCGTGTTGCAGGCGGGCCATGCTTTCCAGCAGGCCACCGACTGGCATCGGCGCCGTGCGCCGCTCACTGATGGCGAAGCCCTGCCCGCGCCGGATCTGCAGGGTAATGAACCCAAGCCCTCCACACTCAGTGCGGCGATGCAATCGCATGTCGAGCAGATGGCGCTGCAGGCAGGCCTCAAGCTCAATGAACGGCAACTGATGATCCTGCTCGAAAACGCGCCGCATGCGCTGGCGATGGCCGCGCGGATGCGCAAGCCGCGCGACCGCATGGAGCAGCCGTCGCTGGTGTTCCGCTTCGATTAAGTTGCTTTGACCGGTAAGCGCTGAATGCTCAGCGCGCCGCGAGCACGGCCTCGGCCCAGGCCGCATCGCGATAAAGCCCGATGTCGTTGCCGCAGGCGGCTACCAGCTGCACCCCCACCGGCAGGCCGGCCTGCCCGCTGCCGCAGGGCAGCGACATGCAGGGCATCTGCAACAGCGTCCACATCAGTCCGAAGGTCGGTTCGCCGGTGCCGGCAATGTCCGGCGCCTCAGACGGCGCACTCGGCGCCATCAGCAGTTCATAACCGGACATCGTGTCTTCCATCCAGCGTTGGCAGCGTTTCATCAAGGCCACGGCGGATTCGTATTGCTGGCGCGTGACGCGGCCGCCGGCGGCGATGCGCTGGGTCAGGCTGGCGGAGATCAGTTCGGGATGACGGATGCGTTCGTGGCTCAGCGCCCGGAAAAATTCATAAGCGCTGAGACGGATCTGCACTTCATTTAATTCCGCGAATTCGGGCGGGAGTTCGATTTCAGTGACCGCTGCGCCGGCCTTGCGGAAGCGTTCGGCGCATTGCAGCAGCGACTGCTGCACCGACGGCGAGGCTTCACTCCACCACGGCGTGCGACACAGGCCGATGCGCGGCGCCTTGCCGCCTTTGAAAGATTGCGGCCCTACAGGAAGCCCTGAGAGCAGCGCCGCGAGCATGCCGGCATCGGTCACGCTGCGCGACAGAATGCCGATGGTGTCGAGCGATTCCGCCAGAAACTTCATGCCCGCGCGATTGATCAGACCAAAGCCCGGTTTGTAACCGACAACACCGCAGTAAGCCGCAGGCCGGATTACCGAAGAGGACGTCTGTGTGCCCAGCGCCAGCGGCACCATGTAATCGGCAACGGCGGCACCCGAGCCGCTCGATGAACCGCCCGGCGTTTGGGTGAGGCGATGCGGGTTGCGTGCCTTGTTGGGATGGCGCGTCGCGAATTCCGTGGACACGGTCTTGCCGAGGATGACGCCACCGAGTTCGCGGATCTGTGCGACACAGGCGGCATCCGCAACCGGACGGTGCCCTTGATAAATCGGCGATCCGTAGCCGGTGGGCATGTCGCAGGTGTCGATGACATCCTTGATACCGACGGGAATGCCGTGCAACCAGGAGCGTTTCGGCTCGCGGTCGCAGGCCCGCGCCTGCGCCAGGGCCAACTCAGGATCAATAAATGCCCAGGCTTGCACCTCGCCTTCGCGCTCTGCGATGCGTTGGAGGCAGGCCGAGACCAACGCCTCCGAAGTCAGCGTGCCGGCATGGATCGCAGCGCTGGCTTCGGCGGCGGACAGCAGGGCGTGCCCGGTTTGCGGGGGAATCAGAGCGGATGCAGTGGGCATTAACGGGTTCCGTGGGCGTTTATTCGCCGGTGATGTTGGCGGCCTTGATGACTTTCGCCCATTTGTCCTGCTCGGAGGCCATGAGTTTGCCGAATTCCGCGCTCGACATCTTGTTGATGTCGACGCCTTGCTCATTCAGGCGCTTAACCGTATCGGCATTGTCCAGCGCGGCACCAACACCACCATGCATCGCCGAAATAATGGCGGCAGGCGTTGCCTTCGGGGCAAACACGCCGAACCAGATCTGCGATACATAGCCGGGCACGCCGGATTCACTGATGGTCGGCAGGCCGGGCAACGAGGGATGGGGCTTGGGACCACCAACCGCAATGGCTTTCAGGCGCTTGGCGCGGACCTGCCCGATCACTGTCGGAATGGAGCCGAGCTGCAGCTGCGTGTGGCCGGCGGCTGTATCGGCGATGGCCGGTCCGCCGCCCTTGAACGGCACGTGCGTCAGGTTGACGCCGGCCATCAGTTTGAACAACTCGGTACTCATATGCGGGAAGCCGCCGACGCCGGAAGACGAATAGAGCAGTTCACCCGGCCGTTTTTTGGCCAGCGCGATGAACTCCTTCACGGTGTTCACCGGCAAGTACGGGTGAATCACCAGCGCGCTGTCGGAGAACCCGATCATCGACACGGAAGCGAAGGAATTGACCAGATCGATGTTTGAATTCTTGCTGATCAGGAAACCATAACCCGTCGAGGTCAGCAAAAAGGTGTAGCCGTCCGGTGGTTGCTGTGCCGTGAACTGCATGCCGACAATGGCGCCGGCGCCGGCGCGGTTTTCAACGATGAACTGCTGGCCGAGGCGTTTGGTCAGGTCAGTCGCCAGAATGCGCGTGACGATGTCGGTGCTGCCGCCGGGCGCCCACGGCACGATGATGCGTACCGGCCGCTCGGGCCAAGCCGCATTCGCGCTCATGGCCGTCAATGCGACTGCCGCCGCAACCAGAACCGCACCTGCCAACCTGCCTGCTGCAACTGCTTTCATGTAGCCTCCGTTTTTTTCAGGATTGCAATGGCGCGCCGTTGAATGCGCACCACCGTGTTCAACCTGCCTCCTCGTTGCAAGAATCAGACCTGCCTGAATCTGTTGCTGCTTTATTTTTATGCTTTTTTGAATGATGCCTTGTTTTGCGGGAGCGTTTCAGACCGGCAGCACCGGACGCTTTGCTGTCCAGGACGTCGCCGCCTCGTAAGCCGCACCAACGCGATACACCGCCGCCTCATTGTAGGGCGCAGCGACGATCTGGATGCCGAGCGGCAGCCCTTCCTTGCTGAAGCCAGCCGGCACGGCCATCGCCGGACTGCCGGTGACATTGAAGGGCGCGCGCGCCTGGCGGCTGTAAATGAATTCGCAGGCTTCCTGGTCATCGATGCGCACGGCGGGATCATGCGCGCTGGCGGTGACAATCACATCGACGTCATTGAACAGCGCATGGAAGTCTGCGGTGAACTTGCTGCGCATGCGCAAGGCGTTGATGTAGTCGCTGGCGCTGTACATCGCGCCGTACAGAAAGCGCTGACGGGTGATGTCGCCGTAATCCTGCGGCCGCTCGCGCAGCCATTTCTGGTGGATGGCGTAGGACTCCGAACCCATGATGATGCGGTTGCAGGCCTGGAACTGGCTCAGCGGCACGGTTTTGACTTCAGTGACCTGCGCGCCGAGTTCCTGCATTTTCATCACCGCAGCATCGACGGCTGCGCCCATCTGCGGATCGGCCTTGATGTCGTCGTGGTAGAAGTGCTTGAGCCAGCCGATGCGCAGGCCCTTGAGGCCTTTCCCGGTGAGCGCGGTGTAATCAACACCGGGCCGCGCCACACTGCCCGGATCAAGTCCGTCATGACCCGCCAGCACATTGAGCACGGTGGCATTGTCATGCACGGTTCGCGTGAGCGGTCCGACATGGTCCAGCGAGAACGCCAGCGGAAACACGCCGCGCCGGCTGACCAGTCCGTAAGTGGGCTTGATGCCGGTGACGCCGCACATGGTCGAAGGATTGCGCACCGAGCCGCCGGTGTCGGTGCCGATGGCGAAGGGCACAAAGCCTGCCGCAGTAGCGACACCGGAACCGCTCGATGAGCCACCGCAGAAGTAATCGCGATTCCACGGGTTACGCGCCGGCGGCCACGGCAGATCAAAACAAGGCCCGCCGATCGCGAACTCATGGGTCGAGAGTTTGCCCATGAAGACTGCACCGGCAGCGCGCAGCCGCTGGGTGACGCAGGCATCAGCAGTAGCGACGTTGTCTTTGAGAATCGCGGAATGCGCGGTGGTCGGCAATCCGGCGTAATCAATAATGTCTTTGAGGCCATAGGGCACGCCGTGCAGCGGTCCGCGCCAGTTGCCGGCGCTGATCTCGGCTTCGGCACGGCGCGCGTCAGCCAGCGCGATTTCGGGCGTGAAGCGCAGGAAGGCATTGAGCCGGCCGTCGTGACGTTCGATGCGGGCAATCAGCGCCTGCGTCCATTCCACCGGTGAGAGTTTTTTATCGCGGATCAGCGCCGAGGCTTCCGCGATGGTCAGATAGGCGAGATCACTCATAGCGACTGCCCCGTCGCCGGAAGACGCAACACCAGCGAGGGTTCGTCAGCCGGTGTCAGACCGGAAATATCGAGCGCATCGCGCCGCATGTCGGCAACACGCGCCGCATTCAGCAGCTTGACCATATCCTGCTCGGACAGTTTGCGCAGGCCGAGCCGGTCGGCAAGCTTGCGCGCCTCGAGTGCTTCTTCCGTGGAGAGTTTTGCCATGAATCCGCCTTGGATGAGTTGCAAACGGCCCGATGCAGGACATCGGGCCGCGATCAATACCGGGCAAGAATACTCCCGGCCGCACCGGGCTGCACGGGGCTGATGCGCATATTGGACTCAAGCGCCGGCACCAAAGTCTGACGATGCTGTTTTGCATCCGTGCAAGCTGATTGAACGGCGACGGGCGAGTTGCCTTCGCTTATCATCGCGCATTCATCTGAACAATCTGGGAGTTTCTGCATGAACGGAAAAATCCGCCGCGTCATCACCGGCCACGACAAAAACGGCAAAGCCATCGTCATCGAAGACGGTCTCGCCCCCGCGGTGCGTACCAACCCGATGCGTCCGGGCCATATTTCGGTAGACATGTGGAAGACCGCGGCAACACCGCACATCCTGCATGCCACGGAAGACGATCCGACCGGCGGCCCGAAGCAGATTCATCCGCTGCCCGGCGGCACGGTGTTCCGCATCAGCGAGATCGCGCCGGAAACCGAAGCCATCCGCAACATCAGCCCCGAGCAATCGAAGGCGGTATTCGAGGCCATGGGCAATAAGAACGCCACCACCGCCGGCACCGCCAAAGGCCGTCACCCATTCATGCACCGCACGCAAACCATTGATTATGCTGTGGTTTTAAAGGGCGAGATCACCATGCTGCTGGATGATCAGGATGTCGTGCTGAAGGAAGGCGATGTCGTCATCCAGCGCGGCACCAACCACGCCTGGAGCAACCGTTCGGATAAACCGGCGCTGATGCTGTACGTGCTGATCGACGGCCAGTTCGACGAGGAACTGCAGGGTCACTTCGGTTCGGGCGGCCATTAAGCGCGGCACCGGGGCCGTACCGGCCATCAGCACACTACAGCGCGACGGATTTCAGAACCGCCGCGTAGTGCTCAAGGTCCGGCGTCAGCGTGCAGGGTGTTTTGGCGCTGTCATCCCAGCGCCGCAGTTGCACAGCGTTGATCGCATGCCGTGACGCCATGAATGCGGCGGCCTGGTCGCTGTTGTGACGCCCGCCCTGCATTTCGAGACTGTGTTTGGATTCAGCCGAGAGAATGTCCCAGTAGCCGGAGTCGGCGTAACACAGGTAGCGCTTGGCCTCGACATGGAGCCGGATCGGTTCCAGCACACCGGGCCCGAATAATCCGCGCAGATACCACTGCGCGCGGTGTTCGTGCAGGTCGTTCGGTGATTCTTCTTCCAGCAACGCTGTTTGTTCAGCAGCGGTGTGCTGGTATTCATGGCTGCTGCCTGCGGCAAGATACTGCACTGCCCGTCCCATAATATCCCGCTGCACCTGGTGACCGACCATGTGACCGATATCGTGCAGCAAACAGGCGGCAACGAGTTCCAGCGAACTGTCCGCCTGCTCGGCCAGGTAAGCGCATTGCAGGGCGTGTTCGAGCTGGCTGACGGCTTCCCGGCCGTATTGGCGGGCCCCTTCGTAGCGGTAGATATCGATGATTTCATCAACAGTCGGCGTGATCATGACGTGCGCCTCAGATAAAGATTTTTCGGATGTAGGCTGAGATCAGATCAACCGCGCTGACGGTCAGCACGAGGATGATCAGTACCGCGCAGGTCTCGGCATACTGGAAGCTGCGGATGATGTCCCACAGCACGACGCCGATGCCGCCGGCGCCGACCATGCCGACCACCGCAGCGGAGCGTACATTGGCTTCGAAGCGATACAGGGAATATGAAATCCATAACGGCATCACCTGCGGAATGACGCCGAAGACGATTTCTTCCAGCGCATTGGCGCCGGTGGAACGGATGCCTTCAACCGGCTGCGGATCAATGGCTTCCACCGCTTCGGAAAACAATTTGGCCAGTGACCCGGTGGTGTGCACCCACAGGGCGAGCACGCCGGCGAAGGGCCCGAGGCCGACCGCGACCACAAACAGCATCGCAAACACCACTTCGTTGATCGCGCGGCAGGAATCCATCAACCGGCGCATGGGCTGGTACACCCAGGCCGGCACGATGTTCGCCGATGACAGCAGGCCCAGCGGTACGGCGCAGACGATCGCCAGTACGGTGCCCCACAGCGCGATCTGCAGGGTGATGACGATTTCCCGCATGTACATCTTCCAGTCGCGGAAATTCGGCGGGAAGAAGTCGGCAGCAAACTGCGCCATATTGCCGGACTCGCGAAAAAGATCCAGCGGACGCATGTCGGCGCCCTTCCATGCCCATGACAGCACGGCCAGCACAATGCCCCAGCCGAGCAGCGTAACCCATCCGGTTTTGGCCGGATAAGCCGGATTGGTCAGGGCGGGGGCGCCGTTGGACGTTGCAGTCGTGAGCATGGCGATTCCTTTTTTGAATTACTTGACCGCAGCGACCTGGGTGCTGAGTTCGGCCAGGCGTTTGTCGAGTTCGGCCAGCTTGGCTTTCTTGTCGGCGTCGCTCATGACGGTGTCGGCCAGAACACGGTTTTTCTCGGAGATCACGCGCAGTTGGCGGTACGGCAGCAGTTGTGCGTTGGTCGAGTGCTGGAATCCACCAAAACCGACGAAGTCGAGGATTTTCTTTTCCTCGGGACTGTTCTTGCCGTAGCTCAACAGGAAATCCCTGATCTTCTGCTTGACGTCGGCCGGCAGGTCGGTGCGCCAGACCAGCGGATCGGCGGCGATCAGCGGCGAACGCCAGATTTCACGAAGCATTGCGGCGCGCTCGGGCTGGGTCATACGCAGGCGCTCGAGGCTTTCGTTGTTGTTGGTGGCCACATCCACCTGGCGGGTCGCCACCGCGAGCAGATTGGTTTCATGGTTGGAGCGGATCACCGCCTTGAAATCGCTCATCGGATCCATGTTGTTCTGCTGGAAGGCGTAGAAACCCGGCACCAGCGTGCCCGAGGTGGATTTCGGATCGCCGAAACCGAGGCGCAGGGTCTTGGCGTTTTTCTTGACGTCTTCAATGCTTTTGAGCGGGCTGTCCTTGTGCACCACCAGCAACGACCAGTAACCGGGAGCACCGCCGCCGGCCAGCGTCTGCACAAAGACTTCGCCATTGGCGCGGTCAACCGCATCAATCGCGGACTGGTTGCCGTACCAGGCGACCTGCACCTTGTTGAAGCGCTGGGCTTCGATGATGCCGTTGTAGTCGGACGCGAAGAATGCTTTGACGTTAAGGCCTGTTTTCTTGCGCATGTCTTCGATCAGCGGCCCCCACGATTCCTTCAGGTTTTTCTGGGATTCGGTGGAAATGATGCCGAAGTTGATTTCCTGGGCCTGCGCCGGTAACACGGCGGCGCACAGGCTCAGGGCGACGATCAGTTTCTTGAACATGGTGACTCCTTGTGGAATGGGAACAATCGGAAACAATCGGGAAAAAAGTTAGATGGATGCGGCAACCGCGGCAGGCATCGCTTGGTGTTGCGGCTTTGGTGGGATCGCGGGTGCGTCGACCAGCGCTGAAATATGGTCCGGCAAGGCGAGAATGTCGTCGGCTTCAGCGCCGTAAAGATCGCGCAGCAAAGCTGGCGTCAGCGCCGCGGACGGACCGTCATAGACCACCCGCCCCCGGTGCAAGGCAACGGTACGCGGGCAGTATTTCATCGCAACGTTCACCTGATGCAGCGATACCAGCACGGTGCAGCCGTCGATGCGGTTGATCGTGGCGAGAATTTCCATGACCTTGCGCGAGGATTCCGGATCGAGCGAGGCGATCGGTTCATCGGCGAGCACGAGTTTGGCCCGTTGCACCAGCGCCCGCGCAATCGCGGCACGCTGCTGCTGCCCGCCGGAGAGCGTCGATGCCCGGCGTGTGGCGAAATCGGCAATGCCGACGCGCCTGAGGGCTTCAATTCCGGCGTCAATTTCATGGCTCTGGAACCAGCGCACCAGGCTGCGCCACAGCGGCGCACGGTGCAGCGTGCCGGCCAGCACATTGACGATGACCGGCAGCCTTCCGACCAGATTGAACTGCTGGAATACAAAACCGATGCCGGCGCGGATGCGGCGGATGTCAGCGGCGAGGCGGCCGTCGCGCTGCACGGTCTCGCCGTTGACTTCAATGAACGAGTCGCCGCGATCGCCCGGTGTCAGGCCGGCGACATGGCGCAGCAACGTCGATTTGCCGGAACCCGATGCGCCGATCACCGCCACCATTTCGCCGGGCATCACGTCCAGATCAACGCCGTCCAGCGCGACGTGGCCGTTGGCAAATGTCTTGCGCAAGCCTTTGATTCGAACTGCTGGTGTCATTTGAAACCTCATGTGCAATCGTGTTGACTGTGAAAGCCGTGCGTTACAGGGATATTGCAGTCGTATGAATTCTGGGTTGATCCATCAGGCCACCCGCAGGCCTTCACGCCAGACCGCCTTCACCACCGGATGCGTGCGCCCGTCACCGGTGCGCACCAGTCGCACCTGCACCAGATCAGCGCGTTTGCCGATGGCGATTTCACCGCGATCAGTCAGGCCGAGGGACTGCGCCGGGTTCCGGGTGACGGTGGCCATCGCCCGCGGCAGCGAAAAATCCGCGTCATCACAAAGCTTGAAGGCGGCGTTGATCAGGCTCGACGGCACATAATCCGAGGACAGCGTGTCGAGCAGACCGCGGCGCGCCAGGTCAATCGCGGAAACGTTGCCGGAGTGGGAACCGCCGCGCATGACATTGGGCGCCCCCATGACCACCGAAAGCCCCTTGTTTTTGGCGTGCTGCGCAGCTTCAACTCGGGTCGGGAATTCCGAGATCTGCGCGCCTTCAGCGTGCGCTTCGTTGACATGATCGTGCGTGGTGTCGTCGTGGCTCGCCAACGGCACGCCCTGCTGGCGGGCATAGTCGGTGATCCACTGGCGGTGCGGGATGACAAACTGCTCCTGCAGCTCCTTCGCCAGTTGCACCTGACGTTCGAACTTCTCCAGAGACCAGCCTTTTTTGCCGCAGTAATAAACGCGGGCGTGTTCGATGTTTTCCCATTGCCGCTGGCCGGGGGTGTGATCCATCAGCGAGATCAGGCCGACGCGGGGGTTTTGCAGGAACGGGGTAAACAGATCGCGCATATTGGCCGCCGGCAGTTCGCAGCGCACATGCAGGCGGTGCTCGGCACGCAGGGCACCGCTTTCTTCAGCGTGGCGGATCGAATCGAGCACGGGACCCATGTTCTGGCTGCGCATGGCGTCGGGGTCGGTATCGCCGACGCCGAGGGCGTCGTAAACCGTGGTGATGCCGGCAGCCGCCACCTCGGCATCGTGTCCGATCAGCGCCGGGAGTTCCGGCCAGCGCACCTTGGGCCGGGGCATCATGTGACGCTCGAAATTGTCGGTGTGCAGTTCGATCAGGCCGGGAATCAGCAGATCGCCGTCGAGATCGCTGGCCGGGGGCGCCGAAGTATTGCCATGATCGATCGCGACGATGCGGCCGCCGGCAACCGCAAGGGTGCCATGGACGACTTCATCGGCAAGGACGAGTTTTGCACTTTTGAGCAGCAGTTCACCGTTCATTGGAATTCCGCCATGTTGATGACACGAGTCGCCACGGCGTTGCGTGTGGCCTCGTCATGAAAAATGCCCAGGATGGCCGCGCCCTGCTCCCGCGCCTTGCGGATCATTGCGATCACCGTGGTGCGGTTTTCCGCATCAAGGGAGGCTGTGGGTTCGTCGAGCAGCATCACGGGCTGCTGGCGGATGAAACTGCGGGCGATGTTGACCCGCTGCTGTTCACCGCCGGAAAAAGTCGCCGGGGGCACATGCCACAGCCGCGGCGGGATGCGCAGCGTGAGCAGGAGTTGCTGGGCTTCGGCGCGCGCCTGCTCCACCGCATCGTCATCATCCTGCAGGCCGCTGAGCAGCGGATCAGCCACGATGTCGATGGCCGGCACGCGCGGGATGGCGCGCAGGAACTGGCTGACGTAGGCAATGGTTTCACGCCGCAGCTGAAGGATTTCCTGCGGCTTGGCCGCGCGCATGTCGACCGTACGCTGACTGGTGGTGACGATGACTTCCCCCCCGCTCGCGCGGTAGGTACCGTAGACACATTTGAGCAGCGTGCTTTTGCCGGAACCCGAGGCGCCGTCAAGCACGACACATTCCCCCGGCATGACGGTCAGGGTGGCATTGCTCAGCACCGGCAGTTCGGCGCCGCCCTGGTTGTGCAGCACAAAGGTCTTGGACAGATTGCGGACGTGGATGGCGGCGGTTGTCATGGCTGCAGCACCGAAGAGACCAGAAGCTGGGTGTAGGGATGCTGGGGATCGTCCAGCACCTGATCAGTCAGGCCGGTTTCGACGATGCGCCCGTTTTTCATCACGATCATGCGATGCGCGAGCAGCCGGGCGACCGCCAGATCATGGGTGACGATGATCGCGGCGAGCGACAATCCGCGGGTCAGCGTACGCAGCAGGTCGAGCAGACGCGCCTGCACCGAGACATCCAGTCCCGAGGTCGGCTCATCCATGAAAATCAGCCGCGGTTTGGTGACCAGGTTGCGCGCGATCTGCAGACGCTGGCGCATGCCGCCGGAAAACGCCGACGGCAGATCGTCGATGCGCGTGGCATCGACTTCGACACGGCATAGCCATTCGATGGCGTTGCGCCGCAGGTCGCCGTAGTGGCGGTCGCCCAGCGCCATCAGGCGCTCACCGACGTTGGCGCCGGCGGAAACATGCATGCGCAACCCTTCTTCGGCATTCTGGTGCACGAAGCCCCAATCCGTCCTCGCCAGCAGCCTGCGCTGCGCCTCGGACATTTCAAAGACCTCGGCCATGCCTTCGTGGCGGGTGCGGTATTCCACCCGACCCTCGTCAGGCCGCAACCGCGCGGAAACACAGTTGAGCAGCGTGGATTTGCCCGAACCGGATTCGCCGACCACGGCAAGAACTTCACCGGGATACAGATCGAAACCGGCGTCGGCCACGGCGACCCGGTCGCCATAACGCTTGGTGATGTTGCTGACGCGCAGGATGGGGCGGATGACGTTCAGGCTGTCGTTCATGGGGTCACCCGGAAGCTGTAGCCGTGCCGCTCGAAACCGATAGCCTCGTAGAAGGCGTGCGCGCTTTCCCTGACCTGGTTCGAGGTCAGCGACAGTTTGTAGCAGCCTTTGCTGCGGCAGATGTCGCGGGCAAAGCGCATCATTGCCTTGCCGATGCCGCGCCCCTGCGTTTCCGGATTCACCGCGACGTCCTCGACAATGCCCGAGGGCGTGCCGTGGTGGGCCAGGTTGTCCATGATCAGCAGCGCAAAGGTGCCGACCACCCGCTCACCGAGGCAGGCGACATACAGTTTGTAGCTGGGATAGGCGGCGAAACGCATGAACACGGCATTGGCTTCTGTCGGCGTCATGCCGCCGTTGCGGTCGAGTCCGGCTTGCCGGTACAGATCCAGCACGGCCGGCAGGTCTTCGCGCGTAGCGATGCGGATCAGCACGGGCGGGATCATGTCGTTCATGACCGCACCTCCCCTTCCCGGCGTTCGCGGCAGTAATCACTGTCGGAACAGACATGGATCCGCCCGCCCTTGTCATCGACGATCACTTCGTCAAGGAAACTGTCGGTGGCGCCGCACAGCTCGCAGGGTGCGCTCCACTTCTGCACTTCAAAGGGATGGTCTTCAAAAGCCAGACTTTCGACCTTGGTAAATGGCGGGATGGCGTAGATTTTTTTCTCGCGCCCGGCGCCGAAAAGCTGCAATGCGGGATTCATGTGCATTTTCGGATTGTCGAATTTGGGAATCGGCGACGGCGCCATCAGGAATCGGTCATTGACCATCACCGGGTAGTCGTAGGTGGTGGCAACATGGCCGAAGCGGGCGATGTCTTCATAAAGCTTCACGTGCATCAGTCCGTATTCGGCGAGGCCGTGCATGCGCCGCGTCTCGTAGGCACGGGGCTCCAGCCGCTGCAATGGCTCCGGCTGCGGCACCTGATAAACGATGATCTGGTCCCGGGTCAGCGGGGTTTCGGGAATCCGGTGCCGGGTCTGGATCAGCGTGGCGTCGCGGGTGCGGTCTGTCGTCTCCACACCGGTGGTGCGCTGGAAAAAGCGCCGGATGTTCACCGCGTTGACGGTGTCATCCGCGCCCTGGTCGATGACCTTGAGCACGTCCTTTGGTCCGATCACCGCAGCGGTGACCTGGATGCCGCCGGTGCCCCAGCCGTAAGGCAGCGGCATTTCGCGTGAACCGAAGGCCACCTGATAGCCGGGTATCGCAACCGCCTTGAGAATGGCGCGGCGGATCATGCGTTTGGTGCGCTCATCCAGATAAGCGAAGTTGTATCCGGCGTCGCGCTCGGGTGCTGCGTTTTTCAGATCGAGCGGGTTCACGCGGCGGCCTCCTCTGCCCGGTTGGCGCGCATCTTGCGCACCAGTTCGAGTTCGGACTGGAAATCGACGTAATGCGGCAGCTTCAGGTGCTGCACAAAACCCGATGCCTCAAGGTTGTCGCCGTGGGACAGCACGAATTCCGGCATCTGTGCCGGCGAAGCCACCCGTTCACCCAGTTCTTCTGCACGCAGAGCGCGATCGACCAATGCCATCGCCATGGCCTTGCGTTCGCTGTGCCCGAAAGTCAGGCCATATCCCGAGGTGAACTGCGGGGGCTCGGTTTTGCTGCCGCCGAACTGGTTGACCATCTGGCATTCGGTGATGCTGATATCGGCGATCGAAATCGCGAAACCGAGTTCCTCCGGCTCGATGAACACTTCAACTTCACCGAAGCGGATCTCGCCGGCAAACGGATGGGAATGCGCGTAGCCGCGTTGAGTTGAATAACCCATCGCCAGCAGGAATCCTTCGTCACCGCGTGCAAGATTCTGCAGGCGGGTTTCACGGGATGCCGGAAAATCCAGAGGCTGGCGCGTCAGATCCACCGGATCGGGATCCTTCTCGTCGCGCGGTGTTTTTTCGATCAGACCTTCATCATCGAGCAGGTCGACGACGCGCGGCACGGTTTCCTCGATAACGGCCGCCTGATCCGCCGCGTGTTTTGGTTCCGGGGCGACCCCGGACGCAGCCAGCGAAAAGTCGAGCAGGCGCTGGGTGTAGTCATAGGTCGGACCAAGGAGCTGGCCGCCGGGCAGGTCCTTGAAGGTGGCGGAGATACGACGCCACAACTTCATGTTCGCGGTATCAACGGCCCGGGTATAACCGAAGCGCGGCAGGGTCGTGCGGTAGGCGCGCAGCAGGAAAATCGCTTCAACCGCATCACCAGCCGCCTGCTTGAGCGCCAGCGCCGCCAGGTCAGGGTCATAAACCGAGCCCTCGGTCATCACGCGATCCACGGCGAGCCTGAGTTGCTGTTTAATTTGCTCCAGTGACAGATCGGGAATCGCCGGGTCACCGCGCCGCTGTTCATGGAGCAGCGCATAAGAACCCAGGATTGCGCGCTCTCCGCCTTTGACTGCGACATACATGGATCAGGCCTCCACTCTGGTGGTGCGCGGCATCGCGGCCAGCCGGTCGATACCGGTAAAGATCAGGTCGACGCCGCGGGGAAAGTGCAGCTGCGATTCACGCCAGCCGGCAAGGAAGGTGTCGTCGAGTCCCGTGACGTTTAGCGTGGCCTGCCCATCGATACCGGGACCGCTGAGTCTCCAGCCACCATCGTTTGACAGCGCGTCAACCTGCAACACCAGTGTGGCTGAACGCTCGGGATACTCTTCGCTGCCGAGACTGAGATCAGCCAATCGCGGCATATCGCCGGGTGTTGTCAGCACGAAATCTGCGGTCGTCGGATCGTCGGTCAGCATGCAGCCGGTATGAAAGCGCAGGTAGGGACCGGCCACGCTGCCGGCAAACGCCGGGGACAGCCACAGACGGGTGTCCTGATCCAGAAGCGCCAGCAGAACGGCAGCCGCGGCGGGATGCAATCCTTCAGGGCTCTCGATATCGGCTTTTGCCGCATGAATTTCACCCGGCTTGGAGATCGCGGACAGCACCTGCCGGAATACCGACTGGCTGTCGAGCGCGAGATCCGGGAAGCCGCGGCCGATGCTCGACAGATCAACCAATCTCGGTGCAGTCATGCGCCCTCCGCTTCCGCATCGGAACCGCCGGCTTCACGGGCAACCGTAAAGAAATCAACCCGCGTGGATTGCGCCTTGCGCGCGAGCGTCTGTGATTTGTCGTTGAGATAGCAGCTGACCGGCTCCAGCAGCGCAGTCTCGATCAGCGGACGGTAGTGGTCGGTCTGCAGCAGGGCGTCAGCCATCGCCGCCATTTCCGCCCGGTGATGGGATCGTCCCTGTATGTAGGCCACGCCTGCCGTGCCACAGTTGAGCCTCAGCGCACAGCGCGTCACCGTCATTTCGCCGACATTGAAGCGGTTGCCGGTACCGCCGACGCGCCCCTGCACCATGAACAGCCCCGTTTCAGGACGTCGCAGCCAGGTGTGCGGCTGCGCCGGCACCAGCGCCAACGCGGACTCCAGCATGTGCTCCGGCGCCCTCGCCAGGAGTTTGATCCAGCTCTGGCGATCGCCAAACCGGGCTTTGTCAACAGACTGAAACATGAATTGTTTACCGTTCGCTCGTATAGACATCTACACAACACGGGCGATGTTAAAAGCTGAAAGTGAACGATTCATGAAGTCTTCGTTACATAAAAATGAACATGCAACGATCAGCAGCGTCACCGATTCGCCAGGGTCTGTATGGGCTGCCATCGAACAGGTGATCGCAGGTGAAATTGCCGCGGGGCACTACAAACCGGGGGAAAAACTGCCGTCGGAAAATGCACTGGCGCTGCGCTTTGCCGTCAACCGTCATACGGTGCGCCAGGCCATGTCACATCTCGCGCGCAGGGGCATCGTCCGCATCGAACACGGGCGCGGCACTTATGTCATTGAAAGCGCCATCGACTACGCTCTCGGCAAACGCACACGCTTCACCCAAAATATTGCCGCAGTCGGATTGCCGGCCAAACATCGCGTCATCGGGATCAGCGAAACAGTTGCGGGACCAAAACTCGCCGAAGTCTTTGCACTGCGCATCACCGACCCGGTGACGCTGATCGTGGCTGCGGGAGAGGCCGGAGATCGCGTATTAAGCGTTGGTGAGCACTATTTCCCGCCGGCGCTGTCGGGCATCGGCGCGGCAGTGGAACGCACCGGATCGATTACCAGCGCATTGGCGGAGTTCGGTGTCTCTGATTATGAACGTCTGCACAGCGTGATTACCTCACGGCTGCCGGACGCCCGCAGCGCCATGTTGCTGGGGCAGGCCGAAACCCGTCCGGTGCTGTGTGTCGAGTACGTCAATGTCTCGACCGAAGGCCGCCCGGTTGAATTCGGCAGGACCAGCTTTCCGGGTGACCGCCTGCAGTTGACCGTGACGCACAGTGAATCGAATGACTGAATCGGCAGCGCGTTACGCACTCTATTTCGCGCCGCCCGCAAACAATGCGTGGTGGACCCTGCTGTGCCAATGGCTCGGTTATGACGCCTGCACCGGCAAGGATCAGCCATTTCCCAGATTGGACGCGATCACCGATGCTGATCAGCGCGCCATCACGGAACACCCCCGTCATTACGGCGCACATGCGACGCTGAAAGCCCCTTTCCGTCTCGCGACCCGGCATACCGAGCAGGAATTGCTCCAGGCGGTTGATGCCTTCTCGGCACAACAGGCGGTCTTTACGCTGTCGGCGCTGAAGGTTGAATATCTGAAGAATTTTGTCGCACTCGTGCCATCACGAGCAGATGCCCGGATCAACCGGATTGCCGACGAATGCACGATGCAGTTCGACCAGTTCCGCGCCCCGCCAAACGATGCGGAGATGGCACGCCGACTTCGCGAACCACTGGATCAACTGGCGCTGGAACTGCTCGCAACTTGGGGCTACCCTCATGTTCTCCAGCGTTACCGGTTTCACATGTCCCTCACCGGATCATTGAGCGCATATCCCCCCCATGTTGTGGAGGATGTGATGCGGGCCGCGCGCGACCACTTCTCCTCGCTTGCCGATGTTGCAGTGCCGTTTGATGCCATCTGCGTGTTCCGGCAACGCAAGTCCGATGAACGTTTCAGGCTGATTCACCGCGGGGCGATGATTTCATGAGCGGCCGACTGGTTTATGTCGTGGGGCCTTCCGGCGCGGGCAAGGACAGCGTGCTGGAGCATGCCCGCGCCCGTCTGACTGCCAATGCCGGCATCATCTTCGCACGGCGATTCATCACGCGCGAACCCTCCGCTGACGGTGAGCAGCATATTCCGGTCTCCACCCTTGATTTTGAGCGCCTGTGCATTCAAGGTCATTTCGCGCTGCAATGGGACGCCAATGGCCTTCGCTATGGCATTGGCCAGGAAATTCACGGCTGGCTGGCCCAGGGCTTTCATGTGGTGGTCAATGGCTCCCGGGAATATGCGCCGCAGGCGGTCAACCGTTTTCCGGAAGCGCTTGTCGTGTGCATCACCGCATCGCCTGAGACCATCCGGCAGCGGCTCCATCAAAGAGCGCGTGAAAGCAATCAGGACATCGAGGACCGCCTCCTTCGCACCTCCCGGATCAACATACCCTCAGGCATCGATTCGATCAGCATCATCAATGATGGCCCTCTCGAGGCCGCCGGCTCGGCCATGCTGCATCTGCTTGAATCTCTCAACAAAAAATATCCGGCGCACTGATTGATGGAGAGCTCCTCGGTCACTCCGGCAGTCGCGACGCAATCCCGGGGTGCGGCGTGGCGCGCCTTGTTCAGGTCTGCGCGAGTTTGATCGCCGCCGCCGCAACCGGCTTCGCCCAATCGGGCATGCGCGGCAGATCCTGCGGATTGCGGATGCGGCCACGCTCCAGATGCAGCAGCAAAACCGGTTTCGGCGTCTTGCCTGTTGCGGGATCAGCTTCGACGCTGTTGTCGTAAACACGCAAGGACGTCAGCACCGGCAGCAGCGCAATCAGGTTGAGCCGGCTGTGTTCGAAGCGGCGGCGGATCGCGGCCTCGGGAATGTCATGGCCGCCGCGGGTGACGCGGGCGCGCACGCGGGCGATGTGTTGCTCCGGCGTGGCGAGCCCCGCATACCAGACATGCACTTCGACGCCCTGCTTCGCCGCTGCAGCCAGCATCGCGGGGATGGTTGACGCACCGAGCGTGGTTTCCATCGCGTAATCCAGTCCCTGAGCGATGGCGCGCTCCAGCTGTTCGCGCCCGCGATGCCAGGCCATGCTGTTGGCCTGCGTCTGGGTCAAACCCGGATTGGCGCGCCGGAATGCGGCGGCCACTTCGTCAGGGTTGTAGTAATCGGCGCCCTGCTCACGGAAGGCGGCGCCGGCGATGCTGCTCTTGCCGGAACCGTTGACCCCCGCGAGGACGTAAATGCGCGGGATGCGCGCGGCGCTCATGGCGCGGTGCGGCCTGCAGCCGTCAGCGCCGTTTGCGCGCGGCCTTCACTGCCGCACGTCCCAGTTGTTCGGGGCTTGCATTGAAGGCGTTGGCCATGCCCTGGCGTGCCGCAGGCGTCTGCAGGCGTTCGAGCAGCGTGTCGTATTCCGCGGCCAGGTCATTGAGCACCGGCGCCCGGTCACGGGTCAGCGCGAGAAATTCCTCGTAATCCAGCAGCACGGCCTTGGGGGCGTCGTGGCGGGTGATGGCAACCGCGCCGCCGCGCATGACCTGTTCGAGCACGCGCGCGAGTTCGTTTTTGAAACGGGTCGCGGCGATGGCCGGCACATCGACCAGTTCGCCGGCGCTGTTACGGTAAGTCAGTGCAGTCATGGCGTCTCCTTCAGGCTATTTTGGCTATTATGGACAAATCAGCCTGTTCGGGCAAGCCGCGGCATCAGCCCGGCCCATACCGTGAATTCCTCATAACTTATTGTTTTTATTGAGTTATTTTTTTATCACCAAATAAAAGGGCCTGCCGCGGCAGGCCCCTGCTTGCCGATATCCGGCCGCCTCAGATGCGGCATTCCTCCGAACCGCAACCGAGGTCACGATCCGATTCGGCGAGCAGCCGGTCGAAGGTTTCGGGCAGACGGATCGGCTTGCCGACCACCCCCGGTGAATGCGCCTGCAACCACTGGCTGTGCGTCGGGTGATCGCCGCCGGCGACGATGAAAATCAGGTTCTCCGGTTTTTGCGCGATCGGCCACGGGTCGAGTTTGATGCTGTCACGCGCGGCCGGGCTCGGATCGATTTCAATCCACGCCAGACCACCGGCACGTTTGATGCTCTCCATCGGAATCTTCGAGTGCTCCCACAAAAATTCCTGGAGCTTCTTCGGCGTCCAGCCGAGCTTGGCCATCATGCCGGCCACCACCGGTGAGATCATCATCGCACCCGGTGTGCCGTGTTCCCAGCCGGCAAGTGCGGCGAAGTTCGGCGTGCGCATGAAATCGGCCATGCGATACAGACCTTGCGTCACATCCTCTTCCGGTGTTTCTTTTTTGGCGCCGCGGCGACGGATGTTGGTGACGCCGCTGGCGAAATACACCGACACCGAGTTGCTGCCGCGCGGGAAACCGTGACGGCGCGTGCCGTGCGGCTCCCAGCCTTCGGGCAGGCTCGCTTCATCTTCAGCAAACACCGCATTGGTGTAACGCATCGCGCCGTAGATCGCCATGGTGCCGATGCCGGGCAGCGCGCCGCCGACGTTCTGCTGCATCAGGCGCAAGGCGCGACCGATGCTCGCCCCTGCGGGACGCTGCGGATCGGGGCCGAGAAAACCGAATCCGGAATTGAGCCGGATGTCCTTGCCAATCGGGCCGTTGACGATGACCACCGGGAACGGGCCGCCGGAGGTGGCTTGCAACTGATCAAACAGGGCCTCAGGTTCAAAGCAGGCTTCGACGGCGGCAATCAGCACCGGCAGGTATTCGGGACGGCCGCCCGCCATTGCCAGCGCAATGGCGCAGGTCTCGACGGTGGTGATGCCGCCGCGCGGCGGGAATTTGCCGAGGCGGTGGGCGCGCGGCAATGGCGAGCCGCGCAGGATCCAGTCGACACGCTCCGGCGTCGCCGGCCACACCGGCAGACCGTCACCCCAGAGATTGGTCAGCAGCTGGTTGTTGAATTTCTGCAAGGCGTCTTCATAGCTGCGGCCTTCAACCGACAGCAGCTTGGTGTCTTCAGTCACCCCGACCTTGAACTCGGACTGCCATTGGGTCAGCCCGTTATAGAACTCGCGTTTGCGCACTTCCATCGCCGACAGATCGCTGCCCGGCAGGAACATGTCGATAGGGAAGGTCACCATCGCGGCATCGGGTGCCAGGCCGAGTCCGGAGACGGCGTTTTTCATGACCCCGACAAAATCCGCACGCGTCAGCGTGACCGTCGGGATGCCCAGTGATTCGATTTGTGCGGCAGCACGGCCGCAAGCTGTGGCGCAGGACCCTCAGGCCGCGTTGCCGACCACCACCGCATCGACCCCGCTTTCCTTGACCTTGCGCGCGGTGTCTTCGGTGGGGATCAGTACATTGCCCTGCGGGTAGGCATCAATCGGCAGCACTTCCGCCGTCGGGAAATCCGCCTTGATCATGTCGCGCAGCAGCGGCAGCGTGCGGAAGGCCTGCCACTGTTCGTTGGTGACGAATCCGATGCGCTTGCCGGCAAGCGTGTCGATGCGCGGCGCGAAGGGCACGCTGATTTCGAGCGGGCCGCAGGGGTCGTAGAAATTAATCGTGGTCATGACAACTTCCTCCCGGAGAATTCAAGATGACATGGAATATTGTTGCTCGGGCAACAATCCTATCGGATGCCCGCTATCTGCGTACGCATGACCCCACATTGCGAACGTCAATCGCGTTGCCGCGCAACGCACTGTGCAGGCAAGCGGCCTGTTCAGACAATAGTCTCGCCACGACGAAGCCGGGTCATGCGTTGGCGGGTCTCCGGGGTCTGGGCAGACAAGGTGAACTGTCTTGCCGACTCCACCCACTGGAGACGCTCAAGCAATGAAAGTTTTTGAAACGCCTCCAGTTGCTCATCGCTGACCCAGTAGCTGAATCCACCCTGCTGCGATGTCCCGACTTTACTCATGAAGTCCACCTTGAATCCGCAGCAGATGTTCAATATCGGAAGCATCCTGTTTACGGCCGGTCCCCTGTTTCAGTCTGATCAGGTCATCGATCGCACAAAGCCGTACCGGCACGCCATCAATCTGGCGGATCTGCGCAGCGTTCATTGCAGCAGCGGTATCCAGCGGATGATGAATCAGTACATCGACGGTTGCGCCGGCAGCACCGGGGGCGCTGAACGCAAAGGCTATCATGTGCTTCTGCTCGACCCAATTCCTGCGCTGCACCGGGTCCTTGAGCGCTTCCATCGGCACTGGCGCCTGCGGTACAAGGTCGAGCTCTCGTGCGCAGGCAAAAAAAGCGTCCAGATTGGCATCGTCCAGCGCCAGCACTACATCGACATCCATGGTCATTCGCGGCACGCCATGAAGATTCATGGCCAAACCGCCAACCAGCAGGTAACGGACCTGGTGATTGTGCAGGGCGCGGAACAGGTTCAGATAGAACATGGGACTATTTTATACGTCCCCGGACTCAGCCCATGAACTTGATTTCTGGGGCCTTTTCTACCCGCATTTCAGTCAGCGCAATCACTTCATCCGCGGTAAATCCCGGCGCGACTTCGAGCAGCACAAAACGATCGTCCTGCCATTGCAGCAACGCGAGGTCGGTGACGACATAACTCACGCAGCCCTGCCCGGTCAGCGGGAAGCCGCACTGCTTTTTGAGTTTGGGACGGCCTTTGCTGTCGCAGTGCTCCATGACGATGATCAGTTCGGAGGCGCCGGAGATCAGGTCCATCGCACCGCCGATGCCGCCGAGTTTTTCGTTTTTGGTGCTCCAGTTGGCGACGCTGCCGGTCTCGTCGACCTCATAGGCGCCGAGGACCACGGTGTCGATGCGGCCACCGCGCGCCATTTCGAAGGAAGTCACCGAATCAAAAAAGGAAGCGCCGGGCTTGAGTTCGATGTACTGGCCGCTGGCGTTGTAATAATCCGGATCGACGGCGTCACCCGTCACCATCCTGCCGTAACCGAGCACGCCGTTCTCGGCATGCAACACGATGTCGCGGCCGTCGAGGTTATTGGAAATCATCGTCGGGATGCCGGTGCCGAGGTTGACGTAAGTGCCCTCGCGCAGCAGCCCCGCCGCGCGTTTGGCGATGCCGGCGCGGGTCAGTGCCGGTTTGCCGTGGTATTCACGGGCGGTATCGGCCGGGCGGCGCTTGGATTGCGGCACCTGTTTGGCGTCAAAAGGCCGCTCGCTTTTGAACACGCGCGTCACAAAAATGCCGGGCAGCGTCACCGATTCCGGCGGCAGTTCGCCGACTTCGACGATTTCATCGACTTCAACCACGGTAATACGCGCGGCCTTGGCAAAGGCCGGGCTCAGATTCTGGCTGCCGCCGCGGAACTGCACATTGCCGGCGCGGTCGGCGCGATGCGCGCGGATAAAGGCGTAATCGACCTGGATAGCAGTTTCCAGCACGTATTGTCGGCCATCGAACTCTCGCGTTTCACGGCCAGTGGCCAGGTCAGTGCCGACGCTCGCTGCGGCGTAGAACGCCGGGATGCCGGCGCCGCCGGCACGACAGCGCTCGACGAGAATGCCCTGCGGTACCAGTTCGACCTCGATCTCACCGCTGACAATCTGCTCTTCGGTCGCGGTCGGCATGCCCGGACGTACCGAAAACGCGGCAATCAGCTTGCGCACCTGTTTGTTCTCGGCCAGCACCTGCCCGCGCAGTTCGCCGGGCGCACCCATGGAGTTACAGACCAGACACAGATCCTTGGCGCCCTTGTCACGCAATGCGGTGATCAGGCCCAGCGCGAAACGGTGGCCGACACTGAAGCCGCCCAGTGCCACGGTGGCGCCGTCCTTGAGGTCGGCAATGGCTTCTTCAGCGGAGGAAAATACTTTATTCATGATGTTGATGACTTGTCAGTTAGATACTTCAAGAAATGCAGCGCGCAGACACTGCACCCGCGCGATTCAAGCGGTCAGATTGCTTGCCCTCCTCCAAGGGATATCTGTCACGGTGTGTCCGCCGCAAACGCTTTTATTCAATGCAAGGGCTTGCGATGCAGGGCCGCAGCAATTCTAGTGCTTATGTTTGGCGGGTAAAACAATCCGACCGCGAAACAGTATTAACTTTTTGTTGAAAATACAAGAATTGTCCGTGACGCCGCATTGTGGGCTTGGCAAACACTGCTGCTGGAGTAATGTTGCAGCACATCAATAGGGCAAACACAGGCAATGAGCCCAGTATGCGGTCTTGTCAGAGCAGCCATGATGTCGCGGGACCGCTTTCGCGACGGTCAGAAACCGTAGAGCTTCGCTGGATTGGTGACGAGGATCTGTTCACGCACGGCATCGCTGCCCGCCCAATCATTCACCAGATCCAGCAGCGCAGCATCATCGGGCAGATTGTTTTTTAATGATGGGTGCGGCCAGTTGGTCGCATACAGCATGCGTTCGGGAGCAGCACGAATCAGTTCGATTGCAGTGGCGCCGGCATCTTCATAACGCGGCGCGCCGGTTTTCGATCCGTGATAAGGCGCTGAGAGCTTGACCCAGCATCGGCCGCCGTCAACCAGACGGCGCATCGCAAGCCATGCCGGATCATCCGCAGCCACTGGCTGCATGAAACGGCCAATGTGATCGATGACAATGTCGCAGGGCAGCGCCTTGAGCATGGCTTCGCGGCCGGCTATTTCGCGGCCGTCCATCTGCAATTGCACATGCCAGCCATGCGAAGCAACGCGCGCAGCCATTTCATTGAGCGTGTCCCAGCTCACGCCGCCATAAGACAGCAGGTGGTAACGGATGCCGCGAATGCCGGCAGCGGTCAGGCGGGCAATTTCGGCATCACTGTCGCCGGGGAGCACAATTGCCACGCCGCGGGTCTGATGGTCGGCATCGGCCAACGCTTTCATCGCTTCAAGCGTACAGCGATTGTCGTTGCCGTAGGCTGAGGGCTGCACGATCACGGTACGGGTGATGCCCAAGCGTGCGCGCAGCTTGCGGTATTCCGCGGTCGTTCCCGGGATGGACGGCAGGTTGGTTCCCGGGCGTTGCGCATAACCCGGTTCGAAGATATGCATGTGGGTGTCGCAGGTGCCAGGTGGCGACGGCAGGCGGGGTCGTGTGTCTGTCATGTCATCTTTCTCAGAGGGCAGGGTCTTTGTGGCCGGTGGCCTTGCCCGAGTCGGCGACCTGCGAAACGTTGATACCCAGCGGCAACTCAAGGCCAAGCTTCTGCGCCATGTCGAGGACGAGATGCAGATCCTTGCGCATGTTCGGTAAGGGTTCGTCGACATTCTTTGCTTCGAGCATGCCTTTCCAGCGTGGGCCGAGCTCATGCCAGATCTGCAGCACTGAACTGTTGGCCAGCCCCTGCTTCAATACAAGTTTCATCACGTCAGGCGAAACACCGCCCGCCTCGCCCAGCGCGAGGCCTTCAAGCAGCGCCAGGACGTTTGTACTGAACACCAGTTGGTGCGCGAGTTTTGCGACCTGGCCGGTGCCGATTTCTCCGGTATGGGTGACATTGTCAGCAAATACCTTCAGCACCGGCATCACCGAAGCCAGCAGCTCCGGATCGCCGCCGACCATCAGGCTCAACATGCCTTCGCGCGCGGCGATGATGCCGCCGGAAATCGGAGTGTCGAGCGTGTGACCGCCTTTGGCGGCAATCTGTTGCGCTACGCGCAACACCGGGGCCGGGCCCAGCGTACTGCCGGTCGCAAAGATCGTCCCGGGCTTGAGGGTTTCGAGGATGCCGCCAGCGCCGGAAACAATGGCGTCGGTCTGTTCGGCGTCGGATACCAGGCTGATGATCAAATCGCAGACACGCGCCACATCCGCCGGCGAACTGCAGGAGTTCGCGCCCAGCGCAGCCAGCTCACGTACCGGATCGAGCCGCACGTCGTATACCGCCGTGGTACAGCCTGCGTCGATCAGACGCCTGGCGATCGGGAAACCCAGTGCGCCCAGCCCGATGACGCCGACGCTGGCCTGCAACCGCGCCATCTATTGCGCCTTGATGCCGGCGTCCTTGATCACCTTGGTGTAACGGGTGATCTCGGCCTGCAGGTAATCGCGGAACTGTTCCGGGGAGTTGAGGATCAGGTCAACACCGAGGCCGGTGAGTTTTTCCTTGGTCGCGGGCTGGTTGAACACCTTGGCGGTATCGCGCTGGATACGCGCCACCAGTTCCGGCGGCATTTTCGCCGGGCCCAGGAGACCGAACCAGGTGGCGATGGCGTAATCCTTGAAGCCGGACTCTGCCACCGTCGGCACATTGGGTGCCAGCGGCGAACGCGTACTCCAGGTGTTGGCGAGGCCGCGCAGCTTGCCGCTGTTCACATGCGGCACTGCCACCGGCAGGTTGCCGAACATGATCGGGATCTGCCCGCCAATGGTGTCGGCCAGCGCCGGATTTTCACCTTTGTACGGCACGTGGGTGATCTTGATGCCGAGTTGCGAAGCCATCAGTTCACCCGCCATGTGCGGCGAGGAACCAACGCCGCCGGAACCGAAGGTGATCGGTTCCTTGCTCTTTTTGGCGAGTGCGATGAAGTCCTTGAAGGTTTTGGCCGGGAACGAGGGATGGATCACCATCAGTAGCGGCGTGTAACCGGTCAGCGTGATCGGCTGGAAGTCGCGCATGGTTTCGTAGGCGGCCTTGCCGTAGAGCGCGGGCGCCACCGCGACGCTGGTCTGAGGCGTCATCACCAGGGTGTAACCGTCGGGCGGCGACTTGACAGTCAGCTCGGCGGCGATCATGCCGCTGGCGCCGGGGCGGTTCTCGACAAGTACGTTCTGTTTCCATTCGGCGGTCAAGTTCTGCGCCAGCACGCGCGCAACAATGTCGGTGCTGCCGCCGGCGCCGAAGCCGACAAGAATGCGTACCGGTTTCGACGGAAAAGTCTGTGCTGCAGCAGCGCAGGCAAAAGCAGCGAGTGCGGATCCGATGATGATGGTTATTAGATTCATATGCCTCCTCCTAGAGTCAGGGCATTGTGTGGATCGCACCCTGAACTGTCAACGTTCATGATGGATGCAGCGATACCCCGATCAGGATTGCTGTTCGAGCATTTCGCTGATGGCGCGATCAAGATGCTGGATCGTGTTGCAGACCCGCACAAGGCCGCAGTATGGCGCGTAACGGAACATGTCGGAATCGCCGCTGCCCCAGCTGCCGGGGTGTTCCGGATTGAGCCAGATGATGCGGCGCGAGCGATTAGCGATCTGCTCGAAGATGTCGATGCGCGGATCCGCATTGTTACCGCGCGCATCGCCGACAATGATCACCGTGGTTTTGGGCGTCAGCAGGCGCATCCAGTTCGCCTCAAAGTCGGCCAGCGCATTACCGTAGTTGGATGACTGGTAACCGATGTTCTCCATGATGCTGACAATCGCCTGTTCAACCGGCTGCTTCTCCAGCTGGTGGCTGACGTCGATCATCGAGCCGGAAAACGCAAAAGAGTGGATATCCGAAAGGGCTTCGTTGAGGGCATACAGAAACATCAGCAGGAATTGCGATACTTCGGCGACTGAACCCGACACATCACAGAGCACGACCACGCGCGGTTTCTCGATCTTGCGCTGCTTCCAGTGGGTGACAAACGGCACGCCGCCCCAGCCGACATTGCGGCGGATGGTTCGCCGCACGTCGAGCTGGCCGCGCAGGCGCCGGCGCCGCACGCGCGCATAACGAGAGGCCAGCTTGCGCGCCATCTGGCGCACCAGCAGGCGCATATGACGCATGTCGCGCTGGCTGACATTCGACAGCCGCGCCGCTTTCAGGCGTTCAATGCGGAACTGCTCGGCGTCGGCCCGCCCGAACATTTCGAGGTGCTGTTCGACATAACGTTTGACCGAATCGCGCAGCAGGTCGATCTGCGCCGCCAGGCGCTGCCCGCGGATGATCGCCGCGGCCTCGCCGGAGCGGCGCATCCCGTCAATCTGGTTTTCAAGATCACGCAAACCAATCTGCTGCAGGATGCGCAGGCTGTAGAGCCCCGTCTGCGTGAAGTAGCGGATATTGTGCAGTCCGGTTTTTTCTGCCGCAGCCTCCACCGCGGCGGTGATGCCGGCGTGGTCCGATCCTTCCAGCATCTGCCCGAGTGCAGAGCCCCCCGCCCCCGTGGCGGCTGCAGCCGCTAGCATTGGCATCAACGTAGCGGATTGTTCTTCGCCTGCGCCCGGTTTCGCACCATCCCAGACAAAGGCCTCGCGCTGGAAATAAAGATCAAAAGCCTGGTCGTAAATGACTTTTTCTTCGGGCGTTTTGGCGATAACCAGGTTCAATGCCGCCTTCAGCAGACCGCGGTCCGCGTAGCCCACCGCCTCGACCGCACGCATGACGTCGATGCTTTCCGCAGCGGAAATCCGCAGGCCTGCGCCGCGGGCTGTCTCTAGGAAACGGCGGATCGGCTCCGTGGTCAGACGGTCGCGCGACCCGTCGGCGTGCGCAGCGCTCACGCCACGCCGGCCTCGCGCCGTGCGCGATGCGTGAGGTTGACCAGTTCTTTTTGCGCCGACTCGATGTCAGCCTCGAACTTGAGCAGCACGTTGAGGGTATCCCTCACCGTATCGTCACCCAGCACCGTGGCGTGCAGCAGCACCAGCACACGCGCCCAGTCGATGGTTTCGCTGACCGATGGCGGTTTGCGCAGGTCCAGGGCACGCAGCTGCTGCACAAAGCTCACCAGTTGCGTCAGCAGGCGCGGATCAATGCCGGGAATGCGCGAGGCCACAATGCGCGACTCCAGCCTGGCATCGGGAAAATCAATGTGCAGGTGCAGGCAGCGGCGCTTCAGCGCATCGCCGAGGTCGCGTGTCGAGTTCGAGGTCAGCAGCACGATCGGCGGCACGCGCGCAACCACACAGCCGATTTCGGGAACCGTGACCTGATAGTCGGACAGTATTTCCAGCAGGAAGGCCTCGAACTCCTGGTCGGCCTTGTCGATTTCGTCGATCAGCAGGATGCTGCCGCGCGGCTCATCCAGCGCCTGCAGCAACGGACGCGGCTCAAGAAAGTCGCGCGAGAAAAAAACGTCATCGAATTCATGCAAGCGTCCCAACGCTGCGCCGAGGTCATCGGCATCGCCGATCACCGAGCCGATCTTGTTGCGCAGGATCTGCGTGTAAAGCAGCTGTTTGCCGTATTTCCATTCGTACAGCGCCTTCGATTCATCAAGGCCCTCGTAACACTGCATGCGGATCAGCGGCAGGTCGAGCCACTGCGCCAGCGATTTGGCGAGTTCGGTTTTGCCGACACCGGCAGGCCCTTCGACCACCACCGGTTTCTGCAAATGGCAGGAGAGATAAACCGCCATCGCAATCTGACGGCTGGCGATATAACCGGCAGCACTGAGGCCGGCTTCGACCTCCTCTACCGAGGCCGGCACATGCATCTTCGCAAGAAGTTGGGGTTCTGATTTTTTATTCATTAAAATCAATAACTTATATTAATTTTGAAGGCGTGAGCTCAATCGCGCCCGGCGCAATCGATCCGCTGCAGCGGCGACAGAGGGCAAATATGAATTACCAGGCCAGTGCGTAACCTTCGCGGCGAGGATCCGCTCCGGCATGGCGCATCCCCGTTTCCGGATCGACCTTGATCGCACACACCGCGGCATTGGCTGCCGGGAAACGCGGCCAGACTTCGACATCGTGGCCGCGGCGTTGCAGTTCAGCGATGACCGCAGAACCAAAATCTTCCTCGACATTGAGGCGTCCGGGGTAATAAGCATGCGGTGCGAAGGAATTGGGGAAACTTTGTGATGACACGCGCGGCGCTTCGACAGCCTGCTGCATGGTCATGCCGAATTCAACAACATTGAGGAACACCTGCAGCATGCCCTGCGACTGCTGGTCACCGCCGGGAGTACCGAAAGTCATGAACAGCTTGCCATCCTTGAAGGCCATCGCCGGATTCGGCGTCAGGCGAGGGCGTTTGCCGGGTTTCACTTCGGCGGGATGACCGGGTTCCAGCCGCGACTGGCAGCCGCGTGACGAAATCGCCAGGCCGGTGCCGGGGATGATCGGCGTTTCGCTGGCATTGTCCGACGTGGTCGCTGAATAGGCATTGCCGAATTTGTCGACGACGCAGTTGTAGATGGTGTCCTGCGACAGCCGGCTCAGTCCGTGGGGTGCGGCATACAACGGTGTTGATGAACCGGTGACACGCCCCGTGTTCTCGGGGTCGCCCGGGTCCGGCAGGCGGTCGAAGGCTTTCTGCATGTCGATGCGCGCGCGCTGGCGCAGGGCATAAGCTTCCGAGATCAGCGCGTCGCGCGGCACTTTCATGAACTTTGGATCGCCGACATAGGCCTCACGGTCGGCAAAAGAAAGATTTAACGCCGCCGCGATCAGATGCGCGTAATCCGGCGAGTTGTGTTTCATTGACTTCAGGTCGAAACCTTCGAGAATCTTCAGCGACTCCAGCAGCACGATGCCCTGGCACCAGACATCGCAGGCATGCACGGTGTAGCCGCGATAGTTGACGGTGATGCTCTCTTCCACCGGCACTTCGAAGCCGGCCATGTCCTCGAAGGTCATGAAACCGCCGTTTCGGGCGTGGTAGTCGGCAATCTCGCGCGCAATCGGGCCGCGATAGAAGTAGTCGTGCACCGCGCGCAGCTTCTTGTCGCGGTCACCGCTGCAGTCACGTTCCGCCTGGATCAAGCGGCTGATGGTTCTGGCAAGATCTTCCTGCACGAACAGTTCACCGACGCGCGGCGCCCGCCCCTGAGGCAGGAAAATGCGCTCGTTGTCAGGCCAGCGGCGGAAACTGTTTTCCAGATATTCAATATTGGTCGACAGCAGTGGATAGACGGCAAAACCGTTGCGCGCGAGTTCCATCGCCGGCGTAGCCGCTTCTTCAAAAGATATCGTGCCGAAACGGCGCAGCGCTTCCACATAAGTCGCCGGCGCGGCCGGGATCACCGTGCGCAGCAGATTCTCGGGCACGGCCTTGCCGTTGCCGGCGGCAATCAGTTTCGCGACATCGGTGCTCTTCGGCCAGTAACCGAGTCCGGCCAGGCTGATGACCTTGTCGAGTTCCTTCATGTAGATCAGCGTCGGCGCCACACAGGCGAAGCTGACCATGTCAGGTTGCAGCACGGAGAGCGCCATCGATGCGGTCACCCCGGCATCAACGGCATTGCCGCCTCGGTCGAGCACACGCATTGCAGCCAGCGTAGCCAGATAATGGCCGGCGGATGCCGCATGATTGCGCCCGACCAGATTCGGCCGGAAGCTCGGTGCCGGAACAGCCATTTTGACTGCGCGCTTTTTCTCTGCCATGACGACTCTCCTGACGCGTTAAAACTATCCGCGTTCCGCCAAAGTCTTGCCGCCGATGCCCCAGGCGTTTTTCGGAATGTCCTGCACGGTAATCCACACTGATTCCGGCTTGACGCCGACGGCATCAACAAAGGCCTGCGTGACTTTTTCGATCAGTACTTTCTTTTGTTCAGGAGTGCGGCCTTCGGCGACGTAGAGTTGGGCAATTGGCATTATTAACCTCGTGGTTGGTGAATGGTTGATGGTGGCTGGTGGCTGGTGGCTGGTGGCTGGTGGCTGGTAATTGGAAACCTACTGCTCCAGTTTGATGCCGGCTTCCTTGATGACTTTGGCCCACTTCGCGGTTTCGGTCTTGATGAAGGCGGTGAATTCGGCGGGCGTGCTGCCGACGGCGACAGCGCCGGAGGACTCGAAGGTCTTGCTGATTTCCGGCGATTTGACGATGGCTGCGACTTCGCGGCCCAGCTTTTCAATGATGGCGCGCGGGACGCCGGCCGGCGCGATCATGCCCTGGAAGGCTTCGGCCTGGTAACCCTTCAGCGTCTCACCGATGGTCGGCACGCCGGGCATGGTGTCGAGCCGTTTGGCACTGGTCAACGCCAGGCCTTTGACCTTGCCGGTCTTGATATGGGGCGCAGCGGATATCGTGGTGGTGAACAGCATGGTGACGCGCCCGCCAATGACATCGGTAATCGCCGGCGGAATGCCTTTGTAGGGAACATGGATCATTTCGATGCCGGCCGTTTTCTTGAACAACTCCGCTGACAGGTGTGGCGCCGATCCTGCGCCCGGAGTGGCAAAAGTCAGTTCGCCGGGTTTGGATTTCGCCAGCGCGATCAAGTCCTTCACCGTGGACACCGGTGCAGCGGCACTGACGACCAGGATGTTGGGCTGCGAGTTGAGCTGGGTGACTGGCGTAAAGTCCTTCAGCGGGTCATACGGCAGCTTGGCATAGAGGCTGGGATTGATCGCAAAGGTTGTTGTGATCATCAGCAGTGTGTAACCGTCGGGCACAGCCTTGGATGCGATTTCGGTGCCGACGATGGTTGCGGCGCCGGGCCGCGAGTCCACCACGATGCTCTGCCCCCATTTGTCGGTCAGTTTCTGGCCAATCAGCCGTGTGGTGATGTCGAGTCCGCCGCCGGCGGCAAACGGCACGATCATGCGGATCGGTTTGTTCGGGTAATTGGCCGCGGCTTTGTCCTGCGCAACGGCGATGGAGCTGATGGCGAGCGCTGCAGCGCAGCCGCCGAGAATGATGAAGGATTTCATGCGGAATTACCCCTTGAAAAAGCTGAAAAGATGTTATCACGCAAGCTGCAACATTCACGGCAAGGCTCAGCATCTGGACTGGAGGCCGGTGCCGCCTGAGGTGACTGCCTACGATGCGGCAGCGACGGCGCCACCCAAGGTGACTTCCTTCGGGGCGCTCAGCTGAGCTGGCTGCCGTCCTCACGCGCAGCGCGGCTGCGGTTGCGTGCCTGATAAAGCATGTCGAGAGTGATCTTGCGCACTTCGAGTTTGCTTTGTTCGATATGCGCGGCCAGCAGGCGCTGGGCTTCATCGGCGCGGCGGCGCTGAATCGCGGTGAGGATCTTGCCGTGTTCGCCGTAAGTGGCAGCAATGCGGTCGGACTTGGTGAAGTCGAGTCGCCGGATGATGCGCATGCGTTCGGTGATCTCGCGGTAGGTGCGCAGCATTTCGCCATTGCCGGTCGATTCGACGATGCGCAGATGAAACGCCTCATCAAGAAGGCCGACTTCCAGCGGGTCCTGCAGACGATCCTCTTCCGCGACCTTCCAGATTTTCGCCAGTGCTGCGAGCTCGGGGCGTTCTTCCGCGGCGGCACACAACTCACGCACCGCGAAACATTCGATCAGCACACGGAAATCATACAGTTCGTCGAACTTGTCGAAACTGAGCAGCGGCACCAGCCAGCCGATCTTGGGCATGGCCTCGACGAAACCCTCGTGCTGCAGGCGCTGCAGCGCCTGCCGTAACGGTGTTCGACTGACCTTGATCTGCTGTGCAAGCTCCGATTCGGAGAGACGGTCACCGGGCATCAGGTCAAAATCAAAAATGCGTTTCTTGATCCGCGCGTAGGCCTGATCGGCGAGACTGCCTTCATCCTTGCTGATGTTGACCACTTTGGCCATGTTCCTAAGCCCGCTTCTGTTTCGGTTTGTCTGCCGTCACTGCTGACACGGTACCTGCCTCCTGGAAATTGCGCCAGCCGCCCCAGTCCGTGATGTCCGCGGCATCGTTCAGCGCACAGGGCTCACAGATGAAGCCGTTCACCCAGCTTCCGTCAGCCAGTTCGATCGCACCCAGCCCCAGCGGCGCAGGGATGCCGGCGAGAAACGTTCCGATGGTTTCAGCCGGCATGTCATATACCTCGACCGCGATGGCTGCGCCCTGTGCCGCACGCGCAAGCCCCGGTTTTGGCGGCTGGGTGCCTTTCAGTGCATACAGGCGGTAATGGGCCGCGGTGGTGGTGCAGGTCCGCAGGCGCGCACCGCGCTCGGTCAATTGGTGATGCAGTGGCATCCCGGCCAGATGCGCGCCAACAACAGCCAGCGGTATCGCGCCTGGAGGGTTCGCGTGGATACAGCTATCGGCCGTATCGAGAGGACGCAGTTTTGCCCCCAGCGGCAAGCCCAGTGAACGCTGCCACTGCGCGGCCAGTTCGGCCAGCGCCCAATCACAACCGCCGCGGGCGATGAAGGTCACCCCAAAGGGAAGACCGTCCGGGGTAAAGCCGAATGGCACCGCGACTGCGGACAAGCCGAGCAGATTGACGAAATTGGTGTAGGTGCCGAGTTCACTGTTGCGCGCAATCGGTGCGGCGGCGACATCGGCAAACGTCGGCAGGTTCGGCGCGGTGGGCACCATCAAGACATCGAACTCATCCCAGACATGCCGCGTCTGCACTTCGAGCTCACGCACGCGATAAATGCTGTTGAAGGTATCGACTGCGGAGTAATTGCGTCCGGCGCCGATGACTTCGGCAACCACCGGGTCGATGCCCGCTCCGCCTTTTTCGATCATCGGCCCGGCAATGGCGTAACGCTCGGCCGTCCATGGCCCCTGATACAGCAGCTTCGCCACATCGGTAAACGGTTGCAGGTCAAAAAGACCCTGCGTGAACTGCATGCGGGCAAGATGTCCGCAAGCCTGCGCATAAAGATCCCGGTAGTCCGGGTTGACGAAATACGGCGCATGCGGAATGCCGACATGGGGTTTTCCCGGAAACGCATAACGCGCATGCGGCGGATGATTGAAATGCGGTTCGGCCGGGCTCAGTGCGCCATGGCCGGCAAGCACCGCGAGCAGGCTGGCCGCATCGCCCGCGGTCAGTGTCAGCAGCGACACGCAATCGAGCGTACGGCAGGCCGGCACCACGCCGGCGGTGCTGACCAGCCCGGGGGTCGGTTTCAGCCCGATCAGGTTATTGAAACCGGCAGGCACACGCCCCGAACCGGCAGTATCCGTACCCAGCGCAAAACTCACCAGCCCGCGCGCCACCACCGAAGCCGAACCCGAACTGGATCCGCCGCTGATGTGCTGCGGACTGAAGGTATTGGGCACGGCGCCGTACGGCGAACGGGTGCCCACCAGTCCGGTGGCGAACTGGTCGAGGTTGGTCTTGCCGAGCAGCACCGCGCCGGCCTGCATCAGGCGTGCGACCACATGCGCGGTTTCGGTGGCAATGTAGGCAAATTCGGGACAGGCCGCCGTTGTGGTCCAGCCTGCGACGTCGATGTTGTCCTTGACCGCGAAGGGCACGCCATACAACGGGCAATCGGCAGGGTCGCGCTGCGCCAGCACCGCCAGCTGTGCTTCAAGCTGTGTAGCCGTTGCGAGATTGATCCATGCCGGATCGCGCTGTTGCTCATTGCTGCGATACAACTGCTGCCAGCGCGCTCGAAGAAACTCGGCAGCATCCAGTCTCTGCGACGCCACTGCGGTGTTGATGTCGGCAATCGTCAGCAAGGTATTCATGCGCGCACCGCTTCAACCACCGGCGCGGCATGGCCCGGCAGATGTGCCGGCCGCGGAATCGCCGCCAGCAGTTCGCGGGTGTAATCCGCCTGTGGCGCCGACAGCACCCGGGCGGCCTGACCTTCTTCAACAATGCAGCCGGCGCGCATGACGATGACGCGATCACACAGCAGCCTCACAACTTCAAGGTCATGGCTGACAAAGAGGTAGCTCATGCCGAACTCCGCTTTCAGGTCGGCAAGCAGGTTGAGCACCACGGCCTGCACCGAAACATCCAGCGCGGCGGTCGGTTCATCCAGTATCAACAGTTCCGGTTTGGTCGAAATGGCTCTCGCGATGCCGACACGGGCCTTCTGGCCGCCCGACAATTGATGCGGCAATCGATCCAGAAGCTCATGCTGCAGGCCGACTTGCGTCGCCAGCGCTTCAACGCGGGCGCGGATTTCGGCGCCGTTGCTCATGCCTTCGAGCCGGATCAGCGGATCGGCAATCGACTGTGCCGCAGTGGCGCGCGGATTGAGGCTTTCATGCGGGTCCTGGAATACCATCTGCAGTTCGCGGCGCAACGGTGAACGCGCAAACGCCGCAGCACTCACCGCCGTCAGTTCCTGCCCCTTGAAACGGATGCTGCCGGCGGTCGCATCCAGCAGCCGCATCACCATGGCCGAGGTCGTCGATTTGCCGCAGCCGGATTCACCGACCAGGCCCACACTTTCGCCCCGCGCAACGCTGAAACTGATGCCGGCCACCGCGCGATACGGCGTGCGCTTTTTCAGCCGCTGCAGCAAACCGCCCGGCGGATCGAATTCCTTGACCAGGTTGCTCACCTCCAGCAAGGGCTCGCTCGAAACCGTCATCGCCGACGGCAGCGGCAAGCGTAAATCATCAGGCAGCAGATCACGAATGGTGGCCGCGGCGTGCGGCGTTGACCGGATCAGCCGCCGGGTATACGGGTGTGCGGGGAACGTGAACAGTTTTGCCGTGTCCTGCTGCTCAACGACCTCACCCTTCTCCATTACGACAATACGGTCGCAGTATTCGCCGGCGAGGCCGAGGTCATGCGTGATCAGCAGGGTCGACATGCCCTCGGAGCGTGTCAATTCGCGCACCAGCTCCATCACCGCCTTTTGCGTGGTGACATCCAGCCCGGTGGTCGGCTCGTCGGCGATCAGCAACTGCGGTTTGCAGGCCAGCGCGATGGCAATCACCACGCGCTGGCACATGCCGCCGGAGAGTTCAAAGGGATAGGCATGGTAACGGCGTGCGGCATCGCGGATACGGACCTTCTCCAGCGCCTCGATGGCTTTGGCTTTGGCCTGGTCGTGGGTCGCCTGGGCGTGGCGGATCAGTACATCCTCAATTTGTTTGCCGACGGTGCGGATCGGGTTCAGCGCCGCGCGCGGGTTCTGGAAAATCATCGAGATTTCGCGGCCGCGCAGGTCACTCATCATGTCTTCCGGCGCGTCGTGCAACTGCATGCCGCCGAATTCGATGCCGCCGGAAACGATGCGTCCGGCGCGATCCAGGATACGCATCACCGCGTAAGACGTTACCGATTTGCCGGAGCCGGATTCGCCGACGATGCCCAGAGTCTCACCCTTCGCCACCTGCAGATTGACCGAACGCACGGCGGTGACCGGACCCTTGCGCGTGGCGAACTCGACGCAGAGGTCGCGCACCGCGAGCAGCGGCGGATTGTGCAGGGGCGTGCTCATGTGCGTCTCTGCGGATCCACAAGATCGCGCAGCCCGTCGCCAAGCAGGTTGAAGGTGAACACCGCGAGCATCAGCGCCGCACCCGGGAACAGCGCCAGCCACCATTCGCCGGACACAATGTAATTGGCGCCTTCGGCAACCATGATGCCCCACTCCGCCGTCGGCGGCCGCACGCCGAGGCCGATGAATGACAGGCCTGCGGCATTGAGAATGGCCCAGCCCATGTTCAGCGACAGCTGCACCATCATCGGCGGCAGGGTGTTGGGCAGGATTTTCATGATCAGGATGCGCAGTTCGGAGTTGCCGGACAGCCGCGCCGCCTGCACATAACCGGCATTGCGGCGGATCGACACTTCGGCGCGCGCCACCCGCGCGTAAAACGGCAGATTGATGATGGCTGTGGCGATGACGATGTTCTGGATGGTGTTGCCGGCGGCGGCGACGATGCCCATCGCCAGCACGAACAGCGGAAAAGCCATGATGGTGTCGAGCAGGCGGCCGGAAAGTTTGTCGAACCAGCCTCCCCAGTAGCCGGCGCAGGCGCCCATCAGCGCGCCGCAGACAAAGGAAAGAGCCACCGCCGAAACGGAAATCAGCAGATCAAGCCGCGTGGCGACCACGACGCGGGAAAACACGTCGCGGCCCAGCTGGTCTGTGCCAAACCAGTGTTGCCATGTTGGCGGCTTGAGGGCCTTGTCGGCGGCGGTGGCAAGCGGGTCGTGCGGCACCAGCGAAGGGCCGAACACTGCAACCGCGATCATCGCGGCCAGCATCACGAAAGCGAGGAAGGTGACGGGATTGGACGTCATCACGTAACGGAAATGGGCGAAGCCCCGGCTCCAGGATGAACTGCGCGAAGCGGCAGCAGCCATCGATGGATTCATCACGGTATCAGTCATGTTTGTCCATTTGTCAGCCATCGACCTGCACACGCGGATCAATCAGCGTGTAAAGCGTGTCGATCACCAGATTAAGCAGTACGAACAGCACCGCCATCGACAGCACGAAGCCCTGCACTGCAGCGTAATCGGACACCACCAAGGCTTCGATGGCGAAAGAACCGATGCCGGGCCAGGCAAAAACTTTTTCGACCAGCACATTGGCGCCCAGCGTGAACGAAAACACCATACCCAGCGTGGTCACCACCGGCAGCAGGGCGTTACGGAAGGCGTAGACCATCAGCACGCGCCCGCGGGACAGGCCGGCGGCTCTTGCGGTGCGCAGATATTCAGAGGACAGCGCCTGCAGCATCGCAGCGCGTGTCATGCGCGCGATCGGCGCCAGCGTGAACAGCGCCAGCGTGATTGACGGCAGCAGCAATTGCTTGAGGGCAGACCATGCCGTGCTCCACTCGCGCGCGATCAGGCTGTCGAAGACCAGAAAGCCGGTGACCTGCGGCGGCGTGATGTGCATCAGATCGAGGCGCCCTAGCGGCGCAGGCGCCACACCCAGCAGAAAATAAAACACGTAAACCAGCAACAGACCCGTAAAAAATGTCGGCAGGCTGACGCCGGCAGTCACCACAAAACGGCACAGCTGGTCGATCCAGCTGTCCTGGCGCACCGCGGCGAGCACGCCCAAAGGTATGGCGACCGCCACCGACAACAGCAGCGCGGTCAATGTCAGTTCCAGTGAAGCCGGCAGGCGCTTCAGCAGTTCGGTCGCCACCGGCTGGCCGGTGGACACCGATTGCCCGAGGTTGCCGCTGCCCAGATCCTGCACATACTTCAGGAACTGCACCGGCAGCGGCTGGTCGAGGCCAAGCTTGGCACGAATTTCGGCGATTGATTCCGGCGTTGCCGAAGCCCCCGCAAAATAAGCTGCAGGGTCACCCGGCAGTGCACGCGTCAGCAGGAAGGTGACGATGACGATCCCGATCAGCGTCGGGATCGCCTGCAACACGCGCGCAAAAATGATCGCCAGCTGATCCATGAAACGGACCGGTCAGACCTTGAACGACCGTGCATCCACCTGACGGTGGAACCAGAACTCGTAACCTTCGAGCTTTGGCGACATCGCCGATTCCAGCGTCGGCTGCCACAGCGGAATGCGCGGCACGTCGTCGAAGGCCTTCTGGATCAGCTGCCTGATCTTGCCATCGTACGACTTGTCGGATTTCTCCATGTGCAGCGTTTCGTCGATCAGCTTTTTAACGGCAGGATCGTCGTAATTCGACGCGTTGAAGAGGTTGCCCTTGATATAGGACCAATAGAAGTAATAGTCCGCGGTGTTCAGCCAGCCACCGAAGTTCTCCAGCAGGAAGGGCAGTTTTTTCTCGACCAGCGCCACCGTGCGCCAGTTGGCGCCCGGCACCTTGTCGAGCGTGACCTTGATGCCGATCTTGCCCAGGCTTTCCTGGATCAGCAGCGCGGCGGGTTCACCCCAGTCGGCCTCACCCAGGTCGTAGGATAGCGGCACTTCAAAGCCGTCCTTGTACTTGGTCTGCGCCAGCAGTGCCTGCGCCTTTTTCAGATCGGTGTCATAGGGGAATTTCTGCGGCCAGGCAGCGGTCGCCGGTTTCGCCGACTTGGCGCCCCACATCGGCACGCCGCGGCCATAAGCCGCCTGCTTGAAAATCTGTTCATACGGGATGGCATAAGCCACGGCCTGACGCACCTTCTGATCCTTGAACGGCTCGAAGTTGTAATTCAGGCAGGCGACGTACAGACAGTTGTCGATGGGCGAACCGGTGACCTTGACCTTCTTCGCCGCGGCCAGTTCCTGCGCATCCTTGTTGGGAATCTGGAAGGACAGATGCGCATCACCGCGTTCGACCATCGCGCGACGGGTCGCCGTTGCCGGCACTTCGCGGATGATCACGCGCTGCACGCCGGGCAGCGGGCCACCGACCCATTTGTCGTTGCGCACATAGACCAGCTGCTGACCGGCATCCCAGCGTTCGACCTTGAACGCGCCACTGCCGGCGGGATTGCGATGCAGGTATTCGGCCGCCCAGGGATCGGCTGCAGTGGCGTTGGCCTTCGCCACTTTGGAATTGATGACCACGGCCACCGGCACGCCCAGATTGGGCAGCGAAAGTTTGGACGGTTGCTTCAGGTCAATGCGAAAGGTCTTGGCGTCAACAACGACAAACTGCGCGGGATCAACAAAACCGCCGGCGCCCATCTGCACTTTGGGGAAGCCCCCGAGCGCCAATGCACGGTCGAACGACCATTTGACGTCTTCCGCAGTGACCGGCGTACCGTCCCAGAACGTGGCGTTGGCCTTGATCTTGAACAGCAGGGACTTGCGATCCGAAGATAGCTGCCAGCTCTCCGCAAGCTCGGGCTCGACCTTGTCGTAGTCATACGACAGCGAACCATCGGCGAGTTTTTTGGTGCCAAAGGTCACCAGCCGGTCATACACATTCACCGCAACCTGATAACTCGGGCGGTTGGTGCCGGGCCGATGAATATCCAGACTGTTGATGGTGTTGCCGATCAGCACAACAACCGTTCCGGTCGATTGTGCCCAGGCGTTGGTTTTCAAAAACGGCAACATTGCAGCGCCCGCAGCAACAGCGCCTGCAGATTTAAGAAGTTCGCGTCGGTTCATCTGGCATCCCTTTCGTGGTCTGACCGCATCTCAGGCGGTATACAAGGTTGGATGCAAGACTCGTACCACAACACACTTAAATCCAGGTTTTCTGAAAATATTATTTAAAAACAATTATTTATTAATTTCCTTTTAGGAATTACGGCTATCGAAAATTGGCACCATTTCTGGGCAAATGAGCGTTCGGCTGTGCGTCATGGTGCACGCCAGATGCACGAGTCACATCGTTCAATTCATCAAGCATGGTCCGGTCAATGGCCTGTTGTCGATTGCCGCGACATGGACCACCAGTTCGTAGCTGGAGTCAACGATCCCATCGGACTTCCTGCCCTCAAATGCCCCTGGAAAGATAAACGAGCTCTTTCTTTCTCTCTGTTACGCATACCGACTTCATGACCGGTTTTGCTGACAGCATAAGCGCGTCAAATGATGTCAGGCATTTCCCGATACCAAAGGCAAACCCGCACCCATCACGCAACAGCTAAATTGACTTGAAGCCGGCAGCAGTTACACCAAAAGAGATTGGATCCCTCCAGTTCGCACTGCGAACAGCAAATGAGCTCAAATCGCCTCATCCTCCGAATTCAGGAAGGTCTCCCATCAGCGAGAAAGCTCCAGCCAGATATCCAGCCTCATCGAGAACGGCTGCACGAAGAAAATCAAAAGTCGTATTCCGGAATTGACGTTCATCCGGATTGAGGGTGATGATTGATCTGCATGTTCAGCACGTTCGCCAGACGAACTCGCATGAAACAAAGACGAGAACTCGGCGACGTGCAAGGCGGAGGAGTCCGCATTCGATTCAAAACATCACGGAGCCATTTCATGCAAATCAGGCAAGCCAGTGCAAGCATTTTTGCGTTCGCATTCCTCGTTGTTTCGGCATTGGCGCAGGCGGCCGGCAGTACTTATCCGGATCGGCCGATCCGCTTCCTGGTCCCGGTCTCGGCGGGGGGCGGTGCAGATATCAGCGCACGCGCCGTTGCGGCAAGACTTTCGGATGCCCTGGGTCAACAGGTTGTTGTTGACAATCGTCCAGGGGCCGCAGGGAGCATCGCACTGGAGACGCTGGCGAACGCCGCACCCACGGGCTACACGATGGGCCTGATCACCACGACCCATACCATCAACCGTTCACTTTCAAAAAAACTGCCTTATGACCTGCTGAAGGATTTTGTGGGCGTCAGCCAGTTCACAGCCCAGCCCTACTGCCTGTCGATCAACCCGAAGATTCCGGCACACAACGTGCGGGAGTTGCTGAGTCTGGCGCGCAGCATGCCGGGAAAACTCACTTACGGCTCCGCCGGAACAGGCTCGCTCAGCCACCTCGCGGGTGAGCTTCTGGCCCGAACGGGCAAAATGCAATGGACGCACGTGCCCTACAAGGGCGGTGCATTGGCCATCAATGACACCATCGCCGGCAACATCTCCAGCCAGTTCACGACCATCATCGGTACTCAGCAGCACGTCAAATCGGGCCGCTTGCGCTGGCTCGCGATCAGCTCCCCGGCCCGCTCGAAGGCGGTTCCGGATCTGCCCACCATCGCAGAATCCGGTGTTCCGGGTTTTTCTGTCGTCGGCTTTTACGGCGTCGCAATGCCTGCCGCGACGCCGAGACCGGTCATTGAGCGGGTCAGTTCGGAAATCGGGAAAATCCTGCAATCACCGGAAGTCGGCGGCAGGTTCGCGCTGGACGGCTCGGAGCCCGTGAGCAGTTCCCCGAAGGAGTTCACCGCCTTCATCCGCAGCGAAGCCGAACGTTATGCAACCCTCACAAAGGAGCTCGGCATCCGGATCGAGTAAGCGGTGTTGGCTGTCCAGCCCCACTGAACTTCAGCCCGGGATTTGCAGCCTCAGCCCCAGCGCAACCATTCCATGATGCCCCGGCCCAGCACCCAGGCCTTGTCCGCCTCGGGCAGCCAGCGCGCCTCATGCAACCACATGTCGATGTGCTGCCGGTACGGCACGCGGCTGTTGGTGATGTCGCTTCCCCAGAACAGGCGCTTCGGACCAAAAGCCTGATGGACCCTGCGCACGTAATCCTGAATGCGCAGGAAGGGGTACTGCTCATCGGTATATTTCGGCAGTGCAGTCGCCTTGACCGCAACATTGGGGCGCGAGGCCAGTGTGAGCAGGCGATCAAAATCACGAAAAGCCTCCGCCTCCGTTTCACCTGCAGTCAGCGCCATATGATCCATCACGATGCGCAGCCCCGGATGCCGGGCCGCAATGGCGTCAATCGCCGGAATCATCGCTTGCCGCACCAGAATCATCACGGGAATATCACGCGCTTCAGCCGCCTGCCAGACCCATTCATATCGGCCTTCGAGCAACGGCTGCAGCAAGGCCGGCAGATGAAAAGCGAAGCGCATGCCCAACATGCCGGGCTGCTCCAGCCATCCCTGCAAAGTCTCCGTGGCATTGGCGACATCGGGATTGAAACGCCCCATGACGGCGAATCGGTCGGGATGGGCCACTGCCGCGGAAATCGCCAGATCGTTGCGGTCACCCTCCCATGAAGGCGGAACGATCACCGCACGATGCACCCCGGCCTGGTCCATCCAATCAAGCATTTCCTCATGCCCGACCGGAGCTTCACGGTGCGGATGTGCACGCTGGGGCCAAGGCCTTGCCGGCGTGTTGGCGCCCCAGACGTGAACCTGCGAATCAACAATCACCATGCATGCTGTCCGGGCCGGCGCATGAGCCGGATGCCGGCGGCGCTGCGTGCAATCAAACCGGATCCCAGCTGAACACATCCTGATTGCGCGACAACGGATAAAAATCCGGCTTGAACGCGGGCAGCACAATCTCCGCGATCGCTTTCGGCGTCCAGCCTTCGCTGCGTTGCATGCCGCGGATCGGCCGCGACTGGCTCATCAGGAAAATCTCGTTCATCCGGGAATAGAAAATCTGCCCGTTGACGTCTTTAGCCGAGTCACTCGCCAGGAATACCGCCAGCGGCGCATTCTTGTCGGGCGTGACCAGCATGCGCTGGGCGACGCGCGCCGCCTTGTCCGGCGTATTGGACGGAATCGAACCGGTCATCCGTGTCCACGCAGAGGGCGCGATGCAGTTGGAGCGCACATTGAAGCGCTGCATGTCGAGCGCAATATGCTTGGACAGCATCACCATGCTCGCCTTCGCCGCACCGTAATTGGCCTGGCCGACATTGCCGGCAAGGCCCGAATTGGAAATCATGTGCACAAAGCTGCCGCCGTTCTGGTTGCGGAAATGCGTTGCCGCGGCGCGACTCATGTTGAAGGCGCCATAGCTGATGACTTTCATCACCGAATCCCAGTCGTCGAAAGTCATCTTGTGGAAAATGACGTCGCGCAGGATGCCGGCGTTGTTGACCACACAATCAACACGACCGAAAGTATCAACGGCTTTCTGCACGATGCGTTCTGCCGCATCAAAATCGGCGACGCTGTCATAACTGGCCACCGCATCGCCGCCGTTCTTTTTGATCAGTTGCACCACTTCCTCGGCCGGCGTCTGGTCCGCGCCTTCGCCGGCAAGGGACGTGCCGATGTCGTTGACGACAACTTTCGCGCCTTCCTTGGCCATCATCAACGCGATCTCGCGACCGATGCCGCGCCCTGCCCCGGTAACCACCACCACTTTGCCTGCAACAATGCCTTCACTCATTTCCATGTCTCCGTTTAAAACTATTCACCCTTGATTCCTGCAATCTTCGCGACCTTGATCCACTTTTCCATTTCACCGAGAACGTGTTTGCCGAGTTCTTCCGGCGTCTTGGTCATCGGTTCAGCGCCCTCGTGAATCATGCGCTTCGCAGTCTCGGGATTTTCGAGCACGATTTTGATCTCTTCGTTGAGGCGCTTGATGATCGCCGGTGAGGTGCCGCGCGGCGCGGCAACGCCCCACCAGTTGGCGGTGTCGTAGCCGGCAACGCCGGATTCGGCGATGGTCGGCATCTCCGGCAGGGTGATGCTGCGTTTGGCGCTACTGACTGCGAGGCCGCGCAGTTTGCCGGAGCGGATATGACCGATCGCCTGGATCAGCGACGACAGGCAGATGTGCGCCTGGCCGGCGATGGTGGCGATCAACGCCGGACCGCCGCCCTTGTACGGCACATGCAGCATTTTGGTTCCGGTCAGATGCTTGAACAGTTCGGTGCCGAAGTGCGCGTTGCTGCCGACGCCGGTGGAGGCGTAAATCACGTAATCGGGTTTCGACTTCGCCAGTGCGATCAGTTCCTGCACCGATTTCGCCGGCACACTGGGATTCACCGCCAGCACATTGGGGCCGTTGCCCAGCATCGCCACCCAGGCGAAGGCCTTTTTCGGATCATAAGGCAGCTTGTGAATGATCGGATTGGTGGTGAACGAGGTCGAGATCACCAGCAGCGTGTAGCCGTCAGGCTGGGCGTTGGCGGTGATCTCGGTACCGATGATGGAATTGCCGCCGGCGCGGTTGTCGATGACCACCTGCTTGCCAAGGCGTTCGGCGAGTCCCGCGCCGACCAGCCGGCCGACAATGTCGTTGCTGCCGCCCGGAGGAAACGGCACGATCAGTCGCACCGGTTTTGTCGGATAGTTCTGTGCCTGCGCGGCGGTCAGCGGCAGACCGAAGACGGCGGCAAGACCTGCGGCCAACAGGCTTGCGCCGGCGGACAACCTGAATAACGGCTTCATGGCGGGCTCCTCCCGGTAAATGCAGCGACTTCAGAATCAGTGCAGCAGCGAAGAAGACGCGGTATGCCCCATGCGGAGTCTTGTATGCCCGCGTCTTGCAGCAGAACGGATCAGTGGAGTTGCAGATTCGCCGCCTTGGCGAGTTTGCGCCACTTGTCGACTTCGGCGCGGATGGTCGCGGTATAGGCCTCGGGCGTCGAACCAACCGGCGTCGAGCCATCGGCGATGAGCTTTTTCGAAACCTCGGGATCCTTAAGCGCGGTGACGATGCCGGCGTTGATCTTGCTGACCAGCGGCTTCGGAATCTTGGCGCTGCCGATGATGCCGTACATCTGATCGACGTTGTAACCCGGCACGCCGCTCTCGGCCACGGTCGGCAGATCGACTGCAGGGGAGCGCTTGCTCGCGGTGATGGCGAGACCACGCAGCTTGCCGGTCAGCATGTGCGGGCGCACGCCGAACAGCGTGCCGAAGCCGACCTGCACTTCGCCGCTCAGGTTGGCGATGACGCCGGCAGCGGTGCCTTTGAACGGGACATGGGTCATCCTGGTCTTGGCCAGGTAATCAAACAGCTCACCGGCCAGATGCTGCAGGCCGCCGGTGCCGGATGAACTGTAGTTGAGCTTGCCGGGATTGGCCTTGGCGTAGGCGATGATTTCCTGCACGTTCTTCGCCGGTACCGATGAGTTGATATACATCACATAGAACAGCGAGGTCGCCTGCGAAATGCCCTGCAGATCCTTGGTCAGGTCGTAGGGCAGATTGGGATTGGTTGCCGAATTGACATGCATGGACGCGGAAATCAGGCAAATGGTGTAACCGTCGGGCGCTGCTTTCGCAGTGAGATCGACGCCGATCGCACCGGCGGCACCGGTGCGGTTGTCCACCACGACCTGCTGTTTCCACTGTTCGCTCAGGTGTTTGGCGATCAGCCGCGCTGTAGTGTCAGTGCCCGCACCCGGAGTAAACGGTCCGATCAGGCGCACCGGTTTGTTCGGGTAATCCTTGGCAGCATCAGCCGCCCAGCCGGCCGAAGTCACTGCAGCCAGAACAGTGGCGGCAAGCACTCCAGCGGTTTTTTTGAAATTCAGCTTCATGGTTTTACTCCTCTTCAGAAAATTTTATGCGCTCATGGTAGGCAATTAACTGCCGGCGCACCACGCAAAATAATGGCGGCAGAGAGCACTTTGACTGCACCCTCCAATACCTCTCCGACAGCGCGCCATGGGATAAACGCAACCAATTGATTAAATTGATATTTATTGAACTTTCGCCTTGCACTCCCGAATCCATGCAGCAACCGAAGCCGCATTCTGCGCCGGCGGCATCAGGGGCGAGAGTTGCGCATCCGGCAGCAGCTCGCGCAAGGCATGTGCCGACGAGTTCGAGTGTGAGGCGTCATCGCCGGACATGATGAATGCCGGCAGTTTCATGGCCATCAGTTCTTCGCCGCTCGCGCCCGAGGGCATGGTGTCGCTGAACAGATTGTCGCGTGATTGCGCCACCAGTGCGCGATAGGCTTCGACATCCTGCTGCAGGTAACGCCCGGCAAAAGCAGCGTCGGATTTGATCGGCGCAGACCAGGGACCGGCTTCGGGATCGTTCCAGAACAGTCCGGACTGCTTTGCACGGGCCGCAACACCCGCGAAACCGTGCTGATCCAGATAGGCAAGATGTTTGTCGAAATTGCTGCGCGCTTTGACCATCCAGCGATAACCGCCCACCGGCCAGTGCAGCAGCAGGCCTCGCACACGCTGCGGATAACGCGCGCCGATGGCCAGCGCAACTGATACGCCCATGCAACCGCCGACAATGAAAGCCTTGTCGATTTTAAGATGGTCGAGCAGTGCAACGGCATGGCGTGCGTAAGCTCCCCAACTCAGCGCTTCGATACGACCTCCGGATTCGCCAGCTTCACGGCGATCATAGGCGATCATCATGAAATCCTTGCGCAAGGTATCCAGCGGCTGCATCTCCTTCCACACGCCGTTCAGTCGCCAACGGGAAATGGATGAATCAAAACCCGCAGGCGCCAGCATCAGCAGTGGCGGCCCCTCGCCTGTAATTTCATACTGGGTGCGAATACCGTCAATTTCGGCAAAAGCCATGCAAACTCTCCACCAATCAAGGGGCATATTTTACTGCGACCACACAGCAAGGATGGCCTGCCTTGCGATCATGTGGACTCAAATGCATTCACGCAATCCGGATTGGATACTCCGGCAACCGTGGGCAAGCCGTATACTTTTGCGCAACGATCCGGATTGAAAGGCCACATCATGAGACACCATTCCGCACAACTTCCTTGGGCATTGCTGCTTTTGTCCGGCGCGCTATTCTCCAGCGCACTTCCCGTTCAAGGCGCAGACGCCTTTCCGAATCGTCCACTGCGCATGATCATTCCCAGCGGCGCCGGCGGAATCACCGACATCATCGGTCGCACGATTGCGCCAAAACTCTCGGACAGCCTCGGTCAGCAGGTGGTCATCGACAACCGGCCCGGCGCCAGCGGCGTGCTCGGTTCAAGCATCGTCGCAAAATCTGCACCCGATGGTTACACGCTGCTGATGGTATTCCCGTCACATCCGGTCAATCCGGCGCTTTATCCGGACATTCCCTTTGATACCGAAAAAGCCTTCGCGCCGATCACGCTGGTCAGCGCGGTTTCGCCGGTGTTGATTGTCGGCAGCGGATCGCCTGCACGCTCCGTCAAGGAGCTGCTGGATCTCGCTAAAGCGCGCCCCGGCAAACTGAACCACGGTTCAGTGGGCGCCGGCAGCATGGGTTCGCTCGGCGCCGAACTGCTGCGCACGATGGCCGGTATCCAGTTCACTCAGGTCGCCTACAAAGGCTCGCCGCAGGCGCTCACGGCCGTAATCTCGGGTGAAATAGACTTCTATCTGATCGGATCCGCCGGCGTGGTCGTGCCGCAGGTCAAGGCCGGACGCATACGCGCGCTGGGCGTCGGTTCCAAGCAACGCCTCGCAGTCATGCCCGATGTACCGCCCATCGGCGATACCCTGCCCGGTTACGAAGCCCGGGGCTGGAACGGCATTCTCGCACCGGCCGGTACGCCCAAAAGCATCATCGACAAGTTGAACCGCGAAATCGTCAAGATTGCGCGCTCACCCGAATTCGCGCAGGTGCTCTCCGGTGAAGGTGCAACTGCAGTCGGCAACACGCCGGCGGAGTTCGACGCCATCATCCGGGCAGACCTCCGCAAGTGGGCAAAGATCATCAAGGACAACGGCATCCGCCAATAGGCGATGCCTTAAAAACCATCATCAGGAGACGCCATGCCCTACCTCGACCTGCCCGATTGCAAGCTGCACTACCTTGTTGACGACCACACCGACGGCTGGACAGAGCCGGAAACCGTGCTGTTTGTGCACGGTTTCACCGAATGCACCGAAGCCTGGCGCGCCTGGGTGCCGCACTTCTCCCGGCAGTACCGCATGCTGCGCATCGACCAGCGCGGTTTCGGACTGTCGACGCCAGTGCCGAAGGATTACCCGCTGAGCAACGACCGCTATATCGATGACCTGAGCCAGATCATCCGCGAGACCTGCAACGGCGGTCCGGTGCATATCGTTGGCGGCAAAAGCGGCGGCATCAGCGTGCTGGCGCTGGCGGCGGCGCGGCCGGAACTGGTGAAAACCGTCACCGTTTCCTGTTCACCGGTAACGCCGCCGAACGCGGCGGGCTGGGTGGATGAAATGGAACGCACGAGTGTGCGCGCATGGGCCAAACGCACGCAGCGCGAACGCATGGGCAGCAAAATGCCGGAAGCCGGCATCGACTGGTGGTCGGACATGATGGGACGCACGCCGCTGTCGACGATCCATGCCTATATGCGCTGGGTCAGCGCCATTGACATCCGCGAGGACCTCAAGCGCATCAAGGCGCCGACGCTGGTGATCGGGACAGACACCGCGCGCCGCGGCAAGGAAGTGTTCGAAGGCTGGCAGAAAACCATTCCCGGCTCGGAACTGGCGATTCTGCCCATCGACGGTTATCACGCCGCCGGCACCGATCCCGACCTGACGGCAAAAACCACACTGGAGTTCATCAAGCGGCGCAGCCGCTGAACAGAAAATCGCCTGACGGAGTATCGCCGCGCATCAGCGCGGCGGCATCGCCAGGTAAAAAACCAGTCCGCAGTAGATCGAAGAAGCGCCGGTAATGGCCGCAAGAAAAGCCCAGTCCATCCAATAACGCAGGTCGCCAATGCCGCCACCGATGACCGCAAATGCCAGCATCGGTCCGAGCACCAGACCTCCGATAAAACCACCCAAAGCCGCAAGGCGCCGCCGTGGATGACACCATGCGCCATGACGAAGGGTGAGTATCAACAACAGCAGCGGCAGCCCCGCCGTCACCAACGCAAACGGCCAGACACCGATGACCATCATCACACCGACCGGCAGGTTCTCGATTATGCCTTCCATGATCGCCTCCTTCAGGTCCAGCCCTTGAGCATGGCGAGATAGGCCGGCTTCAACATGCGCTCCTCAAGGAACCAGGCAAACCAGCTTTCAGTAAGCGGCTCCACGCCAGGCAGCGTCGGCGTCAAACGACCTTCGTAATCAAACTCGATCAGCATTGCGCGCCCGATCGAGGTGACCATCGGACAAGAGGTATAGCCGTCGAACTTGAGCGCCGGCTCCTTGCCCGTGATCACCGATACCAGATTGGCGGCAGCGACAATGCCGCTTTTCTTCACGGTCGCCGCGGTTTTGCCGCGCGGCGTGCCGTTGATGTCGCCGCAACCGAAAATCTCCGCGAAACGTTTGTGGCGTAGCGTGCCCTTGTCGACCTCCATCCAGCCACCTTCAGCCATCGGACCGCTCTTGATCGACAGGGGACTGTTGCGCACCACCGCAGGCGCACGCATCGGCGGCACGACATGCAGGAAATCGTACCGCTGTTCGATATCACCGTCATTGGTGGCGAAGGTAGCGATGCGTTTGCCCTGATCGACCGCCTTCAGCCGACGGCCATAGGCAACGCCGATGTCACGCTGTTTCCACAGTTCGAGCACACGAGTGTTGACTGCGGGTACGCCGAATACCGTGGACAGAGGCGACAGAAAATTCACTTTTGCACGACCGCGGCCGCCGTGGCGTCGCAGCAGGTCGTCGGTGATGAAGGTCAGCTTCAGCGGCGCGCCCGCGCATTTGAGCGGCGTGTGCGGCAATGTCATCACCGCATCACCGCCTTTTTCGGCGAGCGCCATGATCATGCGGTAGGTGCCCAGTGCGGCCTGCGGACCAGCATAAACGCAGCCGAGGCCGTCGCGACCGATCATCTTCGGATCGAAACCTGCGATCTGATCGAAAGCGAGTTCCAATCCGGTCGCCACCACCAGAAAATCGTAGGGAAGGCGTTTACCGTCGGTGGTCACTACAGCCTTGGCCACCGGATCTATTTCTGCAGCATATTCCTGCAGCCATTCGACACCGCGCGGCATCCAGTCCGCTTCGGATTCAATGACTTGAGCCGGATCCCATGTTCCTGCAGCAACCAGTGTCAGACCCGGTTGATAGATATGTTGCTGCGCGCCATCGATCAGGGTGATACGCGCCCCTTCGAGTTGCGCTGACAGACGTGCCGCCATGCTGATCCCCGCGGCACCACCACCAACGATGACAATGCGCGCTGTAGTACGGATTGCCGCACGTGCAGGCGCCGGCAACACGGTTGCCACACTGCCGCAACCGAAGGTCTGCAAAAAACGGCGCCGGCCGATACCTGAATAATCTGGATTGTTCATTAGAGAATACTAATGCATGAATACAACCCTGTTTTGATACAAATCAAATTCCAGGCATCGGCTCAAGAAAAAGTAAATCAGCCTCTGCGGGCAACACCCTCATCCCAGGAATAAGCCACTCGCTCTTCGGGACTGAAGGGAATCTCGACTGCGCTGCCGGGCGGATATTCCTTGCTGTGTTGTTCAAGCAAGCGGAGGCGTTGTGCTTCACGTGCATGAACCAAGGACAGCGGATCGGCATAACCGAGTTCACGCGCCGCATGCAGCGGCCAGTTCGGGTTGTCCATCAGGCCGCGAGCCAGCGCGATGAAATCGGCATGGCCCTGCTGCAGCAGGTCTTCGGCATGGCGCGCCTCGCGGATCATGCCCACCGCGACCGTCGGCAAACCGGTGGCGCGGCGGATTTCGCTGGAGTAGCCGGCCTGGAATCCGGGCACCCGTGGCACCGGCGGCAAGCCGTTGTCGCCACCAACACCGCCGGAAGAACAATCGATGGCGTCAATGCCGCGATCCTTTAATGCTCTGGCCAGCGCCAGCGTCTCCTCAATGCCCCAGACACCGCCCGGCCCTTCGACAGCAGAAACACGGAACCACAACGGCCGGTCAGCCGGCCACACCGCACGCACGGTTTCCGCGACTTCCAGCGCAAATCGCATACGGCCTTCAAGATTGCCGCCATAACCATCCGTGCGCAGATTCGACAGCGGCGACAGGAACTGGTGGATCAGGTACCCATGCGCACCGTGGATTTCGCAGAGTTCATAACCGGCATCGACCGCTCGCTGCGCGGCGCTGCGCCAGGCCGCGAGACACTCCTGGATGTCCTGCAGATCCATCGCCTTCGGGATGTTGCCGCCGGGCGTCGGCGGCAGCGCGCTGGACGACAGACCCTGCCAGGGCCGCAACTTATCGTTGGCATCGGCTTCGGTCAGCGGCGCACGGTCTTTCAGCGGACCGTGCTGCGATGCGCGACGTCCGCAGTGGCCGAGTTGAATTGCCGGCACCGCACCCAGCGACTTCAGAAAATCAGTGATTCGGCGGTAAGCCGGGACATGATGGTCGTGATAAATGCCGGCGCATTCATGGGTCTTGCGCCCGCGCGCATCGACGGCGGTTTCCTCGGTGAACACAATGCCGCAACCACCCATCGCGAAGCGGCCGAAGTTGACCAATTGCCATTCTTCAGGGGCTCCGTCATCGGACGCGTACTGGCACATCGGCGAACTGACGATGCGGTTGCGGGCAGTGATGCCGCGCAGTTGAACGGGCGAGAACAGCAAGGGCACATCGGCGCGGGTTTCAGTCATTCAGGCAACTCGGCAAATGATCGGTCGGACAGTGTACCCAAGTCAGGCCCCGGTCAGCCCATCGCAGTCCACAATTTATCAAGCCGCTTGTAAGACACCGGGTATGGCGTCTTCAGCTCTTGCGCATACAGCGATACCCGCAACTCCTCGATCTGCCAGCGGAATTCGAGCAGGTGGGGATCGACCAGGCCGGCCTTTTTTTGCTGGTCCAGACGCATCTCGAAACGCCCCCACAGCTCGGCAATGCTCGCCGCATGTTTGCCGTCGCGTTCGGCATTGGCCGGATACTTGGCGAGGCGCATCTGCATCGCCTTGATATAACGCGGCAGATGGGTCAACTGCGGCCACGGCGTCGCACTGAAAAAACCCTTGTGGATCAGGCGTTGCTGTTGCGCGCGGATGTCATTAGCGGCGCGTGCGACATTGCCCTTGGCCGCGCCCAGCGCCAGCGAGAGTTGATGCACATCCGCGGCAATCGTCACAAACAGGCGGCAGGCCGCTTCCGACACCGCCGGCAATCGCGTGCGTGCGCGTTTGACCTGATCCTCAAACGCCTTCAATCCCCGCGGCAGCTCATCGTCACCGATAAAGGCACGGTCACAGATCGCGCTGATCAGATCGGCACGCAGGTCATCGGGGCCGGCGATCGTGCGCAGCTGCAGCGCCGCCTGATCAAAACCCTTCAGATTCTTTTCCAGTTGGCGCATCTGCTCTTTGAGCATCAGCCGCATCAGGCGCACGATGCCGGCGCGCATCGATTCCTGCGCGGCGCTTTCGACATCGAACAGGCGGATCGCCACACTGTCACCCTCGTCCGCGAGCGCGGGATAACCGGTGACTTTGCGGCCGCCGCGGCTGAAGGTAATCGTCGGCGGCAGATCACCGAAATCCCAGGTCTTGATGCCTTCGCGTTCGATGCCGGTGGTGGTTTCGCTGAAAGTCAGTTGCGCCGCTTCGCCGAGCTGGGTTTTCAGTGCAGCAAGGTCGCGACCGCCGGCGAGCTCGCGGCCGGACTCGTCGATCACCCGGTAATTGCAGCTCAGATGCGGCGGGAATTCGATCGTCGCAGCCTCGTCACGCGCCAGCGGCACACCGGCGGCGCGTGAGGCGTAACGCACCACCGCATCGGCGAATGTGCCGTGGGCCGCGCCTTCGGTCTCCAGAAAACGCGTGATGTGTTCGGTCGGCGGCGTCAGGTGGCGGCGCCAGTTTTTCGGCAGCGCCTTGAAGGCAAAGGCGACCTTGTCGCGGATCATGCCCGGCACCAGCCAGTCGAAGGCCGCGGCATCCAGCTTGTTGAGCAGCGCCAGCGGCACGGTGGCGGTGATGCCGTCGAGCGGATGGCCGGGATCAAAACGGTATTTGAGTTTCACTTCCACTTCCCCGGTGCGCACGCTGTCGGGGAACTGTGCTTCGGTGATCGTTTCCGCCGCGTGACGCATCAGGTAGTCGCGCGTCAGCAGCAGGTGCCCGGAATTTTTGCCTTCGATGTCCTTGCGCCAGCGCTCGAAGCCCGCGCCATTGACGATGTCCTGCGGAATCAGCGCGTCATAAAAAGCGAAGATGACTTCGTCGCTGACCAGCACGTCGCGTTTGCGCGCCTTGTGCTCCAGTTCTTGCACTTCTTTTATAAGTCGTTGATTATGTTGAATAAATTTTGCAGGCGTGGCGTAGTCGCCGGCGACCAGCGCCTGACGGATGAAAATCTCCCGCGCCTCCTTCGGATTGATCGGCCCGTAATGCACGCGACGCTTGGGCACGATGGTGATGCCGTACAGCGTGACGCGTTCATAGGCCGACACCATCGCACGTTCGCGCTCCCAGTGCGGATCAAAGTAGTGACGGTCGACCAGATCGCGCGCCAGCGGCTCAATCCATTCAGGTTCGATGCGTGCGACGCAGCGCGCATACAGCCTTGCAGTATCCACGAGCTCGCCGGCCATCACCCACTTTGGCTGCGCCTTGCGTAACCCGGAGCCGGGAAAAATCGTGAACTTGATGCCGCGCGCGCCGAGATAATCACCACCGAGATGCGCGCCCTCCTCGGTCTTGAAACCGATATTGCCCAGGAGACCAGCGAGCAGCGCGCGGTGGATCTGATCCTCGGTCGCCGGCTTTTCATTGGCCTGCAAACCGAGTTCCGCGGTCAGTGAGGCCAGCTGGCCATGGATGTCGCGCCATTCGCGCAAGCGGCGCTGCGACAGGAACTGTTCGGCCAGTTGCTGCGCCAGCTTGCGGTTGGACTGCTTGTGTTTAATCGACTCTTCGAAAAAATC